>Ga0065720_1003482_pt1 | contig 16046 bp, 13 predicted proteins | sample Thericmetagenome_FD_59107 | JGI IMG/M metagenome (GOLD analysis project Ga0065720, IMG submission 59107) | Thermophilic microbial communities from the Joint Bioenergy Institute, California, USA of rice/straw/compost enrichment - eDNA_2 v2... | ecosystem: Engineered > Solid waste > Grass >... | reverse complement strand
GGCAGGCCCGCCCCGCCAAGGCCGGTCGGCACCGTCAGCGGCGCGGCGCAGGAGCGGCGGGTGAGCTGAGCGGGTGGACGGCCGCCACGCGTAGCACCCTGCCCGGGGCCGGTGGCGGACCGCCCGGCATCCTCTGGACGCCACCTCGGCGGATCGCTCGACGCGTCGGACCGGCGGCGATGCCGCCGGGCGGGCAAGCCGGCCGCGAGTGACCGTCAGCGCGCCGGCCGGGCGAGGGCGGCCCAGGCCGAGATCACCGGAGCCGACCGAACCCGCCCTGCGGCAGGCGGCCGGCGAATCCGCGGCGAACCGTGCCGCCAGGGCGGTCAGGCCTCAGGTGACCATCAGGACGTCGACCACGCGGGGGCCGTCCGGGCCGAGGATCACCGGGTTCAGTTCGACCGTGCGGTAGGCGGCGAGCGCGCCGGTGGCGAACTCGGTGGCGACGGTGGTGAGCAGGGCGGCCAGGTCGGCGGTACGGCGGTCGCCGAGGAGGTGGGGGAGCCGCCGGCGGGCGAGCGCCTGGGTGATCTCCTCCGGCGTCAGCGGGAGGACCAGGGTGCCGAAGGTGGCCCCGGCCTCCGCGGCCCAGCCGCCGACCGCGACGGTGACCGTGGGCCCGGCGATCGGGTCGCGGATCGCGCCGATGAGGATCTCCGGGCCGAAGACCATCTCCTCGACGAGGAAGCCGATGTCCGCCGCCGGTACGCCGGCGGCCTCCGCGCTCGCCCGGATCTCCTCGGCGGCGCGGCGCAGCGCGTCCTCGCCGGCGAGGCCGAGCCGGATGCCGCCGACCCGGTCGCGATGCCCGACGCCGGGCGCGGAGAGCTTGAGGACGAGCGGCCCGGCGAGCTCGCGGGCGGCGCGGACCACGTCCTCGACGTCGGCGCACTCGCGGCCCGCGACGAGCGGCAGGCCCAGCCGGCCGAGGATCTCCCGCCCCTCGGCCTCGGTGACCAGCCGGCCGCGCGCCGAGTCCTCGGGCGTCGCGTCCGGCTCGACGACCGCCGCGTCCGTGGCCGCCGTTCCGTCGCCCCCTCCGCCGCCGTCGGCCCCCCGCCCCGCGGGCGCTGGTGGCGACTGCGGGACGGGGGGCGACGCCGGGCCCTGTTCCGCCGGGTCGTCGACGGCATAGAGGGCGCCCAGCGCGGCGAGCGTGCGATCCAGATCAGCGCTGATCAGGATGCCGTTCCGGGCGGCGTAGTCGCGGGCCCAGTCGTTGAGCGGCTGCGGGAAGAGCGAGCCGATGATCACCTGCTTGCCCGCGGCGCGGCCCGCGCCGGTGACGCGGTCGAACGCGGCCCGCCACCAGGCGTTGCGGTCGGTCTCGTCCGGCCAGGAGAGCATCCACGGCTCGACGAGCACGCCCACGCCGGGGTCGGCCGCGACGGCGGCGTAGGCGGCGGGCGCGTCGCCGGTGGACACATCCAGCGGATTGCCGACGGCGGAGCCGGGCGGCAGCAGGGTGCGCAGCCTGGCGGCGGTCTCGGCGGAGAGCCGGGCGAGGGGCACCTCGTGGCGGGCGGCGAGGTCACCCGCCATGCCCGCCCCGCCGCCGGACACGGTCGCGACGAACGCGCCGCGCGCCCGGTCCGGGGGTCCCAGCCGGGTCAGCACGGCGGCCAGGTGCGCGAGCTCGTCCGGCGTGCGCGCCACCGGAATCCCGGTACGGCGCAGCCAGGCGGCCACCATGCGGTACTCGCCGACCACCGCCCCGGTGTGCGACTGCGCCACCTCGCGCGACCCCTCCGACTGGCCGAGCACGAGGAACGCCAGGTGCTTCCCGGCCGCCCGCGCCCGCGCGGCCAGCTCGCGGATCGCGTCCGGCTCGTCGACGGACTCCACCACCGCGCACACCATCCGGGTCGCCGGCCGGGCGAGGGCCTCCCGCAGGGCGGCGGTGAGCCCGAACACCGCGCCGTTGCCGATCGAGTAGCAGACGTCCACGCCGAGGCCCTGACCGGCGACCGCGCCGAGCACGGCGGCGGTGAGCCCGCCGCTCTGGCTCACCACCGACACCGAACCGGGGGTGACCGGCACCGGGATCGGCTGGGCGATCGAGCACAGGTCGTCGTGGAAGGACGCGAAGCCGACGCAGTTCGGCCCGAACAGCCGGACGCCGGTGCCCGCGCACGCCTCCCGCAGCGCCTGCTCGTGCGCGCGCCCCTGCGGGTCCCCGGTCTCCCGGAAGCCGTTCGACACCACGACGATCTCGGTGCACCCGGCCGCGATCAGTTCCCGGCAGGCGGCGACCGCGCGGGCCGGGCTGAGCAGCACGACCCCGATGCCCGGTCTGCCGGGCAGGTCGGCGATCGAGGGATGGCAGGGACGGCCGACGACCGTGCTCCGCCGGGGGTTGACCGGCCAGATCTCGCCGCGGAAGCCGTACCGGACGAGGTTGTTCACGAGCATGGCGGTCCACGGGATGTTGTTCTCCGAGGCGCCGACGATCGCGACGCCGGTGTCGCCGCCGGGCAGGGCTCGCACCTCAGACATTGCGGTCATGCCGCGGACCGCCCGTCGAGCTCGATGCGGTAGAAGCGGGCCGCGGTGCCGCCGAGGACCTGCTCCCGCTCCTTCGGGCCGAGCGCGTCGAAGAGCACGTTGTACTCCCGCCAGACCTTGCGGAACCCGCCCGCCAGGTCGCAGATGGGCCAGTCGCTGCCGAACATGAGCCGGTCCGGTCCGAAGTGTTCGAGCGCGAGGTCGAAGTACGGCCGCAGCAGCGCGGCGTCCCAGTCGTCCATCGGGCCCCCGGCCGGGAACATCCCGGACACCTTGGCGTACACGTTGGGGCGGCGGGCCGCCGCGGCGAGGTTCGTCCGCCACGCCTGCTCCCATTCGGGCCGGCGGATCGGCGGCTTGCTCAGGTGGTCGATGACCATGGGGAGGCCGGGGTGCCGGTCGGCGAGCTCCGCGACCAGCTCCAGGTGCCTGCGGCGTACCGAGACGATGTCGAGGGTGAGCCCGGCCGCCTCGACCAGGGCGAGGCCCTCGCCGACGTCGGGGCGCAGCAGCCATTCGGGGTCCGGCATGAAGTGGATGCCGGGCCGTACGCCGCGGAACCTGGGATGCCCCGTCAGCTCGGCGAGCCTGCGCTCCGCCTCCGCGGGCCGGTCGAGCGGCACCCAGCCGACCACCGCGCCGATCCGGTCGCAGGCGTCGGCGAGCTCCAGCATGTACGCGGTGTCCTCGTGGTTGTCCGACGACTGCACCACCACGGTCTTGGCGATCCCGGCCTCGTCGAGCATCGGGAGCAGCTCGTCGATGCGGTGGTCGCGGTTGAGCACCCCCAGGTCGGGGCCGAGCCACGGGTACTCGGCCCGGCTGAGATCCCAGACGTGATGGTGCGCGTCGATCAGTAGCATGCCTGCCTCCCGTGGCGGAGCACTCCGAGCCGTCATCAGCCTGCCGCCCATTGATTCGTAAGTCAATGCGAGATATACCTGATGGCAGATAGTTTCGAATATCTTCCCAAACGTCCGCGCTCGCAGCCACCCCGGGAGCCGATCGATGAAGGCATTCGCCGACCCGGAGCTGAGCCGCCTGGTGTCCGGCCTCGGCGGCCCGGTGCGCATGCCGTTGATGCGCCTCGCGCACCGCTCCGGCGACGCGGTCACCGTGACCGACCTGCCGGGTTCGGTCCGCGCCGAGACACGGCGCGTGCTGCGTCAGGCCCCGCCCCCGCCCGCCTCGCCCACCCCGCCGCCCATCGCGGTCGCGGTGGGCAGCCGGGGCATCGCCGGCCTGCCGGTGATCGTGGCGACCGTGGTCGAGGAGCTGCGGCGGGCCGGGTACGCGCCGTTCATCGTGCCCGCCATGGGCAGCCACGGCGGCGGCACGGCGGAGGGCCAGCGCGCGGTGCTCGCCGGNTACGGCATCACCGAGGAGCGGCTCGGCGTNCCGGTGCGCGCGACNATGGAGACCACGGTGATCGGGACNGCCGAGGGCGTCCCCGTGCACCTCGANCGCATCGTCGCGGAGACCGGCCGCGCGTTCCTGGTCTGCCGGGTGAAGCCGCACACCGACTTCCAGGGCCCGATCGAGAGCGGCGCGGCGAAGATGGCCGCGATCGGCCTGGGCAAGCAGGCGGGCGCGGCCACCGTGCACGGCCTCGGCACCGACGGCCTGCGCCGGGTGATGCCCGCGGTGGGCCGGTACGTCGCCGACCGGTACCTGCTCGGCGCGCTCGCCGTGGTGGAGAACGAGTTCGACGAGACGGCGCTGGTACGCGGCCTCGCCCCCGGGGAGATCGGCCGGTCCGGCGAGACGGCGCTGCTCGACCTCGCCCGGTCCTGGCTGCCGCGGCTGCCGGCGGACGACCTCGACCTGCTGCTGATCGACCGCATGGGCAAGGACATCAGCGGCACCGGCATGGACCCCAACGTGATCGGCCGGTGGCTGGTGCCCGGCCTCGCCGAGCCGGACCGCCCCCGGATCCGGTGCGTCGTCGTGCTCGACCTNACCGANGCCTCGCACGGCAACGCNATCGGGGTGGGCCTNGCCGACTTCGCGCCCGCCCGCCTGCTCNCCAAGATCGACTTCCNNGCGTTCTACCTGAACACGATGACNTCCGGCTGGGCCGGGATCCGCCGCGGCCGGCTGCCGATCATCCTGCCCACCGACCGGGACGCCGTGCTCGCCGCGCTCGCGATCGCCGGGCCCCGGGCGCGGCGGGCGGCGCGCGTGGCGTGGATCTCCGACACCCTGCACACCCGCCGCTGCGCGGTGAGCGAGGCGCTGTGGCCCGANGTGGCCGACGGCNCCGGCCTGCGGCTGAGCGGCGAGCCGTTCGCGCTGCCGTTCGACGACCAGGGTGGATTACGGCCTCTGAATATGTTCGAATGAGTGCGCCCGTATTGCGCACTCGACGATGATTCGAATCTTGTGCAGCCCCGATGAGCTGGAGGTGGTCGCGGGTGACCGGAGAAGAGCTGCTGAGCCACACCTGGTGGTCGTTGCTTACGGCGCGCGCGGCCGAGTCGCCCGATCGGGTCGCCCTGCACTTCTCGGGCCCCGGCTGGGACCAGCCGCTGCGGTTCGGCGAGTGGCACCGGCTCGCCGCCGAGGCGTCGGCCGCGCTGTCGGCGGCCGGCGTCGGCCCGGGCGACATGGTGGCGGTGCTCTGCCCCGGCAGCGCGGTGTGGCCGATCCTGCAGGCGGCGTGCAGCCGGGTGGGCGCGGTGCTCGTCCCGCTCAACAGCCGCTACCGGCTGGACGAGCTGTCGTACGTGCTCGGCCTCACCCGCCCCAAGGCGATCTTCTACATCGCGGCCATCCGCGACGAGCCCATCATCGACCGGCTCACCCCGGCGCTGCCGCCGGACACCGCCCCCGCGCTGATCGAGCTCGCCGCGCCGCGCGTCGAGACCACCGGCACCCGCCCCGGCACGGCGGCCTCCGCCGACGGATCAACCTCGCGGCCCGCCACCTGGGCGGCCTTCCTCGGCACCGGGTCCCAGGCGAGCGGGGCCGCGACGCCGGAGGTCTCCCCCGCCGACCCGGTGCTGATGCAGTTCACCTCGGGCACCACGGCGTTCCCGAAGGGGGCGCTGCTCGGCAGCGCGTCCACCCTGCGCGCCACCTACGAGCTGGGCGTGCGCATGGGGCTCACCCCCGACGACGTCATGTACAGCACGCAGCCGATGTACCACGTGGGCGGCTCGGTGGCGACCACGCTGATGGCGCTCACCATCGGCTGCACGATGATCGTGCCGGAGCGCTACTCGCCGGAGGAGACGTTCCGCCTCGTCCGCGAGCACCGCTGCACCGCGCGCACCGGCCAGGCCGCGATGTACGCGATGGAGCTCGCCCACCCGGACTTCGACCCGGCGATCTTCGCCACGGTCACGAAGGGCTGGTCCGGCGGCAGCGCGGAGCTCAAGCAGGCCGTGATCGAGCGGATGGACATCCCGCACCTGGTCTCCATGTACGGCCTCACCGAAAGCTCCTCGTCGACCACGGTCTGCGCGTGGCACGATCCGCTGGAGGCGCGGCTCGCCTCGTGCGGCCGCGCGCTGCCCGGCCTGGAGGTGGCGATCCTCGAGGACGGCCGGATGCGGGACCGGGACACCGGCCTCGGCGAGATCTGCGTCCGCGGCTGGGCGCTGATGGCCGGGTACTTCTCCGACGCGGCCGCCACCCGGGCGACGATCGACGCCGACGGCTGGCTGCACACCGGGGACCTCGGCCGCATCGACGACCAGGGCTACCTGTACTTCGTCGACCGCATCAAGGAGATGATCAAGCCGGGCGGGGAGAACGTCTCGCCCGCCGAGGTCGAGCGGGTGATCCTGTCCTTCCCCGGGGTGAACCAGGTCGCCGTGGTCGGCATCCCGGACGAACGGCTCGGCGAGGTGCCCGCCGCGTTCGTGGAACGCGCCCCCGGGGCGGCGATCGAGGCGGCGGAGATCATCGAGCGCTGCGCGGCCCGGATGGCGCGCTTCAAGGTGCCGCGCGAGGTCGTCTTCGTCACGAGCTGGCCGCTGACGGAGAGCGGCAAGATCCTCAAACGCGAGCTCCGCGACTCGCTGGCGCGCGGGGACCTCGGCTGGGTCGGCCGGTCCGGATGAGCGCCGCTCCGCAGCAGGACCGGCCGGATGAAGAGAGGAGCCGAGGCGTGCGAAGGACCGAGGTGAGGCCGCGATGAGCGGTGGGGACGCGACGATGACCGCGAGAGAACTGCCCGATCTCGACCGGCTGCGGCAGAAGGTGATCGGCCACCGGCTGCCCGGCGGCGACTTCGAGATCGCCGATTACGAGCGGTGGCTCGGCCACGACGCGATGCTGGCGCCGCCGCTGCCGGACGGCGTGCTCCACCCGGTGTGGATCATGCTCGGCGCGCTGCGCGGCGCGGGGGTCGACACCCACGAGCTGGTCGGGCTCGCGGAGGCGCGGCCGGAGGACGGCGTGCTGTTCGGCGAGACGACGCTGGAGCAGCACGTCCCGCTGCGGTCCGGGGTGCGCTACACGGTGACCGGCGAGGTGACCGACCTGACCCGGCGCGTCGGCCGCCGGGCCGGGACGATGGACCTGTTCACGTTCGAGCTGTCCATCCACGCCCCGGACGGCGCGCTCGCCGCCGTGTCCCGCCAGACGTTCATCATCATGCGGTCAGGAGGTGCCCGGTGAGCCGGGAACTGCGCCCCGGGGACGTGCTGCCGGAGACCCGCTTCCAGGTCGAGACCGGCCCGATGAAGGTGTTCTCGCTGCTGATGGCGGATCCCAACCCGATCCACTTCGACCCCGACTTCGTCGCCAGGCTCGGCCGCGGCGACCGCCCGATCAACCAGGGCACGCTCAACATCGCCTACCTGCTCAACGCGGTGATCAGCTGGCTCGGCGAGCCCGCCGCGGTCGCCCGCGTCCGCCGCTTCACCTGCCGCTTCGCCGACAGCGTGTACGCGGGCGACGAGGTGATCGCGGGCGGCCGCGTGACCGAGGTCGGCGAAGAGGGGGCGACGATGGAGCTGTGGCTGGACCGCGCGGGCGCGGGCCGGGCGCTCTCCGGCACCGCGCTCATCGCGCCGCCCTGACCGGGATTCCCCTGATCGCAGCCCTCTGATCGCCGGACGCGGGCCCCCGGCCTCGGCCGTGGGGCCGCGCGTCCCATCGCTCGTCGCCGCCCCGCCCGCCGCGAGGGCGTGCCGCGGCCGTACGACGCGTGGGAGCCCGCCGCTAACGGCGGCTGACAACGTTGTCTGCGGCCAGGCCACGCCGGTGCGCTGTCCGTGGGTGTGGCGCCTGAAGCACCCCGCCGACGCGGCGAGCCTGCGCCGGGCCTCGTTACGACCCCTGCGACGGCCCTTGCGACGGCCTCTGCGGCGGTGGCGCCGAATCCCCGTGCCGAGCCCTCGTGCCGGCCCCTCCCCGATGATCCCCGTCGATCCCCGGTCCTCGCCCGGTCACACGACCTTCTTCAGCGAGTTGGCGGTCTTCTCGATGTGCGCGCGCAGCAGCGCGGCCGCCAGCTCGGCGTCGCCCGCGATCGCCGCGTCGAGCAGCGCCTTGTGCTCCGCCATCACGTCCCGCTCCGGCTCCACCACGTCGGACCACCGCCGGTAGAGCATCGCGTCGTTGCTGAGCTGCTTGGTGATGTCGAGGAGCTTGCGGTTGCCGCACGCGGCGAACAACGCCTGGTGGAAGGCGTCGTGCACCTGCGACCACTCGGTGGTCATCCGGCCCGGGTCGGTGTCGGAGTACTGCCTCGTCCGGGACATCCGGTGGTAGGCGGCCATCAGCTCCGCCTCCCACTCGACGCCGCCGTGGCTCACCGACGCCTTGAGCACCATCGGCTCGATCATCATTCGAGCCGCCACCAGATCCTCCAGGTCCTCCCGGCTGATCGGGGTGATCGTGTGCCCCTGATGCGGCACCGCCCGTACCAGTCCCTGGCTCACCAGGCCGGCGAGCGCCTCGCGGGCCACGCCCACGCTCGTCCCGTAACGGGCGCAGATCTCCGGGAACATCAGCCGCTGGCCCGGCTTCATCACGCCGTTGAGGATGTCCTCCCGCATCTGGTCACGAACGATCTCCGCACGGGTGCGCTTGGCTCGAACTGCCATCATGCTCTTCAGTTTACTGCCGCCTGTTACAGATCCGTGAGATATTCGAGTCGTTCACGTAGATTCGTTATTGTCGGCCCATATAGGAGGTTTGCGACGTTCCGTTGCAGACCCCGAGGCGGCCACGCGGCCGGGCCAGGGCCGCGAGCAGGCCGTACGGCGCAGGCACGGGCCCACAGAAGGAGACGGACATGGTCAAGATCGTCGCCGCGGACCGGCGGATCGAGGATCTCGTGGACACCGGCGAGGAGTTCCGGCTGCTCGGCTCCGGCTTCGTGTTCACCGAGGGCCCGGTGTGGGACAAGACCACCCGGACGCTGCTGTTCAACGACATCCGGGCGGACAGCGGCTACCGGTGGACCGAGGCCGAGGGCGTGACCCTCGCCCGCCGCCCCAACCACATCACCAACGGCATGGTCTTCGACCGCACCGGCGGCCTGCTCGCCTGCGAACACGTGACCAGCCAGGTGGTACGCATCCGCCGGGACGGCTCCCGCGAGCTCGTGGCGTACCACTACGAGGGCCGCTACCTGAACAGCCCGAACGACATCATCACCCGCTCCGACGGCCTGATCTACTTCACCGACCCCGACTACGGCCGCTGGGACCACGCCGTCGGCGTCGCCCGCAAGCGCGACCTCGACTTCTACGGACTGTTCCGCGTCCGCCCCGGCGGACAGGTGGAGCTCGCCGCGCCACCCGACACCTTCGACCAGCCGAACGGCCTGTGCTTCTCCCCCGACGAATCCGAGCTCTACGTCAACGACCGCACGGGCGCGTTCGCCTTCACCGTCGCCCCCGACGGCGCCCTCTCCGGCATGCGCGTCCTGCGCCGCGACATGGTCAGCCCCGAGGGCGTCGAGGAAGGCGACCCCGACGGCATGAAGTGCGACGCGGACGGCAACATCTGGTGCACCGGCCGCGGCGGCGTCTGGGTCATGACCCCCTCCGGCGACCTCCTCGGCGTCATCGAGACCCCGGAGATCGTCGCGAACATCGCCTGGGGCGGCCCCGACTGGCGCACCCTCTACCTCTGCACCTCCACCACGGTCCACTCCCTCCGCACCAAGGTCCCCTCGGCCCCGCTGCCCTACCACTGACCGACACCGCTCGCCGCGTCGCGACCCGGCCGCGGGGATGGCCCGCCCCGCCCCCGACCCGCACCTCGGCGGCCGGGTCCGCCTGGAACACCGTCAGCCCGCCCCAGAACACGCCCACGTCTCCGTGCGGCGACCAGGCACCCGAGACGGTGAAACCCGAGCCTTGCCGCCGAGCACGGGGAGCTGTTTACGCTGAAGCCATCGGATCAACGGCGACGGCCGCGATTCCCTGAGGAGGGCGGAAAGCAGGAGGATGAGGCAGCCGCCCCAGGAGCCCGGGCAAGGCCCCCGGATTCTCGCCGGGCACCAGGCCCGCGATTCCCGCGGGGAAGACGCCGCCCGGCACGGCACCGACGACCAGATCATCCGACACGTCGCCGACGCACCACTCCTGCTGAAGCGCTACGCCGACGCCCCGCCCGCCGCCAAGGCCCTGATCCACGCGGCGATGGACGCCCGCCGCCTGGGCGCCGGACCGGACCTGCCGCAGGCGCTGCTGACCGAAGCCGCCCCCGGGTACCTCGCCGACGCGTCCCAGGCCGGCCAGGACCGGCTGCGGCACGCCATCGCCCACATCACCCGGCCCTTCGGCGGCCTCCCCGCCATCCTGACCGCCGCCGGCTCCGGCACCCCCCGCGACCAGCGCGACCCTCGCGGCGGTGCCGCCACCGGCCCCGCCCCGGCACCGGCGGGGAGCGGACACGGACCGCTGTACCGGCTGGCCGACCATCTGGTACGGCACGGCCGCCGCACCCGCGCCGGCCGGATACCTCCGGCCACCTTCTGGACCGCGGCCGCCGCCCACGCCCATCCCGCGGACCTGAGAGCACTCGGCGACGCCGCGCGGGCTCGTGGCCTGTACCGCGCCGCGGCCCGGCTGTACCGGCAGGCCACCGCCCACGGCGACCCCCACGCCGCCGCGTCCCTCGTCTCCCTTCTGCACGCCGTACACCCGACCGACCACCGCCCCGCCGCATGGGCCGCCGCCCACGCCGCCCTCGACGATCCGGACGCGGTGGCCCGGCTGCTGGACCTCCTGCGACAGGTGGGGGCGCACGAGCAGGTCACCGCGCTGCTGGCGCGCGACCCGGCCGCGCACATCACCCTCGATGACGGTTACGCGGTGGCCCGGCTGCTGGACATCCAGCGGAAGGCGGGAGCCGACGAGCAGGTCGCCACCCTGCTGGCGCGCGACCCGGCCGCACACGCCGCCCTCGACCACCCACGTGCCATCGCCCGCCTGCTCACCAGCCTGCGACGAGCGGGAGCGGACGAGCAGGCCGCCGCATTCGCCGAACGGGCCGCCGCCCACATTCCCCTCGACGACCCGTACCCCGTGGCCCGGCTGCTCACCAGCCTGCGGGAGGCGGGAGCGGACGAGCAGGCCGCCACGCTGCTGGCGCGCGACCCGGCCGCCCACGCCGCCCTCGACCATCCATACGCCGTGGCGCGGCTCCTGCATGCTCTGCGGCGGGCGGGAGCGAACGATCAGGTTGCCGTACTGGCCGAGCGGGCCGCCGTCCTCGACAACCCGTTGGCGGTGTCCTGGGTACTGGACAGCCTGCACGACGCGGGAGCGGACGAGCAGGCCGCCGCACTGGCTGAACGAGCCGCCGCCCGCTGCCCCCTCAACGACCCGCACGCCGTGGCCCAGCTGCTGAACAGCCTGCGCGACGCGGGNGCNGACGAGCAGGTCGCCACCCTGCTGGCGCGCGACCCGGCCGCACACGCCGCCCTCGACGACCCGTCCGCCGTAGCCGCCCTGCTGCACACCCTGCACGAGGCGGGAGCCGACGAGCAGGTCGCCACGCTGCTGGCCCGCGACCCGGCCGCACACGCCACCATCGGCGACCCGTACCAGGTCGCCCGGCTACTGAACGGCCTGCGGCGGGTGGGAGCCGACGACCAGGTCACGGCCCTGCTCGCGCGCGACCCGGCCGCACACGCCGCCCTCGACGACCCGTCCGCCGTAGCCGCCCTGCTGTCCAGCCTGCACGAGGCGGGAGCCGACGACCAGATCACCACGCTGCTGGCCCGCGACCCGGCCACACACGTCACCATCGGCGCCCCACACGGCGTCGCCGAGCTGTTGGACCGCCTGCGGCGGGTGGGAGCCGACGAGCAGGTGGCCGCACTGGCCGAGCGGATCGCCGCTCACGCCACCCTCGACAGCCCGTACACGGCGAGTCGGCTGCTGGACATCCTGCGAGAGGCGGGAGCGGGCCGGCAGGTCGGCGCGCTCGCCGAGCGGGCCGCCGCTCACACCGCCCTGGACGACCCGCATGCGGTGACCGAACTCCTCGACGGCCTGCGGCGGGCGGGAGCCGACGAGCAGGTGGCCGCACTGGTCGAACGCCTCCCGGCGGCAGGGCGATTCGATCGCTTCGTCGAAATCGCTGATCATAAAGTACGGTTCCGCTTCGGGCGGGAGCCCGACGGACGCAGCGCCGCCCCATGGGGCTGGGAGGACCTGAACCAAGAACCGCCAGGATGAGAGCCGGAGACGAGGCGCCGAGATCCGGCGGGCAGGCCGTCGCGCCCCCGCTGGACACCCGCCGGACACCATTGGCAGACGCTGCCGGAGAGCGTGGCCGCGATCGACTCGATGAACCGACGCGTCGGCGGCCAAGGCGGAGGAACGCGCGCCGCCGTACGGCCGGATGCTCCGCCGGCCGCGCGCCCGGCACGCACGGCCTGTCCATGTGCGGGAGCTGCGACAACGGGTACGGCCCGTGCGGTGGAACGGCCTTCGCTCGCGACCACGGGCGAGCGTTCCACGGCCTGTTCGTCTCCGAGATCGGCGGGCTGTGTCCGCCCTCCCCGGTACGGTGGCGGCATGTCTCGTCACGACTGGTCGGATGTCCGCGAGCGGGTGGCGCGGCTGGCGGCCGAACCCGAGGCGGGCAAGGTCTTCGGCTCGGCGGAGGCCCAGGTGTTCGACGGCCGACAGTGACGCGCCACCTCGTCGCCGGCTCCCGGCCGTACCGGTCTGCTCCGCCTACTGACCGGCTTTCCTCCAGTGGAGCGAGCCGCCCTGGGTGCCGCTGAACGTGGGGTCGTGCCAGCCGGGCGGGTGAACGGCGTCATTGAGGTCGGCCTGGCTCGCGGTCGCGTACACCCCTTGTTTGGCCGGAGCGGGGAGCGTGAACGGGCCGCAGGTTTCGACCTGGTCGGCATCCTTGAGACGGACCCGGCAGCGGCGCAGCGTCGACTCGTCGCGGGTCAGCTGGAACGTACGATTATCGATCGCTTCCTGGTCCTGGTGCATGAGCCAGAGCCACACCGTCGCCTCGTCCGGAACGCCGTCCCGAGACATCGCCTTGACCTTGGCGTAGATGATCACTCCGTCGGTCCCGCGTTCGATGCACGGCATCACGTACAGCGACGCCTTCCGCATCGGCGCCCAGCCGGAACGGCACTGCTCGGTGAGCGGCTCGGGGGTGGTGACGTCGGTGGTGCGCGCCGTGGACACCCCGCCTCCGCCGAAGAGCTGAATCGAGACGCCCACCCCGATCAGTACGGCGAGGCCCACGGCGGCGAGGGCGATGACGCCCGGCAGGCGCAGTAACGATCGTGGCTCTGCGGCCAGCGTCTCGGTGGTGCGGCCGCCGGTGTCCTCTCCCGGCGGCCCCAGCAGGATGGGAGCAGTCTCGGGCTCGGGCTCAGGGTCGGGTCCGGGGCCGGCGTGCGGCGTCTCCTCCGGTCGCGCAGTGTCCGCGGTCGCGGCGCGCGGGGCGTCCTCCGGCCGCGCGTCCCGCACGGCTTCGGCAGCCGATGCCTCCATCGCCTGTACGGCCCGCAGGGCTTCGGCGCGCCGCCGCGCCCATTCGTCAGGGTCGGCGTCGCACGCCCGGGCGTACGCGCGCACGAAGTCTTCACTGAGATCGCGGTTCGCGGGGTCCAGGCTGCGGGAGAGGTGGGAGGCGCTGTATCCCATGGCCTGGCCCACGGTCGTCAGGTTGGCCTTGCCACGCAACTTTCGCAAATCATCAATAAACGCATGCCACGGACCGGCGTCCCGGTCGATCGGCTTCTCCTTACGCCCGCGAGGGGACATGCTCTCCTCTGTAGTGCAACTCGACTTGTTTCAGCAATTGTTGCTTTTGATGTACAACAGCACGGCTTGTTGTTGCTTTTGATGCACAACAGTAGGGATCTTTCGCGGCCGAATCCAGACGGTGAAAGTAAAGACGGCTCCGGCGATCCGGCCGGGGAGCACGTCACTCAACCGGAGGAAGCCATGCGCCCGATGTCGTGTACCCGCGCAGCCGCCACACCGTCATCGGCCTCGTTCTCGGCGCCGTCCGCGCCGACCGGCCCGGCCACGCTCCTGCCGCCGGGGCCGCCTCGGCCCAGTGGAGCTTCGGCTTCAGCCGGAAATCGCCGCACGATGAGTTTCGCCGTGCTCCGCGAGTACGGCCGGGAGCCCGAAGGCCTGCCGTTTCCGCGAGCGATCGGCAAGGAGACGCCGCGCCACTCTACGGCGGCACTCTCCCGCGGTCAGGGCCGGGCCGAATAACCCGCGAAACCGGACCGAACAAGGCCCGCGCGTACCTCCCACCCCACCCCTCTATCCAGAATTCGCGCGTACCGGGCTTTTGACGTGAGCCCCCTTACCTGGCTCGCCCGCAAAACCTGACAAACCGCCCATCACCTAGCAAGGAGAAAGGGGTATCCATGTCCGTCGCACACTTCGATCTGTTCCGGGAGGCGTCCGGCGGCGACCGTCCCACGAAGGTCATCCTCTTCGCCGACCTCGCCGGCTCCACGGAGATGAAGTCGAAGATGGGGGAGGTCGCCTGGCTCCCCACCCTCGGCAAGTTCCTCGACATCACGTCGACCGCGATCAGGGAGTCCGGCGGGACGGTCGTGAAGTACCTCGGCGACGGCACGCTCGGCGCCTTCGACGGCGAGCACGCCGCTGAGGCCATCCGCGCGGCCATCAAGATCCAGGAGATGCTGCGCACCGCGAACTCCAACGGGGAGCTCAACGACTGCCTCGCCACGGTCGGCATCGCCACCGGACGGGTCATCGAGTACGAGGCCCCCGGCGGCGGTCTGGACTATGTGGGTTCCGTCGTCGACCTCGCCGCCCGGTTCTGCGAAGCCTGCGCGCCGCAGGCGATCTGGGTGGACAGCGCGACGGTCGCCTCGGCGAACATGAACAAGGTGTACTCCCAGGTCGGCCTCGTGAACGACCGTTCCCCCGACGACTACCTCACCCAGGAGTGGAAGGTCGAGCTGAAGGGGTTCCCGAAGCCGATCAAGTACCGGGAGGTCATCTGGCACAACAAGCCGTTCGGCGCCACGAACGAGGTGGTCGACGAGCTCACCGAGCGCAGCCAGAGCAGCGGTGATCGGCCCGCGCTCTCGTCGAACGAGCCCTGTGAGGGCGTGGTGAAGAGGTGGGACCCGGTGCGGGGTTTCGGGTTCATCACGGCGATCCCGCATGGGGACTACTACGTCCACCACCGCTGCATCGTCAGCGGCGAAGCCCTCGTCGCCGGGCGTCCGGTCAGGTTCGTGCCAAGGCCGCCCTTCAAGGAGGGCGCGTCCCCGGTCGCCGGCTGCGTCGTCCAGGAGGGCCACCGGGTCCAGGGGACCATCCAGCGGGTCCTCTGGCACAAGGGCTGCGCCTTCGTCGACGTGCTGGACGACCTGGGCAACCGGCAGAGCCTGTACCTGCCCCTCGGGGAGGCCGCCGCGGGCTACCGGCCGGGGGACCAGGTGCTGCTGGAGGTGAGCCGCAACCACAAGGGCATCGCCGGCCGGCTGATCGTCGAGGACCACGAGAACGGAGCGGGCTTTGACGACGACCGCTTCTGACCTCCAGCCCATCGAGGCGGCCCTGGCCGAGGTGCGGCTGGAGCTGGCGCGGGCCGATCAGAAGGCCGCGACGCTGCTCGCGCTGTTCTCCGCGATCGCGGCGGGGATCATCGCGATGTTCGCGGCCCGGCCGTCCGGCATCTTCTCCCTGTGGAACGCGGTCGAGTGGCTGGCATGGGCAGGGCTCGCCTGCCTCGCCTGCAGCCTCGCGTACCTGCTGTTCTGCGTCCGGCCGTACGGCGTCGGCCACCCGGGGGGCACCTCGTACTTCGTGAGCTATGCGCGGTACGCGAAGTGCCCCGGCGAACTCCTCGCGCGCCTGACGTCCGGCGCGGCCACCGGGGAGGAGCGCTGCGGCCAGCTCGCGGAGCTCTCGGCGATCGTGACCCGTAAGTACCGGCTCATCGCCCGTGCGGTCGACCTGCTCGGCTGCTCGCTCCTCTGCATCACCACGGCCGCGCTGCTCGACAGCCTGCACTGACGACAACGATTCACAACCCCGAACCGGCTGTGCTCACCGGGACCCGGCCGAGCACAGCCGGTCTCTTTCCTGCTC
>Ga0065720_1020203_pt1 | contig 16050 bp, 14 predicted proteins | sample Thericmetagenome_FD_59107 | JGI IMG/M metagenome (GOLD analysis project Ga0065720, IMG submission 59107) | Thermophilic microbial communities from the Joint Bioenergy Institute, California, USA of rice/straw/compost enrichment - eDNA_2 v2... | ecosystem: Engineered > Solid waste > Grass >... | reverse complement strand
AAAAAAAAAAAAAAAAAAAAAGAAAAAATCAAAACAATGTTCTTGATGAGATCCTAAAATAAAAACTATTTAGTGATTTTTCTTCATCATTTTTTTTTCAAGTTGATTTTTTTTTAAATAGATATTTCAGAATTTTTTTATTATCTAATACAAAAATTTTTATAAGGTTTCTACGAAACAATCCTATCTGAAATTCTTTTATTTCTTGCCTTTCTTCCTCAAGTAGATGCAACAAAAATGAGTTGTCACATCTTAATCTTATCTCAGACTTAGTTATAGGTCTTTGAGGAGATTATTGAAGTATTGGGTATTTCATAATACAGATCTAGAACAAGCAAACATTATATAAACATAGCCATGTTAATATTTGGAAAGGGATTACACAAGGAAAAGTTATTTTTCGAAAGAAGAATCAAGTGATATCAAATGCTTGGAACTCTCATAGAGCACATACAGAAAGACCAGGAAAATTAGCCAATACCATTTCCAGTCCATATTCAGGAGTGCTGGACTATTTAGTTTTGAATAGTTGTTATAAATATGCTCTACGATTTCACCTAAGATATCACTTTTCCCCTCTCGCCTTATGGAGTTGATAAAAACGAAGTTATGTTTTCTTTTCCAACTCTTTGCTTCGTTATTTATGGTTTCCTCCTCGGTCTCTTTGAAGTTTGTTTCACATATAACATAACGAAACAGCTTCTTTTCTAAGGAAATAGAGTCAAGACTGGCATTAAACTTCAATACTTCTTTCTTTGTTACATTTTGATGAATTTCATAAGGATAGATAATTCCACAAACATCTTGCCAAAGTCCTTCCTTCTTAAGATATGACTTTTTCGTATTAGAATGGATTTTGAGGATTGTCAAGATAATATTTTGCCCTTTGTAATTCATGTGTTTGGAATACTTCATCAATATGGGGTAAATTTGCTCATCCTCATCAGCATATGGCTGAAGAAGCTTTTTTATCTTTGAATTTGAATGACTTGGAGGAACGACCAAAATTAGCTTATAATGCAGGCATTTTTCTTTGACCTGATTCATTTCTCGAAATATAAATTTATTGTTGTTATCAATTTTCAAAGTTTACCGATCTCTTTAAAGTCTGAATCATAGTTATAAAGCCTCTCATAGTCGATTCCTAGGAAAAGTCGCCATACTTAATCCAGTCCTGTCATCTCACTTATTCATAATGGATTTTTTATGTTCTACTCGAGACGAAAAGTTGGGACATAAATTCGGATTTCTGACAGGATATTTGAATAGTATTTTGATTGGTTCCCTCTTATTTATCTTCCTTTTGGCATACATCACCTAATCTGATCAATTTATTTAGTTTTATTAATTTTTGATTGACTCAATTATGGATCTTTTCCTCGATACAACCTTCAAGAGCTTCTTCTTGGAATTATTGGCCGACTATCTTCAACTTGTTAAAGCAAAAAAGATAAAGCCAATCAAGCTCTCACCTCAGACTTTAACCCTTGTCTCTGATAAACAAATAACTTTCCCCGCTTTGCCATTATTAGTCGATATCACCGGACAAACTCTCTCAAGCCCTGTTTCTATTGCCCTCTCCTTTTTAGAAGCTACTTTCACCAAGGATCTTTTGATTGGATCTAAAAAGGAAGACCTTATTGGCGTAATTCTAACAATTTGTTATCTTAGTGTATAGACTCTTGGACTTTTCGAACTTCTTGAAAGAAAGAAGCCCGCTGATCTTCTTGACGTAGAGAATATTCTAACATTTTTCATCTTGTTAGCATTTCGATCAAATCTTTGAAAAGAGAACCTTTTTAAATAAGCACCACATCACTTTGGGCGATATTTATGTCTTTGCTTTCTTCTTTACTACAGTCGTAAGCAGGAATATTAGTATAAGATTAATTGTATAGTCATCTTGGACTGATGAAGAGAAAATCAAGAGAGGATCCCTTTTCAGATGGTTCGTTTGTTGCATTAATTTGTTTACGATTTTAGGTTCAATCACATTCAAAATCTTCCAGGCATAAAAGAATTCATCATTCAAAGCGGAAGAGAACTTGTTTCCTTTCCCAAATAAGCTCTAACAAAATAAAATAGCTGCTTATTTTGTCTGTATTGTGTTGAGTATATGAATTAAAAATGTAATATGGACTCCCCAAAGAACAAAGAGAATTCTTATCTCAATCTGCTTCTTGTGTCTCAATATGGTTCTTAATCTTCGCTTTAAAACTAGGGTCTTGTCTCAAATTTTGAAAACTGAAAAACTCCTTTATTCAGGGAAAATAGCAATTGCTCTTTTGTATTATCATCCTAATTGACAGTCAAATGGCAATAAGAAATTCTTCTTCTTTGACTACTCTTTGTCTAGCGGGAAGAACAAAGAGGAGAAAGGATAATTCCTTTTTTCTTTCATTCATTTACAAAATAAAAGCTCTTTTTTGATTGCTCAAATTATATCAGTGCTACCATAGTCTTGGAGCTATCTATTGATTATCATCTAGGAAGATACCCATTCTTTTAAAAAATCTCTTTATCTATTTTAAAAGAAAGTATAAGAAGATTTTCTAATTATTGAAACAAGTATGATTATTTGAGAGCGAATAAAAATCTTTTTTCTAAAATTCATAGCCGAAAAGACAGTTACCTCTTCTCGAGATCAAAGACGAGAAAATTATATCCATGTCATTTGAATTCTGACTTTTTCAAGAAGAGTAATTCCAAAATTTCAGAAATTATAATTATTGTACCTATGAAAATTTTCTTTTCAGTCAAAATTGTTAAATTAATAGTCAAGAAAAAATAAATTCAATTATTGAAAAACAAACAAAAAGAAGGAAACTAACAAAAAATAAAAATTCAAATAAATTCAAGAAAAAAATAAATAATGTTACAATTTGTTGTTATTTATTTTTTTTTCAGAAACTTTCTTTTGACTAAATTGATTTACTAATCTGAATATTTATTTTCCAGTGTTTTAAGTTTGAAATTGAGTTTTATTTTCGAATTCTTTTAAATCAGATTTTCTTTTTCTGTGATACAATTTGAATTTAAAAACATATGTACTCCAAAGAAGTTGTTTCTTATACAGCGGCATTTATATTTTTCAAAGAACTGACACAATTACCAATTACCCTCATCATTCACGAAATAAACTGACACTGATATCAACTGAAACTCAACGAAAAAAATAGTCCTCCCCATTATTACCATTTGAAACAATTCATGACTGGGTTGTTTCAAATAAGTGAATATTATAACCTTTACCCAGTTTCATTATGGCAAACAATTTTTTAGATTTCAATTATAAAATTCAAACTTTTGAATATGAAGAATAAATTTGAATTATGAAAAATTTTAAACAATACAAATTCAAATAATTATAAAACTTTCTAAAATTCAAAATAAGGAAGGAAGGCTTGTGCCATCCTTGCTGTTTTGGATTTCACTTTGGGATGACAATCTAATCATCACAAAGGTTCAAAACATTTTTCACATACAAATTAATTTTGTACTGTGATAAATGATTTTGAATTTGAAAGTTTATAATTGAAATCTAAATAATAAATAAACTGGTTGTATCTCTCTCTCGGTAACAAAAAACTCTCTCTCTGGTAATGGGTAATTTGGGATAAAAGTTGTGTTAATTGTAAAATGATCCTGTAAAGTTATCACTCTTTCAATGATATTGGGTATGGTTTTTTTCACAATCCAAATCTAAATGGACTTTGAAGAGTCGAAAATGTAAACAAATGAAAGAAATGATAATAGTTAATTTTTTGTAAGAAAAAGAAAAATATTCTCATTATTTCTTTCTATTCAAATTAACAATCTTCTTTAGGCATGATTTATTTCCAAGGAAAAAAGTCTTGAAGATATTTATTATTCAGAAAAAAAAAAATCATGATAAATTCCTCTGCTTTTTAATTTCTTCTTTTATTTTTTTTAATTTTATTTTCCATTTTTTTCTCTAGCTAAATTTTTTGACATTATAAAAATCTAAAGGATTGAAAACATTTTTCTAAATGAAAATTTCTCTTTAATTTTCAAGAATTCATATCCCAAGTAGGATTCTGTTGATCAAATAGTAGAGAGCTTATCCTAGAAGTCACTGTGATTTATTGACAACTACTCTAACATCTGTTGCTTTTCTGGAAAGATTATTTATCCTTGGCTTTTTCTGGGAGATTTTAATTTATTGAAGAATCCAAAATCAATTCAGAATTCTTAAAAACCCTATGCTTGCTCTTCCTCTCTCAGATCCAACACTTGAGAATGGCGCCAAAGTGCTCTCAAGTTTTACTCTTCATCCAGACTACGTTAGAAGAATAGAACCAGCCGGTCACAAGTTTAATGACTTTTACAGAGAAAAAGTTCTTAATTATAATCAAAAAGAAGAATCTAGCGACGAAGAAGAGACCAAAGCTGAAGAATTCGATACAGAGAAAGTCAAAGACTGGGAAAAGAAAAGACATAAGAAGAATGAAATGGATATATTAAAGCAAAAACTACAAGAAGAAAGCTATTACGATATTTTGGGCCTTAGTGAGCTCGGTATGGGAGCCTCTGACAGCGACATAAAGAAAGCATATCGTAAAATGGCTCTAATTTACCATCCTGATAAAACTAATACAGAGAATGAAGATCCAAAGAATAAAGAAATGTGGTTGAAGGTTCAAAAGGCTTATGAGACCCTTACTGACCCCGAAAAGAGAAAGAAGTATGACTCTACACTTCCCTTTGATGACTCGATCCCAGATGATAAGGTCGAGGAATCAGAATTCTTTAAAGTGTTTGGACCAGCCTTTAGAAGAAATGCATTATGGTCGAACAAGAGGCCAGTTCCTGATCTTGGAGATGAGAATACTGATATCAAGAAAGTATATAAATTCTATGAATTCTGGGAAAATTTCGATTCTTGGAGAGATTTTTCTGTTTATGATGAATATAACCTTGACGAAGCTGAAAGCAGATATGAAAGAAGATACATGGAAAGAGAAAATAAGAGAATTAAGAGTGAACATTTGAAGAAAGAAAGACAGAGAATCTTCAACTTGGTCGAAAATGCTAAGAAATGGTAAATTAAATTCGATTCTAGAATAATAAATTAGTGATCCAAGACTTATTAAAGTCAGAAAGGAGGAAGAAGAACAAAGAGTAAATGAAATAGTTTTAGTGGCTAATAATATTAGCTGAAAGCTAAGCTTGAAAAGCAAATGAAAAAGGAACAATATAAAAAGGAACAAGCTGAAAAGGAGAGAAAAGAAGAAGAAGCTAGGCTGGCTGCCCAAAGACAAAAGGAAGAGGAAGAAAAGAGAATAGAGGAGGAAAAGAAAAGAATAAAAGAAGAACAAAAGAAGGTTTTTTTCACCGTTAGCTTTTCTAATTTTCAAGGCAATCAAAGATTTGAGAACTCAGTTGGCTGAAAAGGTTGACAACCCTAAATATGACAAGTTCTGGTTGGATGGAATGCTTGAAAAGATGAAGCACGAAGATGTTGTTGCTCTTAAGGAAAGGCTTGAGAAACAAACCAAAGAGACAGCTTTGAAAGACCTCGAGGCTTGGGTTCAAGAATTTGAAAAGATATTAGCTGAGAGAAAGAAGACTCTTCATCAGCAAGATAAAGTTAAAGCCAAGGTAAATCTCCGTTAGTAATTTCGTAATTTTTAGCAACAAGCTGAAGAAGATAAAAAAAATAGGGATGCTCAATGGACTGTTGAGGAGTTATCTCTCCTAGCCAAGGCCATTACCAAGTTCCCTGCAGGAACAAAGAATCGTTGGGGAGCTATTTCTGCGTATGTTGGTTCTAAATCCCCAGAAGAAGTATACAATATTGATCATATCATTTACTGTATAGGTGCTGCAAAAGACTAAAGAACTTAATCAGGCTGAGGCTATGAAAGCGACTGCCCAGAAGGTCTCAAAGGAAGCTTTCCAAATTCTTCAAAGTCAAAGAGGAACAAAGGTCATTGATGCTGAGCCTGATAAGAGAATAGTCTTTGATCAGACAAATACTAAGTTAGCTGAAACAGTCGTAAAGGAAAAGGAAGAGTCCAAAAAGGAAACTCCTAAGTCCAAAGAAACAGCTAAGAAGGAAGAAGCTGCAGATAATGTTTGGACTCAAGCTCAACAACAGGCTTTGGAGAATGCTTTAAGAGAATTCCCATCATCCATGGATCCTCAGGAGAGATGGACTAAAATTGCTGAAAGAGTTCCAGGAAAAACAAAGAAACAATGTGTTGAAAGATTCAAGGAATTAAGAAATGCTGTTAAAAATAAGGCAGGTTAGCCGTATTCTTTGTAATTCTATTTTAAAATGTCTGCATTTTATGTACTTTTAAGTAGATGATAGTACAGGGTACAAGTTGTAAAAAAAATCAGTAATTCCAAGGAAATATTAAAATTTCCTGACAAAACTGTTCTCAAGACATCCTTCCCAACAAGTGAAAGATGCCATTTTACACAATAAAATAAAATAAAAAGGAACTTAAGAATGAACGAGCAAGATAGAAAAGAAGAATTATTCAGCATGGCTACCAATCGAGCTTCTTCCTCGAGCCTGTTCAAAGTAATACGGCTCTAATTTTCTCAATAATTCTGGATTTTGCTTCCTAAAAGCGTCAAAATTGGGCTTTACATGTTCTCCATTGTTTCCATTAAAATTCAACATTTTTTGCTCTTTTAAAAATGCCGTTAGCGGAACACCTATATCATCAAAATAATCATAATCAACATGAGTCATCTCTTCTGACAAGTGTAATTTCTTTTTATTACCAGGAATTGCCTCTACAAAATTAAAAAACTCCAACATTTACTACCATATAATTTTATCGCGTGCTTGCTCGGGACGAGAGTATCTTTCTTCCCATGGACAAGAAAAACAGGGCATCTAACATTAGCAAGGTGCTTGGTATTTTTAAATCTCTCCTTGACGAAGAACTGCGCAAAGGCTCCTCCAATATGCTTAACAACACCTCTGATAGAGGTAAAAGCTGACATCAATATCAACAAACCAGGATTCTTTATTGAAGCTAGCCAGCATGCAGGACCTGATCCTATCGATCTTCCGAAAATATAAATATCCCCTTCATCAATTTTGAGATAACCAGTGAGGTAGTTATAGACTGTCTCAGCATCTAGTAAAATTTTTCTCTCGGAGGGCGAACCTTTATAGATTCCATAACCTGGATATTCCATGGCAATAACATTGACCTAAATGTTACCACATTATATTATTTGGATTACCATTAAATTTTTGTGTAGACTTCTAAGTAATTCCATTGATTGATAGATATCTTCTCCATTACCGTGAAAGTATAATAACGTTCTTGGTGTATCAATTTCAGCAGGGAGGAACAAGCAAGGGATGTAAACAATTTTCTTTAATGTTGTATCTGGGAGTTCAAGATGTTCGTCATCAGAATCGGAAGAAGAGTCCTTATGCATTTCGTCTTCTTTTTTCTGCATTATTTCTTGTAAGATCTCTGGGCCTAATTGATTTAGGTCTTGTTGATTATTGATCTTAATTCCATTATTCTCATTCGCACCATTAAAAATCTCAAGGCCGACCTTTTTATCTTTATGCACCTTGAGGAGAAATCCAAAACAATTGTTCTTTTTCTTTTTCTTCTTCTGTTTTTCATCCTGTTTTTCAGCAGAATTCTTTTGTTCCTCCTCCTGGCTTCCTGTATGCGCTAGTTTCTTTCCCGATGCCTCTCCATTTTTATCGGTTCCCATAATATTACTATATTTTTCATTATTCCTTGCAGCCTCATGATTGTCCTCATTATAACTTCTTTCATTGGGAATATCCTCCTCAATATAAGTCACTTTCTTATTTTTTTGTGGAGAAGATTCTAAACTTCCCGACATTTTTGGTCTTGGTAATTTCTCTGAATTACGGGTGCGTTGACCACCTAATTTTGAGAGACTATTCTTCGAAGTCCCCGATCCGATTTTCCTTCTTTCTTCGCTCTGAGTCCTTCTTTTAAATTTGAACTCCTTTGCTTTTGCCTTTTCGCGTGGGAAAAATAGCATATAGTTTTCTAGGGTTTTCAAATCATAGCTGCTCGTCGGAGCTGGGAAAAGTAGCTTGTTCAAATACATTAAAACTCAAAGAATAAATTTAATAATTTCTCTATAATTCTTTATTTGACATACATTTACAAACAATTCAAACTCACTGTCAATTGTTGGAGCTAATTACTTCAAATGGGATTTATCACACAACTAGTACTCAACACATAAATATGATATCAGTTCACTACGAAACATTAACCTATAACTTCCTTCAATTTATTTTGTAACTTTTCTTCTAATCCAGCAATTGCGTTTTTCAAAAGGGTCTGAGTCCCTTCATTACTTGCCAATAATTGGATCACCTGAAGAATCTTAGTTTTAATAGCGTCAGTTGAGAGTTTGGTATTGACAATTTCAGCAAATATTTTCACAACATGTGGCATATTTTCGCCCTTCTCTCCGAAGATCAAACTAGCATTCGAAGTCAAAATAATATCCAGCAATAATTCATGTTGTGCTCTAGCTTCTTTCTTCTCAAATTTGATAGGCAAATTATCAACCCACAATTTAACCACTTCAGGCAGATTGGGGACACAATCAGATTGGTTCTTAATGATTTTGCCCAAAGCAACGATACAATGATCACGAGCCTGTCCATAGGGATGAGCAAGTTCTTCAGGTCCCTTTTGAACATTTAAAGATTCATAAATAGCTTTCAAACAATATTCTGATATAACTTTGAAACTTTCCTTAGATTTCTCAGCCAAAACACCAATACCATAAACTGCAGCCTGCCTCACTTCGCAATATTTGCTAGTAGCAAACTTCATGAGAGCTTCTGATAAATGAGGCCATTCGTTCGGGATGAGCTCAACTCCCAAATGTTCAATCATGTCATCAATTAGGAATAATCCGAATTTGTGCATTCTAGGGGACATGCTAGGATCTAGAGCCTTAGGCAAAATTTCTTTGAAGATAGTTTGAACAAAAGGCAGGTTGAGTTCCTTGTGAGTGGCGAAAAGGGCTCCGATTAAACCTGCAAGGGCAACTTGAAGTTCCTCTTCCATTTCAGCGTCATCTTCAAGTTCTTCAATTTCATCTTGGTCAATATCATCCTCATTAGCCCATTGTTCTTTGGTCTGAATTCTTTCGTCAGAACTCTTTAGGGCCTTATAGATTCTCTCGGATAATTCTCTGACTTCTCCTTCATTTAGACATCTTCCAGCAATATGAATAATTTCTCTCATAGAATAGGTAAGCATGGCCATAACTCTTGGCTCAGCCTCTGAGCTAATGGTCTCCCACAAGATATTTAAATATTTCACTACCATATTCTTTACAATTTGAGGAGCATTGACATGTCCTGACTCTTTAACAACTCTAATAAGTCCAGGGAAACATTTGGCAGCGGTGATTCTGATTTCTTCATTTGAAGAGTAATCCATTAAAGGCTCGATAATGCTTGAGGTTCTCTCTACATAATTCAGATATCCCTTTCTTAATTCCACAACAAAGTTGTTAATCATGTTAAGAGCGATCTTCAAGTCTTCAGTTTCTGAGGTATTGACATTTAGCCTGGGTTGGGGTTTTCCAGTGAATGCAGATTGTACTTTGACAAAATCTTGATCTTCCTCATTTCCAAATCGTCTCTTTTCATCATTTTTAATAATTTCCTCAACCATATCAAACAAGGAAGGCAGAATGGCATCCAAATACGGTATAAAGTCCTCCTTTAGAATAATACATACTCTTTGCCAGCCGGAGAGTAAGTAAGATTTTTGAGGGTCACTTTCTTCAACATTGCCTTGCTGAATCTCTAGCATGCATTGAATAATCTCATGGGCAGCCTTCTTGAATTCTTCCTTTCCAACGGCAGCACCAATCAAAGTCAAGCATTCAATGGCCTGTCCTCTAAGTTGTTTATATTCCTTCTGGGTAGCAGTTTTGAGAATATTGAAAACAGTTTCTGCAGTGCTTTGCCAATATTGAGTAAAATCTCTATGACTAGCTTCTGCTAATGCTGAGATAGTAGACATGGCATTCTCTTTGATGAGAGAAATTCCATTGTGAAGGAATTGAAGACATAGCTCCAATATTTCAGCAATCTTTCCTGCCACAGCAGCCTTAGGAGCTCCTTCTAGGAAGTTGGTCAAAGCGGCTAAAGCATGAGCAGCAACACGAGGAACACTATCCTTAACAGAAGCAATAAGAGGACCTAGCACCACAGTATGGAATCTTTGTTGGAATTCAGGATGCATATCATCAGAGATTTGTCCAATAGCATGTAAGGCAGCGTATCTGACCTTAGGATGCATATCAGAAATGAAATTCAAAATAAACTGAACAATTGGGTCCATTTCAACAACATCTGAGACATATTCTCCGACTTGGGAGAGAGCCATAAGAGCTGCGTGCTTATATCTCCAGTCATCAATCTTAACCATTTGAAGAATGATCTTGGATAGCAAGGGAATGGTGATAGTTTCTCCGAGACAAGAGATCAGTTTGTCGATCAGATGCATGGAGAATTTGATAGGTGGTTCTTCAGTTTCTCCTTTTTCAGTTTCGACAAAGCCTAAAAACAAATTTAGATGAAAAAATTTCAATTACCCTCAGGAGGTTTCATCCATTCTTCATCTGGGTTCTCTTCACTCACAACCATGTATGTGAAAATCATTTCCAGAAGCTCTTTAAGGATGTCCTGGTGATTCTGGCCGAATTTGGGAGATTTTTCAAGAAATATAACCATAATTTCAAGAGAAGATTCCTTGATTCCTGGGCTCTCAATTTTTTTCTCATTGATAGCCTTCATGGCCTCAAAGAGCTGCTTGAAGTAACTTTTAAAAATTCTATGCTCTGTCTCAACAATATCTTGAATGTGACTCAAGACTTCAACTCCCTAACAGTAAAAAAAAAAGGAAAAAAATAGCATACCAAGTCTTCATTGGTGTGGATAATCTGGACCGTATTGGCTAAAACTGTTGGAATCAATTCAGCATAGGGTTTGCACTCTCTGGCATCAATAGTTTCCAGGAAGGATGCTAAGGCTTGGATGGCTGCAGCTTTCACAAAGATATCTTCGTTTTCGAGGTTTTTCTTGAATATTTCCATGAGTTCGCTTTTATATTGCACGTAATTGTCACCTGAATATAGGAAGAGGACTGATAAGATTTTCAAGGCGCAAATGATATATTCATTATTATTCGAAGATAAGTAGTGCATCAGGTTCTGCATCAGAGCATCCCATTCGATGGCTTCTGCTCCGAGTTGGGGCTTATCACTTTCATCGAATGTTGAAATAGTGGCACCCAGTTCTCCAATCAAATCACAGAGACCCTTTCTGACTATCCGATCAGGTTCTTTGTTTAATAACTCAAACAAACTCTCCTTTACAATCTTTTGTGTTTCGCTGTTTAAGTCAATCCAGGAGGACTCGAGAGAAGCACCAGCAAAAGAGGACAAAACACTTCTTAGATGCACAGCACAAAACATTCTAACTTCGACTTTAGGACTTTCTATGCGATAAGACACAAAAGAAGTATTATATACCATTCAATAGGTTGAGAAAAACATATACATATTTGTTTAGATCTGCTTGTCTGGTTTTTTTCAATAATGCTTCACTTTCCTTTCTTGCTTCATTATTAGAACTGAGAATGGTCATGATAATATTGCTCAATTGTTCAAGATCACTCATTTAGGATAATACACGTTTTGATGCTTTGATTTAGCTCACAATTTTATTTTTTGATCTATTAAAACTATTAATAAGTCAAGAACAATTCCAAATTAAAGATAAATGCTTTCAAAACTCGTCAAGAGAAGTCTTGGCTTTCCCACTAGCCTAATTTCAACAACTTTCAGTACATTTTACTCACGCACTCTTTATATGTTTAGGCAACAAGTACTCCTTCGCTAAGAGTTACGGTGGATTGAAGGATCAAGATAGAATTTTCACTAATCTGTATAGAGATGGTGATCCATTCATTAACGGAGCCCTCAAGAGAGTACCAACTATCATCTTAAGGAATCCAATGTTTTAGGGTGACTGGTATAGAACTAAGGACATTTTACTCAATGGACCTGACTGGATTATCGATGAAATTAAAAAATCTGGCTTGAGAGGAAGAGGAGGTGCAGGTTTCCCTAGTGGTTTGAAGTACTCTTTCATGCCCAAGGTTTCCAACGGAAGGTAAATAGAGTTATAATGAAATACTCAAAGTCCTTAGACCCTCATACTTGGTCATCAATGCTGATGAGTCTGAACCAGGTACCTGCAAAGATAGAGAAATTATGAGACACGACCCTCACAAGTTGGTTGAAGGTGCTCTTATTGTCGGTTTCGCCATGAGAGCCAGAGCTGCTTATATCTACGTCAGAGGTGAATTCTGGTTTGAAGCTAATGAACTCCAAAGAGCTGTCCATGAAGTACACATGAATTAGTTTATTGTAACATTCAAGGCATATGAAAAGGGATTCCTCGGTAGAAATGCTTGCGGAAGTGGATATGATTTCGATGTTTATGTTCATAGTGGTGCTGGTGCTTATATTTGCGGTGAAGAAACCGTAAAAAATACAAACCCCGAACTAATGACATAGGCCCTTATTGAATCCCTCGAAGGAAAGCAAGGAAAGCCCAGATTGAAGCCTCCCTTCCCTGCTAACGTCGGACTTTTCGGATGCCCCACCACCGTTACAAATGTCGAGACTGTCTCTGTCTGCCCTACTATCATGAGAAGAGGAGCTGATTGGTTTGCCTCCTTCGGAAGAAAGAATAACCATGGTACTAAGCTTTTCTGTATCTCAGGTCACGTCAACAATCCTTGTACTGTCGAAGAAGAAATGAGTATTCCTCTTAGAGAACTTATTGAAAGACACTGTGGTGGTGTCAGAGGTGGTTGGGATAATCTTAAGGGAATTATTCCAGGAGGTTCCTCCGTCCCTGTTCTCCCCAAGAGAGTTTGTGACTATGTTTTGTAATGTGTCTCTTTTTATTGTTCTTATCCTAATAGGATGGACTTCGATGCCTTGAAGGAAGAAAGAAGTGGTCTTGGTACTGCTGCTGTTATTGTTATGGATAAATCTACTGATATGATTGATGCCATCTTGAGACTCTCCAAATTCTACAAGCACGAATCCTGTGGACAATGCACACCATGCAGGTAATATCCATTTTTTCTTTGTACATTCTGTAGAGAAGGAACTGGCTGGCTTGTTGATATCCTTGAAAGAATGAAGGTCGGAAAGGCTGACTTCGCTGAAATTGATATGCTTGAAGAACTTACTCAACAAATCGAAGGACATACAATCTGTGCCTTGGGAGATGCTGCTGCTTGGCCCGTTCAAGGTATTAGATGGAAAATATTTATTCATATGAGTAGGTTTGATCAGACACTTCAGAGAAGAAATTGAGGAAAGAATTGATGACTATCATGCTAAATTCCCAAGAAGACCTAGAGACACAAGATCTCATGTTGCTCAGCTCGGATCTCACTAATTGAATATACAAAAGCATTGAAAATATATATACTTATATCTATGTTGAATCGTGCTAAGCATCGAGAATATCTTAGTTCTCAATGTAAATCAAATTAAAAGATCATGGTCCTATTAGGTATTTTGTTTGAAGGAATTCTGTTATCCTTCAAATATTCAGGTCGATAGCCTGCGTATTAGTCATAGATCTCCTCTATAACAAAACTTATACCGAAGCTAAATAATTTTATTCGAATCAAACCAGGCATGATTTCTAAATTCTGTAAGGGCTTGCCTTCTCTTTTCCACAAGGTTCGTGCTTGTTTGATTATAGTTAATTGATAGAGCCAAAGAACTTATTACAAAATTCTCAGAGATGTTGATGTAAGTGAAACCCCTATCCCAATTTACTCTGCTGACAGATTCTCAGGTAATCATATTGTCTAGCAAACTAACGAATCAGCTTTGGAAAAGATTGAAGATACTGCCGCTTTTATTGACACAATCTACAACGATAAATACCTTCATCAAAGATACTTAAAGCTTGTTCCTTTCTTCCTGGAAAACGTAAAATGATTATAATCAAATGAATAAGAGAATAGATTAGTGGAATTCACAAGAAGCACTTCGTTATCAAACTAGGCCTCTTGGAGAAAGCTGAGAGCCTCAGATTTACTTGCCTCACTAACAGTGGAGTCATTAACAAGAATGTCTCTCTGTCCAATATTATCCCTACTCCCTTCCATGACTTTATGCACGCCAATAGAAAAAAACTCTTGGAGATGCCACTTTTCCTTGACCCCGACATGATTTATTATAACCTTTTGAATGAAGAATTCTACGTTTTCGACAAAGAAGGAAGATGGATCGAAGAGGGAGTTAATCATCCATTGTTGGACATTAGTCAAAGATATGATGAGAGAAAATGGTTTGACACTTTGCGTATCCATTAAGATATCTTTGTAATAAAACCCTTAAATATGGAACAATTTCTTCGATTAAATAACAATAAAACATACCAACAAAAGAATTTCTCTACAGGCAAATTCTAAACTAAGAAGACTTTAAAGTTAATTTTGTTGTTCAAAAATTAGTTCTTTTCAGCTTTTTCGCCCCCATCTTTTTCCTCTTCAATCGCCAAATCTTTCTTGGCCACTTCTAAAATATATACTCTTGGGTAATTTCTAAAGAATTAATATTATTAACCCTCTGGCTTACATAAATTCTTTTGGTCTTATTCCTCCAAATATCATAACTTCTGTGCCTCCATTTAGAGTAACAGCTCTATGATAATATCTTGGAGGTGGTTTTGTGCCTGTAGTTTGTGGATGAACCCTAAGAAATTATCAACAGTAACGCCTTGACAAACCAAGTTCCAGTGCTAGTATCCAATATAAATAAGTCGTCATAAATAGTAGTTTTCGGTCCGTTTCCTCTTCCTCCATAATAAATGATGTTGGATCCAGCTAAAATATTAGGAAAATTCAATCTAATCTATACTGACTGCAGCAGAATGACCGTGTCTAGGAGCAGGTGGAATACCCCTAAAATTTCAAGTTTGATATTAAATCTTATTACTTAGGTTCAATCTTTTTCCATTGGAAAGGACCTGATAAGGATGTTTTTAAAACGTAAACATCGTTAAAGTTTTTCCTAGAATTTCAAATAAATAATATATCAGTTACTGTTGTGAAGTTACACCTCCAAAAACAAACATTTTTCCCTTGACAAAATTGGCTGTGTGAGCAGATCTTGGTGGAGGGGCTTCTCCTTCAACGCTGGGCTTGACCCATTCCATAAGGGTCAAGTTTAAAACATATACATCATTCAAATAGGTTTCCACTTCCATATCCGGACTGCAGTAATATCCACCAAATAAGACCAGCTTATCTTCAACATAAGGAGCTAATGTAGCTCTTTCTCTTGGAGCTGGGTTTTCTCCATCAATATCTGATTTAGTCCAGGTATGGGTAACAGTGTTGAAATTATGATAATCTGTTAGGTAAGAATGATTAAAACCACCATAGACAATCATGTTTGTACCAAAGACTGAAGCACTAGAGAGATTAGATAAAATTGCTGAAAATATTACTGATGAAATGCTCTAGGTTCTGGGATATCTCCTTTTTGATCTTCAACGACAGAAAATTCATTAGATTTAGGATCATAGCAGTAGAGTGTGTTTGTGAATTTGTTGTTAGCCAACCCACCAAAGATGTAGATAAGATCGCAAATATTACTGATGGAATGCCCTTGCAGAGTGTGATGAATTCTCCCACATTCTGTCCATTTTCCTTCTTCTCTTCTCCAAGCTAAACTAGTTTCTTGTTGCACATTGATAATTTGGCTCTCTTGTGGAGGATGACCATAACTTGAAACGAAGAGCAAGTTATTTTCAATATTATTCGATCCTTTCACAATTGGATAATTAGGACTTGTTAGCCAGTGACCATCAACGATGAATTTGAATTCGTAACTGCCAGGGGCAATCTTAAGAGTTACGTAGAACTCCATAAAGCCACTAAAGTTATTTTTCACTTTCTTTAGCATGATTTCTTGTTTCCAATTATC
>Ga0065720_1020202_pt1 | contig 16050 bp, 12 predicted proteins | sample Thericmetagenome_FD_59107 | JGI IMG/M metagenome (GOLD analysis project Ga0065720, IMG submission 59107) | Thermophilic microbial communities from the Joint Bioenergy Institute, California, USA of rice/straw/compost enrichment - eDNA_2 v2... | ecosystem: Engineered > Solid waste > Grass >... | reverse complement strand
CCTCGTGTCGTCGGGGCTGCTGCATCCATTGGGCACCAGCACCGTGCGCGCGCCGGCGGCGGCGAAGTGCCCGGCATCGTCCGCGCTGCAGGCCACCACGAGGTCCGCGCGCCGCGCCAGCTCGGCCTCGACGCGCGCGGCGAAGTCCACGAGCTCGGGGCGCAGCGGGTGACGCTCGAGGAGCTGCGGCTTCAAGGTGGCTTCGACATTGTGCGCGCTGTAGACGACCGGCACGGAGCAGCCGTCCGGGAAGATCGCGTCGAGCAGCGGCGCCATGTAGCAGTGCTCGAAGACCACGGCCGAGCAGCGGCGCGCCAGCTCCGCGGCGGCGGCGACGAGGCTCCGGTTCGCGGCGCAGAAGAGGCCGGCGATCACGTCGTTGGCCGAGACCGGCGCGAGCGCGTTGACGGTCCGTTGCACCTCGCGGTGGCGCTCCTCCGGCGCGATCGTCACCTGCAGGAAGCCGGGCTCGACGAGCCTCGCGTCCGGCCTGTCGCCAAAGCAGACAAGGGCGACGTCGCCCCCGATCTCGCGGGCGAGGCTGCCGAGGACCTCGCGGATGCGCCTGGCGCCGCCGAAGGGCGCGGCGGCGACTGCGTAGTCGTTGAAGGCGAGGATCAGCGGCCGCTCCGGCCGCTGCTCGCCGGCCGGAGCCTCGTCCCCGGCGGCGAGCGCCGAAAGCCGTGCGGCGAGCGCGTCGGCGATCCCGGTCCAGGTCAGCGTGCGACGGGCGAGCGCTTCGCCCGCCTCCGCGTACCTGGCCAGCGCCTCCGGCGCGGCCATCGCGGCGCGCACCGCCTCGACGAAACCGCCTCGCTCGGCGACCACCGCCTCGTGCTCGGGGCGGACGGGAATGCCGCGCACGCCCTCGGGCGTCGAGATCAGCGGCAGGCCGGCGGCCAGCGCCTCCACGGTCTTGAGGTTCGTGCCCGAGCCCTCGACGACCGGGTTCACATAGGCGTCTGCGGCGACGAAGAGCGCATGCTTCTCCCGCTCGTCGAAGGGGCCGGCGAGGACGACGTTCGGCGGCACCGGGGCGCCATCGTTGAGCGCGTCGCAGACGCTGCCCGCCACGACGATGTCCATCTCCGGCAGCGCGGGCGCCGCCTTGCGCAGCAGGAAGCGCGTCGCCTCGACATTCGGCCTGTGCCCGGAACCGGTGAACAGCAGCCGAGGACGGCCGTCCGTGCCCGCGCCACCCCCGGCGCGGCGGCGGTGCCGGCGCTCGGCGAGGACGGGCGCGAATTCCTCCGCGTCGAAGCCGTTCGGGCAGACCGCGATGCGGGACCCCCGCACGCCGTACATCAGCCGCAGCGCCTCGGCGTCCCGGTCGGACGGCGCGAGCACCAGGCGGCAGCGCCGGGCCAGCGCGCCTTCGAGCAGCCGCACCCGCTCGAAGGCGCGCGCGAGGCCCGGTCCCGTCACGATGGAGGGCAGCAGGGCGAGCTCGAAATTATGCGCGTTGTAGACTTCGGGGCGCGGCGGCGCGTCGGCGAAGATCGGCGCGGAATAGGGGAATTCGTGGACGACGATGTCCGCCTCGCCCGCCAGGCGCTCCGCCTCCAGCCGCAGCGCGCAATTGGGTTCGCCGACCGCCAGGGCGAAGGCGAGCCCGGAGAGCTCGCCCGCGAGTCCCGCGCGCTCAAGGGTCGCGTAGGCGGTCCGCCAGTGGTGGTCCTTCGGGAAACGGATTTCGCGCAGGCCGTGCTGGTGCTGCACGACTTCGCGCCGCGCACCGAAATCGGTCGAGGACAGCAGCGTGACGTCGCAGTGGCGCGCAAGGGCGCGGTAGAGATGGAGGAGCCGCAGCTCCCCGCCGCTGCGCGGGGGATCGAACGCCGGAAAGAAGCTCAGTACCAGCAGCTTCAGCCGGCGCCCCCCAGGGGAGGGGGCGCGGAACTTCGACCAGACCGTCATGCGGGACCATTCTCGCGACCGGCCCGCGGAGTGCCGCCGCGTCCGGTCCTGCCGTGAGAGCCAAGTGGAGCCACCGCCGCGCGCCCGCCCGTGCGCTCGTCAGGCCGAGGCCGGCGCGGGCGCGTCGGTGGTGACGATGAGGAGCTCGAGGTCGAGCCGCCGTGCCTCGTCCGAAGTCGCCATCGCCCTCAGCACCTCATGGCGGGCGATGTGCCCTTCGGCGATCCTGGCCCGGTAGTGCGCCAGGCCGTCCAGATCGGGTTCGCGCCGAAGCAGTCCGCGATAGGCGGCGTGCAGGAAGTCCGCGATCGGGGCCTGCATGACGATCTTCTGGCCGAACTCGAAGGGTTGGGCCGGCTGGCCGAGGGATCGCCGCGGCCGATGGTAGATCCGCCATTCCGGGGCGCTCTCCGGCGGCAGGTCGGCGATCAGCGAGACATTCTGCGACCATTGCTCGGGCTTCGCGGCGGCGGGGGGCACGCTCGCCGGGTCGAAGCCGAGGCTTTCCCAGAGCTCGGCAGCCTCGGCCTCGGAGGCAGGACTCGTACCAGCCTGCTGGGCCGCCAGTTCGGCGAGTCGCCCGTCGAGCTTCGAGGTGAGCGCGGCGGTCAGCGCGGCGAGGCAGTCATCGGCGATCGCTAGGAGACCGGGGCGGCCCGTGCCTTCTCGGTCCATGGTCCCTGACATGTTGTTCCCATGCGCCTGACGCGGGCGGCCCCATCTTCCGGTCACGCGCGGCCTCCGCGCGGACCGGAAGGTCGGCGAGGCTTGCGGGGCCCTGCGACCGCGATTGCCGTGTCTCTGTCTTTATACGTCTTTATACAAGAAAGGCGGAAGATTCAACCCGCAGTAGCTATTCGGCACCGCGTGTGACGACGCCATGCCGTTGCTGCGCCGCGCGGGAATTCACGGCTCGATGGGGCGGCCGGTCGTGCTTTGGCCGCCGCGCGCGCCAGTGTCGAGAAGGCCGGCGCCTCGGGTCGCTCGCAGCGCCCGCTCAGGGAAGGCCCCGGAGCCGGACCTCAGGCCGGCCGCGTGGCCCGCCGACCGCGGCGGCATCGGGCGGAACGCCAGCCGTCGCGCCGATCCACCGTCCGTCGCTGGTCGGCGGCGTGATCTCCGTCAGGCGGCCTTCAGGGCCTCCTGCAGCTTGGTCTCCTGCTCGGCCGTCAGATTGGTGCGGAGCACCGTGCCACCGAACTGCGCCATGGCGGGCAGCACCTTGTCGGCCGTGACCTTGCGCACCATCACGCAGAGCGCCGCCTGGCCGGGCTTCAGGGCCTCGGCCGCATCCTTCATGAATTTGTCGTCGATGCCGATGTCGGTGAGATAGCCGCCCAGCGCCCCCATCCCGGCGCCCGCCGCCGCGCCGAGCAGGGGAGCGAGGAACAGCATCCCGATCAGCGTGCCCCAGAGTGCGCCGGAGGCGGCGCCGGTCGCGATCGTGTTGATCGTCTGGTTCAGCTTCACGGTGCCGTCGGCCTGGCGCACCGCCACCACGGCGTCGCTGAGCTCGATGAGGTATTCCTTCTGGAGCTCGAGCAGCTTCCTCCGCGCCGCTTCGGCCTTCTCTTCGTTCTCGTAGGCGATGATGACGAGGTCGGCCATGGCGGTCTCCTGGCTCTCGGGAGGGGGCGCCCGCTGCCACCGAGACTGTCATCAGCGGAGCAGGGGCCAAGCCGGAACGCGCAATGCTGGCGCCGGATGCCGGCCGTGGAGGCGGGATTGTGACCGGCATCGTCAGGCGCAAGGGCCATCAGGGTGCCGAGCCGGCCACCGATGGTGGCGCCGTGCGGCCCCGGTCCCCGACCGACACCTTCCGTCCAGGTCCTTTACCGGCACAGCGGTGCCATGGACTGGGAGGCTGCCCTCCGAGTGGAGCTCCGCGATGGCGAGCAGCTCTTCCTGGGCCTTGGCCTCATCGGGAAAGGCCGCGAGGTCGGACTTGCTCATGACCACCTCCTCTGGCCCGCACCCCACCGCGTTGCATCCGTGGGCGGCCCGCCGCGCCGGCAGGGCGCCGCCTGGCGGCCGCCGGCAGGATTAGGCGGTTGCCTTCAGCGCCACGCCGAAGGCGATCGCGGAAACGCCCTGGAAGATGAGATCGATCGCGAGGACCATGCCGAGCAGCCACAGGCTGTTCACCGGCCAGCCCAGGATGAAGATGATGCCGGCGATGACGGAGACGATGCCCGATGCAACCACCCAGCCCCAGCCGGAGACAGGGTGCAGCCGGATGCCCGACCAGAGGCGCATGATGCCGGAGGCGATCAGCGCGATGGCGAGGAGCAGCGTCAGCGTCACCGCCGCCAGCGCCGGGTTGGTGAAGGTGATGATCCCCGCGACGCCATAGAGGATGGCGCCGAGCAGCCAGAGGAAGAATTCCCTCCAGCCCCTCACGCGGAAGGCGTGGATGATCTGGGCGACGGCGCCGACGATCATCATCGCCCCGACGAAGACCACCGATGCCAGAGTCGCCGCGAGCAGGTTGCCGAAGGCGAGGACACCCACCACGACGAGGACGATTCCGAGGCCGACGAACCAGCCCCAATGGGAGCGGATCCCAGCGAACAAGGCCGTGAAACCGGTATCGGACTGCGTGGTGCTCATCGTTTTCCTCCCTCATTGGGCGCCGATCGCACCGAAGGCGGTCACGACGCCGACAGGCCGGCATTGGACCGATCAGGGCCCCCGCCGCACCACAACGACCATGTTCCCGCCGGCCGACCGGCCCACACGGCCGGCGCCTAGCTCGCGGCGAGGGCGTGGCCGGCAGGGACCGGCTCGGCGGGTGGCGGACCGGCGATCTCCAGGAGTTCCGCCTCGTCCAGCGTCTCCTTCTCCAGCAGCCGGCGGGCGCCGCGCTCAAGGACGTCGCGGCGCTGCCGCAGCAGCGCGACCGTCCGCTCCAGCGTGCCGTCCACGATGGCGCGCACCTCGGCGTCGATCGCATCGGCCGTCGCCTCGCCATAGTCGCGCCCGCGCGGCCACGACGGCGCCAGCGGGGCAGGGCCGGCGAGGAAGGTCCGCGGGTCGCGCTCATAGGCGACGTTGCCGAGGCGCTCCGACATGCCGTAGCGCGTCACCATGGCGCGCGCCGTGTCGGTGACCTGCTGCAGGTCGTTGGCGGCGCCCGTGGAGAGGTGGTTGAACACCACCAGCTCGGCGGCCCGCCCGCCGAGCATCACCATCATCTTCCGCTCCAGCTCCTCGCGCGTCATCAGGAAGCGGTCCTCGGTCGGAAGCTGTACAGTGTAGCCGAGGGCGCCGATCCCGCGCGGAATGATCGAGACCTTGTGCACGGTGTCCGTGCCCGGCAGCGACAGCGCCACCAGCGCGTGTCCCATCTCGTGGTAGGCGACCACCTCGCGCTCCTTCGGGATGAGCAGCCGGTTGCGCTTCTCGAGGCCGGCGACGATGCGCTCCACCGCATTGGTGAAATCGTCCATCGTGATCGCGTCCGCGCCGCGGCGGGTGGCGAGCAGCGCCGCCTCGTTGACAAGGTTGGCGAGATCGGCGCCGGTGAAGCCGGGGGTGAGCGCCGCCACCCTCTCGGGGTCCACATCGGGACCGAGCTTCACCTTGCGCATGTGGACCTTCAGGATGTCCACGCGCCCCTTCTTGTCCGGCCGGTCCACCAGCACCTGGCGGTCGAAGCGGCCGGCGCGCAGCAGCGCCGGGTCGAGGATCTCCGGCCGGTTGGTCGCGGCGAGGATGACGAGGCCGGAGCGGCTGTCGAAGCCGTCCATCTCGGTCAGGAGCTGGTTCAGCGTCTGTTCCGCCTCCTGGTGCCCGCCCCCCAACGGTCCGGGGATGCCGCGGGCGCGCCCCAGCGCGTCGAGCTCGTCGATGAAGATGATGGCCGGCGCCTTGGCCCGGGCCTGCTCGAACAGGTCGCGCACCCGCGCCGCGCCGACGCCGACGAACATCTCCACGAATTCGGACCCGGAGATCGAGAAGAACGGCACCTTGGCCTCGCCCGCCACCGCGCGGGCGAGCAGCGTCTTGCCGGTGCCGGGCGGCCCGACCAGCAGCACGCCCTTCGGCATCCGGCCGCCGAGGCGGCCGTAGCGCTCCGGGTCCTTCAGGAAGTCCACGATCTCGCGCAGCTCGTCCTTGGCCTCGTCCACGCCGGCGACGTCGGCGAAGGTGACGCCGGTGTTGGCCTCGACATAGACCTTGGCCTTGCTCTTGCCGATCTGCATCAGGCCTCCCTGGGCGCCGCCGAGGCGGCGTGCCAGGAAGAACCAGACGCCGAGGAACAGCAGCATCGGCACGATCCAGGAGAGCAGCAGGGGCAGGAGGTTGCTCTCGACCTGGCCGGTGAAGCGCACGCCGTGGCGACTCAGCTCCTCGACCAGCTCCGGCGGCTCGACCCGGGTGGTGGAGAAGCGGGTCTGCCCGCTCGGCAGCGGCTCCTTGAGCGTGCCTTCGAGGTAGCGATCCGAGACCCCGACCTCGGCGACCTTGCCCTCGTTCAGCAACTGCCGGAACTGGCTGTAGGGGATGGTGGCCACCGGACGGACGACGCCCGTCACCGCGTACTGCACGGCGAGCAGGGCGAACAGCGCCGCCACCCAGTACCAGATGTTGAAATTCTGCTTTGTCATGCGCCCGCCCTTCCGCCCGCAGGTGGTTCGCCAGAGGGACCAACGCCATCGGCCCGGCGCGGTGCCGGGCATGGGCTGGACGTCGTGCCCCGTGCGGCCGCGCGCAGGCCGGCCGGCCTGCGTCGCTCAGCCTGGCATCCGATACCAGAGCGCGCGGTACGGACGAAGCCGTCGGCGGATGCCGCTGGAATCCGGCAGAGGCGGATCCTCCCGGCCGAGGAGGTCCGGATAGCGATATGACTTAGGGCTTGCACGAAGCGAGGCCGCCCGGATCAACACACCGTGTCGGCAGGCAGGCGACCAGTGCCGCAAAGGCTCACTGCCTCATTGCTGAGGCAGCGACGGTCTTCTCGCACCAGCCAGAGGGGGGGGCCGGACGGAGGATGCACCGTTGCCCCCCTTCTGTCGTGGGTCAGCGCGAGGTCCGGTCGGCGGCGCCGCTCACGGCCCGCCCGGTGGCGCTCAGATCCCGGCCGGCGCCCTCCACCGTGTTGCACGCTGCCAGTGCCAGCGTGGCAAAGGCGAGGATCACCGGTGACCAGAGTCGAATGATCTTGCCCATCTCGGCCTCCCATACGGAACCGACCTTGTAACGCGTCAGGGCGCGCGGGGATGCAGCTCCCTGGGTTCCGGCCGCTGACGCCTCGCCGGGGCGCCGGGCAGGGCACTCGGTGTCCGCCTGTGCATGCGCAGCCGATCCGGGCGCCAACCGGTGTCCCGCAGCGCGCGGAGAATTGCGCGCCGCGCCCCCCAACTCGACAGCGGCCCCGGCCCATTGCAACCTGCGGTTCGACGCGGCGCGGGGACGCCGCGGGGAGGAAACGGTCAGTACCGGTGGCATGGGTGGCAGCAAGGAACTCGCGGGCCAAACCGCGGCGAGCTTGGCTGGCCGATGGATGGCCAAGGATGCCTCTGCCGCTGGAAGCGCGGCGCGGCATGGAGTGCCGCCCGATCAGTGGCGCCGTCCTGGCCGCGCGCCGCACCGCCTCACAGCGCGGAGCGGAAGTGTCACGGCCTCGTCGCGACTGCGGCGAGCCGGCGGCGGCCGTTCCCTTCCCGATGACAGGTGGCACCGGATGCGCGCTGCGGCGACGCGCTGCCGCCACCCGTGGAGGCTTCAACCCGCGCCGATCCGCTGAGCCGCCGCGCTTTCCACCTGGCCAGGATGGCCTGCCACCTGATCCGCGAAGGGAAACACAATGAAAAAATTCGTCCTCGCCTGCCTCGCTGCCGCGCTCGGCCTGGTGCTGCCCGGCGTCAGTCGCGCACCGCTCGCCGCCACCTATCCGGAGCGCCCGATCACCGCCATCGTCCCCTTCGCCCCTGGAGGCGGCACCGACGGCGTGGCGCGCATCCTGGCCGAGCAGCTTGGCCGCGAGCTGGGACAGCCCGTGGTGATCGAGAACCGTGGCGGGGCGAATGCAACCATCGGCGCCGGGGCCGCGGCGCGAGCACGGCCCGATGGCTACACCATGTTCTTCACCACCAGCACGACCCAGGCGATGAACCCCTACGTGCTGAAGACGCTGCCCTATGATCCGGTGCGCGACTTCGCGCCGGTCGCGCGTGTCGGCGGCTTCCCGATGATGCTCGCCGTCAATCCGGAGGTCGAGGCTCGCACGCCACAGGAGCTGTTCGCGCTGGCGCGGCGCCACCCCGGGCAGCTCACCTTCGGGCACTGGTCCACGATCTACCATGCCGCCGCCGAGAGCCTCGCCCGCGGCGCCGGCATCGAGATCCTGCGCGTGCCCTATCGCGCGTCCTCCGCCACCATGACCGACCTGATGGCCGGACGCATCTCGATGGCGGTGGTGGACCTCACCGTTGGCATGCCGCTGGCACGCGAAGGCAAGATCCGCCCCCTCGCCGTCACCGGGGCACGGCGCAGCCCGCTGATGCCGGAGCTTCCGACGCTGCAGGAGGCGGGAGTCGCGAGCTACGATATCGCTGCCTGGATGGCGATCTACGCCCCCGCTCGCACGCCGCGCGAGGCCATTGATCGCTTCGGCCAGGCGGTGCTCAAGGTGCTGCGCGACCCGGCCATGGTCCGCCGCCTCTCCGAGCTCGGCTTCGACGTCAATCCGGGCAATGCCGAGGAACTCGCCGCCTTCCAGCAGAGCGAGCTCGTGCGCTGGGGCGAGATCATCCGCGCCGCGGGGATCCAGCCGGAGTAACCGGAAGGCCACTGGACGGGACTGGCCGGAAGGCCGCGTCCCGCCCTGGCCGGCGCGCCCTCCCAACCCTGGCGCATATCAAAGCGGCGCGCGCGGTTTCCCGCACGCGCCGCTTGGCCTTGCGACGTTCCGCTCAGGCCATGTTCACCATAATTGTTTTCTTGTGCGTGAAGTGTTCGAGCATCGCCTCGAGCGACGCCTCCTTGCCGAGGCCGGAGGACTTCACGCCACCATAGGACAGGTTCGCCTGCACGACGAGGTTCTGGTTGATCTGCACCAGCCCGGCCTCGAGCCGGTGGGCGAGGTCGAGGCCGATCTTCAGGTTGTTGGTCCAGATCGAGGCGGCGAGGCCGTAGTCGGAATCATTGGCCTCCGCGAGCACCTTCTCCGCGTCGTCGAAGGGGAAGATCGCGGTGACGGGGCCGAAGATCTCCTCGCGCACCAGCCGGCTGTCCTTCGGCAGGCCGGTGAAGATCACGGGCTGGAGGAACAGGCCCTTCTTCAGCGCCGGATCGTCCGGCATGCGGCTGCAGACATGCGCGGTGGCGCCGGGGGTGCGCTGGCCCTCCTCGATGAAGCCCTTCACCTTCTCGAACTGGGCCGGCGAGATGATGGTGCCGATGTCGGTCTTCTCGTCGAGCGGGTCGCCCATGACCATCTTGTCCACCGCGTCCTTCATGGCCGCGACGAAGCGGTCGTAGATCGGGCGCTCGACATAGATGCGCGAGGCGGCGGTGCAGCTCTGCCCCTGGCGGGTGAAGCGCATGGAGGTGAGCGCGCCCTGGACCGTCTTCTCGAAGTCGCAGTCGGAGAAGACGATCATCGGCGACTTGCCGCCGAGCTCGAGCGTGACGGGGATCAGCTTCTCGGCAGCGGTCTTGTAGACGATCTTCCCGGTCTCGACCGAGCCGGTGAAGGTCACCTTCTTCACCTTCGGATGGGCGACGAGCGGCGCGCCGCATTCCGGGCCGAAGCCGGAGACCATGTTGAACACGCCGGGCGGCAGGACGCGGTTCAGCAGCTCGCAGATGCGCAGCACCGCGAGCGGGGCCTCCTCCGCCGACTTCACGACGACGCTGTTGCCCGCGACGAGCGCCGGGGCGACCTTCAGCGCCATCAGCAGCATCGGCACGTTCCACGGGATGATCGCGCCGACGACGCCGAGCGGCTCGCGCACCGTCACGGAGAGGACGTTGGGGGCGAAGGGCACGCTCTCGCCCTTCAGCTCGGAGCCGAGGCCACCGTAGAACTCGAAGATGTCGGCGACGACGTTGGCCTCCACACGCGATTCGGTGCGCAGCGCCTTGCCGGTCTCGAGCGCGATCAGGCGCGCGAGCTCCTCGACATGGGCCTTGAGCACCTGGGCGCACTGGTGGACGAGCGCGCCGCGCTTGCGGGCGGCGAGCTTCGCCCACTCCTTCTGTGCGGCGGCGGCGTTCTCGACGGCGGCCTCCACATCGGCGGCGTCGCCCTCGGCCGCGCGCGCGACCTCCTGGCCGGTGGCGGGGTTCACCACGGGGAAGGTCTTGCCGGAGCGGGCGGGGACGTAGCGGCCGCCGATGAAGTGCACGCCGGACAGAGCCTTGGCGAGGGCGAAGGGGTCGGTGGTCGGCGCCTCGGGCGTCGGGTGCGGGCGGTCAAGCATGGGGCGGGGTCCTCCCGAAGTCTGCCGGAGGATGGGCCGCGCTCCGCCCTACGGCAAGCCCGCCCCCGGAACGGCAAATTGCCGCATGGTGCAGGCGCGCCTATAACAACCGATGCAACCGAGGATGGAGTTCCCCCGGTGACGTTGATCAGCCGATTGCTGGCGGGGCGGCGTCGGTTGGCGTCGGATGCCAGAGAGCTCGCTCTGGAAGCGCCCGATCCCGGCACGCCGCGCCCCGGCCTGGTGCAGCTTGGATGGACGCTGCCTGCGCCGCTGCCCGGCGGATGGTTGACCGTGTCCGCGAAGGGCGTGGCGCCATCGCGGGTCGCGCTGCCGCCGACCGAAAGCTCCGGCCTGATCGTGTTGCATGGGCATCTTCTGGACGACGGCCGCCATCGCGTCGGAGTGGAGGCATTCGACGCTGATGGCCGGCGGGTCGCCCGGGCGGAGCGAGAGCTCGCCTTCTCCAATCCCGGCGCGCTGGGCGAGGCGGTGCGCCGCAGTCTGCGCGCGCGCGGCACGCCCTTCGCGGTCGCCGTGTGCGATGCGGCGCTCTACGACTACGCCGACGAGAGCATCCAGCCGTGGTTCGACAGGCCGGACGCCGATGCGACCATCGCCGCCTGGGCCGCGGAAGGCCGGATCGCCGCAGCCGAGGCCGAGGCGCTGCGCTGCTTCGTCCGCGACGGATACGTGAGGTTGCAGGGCGCCATCGAGCCGGACCTCGTGCGCGCCGTGAACGCGGAGATCGACGACGCGGTTGGGCGGAAGTGGCAGGGCTACCAGTGGGGTTCGAGCCAGCGGATCGAGCACCTGCATGAGCATTATGCCGCAATCCGCAAGCTCTGGCTGCATGAGCGCGTGATGCGGATGCTTGCGCTGATCTTCCAGGCGCGGCCGCTGCCTTGCCAGACGCTCACCTACGTGTTCGGCAGCCAGCAGGACGCGCATCAGGACACGATCCACCTGACGCCCTTCCCGGCGGGATACATGTGCGGCGTCTGGGTGGCGCTCGAGGACGTGCAGCCGGACTCCGGCGAGCTGATGGTCTGGACCGGCAGTCACCGCCTGCCTCGGGTGCGGCTGTACGAGACCGGCTGCGCGAAGGTTGAGGGGGACTGGTCGGAGTTCGGCGCCCGGGTGCTGCCGGTCTGGCGGCGCATGATCGAGGAAGGTCGCTTCGAGACCATGCTCTACCGCCCGAAGGCCGGCGACGTGCTGATCTGGCACGAGAACCTGATGCATGCCGGCACGCCGCGGCTCGACCCGAACCGTTCCCGCCGATCCATCGTCAGCCACGTCTTCGCCGAGGGGGCGCTGGCCTACTACGATTCCACCGGCAAGCCGGGGTACATGGAACCCTTGCCCGCGCGGGCGAAGGCGGCCTGAGGGGGGGGCGGCCCCGCCCGGCCTGCCCGGCGGGCCGCGCATCGATCGAGGCATCGGCCGTTGGCGCCGACCGATGCCGCGCTGCGCCGGGAGCGGCGCCCTGTCCTGGCCAGGCGTTCCGGTGTGCGACTGCGGCGGCAGGTTCGGATGTCGGCCGCAGTCGGCGCGACCGTCACTGCCGGCATGGTCCCGGCAGCCATCGCCTGCCTCGCCATTCCTGCCGTGCGCCGACCGGCCCCTCTCAGCCGCCGGACGCGAACGGCCGGGTCACACGGACGTGCGCAGGGCCACCTCCTGCGAGGCGTGCGGCGGAACGAACAGGGTGGGCATTCGGCCATATGGCGCTGCCCGCCTCACCGGCACCGACCGGAATGCGAGTGCCGCGCCCAGCGGAAGCAGCCAGACGATCCGCGCCTGATAACGATGGTGCGGCTTGGACAGCGCCCCCGTCGTGAAGGCATTGGCCGCCAGGCCGACCAGCACGCATAGCAGGAGGCCCAGCCGCGACGTGTCTCCGTTGCACGCCAGCCGCCAGCACCCCGCCAGCGCCAGCACCAGGGAGAGCACAAGCACCGGCAATTGAAGCGCCGCCGCCGGCGCAGCGAGGCGTTCGAGCTCGCCCCGCGCCTGCGCCCCGGCCCGGAAGCGGGACAGCTCGCGCGGAGGGAAGGCGTCCCAGATGTCCCACGTATGCATGATGCGCAGTTGCGGATATTCGAGCGTGTCGCCGAGGCGGACCTTGAAGAGCTGCTCGACCGCGTTGCCGAGGGCCGCGCGCGCCACCGCCAGCGGGTGGTCGCGCAGGGTCGCGGCCACCACCTCGCGCGCCTCGGGCGCGAGCGTCACGAAGCCCCACGGCCGAGGGTTGCCGGCGGCGTCGCGCGACGGCGGGCTGTCCGGGTCCCACAGGAAGCGGTCGCTGTCCATCGGCAGGCGGTCGAGGAAGCCGCACAGATACCAGCCGCCCGATGCCGGGCAGCGCTCCCGCAGCGTCCAGGTAGCCGGCCCGTCCGCCTGCAGGCGCGCCAGCAGGAAGACCGACCCGTGGGCCGAGAGCGTCGCGCGGCCGAAGGCGTACCAGTTCGCGCCGACCAGGAACAGCGTCGCCGCGGCCACCGGCGGGGCGACCCGCAGCAGGGGCCGCCAGCTCCGGCGCAGCAGCGGCATCAGCGCGACCAGCGCCAGGGCGGTCGGCAGATGCGAGAGATGCGTGGCGATGCCGACCGCCGCCAGCAGCGCGGTCCAGGCGATCTCCAGGCGGCCCAGCCGTGTTTCGCCGAAGCCGAGCAGGAACAGGCACAGCACGACGACCGGCGTGAAGAAGTCCGGCATCAGCGTCGCCGCGAACCACGGCGCGGAGGTCAGCGCTGCGAGCCCGGCCGCCAGCGCCAAGTGCCGGGCCGGGGTGACCTCGCCGCAGGCCACGCGCTGGGTCAGCCACAGGAGGTGCGAGAGGAGGAGCCCCTGCGCGATCAGGGGCAGCCAGAGCGTCCTCTCCTGGTGGAACAGCGCGATGAACGGTCCGTACGCCACGGTCTTGTCCCAGGGCGCCTGGCCGGTGATGGTGTGGACCAGATAGGAGACGGTATCGATGAACAGGATCGGATAGCCGTTCATGAAGGCGGGCCAGACCAGCAGCGCGGCGGCGGCGAGGATCGCGAGAGGCCGGCCCGCGAGGGCGCGGACCGATGGGGCGCGCGTCGCTGCTGCTGTCTGCGGCGGCCTCGGCGCGTGTCGCCGCCGGGTCGCGTGGTCTTGGCGCATGTTTCCTCCGAGGCCTGCCCGGGTGCGGCCCGCTTCGAATCAATCCGGGGATGTTCCGTCTAGGCCGGAACGTTCCTGTAACGCAACCCTCCCGGCCGGGACCCGTCCTCGGCCGGCCAGCCGGCCACAGGTCGCCGGCAAGCACGGAGTTCACCGGAGATGACCCCCACCCCCACCGGCCCGCTGAAGGGCCTGCGCGTGCTGGACCTGACGCGCGTGCTGGCCGGTCCGACCTGCACCCAGATGCTGGGCGACCTCGGCGCCGAGGTGATCAAGATCGAGCGGCCCGAGGCCGGCGACGACACCCGCGGCTTCGCGCCCCCCTTCTGGCCGGAGACGAAGGAGAGCGCCTACTTCCTCGGCGTCAACCGCAACAAGCTCTCGGTCACGCTCGACATCGCGAAGCCGGAGGGCCAGGCGGTCGTGCACCGGCTGCTCGAGAGCTGCGATGTCCTGGTCGAGAACTTCAAGGTCGGCGCGCTGGCGAAGTATGGGCTCGGGTGGGAGCAGCTCTCGAAGAAGTACCCGCGGCTGATCTACTGCTCGATCACCGGCTTCGGGCAGACCGGCCCCTACGCGCCGCGCCCGGGCTACGACGCGCTGATCCAGGCGATGGGCGGCGTGATGTCCCTGACCGGGGAGCCGGAGGGGACGCCGCAGAAGGTCGGCATCCCGGTCGCCGATCTGTTCGCGGGACTCTACGGATGCATCGGCATCCTCGCCGCGCTGAACCACCGACGCGAGACGGGGCAGGGGCAGCACATCGACATCGGCATGCTGGACACGCATGTCGCCTGGCTGGCGAACCAGGGAATGAACTACCTGGCGACCGGGGAGAACCCGCCGCGGCTCGGGAACCAGCACCCGAACATCGCGCCCTACCAGGAATTCCCGACCAAGGACGGCTACATCATCCTCGCGATCGGCAACGATCCGACCTTCGAGCGCTTCTGCAAGGCCTTCGGCCAGGAGCACCTGCTGGCCGACGAGCGCTTCGCCACCAACCCGAAGCGCGTCGAGAACCGTCAGCTCGTCACCGACACGCTGACGCCGGTGATGAAGACGAAGACCACGAAGGAGTGGATCGAGGCGCTGGAAGCACTGAAGATCGGCTGCGGCCCGATCAACACGCTGAAGGACGTCTTCGCCGACCCGCATGTGCAGGCGCGCGGCTGCGTGGTGGAGATGCAGCACTCGAGCGGGCAGACTGTGAAGGTGATCGCCAACCCGGTGCGGCTCTCGGCGACGCCGCCCGACTACCGCACCCCCCCGCCGGTGCTGGGCGAGCACACGGAGATGGTGCTGCGCGACAAGCTCGGGATGAGCGAGGCGGAGGTAGCGGCGCTAAAGGCGCAGGGCGTCGTCTGATGGCGCCCGACGTCGCCGCCGCGCCGCGCCGGGGCGAGCTGCGCTGGCTCTGTGCCGGTGGCGCCGGCGGCGGCGTGTTCCTCACGCTGCGCTGGTGGGAGTGGGGGCCGCCCGACGGCGCGCCCGTCCTCTGCGTCCACGGCCTGACGCGCACGGGGCGCGACTTCGACGCGCTGGCGCAGGCGCTCGCGAGTGAGGGGCGCCGCGTGCTCTGTCCCGACCTGCCGGGGCGCGGGGCGAGCGACTGGCTGCCGGACCCGAACCTCTACGCGCTGCCGGCCTATGTCGCCGCGCTCTCGCATCTGCTGGCGCGGCTCGATGGGCCTGTGGACTGGGTCGGGACCTCGCTCGGCGGGCTGTGCGGCATGGTGGTGGCGGCGACGCCCGGCCAGCCGATCCGGCGCATGGTGCTGAACGACATCGGGCCCTTCGTGCCGAAGGCGGCGCTCGCGCGCATCCGCGACTATGTCGGCACCGAGGTCGAGTTCCCCGACCTCGCCGCGCTGGAGGCGCATCTGCGCGCCGTCCACGCCCCCTTCGGCCCCCTGACCGACGCGCAGTGGCGCCACCTGGCCGAGACCTCCGCCCGGCCGGCGGGAGCCGGTGGCGGCACCGCGGTGAAGCTGCACTACGATCCGGGCATCGCCGTGCCGATCCGTGCGGTGGAGCCCTCGGACCTGGACCTGTGGCCGCTCTGGGAGCGGATCGGCGTGCCGGTGCTGGTGGTCCGCGGCGCGCTGAGCGACCTCCTGCTGCCGGAGACGGCGGCGCGGATGGCGGCAAGGCCCGGCGTCCGGCTGGCCGAGATCCCGGAGGCCGGCCACGCGCCGGCGCTGATGGACGGGGCGCAGATCGGGCTGGTGCGCGACTTCCTCGCCGCGCCTTAGACCGCGAACGCCCCGGGTGGAAACACCCGGGGCGTGCTTCGTGCCTCCGAAATGCCTGACCCCGTATCCGCCTGATCACAGTCGGGCGGACATGGACCCAACCGCGCGGGCGACGGCGCGTTCCACCCAGGCCATGCCCAGCCAACAGACGCCCACGCGCCATCGCTTCGTCCCCCGCCCGCCCTTCATCGGTGGCGCGCTCCAGACCATGCGCGGCGTTGCCTGGCCGATCCGGCCGTCCTTGCCGCGGCCGGGCCACCGGCTGTGGATCCCGCTCCCCGACGGGGATCGGCTCC
>Ga0065720_1003659_pt1 | contig 16064 bp, 13 predicted proteins | sample Thericmetagenome_FD_59107 | JGI IMG/M metagenome (GOLD analysis project Ga0065720, IMG submission 59107) | Thermophilic microbial communities from the Joint Bioenergy Institute, California, USA of rice/straw/compost enrichment - eDNA_2 v2... | ecosystem: Engineered > Solid waste > Grass >... | reverse complement strand
GCTGTACCTGGCCAAGCTGCTCGCCGAGGCGGGCGTGCCCGACGGCGTGGTCAACGTGGTGCCGTCGACCCGCTCCGGCGCGGTCGTCAACGCGATGATCCACGACCCGCGGGTCCGCAAGCTCTCCTTCACCGGGTCCACCGAGGTCGGCCGGATCCTGCTCGCCCAGGCGGCTGACACGATCGTCAATTGCTCGATGGAGCTCGGCGGCAACGCCCCGTTCGTGGTCTTCGCCGACGCCGACCTCGACGCGGCCATCGCGGGGGCCATGCTCGCCAAGATGCGCAACGCCGGCGAGGCCTGCACCGCCGCGAACCGGTTCTACGTCGAGGCGCCGGTGGCCGACGAGTTCGCCCGGCGGCTGGCCGAGGCCATGGGCGCGCTGCGGGTGGGGCCGGGCCTGGAGGAGGGCGTCCAGGTCGGCCCGCTCGTGAACGCGGCCACCCGGGACAAGGTGGACTCGCTGGTGCGCGCCACCGTGGCCGCCGGCGCCCGGGTGCTCACCGGAGGGGAGCCCACCCCCGGACCGGGGTACTTCTACCCGCCCACGGTGCTCGCGGGCGTGCCCCACGACGCCCCGTGCCTGAACGAGGAGATCTTCGGACCGGTGGCCCCGGTGGTCCCGTTCGACACCGAGGAGGAGGCGATCCGGCTGGCCAACCAGACCGAGTACGGCCTGGTGTCCTACGTCTACACGAAGGACCTCGCCCGAGCGCTGCGCGTGGCCGAGGCCATCGAGTCGGGCATGGTGGGCATCAACCGCGGTCTCGTCTCCGACCCGGCCGCGCCGTTCGGCGGCATGAAGCAGAGCGGCATCGGCCGCGAGGGTGGTCACGAGGGCCTGCTGGAGTTCACCGAGTCCAAGTACATCGCCGTCAACTGGTAGGCGCCGAACTGGTAAGCCGACCCGCTGACCGTACGGTCTGGCCGACGTGCTGACCGTATGGTCTCGGCCAGCGCGCGACCGTACGGTTGGGCCAATGCGCGACCGTACGGTTGGGCCAGCGCGCGACCGTACGGTCGGGGCCCGATGTGGTGGTTCGGGCGCCACGCGCCGCGGGCCGGACACGTGGGTCGCCCGGATGGCGGCCCACGGCCGGTAGGCTGCCGTTCGTGGTACTCCAGCAGGGCGTGGTCGTCGGACTGGACAACGGTGGCACGGTCAACAACGCCACGGTGATGACGCCCGACGGGCAGTTTCTGGTCGATCGCCTCGTCGAGGTGCCCAGCCGGGTCACCGAGGGGCCAGCGGCCGCCATCGCGGCGCTGGAGGAGACGCTCGACACGGTGCTGGCGGTCGCCTCGGTCGAGCGATCGGCGGTGCGGGCGGTCGGCCTGGACACGCCGGGCCCGGCCAGCGCCCACGGCGTCATCTCGTCGCGCGGATCGACGAACTTTCTGCACCCCGGCTGGCGGGGGTTCGACGTCCGGTCCGCGCTCGAGGAGCGGCTGGGCGTGCCCGTGGTCTACAACAACGACGCGAACGCGGCGACCCTCTACGCCCACGTGCGCTACTTCGGGGTCGCCGCCGACCTGCGCTCGTCGATCGCCGCGATCGTCGGTACCGGCCTCGGCGGCGGCGTGGTCCACAAGGGACAGCTGGTGACCGGGGCGACCGGCATGGCGGGCGAGCTCGGCCACGTGCTGCTGCCCACCGAGGGGCTGCTCGAGCCGGGCCAGCCGGTGCCCCGCTGCAACTGCGGCCAGTACGGCGACGTGGAGAGCTACGCCTCGCTCACGGGCATCCGCAACAACCTGCTGCCCTACTGGCTGACCCGCTACCCCCGGCACGACCTGCACGGCGTCGACCCGCACCAGGCGGCCCGGGCGGTGCGCGGCCTGGGCGAGCAGGGCGACGCGATGGCGTTGAAAATCTTCGAACAACAGGCCCGGGCCTTGGGGCGCCTGTTCACCATCGCGTCGAACTTCACCGATCCCGACGCGTACTTCGTGGGCGGCGGGGTCGTGGAGGCGGCGCCGTCCTTCCGGGACTGGTACCTCAAGCAGGTGGCCGACTCCACCACGCTGCGCGACGAGCAGCGCGCCGCGGCGGTCTTCGCGGTGGTCCCCGACCTCGACATGGCCGGGGCCAGGGGTTCCGCCATCGCCGCCCTGGCCGCCCTCTCCTGACCGTTGCTGGTGTCGCGACCGTTGCTGTTGTCGCAATAAGCGGTCATTCCGTCACGAGCGCCCATTCCGTCCGCGCACGTGGCCATTCGGCTGATGATTTCGTGCAGCAAGGATCGTACGGTGTCCCAATAGGTTCATCCATCGAGCGAATCGCCGCCACGCTCATTTGGCCCACCACGGCAATGGGGGGAATCATGCAAAATTGCACGAGATGCGGCGCTCCGCTGAGCGATGGCATGACGGCGTGCGCCACGTGCGGGCATCCGGTCGGCACGGCATCGCCGGCGACGGCGCAGACACCGGCGGCCACTGTTTCGTCCGCGATGCCCGCGTCTGCTGGCCCGGGGACGGCGGCGACGACGGAAACGGACTCAGCGTTGTCGGCGACGACACCGATCGGGACGCGCTCCGGCACGCCACTATCGGCTGCGCCCGCGCAGACCGGGTGGCAGAAGGCCGAGAAGGTCCTCGACGCCGTGGACACGGGATTCCGCCTCGTGGCCCGCATTCTGGTGTCACTGCTGTGGATCGGCATCACCATCGTCGGATTCGCGTCCGGAGTCTGGGTCATCGGCGTACTGGGCATTCTGTACCTTGTCTACCTGTGGTTCTTCCGCGGCCGGTGGCTGATCTATTGAAAGTCGTCCGGTGACGCAATTCTCGCGGCACCGGTTATTCTGGTCGATATATGCCAGAATCTACGACCAGCTCTGGGACACGCCTCACCTGGAAGCCGTCTGCGCCCACATCGATTCCGCACTGCCCGCAGGGGAGCCGGTGCTTGACGTCGGGGCCGGGACCGGCATCGTGACGTCCCACCTCATGCGATCCGGCCGCGCCGTCGTCGCCGGCGAACCCGATCCGGCGATGGCGGAGCGATTCACCCGACGCCACCCCGATGTGCCGCTGGTCAGGTCGGTACTCGCCGAGCTACCCGCGGTGCCGGGCTCGCACGTGGTCGCGGTGAACGTGCTCCACCTGCTGGACGACCCCATCGGCGGACTGCGCCGCCTGCGCGAGCTGAGCGGGCCGGACCGGCTCGTCGTCGTGGTGACGCCCGACCCCACGGCCGGCCTGCTCGACCTCGCGGCCGCTCAGCGACGGGCGGGCGTGCCCCCATGGCGGGTCGCGCGGTTCGTGCTGTGGCACATGCTCCTGGCGCCGTTGGCGGTGCTGTGCGGCGTATCGTCCCGGCTACGGCTCGACTGGTACCGCGATGTGGAGGCCCAGTTCCGCGCAGCGTGCCGGAGCGGAATCTGCGAGCAGTTCGGCCAGCCGCGACGAATCGCCGACACCTACCTCATGCTGGTGCTTCCCGGGCTCGGCGAGCCGGCCTAGGGCGGCTGGTCGGACCGAGGTCCTCGAGCGTCATGGCGACTGACGGGCGCGGCTCGTGCGCCCGACCGAGTACGCCGGGTGGAGCGGGCGCCGGAGGTTGGCAATAATTCGATCTCTGTGCGCCACCGGCTTGAAAATCGCCCTGGAGGAATTGCACGGAGCGGCAAATCTCGGCTGATTTCGCGATCGCCACTGACCGTTCGGAGGATTTTCTCGGCCAGCAGACGACGATCACCATGACTGGTAATTTTCGCGCACGAAGCGATTGGCCCCAGCGCAAGACTTCGAGCGGCGTACGTCACCTGACCCATCCGTCCGATGGATGAACCCAGACGAGGAGCAACGATGCCCACCCCAGAAACACCTCCCGCCAGTAAGTCCAGCAAGATTGGCGGGGTCTGGCTGATCCTCGCCGGTATTGGCGTATTCGTCCTTTGCAGCATCATCCAGGCTGCCGGCGGTTCCCACATGTTCACGCTGACCTACGTCCGTCCGGAGAACGCCTTATTGGACATTCTGATGAAAGTCACCTGGTGGCCCGGCTGGATCCTGACGGTGTTGTTGGTCATCAGCGGAATACGGGAGCTCATGCAGTCGAAGAATTAGTCGCCAGTTACTGTGCGCTACCTTCCTGGAGGACATCGGCCGGCGACCGCCGACCAGATTCGGGTGCACGTCTCGTGCGACCTACTCGCGGACGCGCTGGCGAGGCGTGCATTTGCGGTGCCACCGCGCTCCGCCGTCCGCGGTGGCACCAGCGCCTTTCGCCGCGCGTCGTCGATGACGGGCGGGTGACCGGCTCCGGCTGGCACCGCCGCCAGCGAGGAACGAGGTCGGCATCTGGCTGAGCTAGGCTCGTGCTTCGGCACGATCACGACCTCAGCGGAGACCCCTCACCATGCACACGTTCCTGTGGATCATCCAGTCCGTTCTCGCCGCAGCGTTCTTCCTGGCCGGCCTGGGGAAGCTGATCACGCCGAAGGCGAAGCTCCAGCCCATGCTGCCGTGGACCGAGGATTTCTCCGCCGGCACCGTGACGTTCATCGGCGTGGCCGAGGTGCTCGGTGGGCTCGGGCTGATCCTGCCCGCGGCGACCGGAATCGCGCCGGTGCTGACCCCGCTCGCCGCGACCGGCCTGGCCGTCATCATGGTCCTGGCCGCAGTCACCCACGCCCGCCGCAAGGAGCCGCAGGCGATCGCGGTCAACGCGATCCTGTTCGTGCTCGCCGCCCTGGTCGCCTGGGGCCGGTTCGGCCCGTACGCCTGGTGACATCTGGCCTCGGCCGGCTGGACCTTCCATTCCGACCGACAGCGGCCAACCAGCCAGTGGGCGTCATGGGCGACGGTCGCCGCCGGAAGGACGGGTCAGGTCGGCGTACGGTGTCCAGCGCACGTTCTCGTCACCGTCCATGATGGACGTCAGTCGAATCCGGAACTCGGCCGCCACGCCCGGCGTGCTGGCGAGAAGCGGAACCGCCGACACGACCAGCTTGAGCTCACGCNCCTCGCGCAGCAGCGGCCAGTCCGGGTCNCGGGTGACGTCGTAGCCGTACGCCGCCGCCAACGCGTTGTGGGCGTTGGCCCGGCCGAATCGGATCTCGCCGACGGCCACGGCCGCCAGATCGACCGGCCACGGTCCCCGGCACGTCGAGTCGAAGTCGCACAGGACGACGCGGGTCTCCGACTCCCGGAGAAGGTTTCCGACGTGGGCATCGCCGTGGATGAGCCGCCACTCGCCACGGTCTCGGAGACGCGCCAGGCGGGCCTCGAGGCGGTCGCACCAGCCGAGCAGGAATGCCCGCTCACGGTCGCCGAGCGCTTCGGCGTCGGCGAGGCGGATGCGCGCGTCGGCCACCGGATCCCAACTCGGAACCGGGAAGGGCGGGGGCGGCAGTGCGTGGAACGCCCGCAGCACGCGGCCCAGGTCGGGCCCGGCCGGGGCCGGGAGCATCGGCGGCACGTAGCGCCACACCGTGGCCAAGAGGCCGCCGACTGGCACGGGTTGGTCGATGCGGTGCGCCAGGCGAATGGTGGGGGCACCCACCTGCTCGAACCAGGCGCCCAGCCGCGCGACCTTGTGCACCCGGTCGGCCAGCGCCAACGAGCGAGTGATCCGAATGACCAGACCAGCCGTGGGGAGCGCGAACACGGCGTTGTTGGTCAGCCGCAGAAGAGTGGCGTCCTGCGCGGGCACGTCCAGCTGGCGGGCCACCTGCCGCATGGCTCGCCACATCACGGGCTCACTGAACCGTCCCGTGGCCCCGCTCATGGCGTTCCAGTTCCGGCCCCGCGCCGTTACGCCAGCTTGCCATATCGACTAGTTTCGGTCGAGGCGGCGGCGCTGAAGGGACCGGCGAGCCTCGGCGATGGTGGCCAGGAGCGAGTCGGTCAGGCCACGTACGGCCTTGGCCAGTCGCCGGTCCGTCTCCTCCACGAGTGACTCGACCGAGTCGGGGCCGGCCGCCCGCGCCAGCTCGTCCAGCCGGGGCAGCTCGTCCGCCAGCGAGTCCTCGACGAACACCCGCAGGCGCGCCACCTCGCTGGGCACCAGCTCGAGCACGCCACCGCCAAAACTGCGGCCCTCGATCTCCGCGCTCAGCAGCGTCACCGAGTTGTGGAACGAGGCGACCAGCGACGCCGCTCGGCCGGCGAATCCGTCCAGCATCGCGCCCTGATAGATCGTGTCCGTCGTAATCGCGCGCACCTCGTTCAGGATGAGCCGCGGATACAGGTGGGACCGCTTCGAGAGCAGCATCTCCCGTGCCGGCACGATCGGAACCCGGTACCACGGGTCCCGGATCCGACACTTGTAGCGACGGGGCAGTCCGAGACGCTCGCCGTGACGCAGGTACTGCCGGGGACGGGGGAAGTCCATCGGATCGGGGCGACCCTCGGCGAAGTCCAGTATGGACGATCGCAGGCCGGCGCTCACGTTCTTACGGAAGTCTTCCTGGCCGAAGACGAGGCCGTCCGCGTTGCGGACCCGCGCCAGCAGCGGACGGGCCCACGGATCGAGGTCGTAGCGCCGGACGGTTTCGTCGTCGACGGAGAAGAACTCGTTCGCACCGGTCACCGTCGCCACGGCGAACCTGGCCACGTCGCCGAGGATCAGACATTCATCGAGCGATGCGACTTCCCGGTACGCGTCCAGTTGATTCGGCGTCAGCAGGTACCGGGTCCAGGTCGGATCGGTCGACTGTACGGAATGCGTCCAGGTGATGTCGCTGCCCCCGTGGTGTTCGACGAACGTTGCCGTCGACGCGTCACGATCGGCCCGACGTTGACGTACGCCGCTGAGAACGACGACTTCCTGGAGCACGCCGGGAAACGAGCCCGGGGGGAACAGGTCGATGCGGAGGCTGGTCGTGTTGGCCAGGAGCCACGCCCGCACCGCACCGGCCGAGACACCGGTCAGGCACTCCGCCGGAATGATGAGCGCGAAGGCCCCGCCCTGCTTCAGGCAGGCCAACGACTTGAGCACGATGGGGATCCACAGGTTGGACACGCCCGCCAACGGCACGCCCAGGGCTTTCATGGCGGCCTCGGCGTCCTCGCGCATCGACCGATCGACGAACTGGTACCGCACAAACGGGGGGTTGCCCACCACCACGTCGAATCTCGGCCGCAGCGCGACGCGGTCACTGAGGAAGGACGTCGCCAGCACCCGCACGGCGAACGGGGCGCCGGCCGAGCGCAGCTCGCACTCGATGGCGACGGACGGTACGACCTCCACCGCCGTCAGTGACGAGACCTGCGTCGCCAAGCCGTGTGCCTCGATGCCCCGGACGAAGGCTCCGTCGCCGGCGCTCGGCTCCAGGACGCTCAGCCCGGACCGGCCGCCCGTCAGGTCGGCGATGCGATCGAGGCAGGCGCTGACCAGCTCGGGCGGTGAGTAGAACCCCCCGCGCAGCTTGTCCGCACTGACCTCGCTCGCCAGCCTCACGCGCCCACCTCCACGCGGCAGACTAAACGACGGCCCGGCCCCGCCTTCGCAGGCGCGCCGGCCCGTCCCCCCGACGCGGGCGCGGACCGCCTCGTGTGGATGCTGGGCCTATGCAGGTACGAGTCGTCGCCCAACCGCACCAGGACGCGGCCAACCTCTACGAGTACCTCGAGACCGTCACCGCCGACCCCGGCATCACGACCCTCCGGTTCGCTGTGGCGTGGGCCAAGCGGAGCGCCCTCGCGCGGATTCACACGTTGCTGCGCGACTTCCGGGCCCGCGGCGGGGTCATCACCGCCATCGTGGGCGTCAGCGAGGGTGGCGCCACCCGCCAAGGTCTGGAGATGATCCGTACGCTGTGCGACGAGGCGTACGTCTACCACGACCACGCACGTACGTTCCATCCGAAGGTCTACCTGGCCAGCGGCGCGCGCTCAGCCGAGCTGTTCACCGGCTCCAACAACCTGACGGCCGGCGGGCTGTTCTGGAACCACGAGTTCGCGACCTGGATATCGCTCGATCTCTTCCACGACGTCGACAGATCCCTGCACGCGGAGGTCCTCGACTGGTTCGACCTGCTCCGTAACGACGACCAGGCCTGCCGGGAGCTGACCGACCCGTTCCTGGACGAGCTGGTCCAGTCCGCGCGGTACCGGGTGGCCGACGAGGATGCGCGGGCGACCAGTGAATCGACCCCGGACAACGACTCGGTGCCGGCCGGGTCCACGGGTCCCGTCCTGTTCGGACGCTCCCGCCTGCGCAAGAAGTCGGATCCGAATCCGCCGGGTGAAGCCAGATCCGGCGTCAGGCCCACGCCGTCGAGTGTCAGGCCCACGCCCTCGGCTGCCCGGCCCGCGCCGTCGTCGTCTCCCTCCCCGCGCTCGTCGGCACGCCCGACGCAGCCGCCCGCGCAGCCTCAGCCGGTACGCACGATGACCTGGTCCAAACGGCTCAGCGCCTCGGACGCTCAGCAACCGCGAACCAGCAACAGCCAGGTGACGGGCCACCTCAAGCTCTCGCAGGCCGGTCACCCGATCGACCAGACGACCTACTTCCGGCGCGAGTTCTTCGCCGCGGCCGACTGGACCTCGACGGTGAAGAGCCGGGGAATCATGGAGGAGGCCGTCGTCGGGTTCGACACCTGGATCGGGGATGAGTACTTCGGCGTGCAGAACATGCGCGTCGACCATGCCGAGTACCGCATCGCCGGGCAGAACAACACCCCGACCTGGCTCCACTGGAACTCCCAGGTCGCCCAGTACCTGCGCGCCAACGACTTCACCGGGCAGACGGTTGTCCTCGAGTCGGACGGCATTGGCTACTACCGCCTCGTCATCGGCGATTCGGCCAACAGGTAGACGCTTCTATAGAAGAGATTCCTTGGCGGTCCAAGTGTGGTGGGCGATTCCGATAGTGGCAGATGACGATATAGAGTACCGGTGAACTGGCTGACGGAGATGACCATGGCTCGCCAAGGAAGGCAAGATCCCAACGATCTGTTGTGCCGGTCCGCTCGACTCAGCCAGGAACCAGGCGTCGCGCCAGCGCGTGAATCAACGTCAAGCGTTGTCGACGATCCGGCCGCCCTCGAACTGGCCCGCAGAGTAGCGGCAGGCGACGGGGCAACGAGACCTTAGCCTGGCTCGAGCGAGCCGCCGACGACCTGGCCAGCCCTACGCTCCGAACTCCTCCCCGTGTTCTGCTGCCACGCGTTCGTCGGTACGTGCGCTATTGCCATCGACTGCTGGGCGCATCCATCACCTTGGGCCAGCCGCGGCGACTGATGATCGTGGCGGGCTGGTTCACGCTGCTCTCCGCGACGGTACATATCGACCTACGGCAGCATTCGGCGGCGGATGCCGAGCTGGTGGCGTCCTTCGAGCTTGCGCGACACGCCGACTTTCCCGAGATCGCGCCCGAATCAACGAGCAGCGATGTCTCTGAACCGCAGCCGTACTAACCAGACGGGACGAGTGCGAGCCGCTATGGCACCCTTGGAGCATCGTCGTGCCTGACCCGCTTCCCGTCGAGCCCACCGCAGTGGCCGACCTTCTGGCCGGCTTCCGTCGAGTCAGCCACCTTCGTAACCACTGGGCCCGGACCGGACCTCGCGTCGGCTACTACTGGTACATCACCTTCGACGAGGCCAGCGAGGTGCTTCGCCTGGTGCGGCAGTGTCAGGAACGGCTCGAAGCTACCTCCAGCCACCGCCCGCGTCGACGGCGCGGCGATGGTCCGGCTGGAGCGTCGTGCCCGTTCCTACCAATGGGACACCCTTACCATGGTGCCCCTGGGACCCCAGACCGGCTGAACAGGACACCTCGGATGGCTCAAGCGCTGGTTGGGGGCAGCATCGACCGCGGAGGGAAGCGATGAACACGACCCCAGCCGTGTCTGCGGAAGAGCTGCGGGACCAGATGGTTGATCGCATCCTGGGCAGCCAGCACCTCGCCCCGCGGGTCGAGGCCGCCTTGCGACGTGTCGAACGGCACCGATACGTGCCGGACGCATCGCTGGTCGATGCCTACGACGAGAGGGCCATCATCACCCACACGTTTCCCGACGGCACTCATCTCAGTTGCGCCTCCGGCCCCAGCATCGTGGCCGGCATGCTCAACGCCCTCGACGTGCAACCCGGCCACCGCGTGCTCGAGATCGGTGCCGGCACCGGATACAACGCGGCTCTGCTCGCCACTCTTGCGGCCGGCGGACAGGTGACGACCATCGACATCAACGCCGACGTCGCTGCCGCGGCGCGACGCAACCTGGACGCCACCGGATATCCCGACGTACGCGTGATCACCCGCGACGGCGCCGAGGGCGCGGCCGAGTACGGTCCGTACGATCGCATTATCGTCACGGTCGGTGCCTGGGACATTCCGCCCGCCTGGTGGGAGCAACTCGTCCCCGGCGGCCGACTCGTCGTCCCGCTGCGCTGGCGCGGCACCACCCGCGCGCTCGGTCTCACCAAGCGCCACGATCACTGGGACTGTGACTGGATCTTCCTCTGCGGGTTCGTCCCCATGCTCGGCCAGCCCGGGGAGCACAGCATGGCGATCGACCTCGACGGCACGGTCATCCTGCACTACGACATCGACCAGCCCATCGACATCGCTGCCCTCCAGAAAGTCCTAACCCGGCAAAGATCTGCAGTCTGGTCCGACACCACCGTGGAAAGCGACGAACCGTTCGACCGCATCTGGCTGCGCCTCAGCGCCGCTCACGACGGCACGGCCCGCATCGAAGCCCGCGAACCGGCCGTGACCTCCGGCCTCTGTACCCCCGCGATCGCCAGCCGCAGCCCGGCCCTCGTCGAGGGCGACTCCCTGGCCTACTTCACGATCCGTCGGCATCAGAAAACTCCCGGTCGGTGGCAGCTCGGCGCCATCGGTCACGGTCCCCGCGGCCATCACCTGGCCACGCAGATCGTCGACCACATCACGGTCTGGGACCAGGACCGGACCGCCGACCCCCGCTTGATCGCCTACCCGAGCGCCACGCCCCTACCGCCCACAGCCACCGGAAAGATCATCACCAAGCCCCACACCCGTCTCGTTCTGCGCTACTAACTCGATCGGTTCCGCGCTGACCTCGCTCGCCAGCCTCACGCGCCCACCTCCACGCGGCAGGCTAAACGACGGTCAGGCCCGGGAGTCGCTGGCACGCCGGCCGATCTCCCCGGCGCCATTGCCCTCGTGGCGACTGCGCCACAGGGGTGACTCGGCACGACTACCAACATTCGTCGAGTTCGGCCAACTGGATGCGCAGTCGGCGCGCGTCCCTGTCCGGCAGAGCGCGTACGACCGCAGCGAGGATGGCCCGTAGCTCGTCCGGATCGGGACAGCATGCGAGGATGCTGCAGCCGTAGGCCGGATCGAACAGGCGATGGTACGGGTCGCGCAGGAACCGTTCCCACGCATCGAGCGCTTGGCGGGCCGCACCCGGCCAGAAGCGCTCGCGCTCGAGACGAACGATAGCGGCCAAGCCGCGCGGGCTGAGCCCTTCGATGGTCGGAACGGGGCGTGCGAGCGGACGAGCCGGGGCGTCGTGGCGCACCCGCGCTGGCGGTCTACGCGCCATGACCCTTTCGACGGCATGCCATGCCGTCATGTTGGCACACCGCCGGGACGGCTGCCATCGATCTCTTGGGGAATTCACGAAGCGAGGAAGCTCACCGTTGCCGGGGGAACCACCAGCGGCGCTTCACCCGGCCTTCGGTAGTGGGCACGGACACGTCAACCCCGTCCTCGCCCGACGGCAACGGCACGCCCGCCGCGCGAAGCCGGTCCAACTCGTCCATCACGCTCAGGTTGTCCGCGGCGAGCCTCGCCTGCTCCGGGTCGCCCGAGGCGATCGCCGCCTGGAAGGCCTGCCGGGCGCCCGTCGGATCGCCGAGGTAGTTGGCCAGCACGAACCCGAGGTTGGTCGCGGCCTTCGGCGCGAACTCGGGGTCCTCGGTCTGCATCGCCTGCCGATAGGCCTCCGCCGCCTCGGAAAACCGCTGTTGCTGCTGGTGGATCGTCCCGAGGTTGTACCAGGCGGCTCCCAGGAACTGGTCCTGCCCGGAAGCGATCACCTCCTCGAACAGACGGGCGGCCTCGTCGGGACGGCGTTCGCCGGCCGCAAGGTACGCCCGGCCGATCAGTCCTCCCACGGACCACTCCGGGTGGCCTGACCGCTCCGCGATAGTGAAATAGTTACCCGCGCCGTCGAGGTCGCCGCGGTTGAACAGCGTCATGCCCAGGACGTACGCCGCCCGCGGCGACCACTCGGGATCATTGAGATTCACGGCCGACATCAAGGCGCCGCAGCCCGCCTCGAAGGGATCGTCCGCGCCCACCGTCACTCGGCCCGACAGCAGGGCAACTCCAAAGGCGAACGCGTCCCGAGCCGCCCCCTCCCTACTCTCATCCATGTCCACATGTTGCCCGACGGCGTGGATGGCCACCACCCGCTCCGATCAGCCGCTGCTACGGCGCAACCCAGTCAGGATCCGGCTGGCCGCCATCACCCAGCGGATCGTCCTCTCGCTCACGCAGGGCACGCACCTCATCAGGGGACGGGACGTAGAGGGTACAACCCTCAACCAGAATGACGTATGCGATCTCGCGGCGGAACTCGCCATTCGGCGTCGTTATGACCGTGTTGATTCTCCGACCCAACGCACACCGAACACCCTGGGGTGTCCGCTGCAGTCCGAGAACCGGCGCCAATGCGCCCGCCAGGGCCGCCCTGTCAGCCAATGGAATCCCAACCGGCGCACCGTTTCGCCGGAGCTGGAAGGCCTGCTCGTAGACCAAGATCGCCCGGTCCCCCGGCTTGAGCGCCACCGGCCTCACGACGGCACGCTTCTCGCGCTCCCGGACTCCCGCATTACCATCGATTTGTTGAATCTCCATGTACTCGGTCCTACTGCCATACAAGGTCATGGTGTGCGCCGCCCGTACGCGAACCAACTCCCAAACAGCACCATCGCTCTTGACGGCAGGAAGATCGAGTCGAATATCATGAATTATGATTGGTCGATGCGCATGGTTGGCGACGGACATGACGGCCCGCCACCTGATCTCGGAGGCAACATCCGCAGTGGGTTTCGCGTGCAGAGCAAAAGTCGACTGATGTGGCCATTCATTGGCGATCTTCAGACCCTCGCGGTCTACCTCAAGCTCGGTCGGCCCCAAACGCCAGATAAATACCTGGACAACGATCTGGACCACGCATGCCGTACCCAGCCCTGCGATCACCGACCACGTCACGCCGAAGGACGAGGTCACATTCACCAGGAGTGACGTAGCCGTCGCGGCGACAACCGAGGCCGTCGCCGCCCAAACCTGCCGAGCCAAGCGACGTCGACTCACGGTCCGCCCCCCCCACCTCGACAAACCCGAGATCCGGCCATCCCCGCCGCTACAGTACGACCAATCGAGCCGGCTTGTATGACGAAGGTACCTGGCCGGATGAGCCGGTGATGACATCGATGGCTTCACCAGGGTCTGGCTGCCTCCGAGCCGGCTGATGTAACTACGTTCTTCCAACGGTGCGCGGGCGGGTGGACCCTGAGGCTGCCCGAAGCGCCCGGGGTCCGGGGGCTTCTTGCGTATCGCCACGGCACGCCGTGAGAGTCTGGGCCCGCCAGCACGACGGCGACAGCCCGATGAGGACCTGGACGTTCTCGAACCGGGCCGCAGCCGACACCCCCGTGCAACCGCTGCTCGCTGCCGACCCAACGGATGACTGGCGCGAGATCAGCGACATCAGCGCCAACAGCCCGGGCCGCGACCGCCCGGTCACAGCAGGGCCCGGCCCGCGTCCTCTGAACCTTGGGGGTATCTAGGGGCCGACCCGCCGGGGAGCCCCATCAGACCGGAAATCACCGAACAGGGACAACGGATCCAGTCAAGTGGCCCCGGCGCGATTCGAACGCGCGACACCCGCTTTAGGAGAGCGGTGCTCTATCCCCTGAGCTACGAGGCCAGCGCTCCCGAGTCTACGGAGGCCGCCGGCGGGTCGGCGACCGCGTTCCCCACCCCGGCCCGCAGTCGACGAGCGGCGGCAGCCCGGCGGGCCGGCGGCGAGCCGAGTGGTGGCCCGAACGGGCCCGCCGGAGCCGCGGGCAGGCACCTCACCCGGGCAGGGAGTCGCCGGGAGCCAGGTAGCGGTAGGAGGCGTGGTTCTCGGCCAGCCAGCCGTTCACCACGGACAGGCCGCGATCGTTGAGCTGGGCCTCGTGGATACCGATGGCGGCCTCCGGGTCGACGGCCCGGAGGAAGTCGATCGCCTCAGGTACCCGAGGTGGGCACAATCGGGCTTTCCGGCGTAAACGGTCGCGTGGCGGGCGCCGATGGCCGTGATGGTGAAGCCGGCGACCTCGACCGTGGCGCCCGGCGTGCGCGCGACGACCTCGAGCCCGGGCAGGCCGACGCCTGCCTCCTCCCCCAACGGCCGTGGCCCTAGGACGGGTAGGTCACGCCGATCTGAGCGCGGATCTCGTCGAGGAGGGCCATGATCTCGAGCGTGTCCGCGAGCGGAATCAATGGGCTCTCGGTCAGGCCCTCGCGCAGGCAGCGCACCACCTCGACCGCCTCGTGGTTCATCCCGTTGCCCACGTACGGCACGTCGACCCAGGTCTCCTCGCTGCCTCGCACGAGCGTGAACCCGGCCGGCACGTGGAACGGCCCGGGGATCTCGATGCGCCCCTCGGTGCCGGTGATGACTGCCCGCCCGGCGGTCTTGCCGCGCAGGCCACAGGCCAGCGTCGCCACCGCCCCGCTCTCGTAGCCGAGGACGATGCCCGTGTTCTCGTCCGTGCCCTCGGGGAACAGGCTGGCCCAGGCTCGCACGTGCGTGGGCCGCCCGAGGAACAGGTATGCCAGCGTGATCGGGTAGACGCCGAGGTCGAGCAGGGCACCCCCACCGAGCTCGGGGGCCCGCAGGCGGTGGCCGGGCAGCACCGGCCCGGGCAGCCCGAAGTCGGCGCTGACATGCCGGACCTCGCCGATCTGGCCCTCGGCCACCAGCGACACGGCCCGGCGAATCGCCGGATTCGTCCGCATCCACATGGCTTCCATGAGGAACAGCCCGCGCGCCCGGGCCAGCTCGACCAGGTCGGTCGCGCTCGCGTGGTCGAGCGTGAACGGCTTCTCGCACAGCACCGCCCGCCCGGCCTCCAGGCACAGCCGGGTCGCGGCGTGGTGGGCCGAGTGCGGCGTGGCGACGTAGATGACGTCCACGTCGGCGTCGGCGGCCAGCTCCTGCCAGGAGCCGTACGCCCGGGGGATGCCGTGCGTCTCGGCGAACGCCTGCGCCCCTTCGAACGACCGGGACCCGACGGCGAGCACCTGCGCACCGGGCACGTGGGCGAGGTCCTCGGTGAACAGCTTCGCGATCCACCCGGTGGCGAGGATTCCCCAGCGGATCACCTCCCGCGACCCGCCCGAGGCCGAGTCAGCCGGGGCCGAGACCCCCGAGGCCGAGTCAGCCGGGGCCGAGTCGCTCGGGGCCGGCGTCGGCGCGGCCGGGACGGACGTCGGTGAGGTCGGACCCTGCTCTGCTGGTTGGCTACCCACGGCGGCCTCCTACCTGTCTCGAACCCGCTGCCCGATCTCGACCACGTTGTCCGATCTCGTGCGCATTGGTCTATCTCAATGAGCTAGGTCTATCTCACCAAACGTTGTCTGATCTCGTACACGCTGGCTGTCGCGAACCCGCGCCAGCAGCCGGAGAGCCTCCGCCCGGAGCGCCCCGCCACGCCGGCCCTGACCGTACCGTGCCCTCCGCCGGCCGCGCACGGACGCCCGGACCACCCCAAAGTGGACGATTCGCTGAATGATCCCTGACCGGCTGGACACTCCCCGGCGGTTGCCCGGTGGCCGTACCGTAAGCGCAAGCTCAACCGTACGCACAGTCATGAATTGGGGGGCGCCCATGTCGACCCAGCCCAACGACGCGGAGGCCCCCCAGGCGGGTGGGTCCAACGTCGTCATCGTCAAGCAGAAGCGGGGCTGGGGCGGCGCGATCCTGGTCATGATCGGGCTGATGGGCCTGATCTGCGCCGGCTACTTCGGGGCCGCCACGCTCAAGCTGGTCCCCGAGATCAAGAACCCGTTCACCACCCGCGTCGAGGACCGCAGCGGCCCGGTGCTGCTGGAGTCCG
>Ga0065720_1004886_pt1 | contig 16065 bp, 16 predicted proteins | sample Thericmetagenome_FD_59107 | JGI IMG/M metagenome (GOLD analysis project Ga0065720, IMG submission 59107) | Thermophilic microbial communities from the Joint Bioenergy Institute, California, USA of rice/straw/compost enrichment - eDNA_2 v2... | ecosystem: Engineered > Solid waste > Grass >... | reverse complement strand
GTCATGCTGGCGCCGAGGCTGTTTCCGCTTCGTTTTCCTGTGATTTCCAAGGCGGGGGAGAGGCGTGTCTGGATGCTTGGATACAGGCGTTCAAGGTGGGTTTTGGAATACGTTATCCGCGTCTGAGGTCGCATTTTCACAGAGGGGCGCGCCGGGGTTGTGCCGCTTCAGCGGCACGGCCGTATATCCCGGTCGTGGCCGAAGTCCGGCACATGCTACCAGCCCCTATCGGCCCGTTCGGGGGCGGCCCCACCCTGTCCGGCCCGCGCATGAAACAATGCGTCCTGTTTTCACGGATTGGACCGGTGCAAGTTGGTTTGCCATCGAAACCGATCACTCACTGTCGGTAGTTGGTGCTACCAACTACCTGCAAAATGTCGAGAATTCGATCAATCGCATGACAGTCACTGTCACGACTCGCCGGTTGTGCTTTGTCAAGCCGCCCGGATATCACTTGGGCATCCGTGATCCACAGAGGAGGTAATGCCATGTCCCGTATGGTCCTGGCGGGGGCGGCGATCGCCGCGGCGGCCCTGACCCTGTTCGCGCAGCCCGCGTCCGCGGCGACCGCGGACGCCACCGGTTCCGCGGCGCCCGCCTACCACGTGAAGAGCAACGAGCCCGCCTACCACGTGAAGAGCGCCACGCCCGACTACCACGTGAAGGGCGGCTCGACCGAGTACCACGTCAAGTAGCGGGAGCTCCCCGGCGGCCTCCCTCGCCGCCATCCGGGGAGGAACCTTCGCATCTCTCGCGGAATCCGCCCGCCGGGCGAGCACCGGACCTGCGACCGGCCTGGCCGGACGCCCGCCGAAGAGCGGGCGGCGGGCAAGGCCGCCACATGACGCGAGCGTCCGGTCGCCCGGCAGGACGACCCGATGGCGTGGACGGGGACGGAGGACGTCCACCCCATCGGGTCCCCGGCGCCCGCGCCGGACCTGGCACGGCCCGCCGCCCCTCGCGGGACGGCGGGCCGTGCGCGCGGCTACCGGCGGATGCCTCAGAGCACCGCGCCCGAGCCGTCGCGCACCCGAGGCGCCTTGCGCTTCTGCGGCTCCGGCGGCGGCTGCTTGCTGATCCGCTCCAGCTCGATCGCCATCGGACCGGCGATGAGCGCCGACGACGCCGTACCGGCCACGATGCCGATGATCAGCGCGATGGCGAAGTCCNGCAGCGAGTCGCCGCCGAAGAACGCCAGCGCGATCAGGATGAACAGCGCGCCGAGACCGGTGTTCACGGTACGCGGCACGGTCTGCAGGATCGCGGTGTTCGCCACCTNCCGGAACGGCNTGCGGCGCTGCATNNCCCACAGCTCCCGGACCCGGTCGAACACCACGACCTTGTCGTTCACCGAGTAACCGATGATCGTGAGCATCGCGGCGAGGAANANGCCGTCGATCGGCTTGCCGAGCCAGGCGAACGCGCCCANCACCGCGGCCACGTCCACCACGAGCGCGAGCACCGCCGAGGTGCCGAACGTCCAGCGGAACCGCACCGCGAGGTAGAGCAGCTGCGCGGCGAGNGCGACGAGCAGCGCGATCAGCGCGTTGCGCCGCAGCTCATCGCCGAGGCTCGGCCCGATCAGCTCGTCCCGNTCCTTGGTGACGTCGCCGAAGCTGTTGTCGAGCGCCTGCTCGATCGCCGCCACCTCGTCGGCGGTGATCTGCCCGGTGCGCACCGAGATCGCGTCGCCGGACGACTGGACGACGGCGCTCGGGTAGCCCGCGTCGGAGACCACCCGCCGCGCCTGCTCGGCGTCGACCTGCCGGCTCGTGCTGAACTCGACGATCCGCCCGCCGGTGAACTCGATGCCGAAGTTGAGCCCGCGCAGCGTGATCCCGGCGACCGCGGCGACGAGGACCAGCGCGCCGATGCCGAGCCACAGCCGGCCCTTGCCCATGACGTTCGGGTTCCGCGTGGTCACCCAGGTGCGCACCCGGCCGACGCTGCCGAGACCGGACGGCCCGGGCTTGATCTTGCCGATGAACAGCCCGGCGACCGCGCGGGCGATGAGCATCGCGGACACGAGCGAGGCGATCACACCGATCGCGAGCGTGACGCCGAAGCCCTGCACCGGGCCGGAGGCGAGCCAGAACAGCAGCGCCGCGGCGAGCAGGGTGGTGATGTTGGAGTCCGCGATCGCGCTCCACGCGTTCTTGAACCCGCGGTCGAGCGCGGACCGCAGGCCGCGCCTCGGGCTCTGGCTGTACTCCTCGCGCGCCCGCTCGAACACGAGCACGTTCGCGTCGACCGCCATACCGATCGCGAGCACGAAACCGGCGAGGCCGGGCAGGGTGAGCACCGCGCCGAGCGCGACGAGCGCCGCGTACGAGATGAGCGCGTAGGTGCCGAGCGCGACCGCGGCGGCGAACCCGACCAGGCGGTAGATCACGAGGATGAACAGCGCGGTGACGATCACGCCGGCCACACCGGCCTTGGCGCTCGCCTCGATCGCCTCGGCGCCGAGCGTGGGGCCGAGGGTGCGCTGCTCGATCAGCTCCAGCGGCACCGGGAGCGCACCACCCTTGATCAGTACGGCGAGCTCCTGCGCCTCCTCCAGCGTGAAGTTGCCGGTGATCTGGGTGCTGCCGCCGCCGATGCCGACGTTGCAGATGACCGACGGGTCGACCTGCGGCGACGAGATGATCTTGTTGTCGAGCACGATGGCGACCCGGCGCTTGGGGTCGCCCGGGTCGGCGCAGGCGGCCTTCGCGGTGAGGTCCCGCCAGGCCTTGGCGTCCCGGAACTCGACGGTCACGAAGTGGCCGATGCCCTGCTGGAAGTCGGACCCGGCGTCCGCGTTGACGATCCCGTCACCGGTGATCACGGCCTTGCCGAGCTTGAGCCGCTCCCCGGACTCGTCCGCGAGCGCGTCCTTGTCCTTCTCGTCGGCGATGCCCTCGACGGCGTGGAAGGTGAGCTGCGCGGTCTTGCCGATCGTCTCGGCGGCCTGGCGCGGGTCGAGCACGCCCGGCAGCTCCACGATGATCCGCCGCTCGCCGGAGGTGAACAGGTTCGGCTCGGCGACGCCGAGCGCGTCGGCGCGGCGCCGGAGCACCTCCAGCGCCCGCTCGGTGGCCTCCCGGTCGGCCTTGACGTTGGGCGCGTCGCGCGCCTCGAACACGAGCTGGGTGCCGCCGCGCAGGTCGAGCCCTAACCTCGGCGGGATGGTGTAGGCGAGTACCGCGGAGATCGCGATCACCACGAACGCGATCACCGCACGCCAGAACGGCGCACGTGACATCAGGCAGCCTCCACAGGCTTGGTCGATCGATCAGGGAAGATTGGAGAAATCGAACGTCAGCGTGTGGAGGGGCCCGGCGGGGCGCGGGCCGGGGCGACGGCATGACCGGCGGTGCCCGCGAGGATCACCCCGGCGGCCTCGATCGGCTCGGACGCGGCTCGCCGTACCGGCCAGGAACCGGCCGGGAGCAGGGCCGCGACGCCGCCGACCGTCTGGGTGCCCTTCGCCGCGTGCAGGGTCGGCAGCACGGCGTCGTACGGCGTCTGCCCGATCGCGGGGATCTGCCGCTCGGCGGGCGGCTGCGCGGCGGCGACCGCCTGCGCCCCCTCGTCGGTGTGCCGCCCCGCGCCGGTGAGCACGCACAGCAAGAGGAGCAGTACGGCAGGCACCCTGCTGCGCATGCTTCCTCCTTGACCCGTTGCGCCAACGGTACCGTGACCTGGAGGTGGTGCAGTCGCTCCGCAGGTTGCGGTTTGCCTCCGGCTTACCGATGGGAAGAAAGGAGTATCCGGCACCGGTAAGCGATCAGGCCACGGGAAGGCAGGCGTTTTTTACTTGCATGCTTTCTTAGCGGGTCTGGACTATGGTGAGGAAATATGGGCGGTTTTTGGCGGATTTTCCGCCGCATCGGCGCGGCGAGCGCGATCACCGCAGGCTCGGTCCTGCTGGTCGCGCTGCTTGCCGTGTCCGGAACCGCCGTCGGCGCCCTCTCCGGTGAGGGATACGCCGCCCCCGCCCGCTCGGACACCTGGATCAGCCAGGCCGGCGGTGTCCCCTTCGCCTACGCGGCCTCCCGCGAGGAGCCGAAGGCGCCGTGCGCGCCGCTGCGGCACGTGGCGCGCACCCTGGAACTGCCGCTTCCGTTCCCCGACGCGGAGGCGGACGCGATACGCAGTCCGCAGCAGTTCGCGCACGTCTGCGCAGACTCGCGCAGCCCGCCGCTGATCTGACCATAGGCGTCCCCCGGTCGGCCGCCCGGCCGCCCGGGTGGCTCGCATGCCCCGTTTTCACCGTACGGCGATGGCGAATCCCCGCCACCGCCGATTCCGGCATACCGTCACGCCCGCCACACGCCGCCTGAAGGCCGCCCGGAAGGGCCTCGAAGACCCTTGCGGGACCTCGTGCAGGCCCCTCCGCAGGGCTTCCGCGACCTCCGCAGGACCCCTGCGGGCGCTGTGTGGCGGGGTGGTGTTCACCACAAGGAGCGATGTCGCCATGGCCGACATCAGATCAGTGCACGCCCTCATGCGGGCGCACGACCGGCATGAGGCACAACTGGACGCGCTGCGCGACGCGCTGAGCGAGCGCCTCGCCGCCGCCCGGGCCGAACTGCGGGCCCCCGCGGCGAACCGCCGTGCCCTGCGGCAGCGCATCCGCGAGCTGGAGGCCGCGCTCGACCGCATGGAACGCGGCCTGTACGGAATCTGCCGCGGCTGCGGTGCGTTCATCGAGGTGAGCGCGCTCCTGCACGCCCCGCACCGACAGCTCTGTGCCGAATGCGCCGGGGGCACCCCCGCGACCGAGCGGCGGGCGGCGGTATGAACGCCGGCGACGGCGCCCCGCGGACGCGCCGTAGCATCCCCCTCGACCTCGGCACCGCGCGCACCAGGACGGTCGCCCCCGGCGGCGCCGTCCTCGACCGGCCATCGTGCGTGCCGTCGCTCGACGGCGCGGACGATCCCGTGTGGCCGATCCGCCACGGGATGGTCGTCAGCCTGGGCGCCTGCCACCGGCTCGCCCGGGCGGTGCTGCGCGAGGCGCTCGGTTGGCACGCCGACGGCCCGGCGTCACCCGGCGACGGGCGCCCGGAGCGGGTCCTCGTCGGCGTGCCGGTCGCGGCGCAGGGCACCGAACGCCGCGCCGCCCAGGCGGCGGTCGGCCGGGCCGCGGGCTGCCCGGTCGTCCTCGTCGAGGAACCCCTCGCCGCCGCCGTCGGCTGCGGCGTCGACGTCACAGACCCTCGTCCCCGGCTCCTGCTCGACGTGGGCGCCGGGATCATCGAGGCCGTCGTCATCACCGACGCGGCCATCGTCGAGGCGGGCTCGCTGCAGGTGAGCTGCGCGGCGCCGGTCGGGCTGCCCGGCCACGCCGTCGAGGCGGTCACCGACCTCGTGGCCGACCTCGTGCGCCGGCTGCCACCGCACCTTCGGCTCGGCGTACGCGCCGGAGGGCTGCTGCTCACCGGCGGCGGCGCGATGCAGCAGGACCTCATCGGCCGCCTCTGTGCCGGGCTGCGCCTGACCGTGCAACCCGCCACGCGGCCCGCCCACGCGACCATCCGCGGACTCTCCCGGCTCTGCCTCCTGCCGGAGCTCGCCGGGCGGGTGACCGCGACAGAGCCCACCGACATCACGAAAGGAAGTGTCTGACGATGACCACCACGGGACTGAGCAGCGTTCAGATCCAGGCCCTCCGCCAGGAGCTCGAGGAGCAGCTGCAGCGGCGGCTCAGCCAGCTGGAGAGCCTCAAGGCGTCCGCGGACGGCAGCACCGCCGCGGAGATGAGCTGGCAGGACGTCGAGGTGGCGATGGCCGCGACGAACCGCGCCATCGAGGAGACCCGGCGCTGCCTGGAGGAGCTCGACGCGGGCACCTATGGCCGGTGCGCGAACTGCTCGGCGGACATCCCCTTCGAGCGGCTGAAGATCCGGCCGATGACGCGCTACTGCATCACCTGCCAGCGCAAGCGAGAGGCCGCCTGACCATGGACTTCGGCACCGGCCGGACGGCGCCCGCCCGCCTCCGCGCCGCCGGCCGGTGCCGGCCCCGCGCGACCCCGCGGACGTTTACCCGCGGGGCATTGCTGGGGTAAACCGCCCGGGCGTACGGTCCAACCATGAGCGTCGTTCACCCGCCACGTGTCGCCTGGGAGGGTGCCCGGGCGTTCGTCGCGGCGGCGGGCGGGGACGTCTACTGGTGGCTCAGCGAGATGATCGGACGCTACCTGGGGCTCTGGTTCGAGCTCTACCTCGCCGACACCCGCTCGCGGTTGCGGCGGCGCGGCGAGCCGTACGCGGAGATCGGGCTCTGGCGGGTCCACCTGGAGACCCTCCTCGCCGAGCGTCCGGAGCTGCAACCGGTCGTCGTGCAGCTCATCGACGAGACCGAGTTCCGGCTCGCCCGCTGACCCCGCGTACGGCCCGGCGGCACGGCCGCCCGGGGCATCCCCGGGGCACCGCCCGGGACATCAGCCGAAGTAGCGCTTCGCCCCGTCGTGCAGCGGCACCGGATCGGTCTTCGGCGCCTCCTCCGCGGTGATCCCCTCGGCCGCGGCGTGCACCTTCACCAGGTCGGCCTTGTGCTCGATGAGCAGCCGGGCGAGGCTCTCGGCGAGGTCCGGGTCCATCGACTCGTTCACCACGAGCAGGTTCGGCACGAGGATCGTGGACACGTCGGCGGGCAGGCCGTACGCGTCCTTGGGCAGCGGGCCGCCCTCGTAGACCGGGCCGTACTCGTTCCGCATGCCCTCCAGCACGTCGTCGAGCGGCACGAACGCGACCTCGTCTCCCATGCTCGTGATCAGGTCGGTGATGCCGGAGGCGGGCAGCCCGCCGACCCACACCATCGCGTCGATCGTGCCGTCCTTCATGCCCTGCACGGTCTCCGGCAGGGAGAGCGCCTGGCGGCGGACGTCGGCGTCCGGGTCGAGCCCGGCGACCCGCATCATGCGCAGCGCGACCACCTCGGCCCCGGAGTTGGGGGAGCCGGAGGAGATCCGCTTGCCCCTGAAGTCGGCGACCCTCTTGATCCCGGAGTCGGTGCGGGCGATCACGTGGACGTGGCTCGTGTAGAGCCGGGCGATCGCCCGGATCGGCTGCGGCGCGCTGAACCACTCGGTGCCCCGGATCGCGTCCCCGGCCGAGTCGGAGAGCGTGAACGCGATGTCCGAGTCCCCGCGCACCACCCGCTCGATGTTCTCCACCGATGCGCCGGTCGCCTCCGCCGTCGCCTGGTAGCCCGGGATGTGCCTGCTGATCTGCTCGGCGAGGCCGCCGCCGAGCACGTAGTACACGCCGGTGGTGTTCCCCGTCGCGATCGACAGCCGGTTGCCGCCGCCACCGCCCTGCGCGGCCCGCTCGGCGGACCGGTCGCCGCCGCAGCCGGTGACCCCGAGGACGAGCGCCACCACGAGGAGGAGTACCGATGGTCCGAAGCGGCGTGTGCGGGTCATGTCTGTCCCTTCGGGTCGGGGGAGTGCGAACGCGCCCGCCGCAGCACCAGGTGCACGACGAGCGCCAGCAGCGCCACGCCCAGCCCGGCCGCGACCGGCCCGGGCGACAGCACGAGCAGCAGGACGGCCGCCACGGCGCACAGCAGCCGCTCGACCGGCCCGGCCGGGCCGACGATCCAGCCGCCGGTCGCGGCGGCGAGCGCCGCCACCGCGAGCGCCGACACCGCCAGGGCGATGAGGACCTCCCCGATCGAGGCCTGCCAGAGCAGCGCCGCACCGCCGGGGGCGAGCACGAACGCGAACGGCACGAGGAACGCCGGCAACGTGTACTTCCAGGTGAGCAGCATCGTCCGGTAGGCGTTCCCGCCGGTGAGCGCCGCCGCGGCGAACGCCGACAGCGCGGTCGGCGGGCTCACCTCGGAGAGCACCGCGTAGTAGAAGATGAACATGTACGCCTCGGCCGCGCTCACCCCGAGGTCGACCATCGCCGGTCCGATGATCACCGCCGCGATGACGAACGACGCGGTCACCGGCACGGCGAGGCCGAGCAGCAGCACCGCGAGCGCGCACAGGATCGCGGTGATCGCGAGCACGCCCCCGGACCAGCCCACGATCAGCGAGCTCGCCTTCAGCCCGAGCCCGGTGAGCGTCACCACCGCGACGATCGTCCCGGCGGCGGCGCATGTCGCCGCGACCGGCAGCACCCCGGAGACGCCCGCGGCGAGCGCCCTGGCGAGGCGGCGCGGGGTGAGCCGGTGCTCCCGGTCGAGGAACGACAGCGCGAACGCGAGCAGCGTGGCGAACACCACGGCGCGGAACGGCGACTGCCCGAGCGCCATCAGGATGATGATCACGAGCAGCGAGCTGATGTGGTACCCGAACCGCCGCACCAGCGGCCAGAACCGGGGCCTGTCCGGGAGCTCCACCGCCCGGGTGCCCGAACCGGCGGGAGTCGATCTCGATCGCGAGGAAGATGCCGAGGTAGTAGAGGATCGTCGGGATCGTCGCGTAGATCAGCACGGTGAGGTAGCTGACCCGCAGGTACTCGGCGATGATGAACGCGGCCGCGCCGAGCGTCGGCGGCGACAGGATCGCCCCGATGCCGGACGCCGCGAGCACCCCGCCCGCGTGCTCCCGCGGATAGCCCGCCCGCCGCAGGATCGGCCAGGCCACGCTCCCCACGCTCACCGTCGTCGCCACGCCCGACCCGCTTACCGTGCCGAGCAGGAACCCGGCGAGGGTGACGGTACGGCCCGGCGCCGACCGCGACCGGCGGAACGCGGCGAGCGACACGTCCACGAAGAACCGGCCCGCGCCCGAGTGGTCGAGCACCGCGCCGTAGATCGTGAACAGGATGATGTAGCTCGCGGCCACATCGAGCGGCACGCCGTACAGGCCCTCGGTGCCCATCGCGAACGCGGCGATGATCCGGTCGATGTCGTAGCCGCGGTGCCCGAGCGACCAGTCGATCGGCAGGTAGCCGCCGTAGTAGGCGTAGAGCACGAAGCCGGCGCAGACCGCGGGCAGCACCCACCCGATCGTCCGCCGGGTCGCCTCCAGCACGAGCAGCGTGATCAGCGCACCGGCGACCACGTCGAGCGGCGTGGGCGCGAAGGCGCGCCGGATGAAGTCGTCGAAGACGAGCAGCGGGTAGAGGCAGGCGGCGAGCGCGACCGCGGCGAGCAGCCAGTCGACGACGCCGGGGTTGTCCGCCGCGCCGGGTTCGCGGCGGGTGCGGCGGGCGCGGGGGCGGTAGCACAGGAAGGTGAGCGGCAGCACCACCGCGAGGAAGGCCATCCGGTACGGCAGCACCGGGCCGGGGTCGAACGTCCAGTACAGGACGTACACCGCCAAGGCCACGCCGACGACCGTGACGAAGAGGGCGGTGCGGCCGGACAGCCGCCGCGCCGGTCGCTCGGCGTCGAACTCCGCGATCAGGCCCTCGACGGCGGCGCCCCCCGCCGTGCCCGCCTCGCCGCTCGCCGGGTCTTCCTGGGAGGCTCGCACGGTCACTACGCCGTCTCCCTCCGTAAGCGTCCGTACGGACGCTACGACGATCTCTCACCCTCGTTTGTCATATTCCGATAACGGTCTTGTCAATATCATTTACGGGACGTGTTGGTTGCGACGCCGTGCGTCGCGGCGCGCGAGGCCGGGTCGGCGCCCGCTCGCGGGCCCGGACCGAGCGGATCCGGACGCCCGGGGCACCCGTCCGGGCGCGGTGGGCCGACCCGATGAGCCGAGGGCGGCGCGGGTGGGTGAGGTGGCCTGTGGGCTAGGGTGACCGGTGATGTATCGACTTCTGTTCAGCCAGGTCCTGCGGCGCTTCGACGCGGAGGCCGTGCACCAGGCCACGGTGCGGGCGCTCGGGGTGATCTCCCGGGTGACTCCGGTGAAGCGCGCCATCCACCGGCGGCTCGCGCCGCGCGACCCCGCCCTGCGGGTGAGCGCGTTCGGGGTGCACTTCCCGTCGCCGTTCGGGCTCGCCGCCGGGTTCGACAAGAACGCCGTCGCCTACGAGGCGCTCGCGGCGTTCGGCTTCGGGTACGTCGAGGTGGGCACGGTCACCGCGCACGCCCAGCCGGGCAACGCCCGGCCGCGGCTGTTCCGGCTGCCCGCGCAGCGCGCGGTGATCAACCGGATGGGCTTCAACAACGACGGCGCGGCCGCCGTCGCGCGCCGGCTCGACCGGGTGCGCGGCATACCCGTGGTCGTCGGCGTGAACATCGGCAAGACGAAGGTCGTGCCCGAGTCCGAGGCCGTCAACGACTACGTGGCGAGCGCGAAGGTCCTCGCCGGGCGCGCCGACTACCTCGTGGTGAACGTCAGCTCGCCGAACACGCCCGGCCTGCGCGACCTGCAGGCGGTCGAGCGGCTGCGCCCGCTGCTCGCCGCGGTCCGCGAGGTCACCGAGGGGCAGCCGCGCCGTACCCCGCTGCTGGTGAAGATCGCCCCCGACCTGGCGGACGAGGACATCGACGCCGTCGCCGACCTCGCGGTCGAGCTCGGCCTCGACGGCATCATCGCCACGAACACCACGATCCGCCGCGACGGCGTGCCGGACACCCAGCCCGGCGGCCTCTCCGGCCGCCCGCTCAAGGCCCGCTCGCTGGAGGTGCTGCGGCGGCTGCACGCCCGGGTCGGCGACCGGCTCGTCATCGTGTCGGTCGGCGGGGTGGAGAACGTCGACGACGTGTGGGAGCGGCTGCTCGCCGGGGCCACCCTCGTCCAGGCGTACACCGCGATGGTGTACGAGGGACCGCTGTGGGCGTGGCGGATCAACCGCGCGCTGTCCCGCCGGGTCCGCCGCCACGGCCACAAGTCGATCACCGAGGTGATCGGCAAGACCGCGCCCGCGCCGGCCCGCCGCTGACCCGCGCGCCCGGCGCGGCCGGGCGTGCCCGGGGTCAGATGCTCGGCCGGGTGGAGCCGGCCTCGTGGCTGAGCCGTTCCAGGTGCCGGGCGACCATCCCGACGTCGATCACCCCCGGCCGGTGCCTGCGGTGGCCGGTGCCGCCCCGCTGCCACGGCCGGGGGCCGTCGAGCGGCCGGTACTCCACGCCGAACGCGTCCAGCCGGGCGAGGTGCACGGCGAGCCGCGCGCGCAAATCCGCCGGGTCGCGCGGCCCGCCCGACCAGGCCACCTCGGCGAGCGCGCAGCCCCGGGGCCAGGCCCGGTAGTCGAGCACCCNGCCGTCCGGGATGCGCTCGCTCCACAGCTGGAACTGGGCGCCGAGCACCTTGCCGGCCTCCTCCTCGGTCCACGACGCGGGCGCCGGGTCGAACGCGGCCACGTCGTCGACGGTGATCGCGTCGCCGATGGCGAGCGGCTCGTCGGCGGAGGCGGCCTCCGCGTAGTCGAAGTAGAGCGGGAACACCGGCGTCGCCACCACGTTGTGCCCGGCCGCGGCGGCCCGGCGGGCCACCCCCGGCCCGCGCCACGGCATCACCACGGTGTCCGGGCGCAGCGAGCCGCTCACGAACGCCTCGTCCCACACCACCGCGCGGATGCCGTACGTGGCGAGCACGTCCGCGAGCGCCCGCAGGAACCAGGCGTGCAGCGCGGCCGGCGAGTCCAGCCCGAGCGAGCGCTGGTAGGCGGCGATCTCGGCGGAGGCGGCCCAGTCGTCGAGCACGCACTCGTCCCCGCCGATGTGGAAGTACGGCACCGCCGTACCGCCGCCGAGCGCGGTGATGATCTCGTCGAAGACGGTGCCGAGGAAGTCGGCGGTCGCGGGCAGCGGCGACAGGATCGCCGGCGAGATGCCCCACCGGTCGAGCACCGTGTGCGGCTCGGACGGCCGCGCGCCGAGCGACGGGTAGGCGGCGAGGATCGCCGAGGCGTGCCCCGGCACGTCGATCTCGGGCACCACGGTCACCCCGCGCGCCGCCGCGTACGCGCCGATCTCGGCGAGGTCGGCGAGCGTGTAGTAGCCGCCGTGCGGGGTCTCGTCGAAGACCTCCTCCTCGCCGTAGTGGCTGACGATCGTGCGCGGCCGGTGCGAGGCGATCTCGTGCAGCAGCGGGTAGGCCCGGCTCTCCACCCGCCAGCCCTGGTCGTCGGCGAGGTGCAGGTGGAGCCGGTTGAGCTTGTGCGCGGCGAGCAGGTCGATCATCCGGAGCACCTCGCGCTTCGGCAGGAAGTGCCGGGCGACGTCGAGGTGCGCCCCCCGCCAGGCGAAGCGCGGCGCGTCCGCCACCCGCAGGCACCGCACGCTCCACCGGGTCCCGCGCGGCACCGCGGACCGGAACGCCTCCGGCCCGAGCAGCTGCCGCAGCGTCTGCGCCGCGTGCCCGGCCCCGCTCGCGTCCCCGGCGGCGATGCGCACCCCGTCCGGCGTGACCGCGAGCGTGTACGCCTCGGCGCCGAGCCCCGGATCCCAGGCCACGCTGACGAGCGGGGGCCCCTGCCCGTCCGGGAGCCCGCCGGGCGCGGGCCGCAGGTCGAGTACGGCGAGCGCCCGCCGCACGGCGTCCACGAGTTCGGGCGGCCCGATGATCCATCCGCCGGGTGTCACGTCGAGCGATCCGGGGGCGGTCTCGGTGAGCCGCGGCTGGGGCAGCAGGGATGTCACGGTCGGGGAATCCGTAATCGTCGGCGTCTGGGGTGATTCTCGCGGCCCGCCGCGCCGATGGCCAGACGTGGGGGCGGGTCCACGGCGGACGTTCGCGAAAGTTCGACGGTCCCGCACCGCGCGTTCACCCGCCGGGGCGGTGCCGTACATCCGCCTGGAGGGCCGCCCGCGCGCCCGGCGCCCGGACGGACGGCCGGTGCGCGCGGCGGCCGTCCGCTAGGTGAGGTAGTTCTGCATGCCCTGCGCCAAGGACTCGGCGAGCCGCTGCCGGAACCGCGGGTTCTTGAACCTCGCCGCGTCCGCCGCGTTGCGCATGTTGCCGCACTCGACGAAGACCTTCGGCACGGTGGACAGGTTGAGCCCGCCGAGGTCGTTCCGGTAGTCGAGCCCCTGGCGGCCGATGTAGGTCGAGTACGGCAGGTTCGTGCCCTTGCGGATCGCGTTCCGGATGGCGATGCCGAGCCGCTCGGACTTGCCCACCACCGGGTCCACCGGCCCGTTGATCCTCTTGGGGATGATCACGTGGAAGCCGTGGGCCGAGGGGCCGGCGCCGTCGGCGTGGATCGAGATCGCCGCGTCCGCCTTCGCCTTGTTGCCGATCGCGGCCCGCTGGGTGATGCACGGGCCCACCCCGGTGTTGCTGTTCCGGGTGAGCTTCACGGTCGCGCCCGCCTTCTCCAGGGCCTTCTTCATGCGGGTGGCGACGTCCCAGTTGAACGCGGCCTCGGTGTAGCCGTCGTTCGTCGAGGTCCCCGTGGTGTCGCAGGCCTTCTTCTGCGTGAGCACGTCGACCTGCCGGTTGATGTAGTCGGGCCGCCGGTAGTTGTGGCCGTTGTGGCCGGGGTCGATCACGACCACCTTCCCCTTCAGCGGCTGCCCGGACCGTCGCGTGGTGGCGCCGGCGCCCGCCGTGCCCCCGGACGCTCCGGACCGCGCCGGTGCCGCCGCCTGCTCGGCCGACGCCGCGCTCGCCGGCGACGCCGCGTCGAGCGACGCCCCGGTCGGCTCCGCGCCTCCGCACGCCGTCGCGGCCCCTAGTCCGCACAGCGTGACCATCGTCGCGACCAGTGTCCGACCTCTCACCAGGCCCTCCCGCGCCGGGCATGCCCCGGGCTCCTGCCGCCCGTCGGCTCGCCCCCTAGCTCGCTCACGGCCCCCGCGCCGATCCGCGGGGCGCCCCGGATATGCCCTTCCGCCCTACCTAAGGTACGCGCAGCGTGGCGGTGGCCGGGCGGCATCCCCGCAATCGGTCTCGCCTCGCCGTACCGGCCGCGGCCCGCTCCGGACCTGGAGGACGGCACCGGGGCCCGGGCTCGCCGCCCGGGCAGGCCGGGGGAGTACGGCGGGCCGCCGGTGGGCGGGCCGGATCCGGCGGGCGGCGATCCGGCGCGGGGCGCGCGCCGGAGGCGGGCCTAGTTCCCGTGCAGCGCGGGCGACCGCTCCTGGCGGAGCAGGGCGGCGAGCTCGTGGGCGTCCTCGGCGTCGAGGCCGAGCACGACCCGGGGGCGGCCCCACGGGTGGTCGATGGAGTGGGCGACGTAGCTCGCCACGGACTCGGCGGGCGCGCCGTCACGCCCCCGCGAGCTGCGCCAGTCCGCCCAGGCCCGCTCGAGTTCGGTGGCCGCCCGTTGCGCGCACGACACCAGCTCTGGATCACGCATGAAAACCCCCGTAAATGCTCGTCGTCGGGCTCGCTCCAACGCCGACCGCCGGTCTGCGACCCGCGCGGGGGTCGGCGTCACGGCCCGAGTTAACACCGGGCGCCACGACCTGGCGGCGTGCTTGACCGAGGTTTGGCCGATCCTGGCCGTCCCGCTGGCCTTGGTCCGGGCGCGCCGCCATCCGGCGCGGTATGGCCGGCCTCGCGAAGGACCCGCGAATCGGCCCGGGGATGCCGTCGCCCGCATCGCCGGTCATCGTCGTCGACGCCGGCGATGACGCTTCCCCGATCACGCCGCCCGATCACGCCGCCCGATCACGCCGCCGGATGACGCCGCCTGTGAGACGCCGCCTGTGAAGGCCTACGGCCGTGGCCGGCGTCGCTAGACCCGCCTGCGGCGGCCTTCGGCCACGTCCGGTGCGCGGCCGCCCCGCCTGTGAGTCGTCCGGTGGCGAAGGCCGGCCGTACCGGGGACGGCCGGGAGTCGCCGGGGGCGTCACGCGGGGGCGGGACCGGAGCTCCTGCGCACCACGATGCTCGGCGCGACCTCGCGCAGGCGGCCCGCCTTGCCGGGCTCGGAGATGCGGTCGCTGAGCAGCGCCGCCGCCGAACGGCCCATGGCGCGGCGCGGCTGGTCGATGCTGGTGAGCGAGATGTGGCTGACGGCGGCGAGGTGGGTGTTGTCGTAGCCGACGACCGACAGGTCCTCGGGCACCCGCAGGCCCAGCTCGTTCGCCGCGCTGAGCACGCCGAGCGCGACGACGTCGTTCGCCGCGAAGATCGCGGTCGGCCGGGGGTCGCGGCGCAGCAGCGCGAGCGCGGCGGTGCGGCCGCCCTCCTCGGTGGAGTCGCCCTGCTCGACCATGATGTACGGCGCGAGCCCGTGCCGGCGCATCGCGACCAGGTAGCCCTCGCAGCGGAAGCGGGCCGCGGAGGACGGCGTGCCCTCGATGTGGGCGATGCGGCGGTGGCCGTGCTCCACCAGGTGGTCGATGGCGAGCCGGGCGCCGAGCTGGTCGTCGTCCACGACGATGTCGACCCCGTCGAGCTCGACGTCGCGCTCACCGACCACGACGGTCGGGGTGTAGGCGGCGGCCTCGGCGAGCGTGTCGCTCGACGGCGACACGCCGAGCAGCACCAGGCCGTCGACGCGCAGCTCCAGGAACGCCTCGACCGCCTCGTCCTCGAACGCCGGGTCGAACCGCCCGCTGCCGATCAGCAGGCGCAGCCCCTCGCCGTGCAGGCTCTCCTGCAGGCCGTCGAGGAACTCGGCGTACAGGGGGTTGTGCAGGTCGGCCACGAGCGCGCCCACCAGGTGGGTGCGTCCCTCGACGAGGCTGCGCGCCACGGCGTTCGGCCGGTAGCCCAGCTCCCGCGCCGCCTGCAGGACGGCCTCCCGCCGGTGTTCGCTCACATGAGGCGACCCGCGCAGCACGAGCGACACGAGTGACTTGGAGACGCCTGCCCGCTCCGCCACGTTCCGGATCGTCGGCCGTGGTTTGGGCGGTGGTCCGAAACCGTCAGGCAGTGCGGGGTCCGGTTGGGACGCCGCCGCACCCCTGCGGGCACTGGTCTGCGTAAACGGTCCTGACATGGCTCTCCCCACGTCTCCCCCACGATTTGTGGATGTGCACCTGTCAGACCAAACGATCCAATGGCGTTAAGGGTACGGGTGTGATCTATGCATATAAGCGAAGTCACGCATACTGCCGGTTTGGTGTGGGTATCGCAGCAGTGCGTGCTGGGTACCGAGCGCCGGGCGGCAGGTGGAACCGCCCCGGAGCGACGGGAGGCGTCAGCCGAGGGCGGTCACGGTCCACGCCCCCCGCGAACTCCGGCAACGCCGCCGTGGGGCGCGGCGCTGCGGGGCTGATGCCGTGTGCTTGATGCTGTCGGCCCGATCTGTCGGCCCGATC
>Ga0065720_1003490_pt1 | contig 16073 bp, 18 predicted proteins | sample Thericmetagenome_FD_59107 | JGI IMG/M metagenome (GOLD analysis project Ga0065720, IMG submission 59107) | Thermophilic microbial communities from the Joint Bioenergy Institute, California, USA of rice/straw/compost enrichment - eDNA_2 v2... | ecosystem: Engineered > Solid waste > Grass >... | reverse complement strand
AGGCAGCGGACGAGCACATCGAACTTCTCGCCGAAATGAACAAGCAGCTGATCGAGGACGAGCAGCACGACAACCCGATGAACGTCGCGCAGCTCGCGGAGCGGATGCGAGGGTTCCTGAGCGGCACCTACAGCGCCTGGCTGTTCGTGGCCGGCGATGACGTCAAAGGGTACGCGCTGGTCGATCACGGAAGGCAGCCGTTGTATTTGAGACAGTTTTTCATCTGCCGGCACGGCAGACGGCAGGGCTGGGGCAGGAAGGGGTTCCGCCTGCTGCTGCAGGAACTCGGAACGGACACGATCGACATCGACGTGCTGGTCTGGAACACGCGGGGACGCCGGTTCTGGGAATCGCTCGGTTTCGCCGGGCGCAGCATCCGGATGCGCTATGAGCCGGGGCGCGGGCCGAATGACGGAGATGCGGCGGAGAGGGGCGTATGATTTGGCGGCAGAGCTGGATCCGGAACTGCTGAAAGCTTTTGTGCAGGATGAACCCGTCGTCGAGGTGCGCGCGCTGGATCCCGGCTATTCGGGACACGGCAGCGACGTCTGGCTGGTCCGAACGGCCGCTTCGGAGTTGGTTGTACGTTCATCCCGGCTGCGGGAGGAGCCGGACCATGAATTCTGGTGGGGGCTGAAGGCGCTGTTCGGGGTCGATCCCCGCGATATGGTCCATTTCGAATCGGCTTTGGAGCTGCTGGGCGGCATTCCGGATATTCCGGTCCCGCGGGTGCTCGCGCGCAAGAGGCTGGATGGCCGGGAGTATCTCGCGGTTGAGCGGATGCGGGGCGCCATGCTCCGCTCTTTCATCGGCCAGCCGGACGAACTGCTCCATGATTTCGGCGCATGGCTGGCCAAGGTGCATGCGCTGCCGTTCGAAGGTTTCGGCAACCTGGCCGGCACGCATCTCGAACCGAAGGAACGGTTCCATCCGAGGCTGGCGGAGACGATGCGCATCATGGTCGAGCGGGAGCATGCGGATGATCCGGCGATGCGGGAATATCTGGACATCGCGCTGCATGAACTGAGCCGCCTGCCGGCGCCGGAGACGTGCTGCCCCGTCATGATCGATCTGGAGGCGACGCAGTTTCTGGCGGAGAACGGGAAGATTGCCGCGCTCGTGGACGCGGAGGCGTATGTCGCGGCTCCGCGGGAGCTCGATTTTGTCGGACTGGAATATGTCCTGGACGAGCGGGCGGCGCGGCCGTTCGCGGCAGGGTACTCGTCCGTCCGCGAGATGCCCGATTTGTCCCGGTGCCGCACGGTGTACCGGTTTTTCTACAGGCTGATGGGGGTGCAGGGATCGGTGGATATCCGCCGGTGGAGGGCGCAGCCGGAGCTGTTTTGAAGCATGCGGATGTGCGGGAACAGAACGGAAAGCGGGGAAGGATCATGAACGCATTCGAACTTGAAGAAATGTCGAACAACCATTGGCCCGCGCTGTCCACGATGCTGTACGACGGCTGGGTGCTGCGTTTTGCCGAAGGGTACACGAAACGGGCCAACTCGATCAGCCCGCTCTATCCTTCGACGCTTGATCTCGAGCGGAAAATTCAGGTCTGCGAAGAGCTGTATGCCCGACATGGGCTGCCGGCCGTCTACAAGCTGACGCCTTTCGTACAGCCGGCGCATCTGGACGGCCTGCTGGAGGAGATGGGCTATGCGATGGGGGGCACGATCAGCGTGCAGACGCTGGATCTGGATCAAGTCCCCGAGGAGCCGCGGAACCGGTCCGTCGAGATCGTCGAGTCGTTCACCGCGGACTGGCTGGACGCGTACGGCGCGCTGAGCGGCGTGCAGCCTGAAGATCGGCGCGTGCTGGAGCGGATGCTGGCGAATATCCGGACGCCGGCGGCCTGCGCGTCGCTTCGTCTGGACGGGCGGGTCGCCGCCTGCGGGATGGGCGTGCTGGAACGCGGCACGCTCGGCGTGTTCTGCGTGGTGACCGATCCGGGTTATCGCAACCGGGGCTTGGGCGGGCAGCTGATGCTCCGTCTTCTGCAATGGGGGAAAGCGAACGAGGCGAAACGCAGCTATCTGCAGGTGGAGACGGGCAATGCGCCGGCTTTGCGGCTGTACGCCAAGCTGGGTTATCGCGAGTTGTACAAGTATTGGTATCGCGTGAAAAAGGGGTAGCCGCAGGTTACGGCGGCTGCCCCTTTCTTTAATAATTACTCAAGTTCACTTTGGGCGGCGATACTTCACCTGATTGCCGCAGTATTCGCATTCACCGGGCTCGGACGGGGACACCGTGACCGGCGCGCCGCATCCGGAACACTCGACGACGACGGGCTCGTCCGGGTCGGCAGGCTTGCCGGCGCCGCCGGATGCTTTCGCTTCGTCGAGCGCTTTGAGCGTCTTGTTGAGCGATTCGTTAAGCTTCGCCAAATCCGGTGCAGGATCAGCCGGACCGCCGGATGACGTATGGATCGTCTGCTGCGCATTGGCGGGGGCATGCTGAACATGGACTTCCTTTTGCTCCTGCTTCTCCGACGAATCAGACGAATCCTCGCTCGACGCTCCCATCAACAAGAGCAAAATGAAACTGCCAAGCAGAATGAGTCCGATCCAGGCCATTTTGTAATAAGAGTCGGACTGATCTCCGGAATTCGGGGCTATGCCGAACAAACCTACAACCAGTAAGACCAAACCAACGATTCCGACCAAACAGCCGAAACAGCCGCAGCCGGTCTTCATTTCCATCCCCCCTGCTGGCGTATGTCGGAGGCGTCAGCCCGCGACATGAACCCGGTTGCCGCAATATTCGCATTCGACGGATGCGGACGGCAAGGCCGTGACCGGCGCGCCGCAGCCGGGGCATTGGACGGTGACGGGTTCGCTCGAAGGGCTGGACTCGCCGGCGGCGCCGAGCGGTGCCGATGGGCTGAGCGATGCGGAGCCGCTGGACGTCCCGGCCCCAAGGTTGACCGTCTGCATGCCGCCGGTCTGCGGCTGCGGCGGTTGCCCATCCTTCCAGACCGATCTGCCGATCGCCATCAGAATGAATCCCATGACGGCGCAAAACAGAATAAGCAGGATTTTTTTCGGCGTCGTGAAATCGGGATCGCCATTCAACAGGACAAAGGCAAGAGCGCCCGCTCCCCAGCAGGCGAACCCCCAGTACATGATGACAGAGCCGATCGCTTTCCGCAAAAATCTTTTCAAATTGCGCTTCCTCCCGAGCACGTTCTCAAACTATGCCCGAACCTGATTGCCGCAGTATTCGCATTCTGCAGGCGCGGACGGGGAGACCTTGACCGGGGCGCCGCAGCCCGGGCATTGGACGGTGGCGGGTTCGTCCGTCGCTTTGGCTTTTTCGGATGTGCCGGACGGCATCCCGTTGTTGAACGAAATCGTCTGGCTGAACGAGATGGAGTTGCCGAACGACTTGATCGTATGGTTGAACAAGTTGTCGAGGTCTTTCCCCTGTTTCGCGGCCGGGCCTCCGGCCGCCAGATCAATCGTTTGCATTTCATGGCTCTGGTGCATCGGCATCTTGCCGCTCTTCCACAGCTTCCAGCCGGCATAGGTGATGCCCAGACTGATGCCGAAGCTGATCAGGGCGACCACCACTGCCGCGGCAGTTGGAACCCCCGGGTCATCAAACAGAAAAACGGACAAAGCGAAGGCCACCATGCACGAAAACAAGCCTCCGATCAGAAAGATCAGGCCGAACGTTACTCTTCAAAAATCTGCTCAAACCGTTCCCTCCGTAACACCGGATGATCTTATGACTTCAGCGCCAGCAGCCGTTCGTTGCGCAGCTTCCACTTCCGTCTGAGCTGCTGAATCTGGTCGATGATCGGCCCGAGGTCGTGATCCTGGCCGCCGATCCGGTTCATGGACGCGGCGATCTCGTTCAGATTCCGGAGCTCTTCCAGCAGCATAAGGTCCTGGCCGGCGATTGAATCGGGTGTGATCGGATCGCTGAATTGCACGCTCTCGATGAAATCGGCGATGGATTGCTCGAGCTGCTGCTTGCCCGGACCGTTCAGCGCCGCGACATGGCCTTGCAGCTGTTTCAGACTGAATTCGATTTCCCGCAGACCGTTGATTTGGGTGCGGATCTCGCGTTCCTGTTTCTCCGTTGCTCCGGTGAAGAGCAGCAGCAGTCCGCCGAGGATGACGGCGGCGGCCAGCGTGATCAGATGAAGCAGCAGGTAATACGGCAGCACGAATTCGGCCCATGCCGTGAACAGGCTGTAGATCACCGTGAGCGCGAAATATGCGGCGAGGACGACGCCCAGCGCCAGATAAGCCGGCACCGTCCGCTTGACGCGTTCCGGATTGCGGATCATGTAGTTTGCATAGAGCCACAGCGCGGTCTCGGACAGCAGGACGGCCGCGAGCGACACCCAGAACGGCGCGGCGTCCGCCGCGTGTCCCCACAGCACGATGAAACCGGCCAGCGTCACCGCGCCGACGGCGAGATAGATGACAAGAAAGATGCGGGTACCGTAGCGATCCGGCATAATGGTGGGCCCCCTTTACGATGTCAGGTCGTATCCGCACTCCACGCAAAATTTCTGGCCGTGCTGCGCATCATGCCGGCATTTGGGGCAGCTGATCACCAGCTCGATGCCGCAGTGCGGACAGAAGCGGTTCGCGGCGGATACGTCTTTCCGGCAATTGGGACAAGGCCGGGGCATCGTCTCGCCGCACCGGATGCAGGTTTCCGCGTTTTCCGGGTTGTCCGTGCCGCACTTCGGGCAGGCATGATAGCGGTCGCCGCAGTTCGGGCAGAATTTCGAGCCTTTCGGAATCGCCGTGCCGCAGGCGTTGCATTTCACGGGCGAATCTGCCGCGACCGGACTGGACGACGCGGACAACGCGCTGCCGCATTTGCTGCAGAAGTGGGCGTCCTCCGTATTGATGTGCCGGCAGCTCGGACAAGGCTTGTTCCGGAGCGTGGCACCGGAGTTCAGCACCTGCGTCAAATCCGAGAACAGGCCGCCGAAAGTCCCGCCGATGCCGACCCCCATCCCCAGGCCGAGCCCGGCTCCCATGGCTGCCGCGCCGCCGCCTTCGTTCTTGGCTGCGCCCTCCAGCGTGTCGAAGGTCCGTTCCTGCTGATAGTTGTAGCCGACGATCTCCATTTCCGCTTTGCGCGCCAGCGCGTCCCGGAGCCGGACGATGGACGGGTCCTGGTCGGGAAGGTTGACGGACTGGACGTACAGGTTGGCGATCTGGATGCCGTACTCGTCCAACGCAGGCTTGATGTTGTCCAGCACGTGCTTCGAGATTTCCGCCAGGTAGGCGTGGACCTCCAGCACGCTGATCTTGCGATGGATGAAGAATGACGACAGGATCGAGCTGAGGTTCATCAGGAACAGTCCGCGAAAATATTGCGACAGCTCCTCCCGGCCGAAAGCGCCCAGCGTGCCGACCAGCTTGCCCAAAAACTTGCGGGAGTCTTCGATTCTCAATCCCAGCTGGCCGTATGCCCTGACGGGTACGATGATGTTGTATTTCGGGTCCTGCAGTTTGAGCGGCGTGGACGTGCCCCATTTCATGTCCAGAACATGGGCTTTGTTGATGAACCAGACTTCGGCTTTGAACGGCGATTTGCCGCCGAAGGGAAGGTTGACGAGCTCGCTGAGCAGCGGAATGTTGGCGGTGCTCAGCTTATGCCGTCCGGGTCCGAACAGGTCCAGCGCCCTTCCGTCTCTGAACAGCACGGCCTCCTGGGTCTGATGGACAACCAGCTGGGTCCATGTCCCCAGTTCATCGTTCGGATGTTTCCACGCGAACTCGTCAGGACTGCCGTTGAATTTGATCACGTCAAACAGTGCCATCGTCGCATACCTCATTTACGAAAAAAATCGAAACCCGCAGAATTTACTCATTCGCCGCATCCTTCCCGATTCCCTGCATTATCCAACCAAGGCGGGAACTAGAAGTTCGATTTCGACTGCTCCGAAAGTTCCAGATCGATGATGTAAGAAGTCATTTTCTTGAGCTTCGCGGTGCGGCTTGCGCCCGCGAACTCGTAAACGTCGCAGAACGATCGGCTGCTCCCGTCGTATGTCACGACGCCGCTCACGGCGCCCGTCCGCCCGTGGGTGATGATATGGCGGATCTCCAGCAAGACGGCCGGTTTGGCGTGCCATTGCCGGATCGCGTCCGCGAACGAAGCTTGTCCGACCGTTTGTTGTTTCCCCGCAATTTCCCATACGACGGAATCCGCGAGATGTTTCATGATGAAGTCGAGATCTTGTCGAACGGCGGCGAAGGTGAAGTCCCGCAGCAGCGCTTTCCTCGGCGCATTGCCGCAATCTTCGGGACAAATGAGGCGAATGTCCTCCATGGCGCTCCCTCCTGGCTCCCGGATTTTCCAAAGTCCGCTATTCTTCACCATCATACCATGGAGCCGTGCGCCGATGTCGGAGAAAATGAACGAGGCGATCATGGCGGGCAGGGAGGAGGTTCGAGACGGCGGGCGAATACGGAGCGGGTTTGTGTATCTTAAGATCTGAAGATTGCTCCGGGAGCAGAAGAAGCGCAACGGTCAGACGACCCATTGCGCTTCTTCGCCTTGCTCATCGGTGCACCGGATGACCGAGCGGCAAGTGTCAAGATCCACGTGCAGGACGCATCGCTTCCCGTCTTTCTCCCACTGCAGCTTCACTTCCCGATCCCCTGTCTCGCAGACGCGGAACGAGCCCTGGAACGCTTCGTGCTCGTTGCGGAACCGGATCAGTCTCATGAGCCGCTGCACAACGGGACGCTGCACGGCCTGCTCGATCTCGGCCACCGTATAGTTGCGGCGGTTGATTTCGCGGCCGTCTCCGGTGGCCGCAGCCCTCGCTTCGTCGTTCTCGCCCGCCAGCAGGCCGACATAATAGATCTGCGGAATGCCGGGCGTGAACAGTTGAATGGCGCGGGCGGCCAGATAGGCGTCGTCGTCCCGGCCCAGCGCATCGTAATAGGTGCAGCGGATTTGATGGACGTCGAACCCGTCCGCTGACTTGTGCTTGTCGGACAGCACATGGCTGAGATTGGCGCCGCGCGCCAGACACAGGTCCACGACCCGGCGCGCTTGCTCCGTGCTCACCAGATCGTCCAGGTCCGGCTTGACCGGAATGCCGTCATGGCAGTCCAGCATCGTGAACTGACGGTGCGGCCGGGTCTCGAGATAGCGCTTCAACATGCCGGCGGATCGATTGATGATGGCGTCAAGCACCGTGTAGGGCAGGATGAAGTCATAGATCCAGAAGCCCCGCTCGGCCAGCTTGTACTGGATCGAATAATGGGCGTGCACTTCAGGCAGCAGCGCGATGTCGTGCTCCTCCGCCTGCCCGGCCACCCAGTCCAGAAAATCGTAGATGTCCGGCTCCACAAAAAAGCAGCTGGTGCCCGGCTTCTTGACCACATAGCCCACCGCGTCCAGCCGCACCATGCGGACCTGATGGGTCTTGAAGCGCCGGAAGATTCCGGACAGGTATTGCCGGGTCAACGGGGAATTGACGTCAAGATCGATCTGCTCCGACGGATCCGTCTTCCCGAACGTCGTCCACACCTTCACTTCTTGCCCGTCTCCGGCGGTGAACGTCGAATAGGGAAGCGGGCGGCGGAGGAACATTTTGTCGATGTCGGCTTGCACGGGTTGTCCGTCCGGCCAGATCTTGTCGAGCGTCAGGAACATGTCGGCATGGGGAGAACTGCGCCCGTTGGCCAGGAAATCCTGAAAATATTCGGAGCGGCGGGAAATGTGGTTCACCATGACATCCAGCATGACGCCGTACCGCGCGCCGAGGCTGCGAATGTCCTCCCAGGAGCCGAACCGCGGATCGATCCGGTTGTAATCCAGCGGGGCAAAGCCGCGGTCCCCCGATGACGGATAGGGAGGAAGAAGGTGAATGCCGCCGCTGAACAGACCGGGGAAATACCGCTCGATGACATCCCGCAGGGCGGACAGATTGCCGCCGAGCGAATCCGGATACGTGATCAATTGGGCACGGGATTCAAGCTTCATGGGCGCATCCCTCCGCCATGCGTGTTCCCGGACAGTTGATAGGCGTCGGGAAATTGGCGCACCGGGCCCACGAACCTCAGCTTGTAGGCGCTGACCTCCATGCCGAACTTCACCGCGTCCAGCAGCGGCAGCTGGTTGACCAGCCCTGAGTAGAACCCGGCCCAGAACGCGTCGCCGGCGCCGGTCGCGTCGACGACTTCCGTCGCGACGCTGTCCACCCGCAGCGTGTCCTCGCCGTTGGACACCAGCGCCCCGTCCGCGCCCATCGTCAGGATGACCAGCCTGGCCCCGAGGTCCAGAAATTTGTTCAGATGGTTGTCCGGCGTGTCCGCGCCGAACAGCCGGTCGGCGTCGTCCAGCGACGGCTTGATCACGTCGACCTGGCCGATGATCGATTTCACGCAGGCGACGCCGTCTTCCCCTTTGCTCCAGATGGCGGGATGGTAGTTCGGATCGAAGCCGATCAGCGCCCCTTCTGCGCGGGCGAGGGCCACGATCCGCCCGACCGTGGAGCGGGCCGGCTCCCGGGAAATCGGCCAGCAGGAGAAGTGGACGATCTTCGATTGCTTCACCGCCTGCTCCAGTCCCGGCGTATAGCTCAGCTGGAAGTCGGCTCCCCGGTAGAAGATGGGCTGGGGCGTGGTGCGGCTCTTCGTCACCACGACCATGCTGGTGGCTTCATCCGCCGTTTGAATGCAGTCGGTCGGAATGCCTTCCTGCTCCAGCCGCCGGATCAGGAAGGCGCCGAATCCGTCTTTGCCCACGGCCGAAGCCACCCGCGAGCGAAGGCCCAGCTTCTTCGTATTGAGCGCCAGATTCGCGGCCGAACCGCCGAAAAAACGCGAATACGTGGCGCTGTTCACGGCGTCGTCGTACGCTTCGGAGATCATGTCGATCAACAATTCCCCGACGGCCAGCACATCATTCTGCTTGTCTTGAAACACCACATGTTGATCCAATTGGAACACCCGTTTCCCTCCGCTGTTCGTTGGTCTGGCCGAAGGGACGGCATCCGGTCCCGTCCGATTGTCAAGCGGTTGACATACGGGCCGAAGAATAAAGGAGACAATCTGCGGAGTTTGTTACGTCGTCTCCTTCTCCAACAGCTTGACGGGCAGGATGTTCTCCCGCGGAACGGCCACGCCATTGATCTGATCCATCAACAGTTTGACGGATGTCTTGGCGATTTCTTTGATCGGCTGTTGAATGGTGGACAGTTCGGGCGCAATGAACTCGCCGAGCTTTATGCCGTCAAACCCGACCACCTTCACGTCGTCCGGCACTTTCTTGCCGAGGCGCCGGCATTCTTTCAACACCTGCGCGGCGATGACGTCGCTGCTGGCAAACACGCCGTCGATATCCGGATGATCCCGGAACAGTTCGGCGACGATTTTCTCGTACTCGTGATATTTGAATCCGTTCAAATCGGTTTCGACGACCACGTATTGGACGCCTGCGGCGGTCACGGTATCCATGAACCCGTCATACCGGGTCTTGGCGAGCAGATGCAGTTTCAGGTTGCCGCTGACGTGGGCGATCTTCCGGCATCCCTTGCGGATCAGCAGCTTGGCGGCCAACACGCCGCCTTTGTAGTGGTCGGCCGAGACATACGGAATCGATTCCGACAACTGGCGGTCCAGCGTGACAAGCGGCAGGTTGATGGCGGTGAATTCCTCCGTATCGAGCGTATGGCTGCCCATGATGATGCCGTCCACCTGGCTTGCCTTCAGCATGTTGATATAATCCAGCTCTTTCTTGTTGTCCAGCTGGGAGTTGCAGAGCAGAATCTTGTACCGGTTTTTGTATGCGTAATCCTCCACGTGTCTCGCAAATTCGCCGAAGAACGGGTGGGAGATATCCGGAATGATGAGCCCGATGATATTGCTCTTCTTGCGAAACAACGACCGCGCGAGTTCATTCGGCTGGTAATTCAGCTCTTTCATCGCCTCGTGGACTCTGCGTTTCAGGTCTTCGCTCAAATATCCCCGGTTGTTCAGCACACGCGATACCGTTGTCACCGAAACGCCGACTTTCTCCGCAACGTCTTTAATGGTCGCCATACCGATTCCTCCGGAACCCTGTATTGCAGTTCGCTCTAACCATTATACCATTTTTTTTGAGCGGAAGTCCGGAACGCCGCAGCCGCAGGCTCCCGCCGCCGAAGCGCCCTGGCCAGCGCCTGGACGTATTCGTTTCTCACCCGGATGCTGACTTCGGCCTCGGGAACGATGAGTTCGAAGGCATGGTATCCGCCGGGATACAGATGGAACTCGACATCCACGCCGGCTTGCGCCAGACGCGCGACATACTCGATCGTTTCATCGCGGAACGGGTCCAACTGGCCGACGCAGGTGAAGGTCGGCGGAAGTCCGGACAAGTCCGCTGCCCGGATCGGGGCGGCATAGGGCGAGACGTCGTCCGTGTTTCCGTCCAGATACATTTCCCAGGCCGCGACGTTGTTGTACTCGTTCCATACCGCGGGATGCATGACCTCCCGGCTGGACGGCGTGATGTTGCGGTCGTCGATCATCGGATAGAGCGGCATCTGGAAGCAGACGGCCGGACCGCCCCTGTCGCGCGCCAGCAGGGCGAGAGCCGCCGTAAGTCCGCCGCCGGCGCTTGCGCCCGCGATGGCCACCCGGGCCGGATCGATTCCGAGCGCTGCCGCCGACCGGCTCACCCAGACCAGCGCCGCGTANCAGTCNTCCAGTCCGGCGGGAAAAGGGTGCTCGGGCGCCAGACGGTAATCCGGCGAAAAAACGACGCATCCCGCCGCCTCGGCGAAGGCCATGCACAGATTGTCGTCATATCCGGGGTGCCCCATCACATACCCGCCGCCGTGAATCCAGAGCAGGGCCGGCGCGGCTTCGCCGTCCCGGTTCGCCGGCTCGTAAACGCGGAGCAGCATGTCGCGTCCGNCCGCCCGGGGGATCGTCCGGTCGTGGATCGCGACCCGGTCCGACGGGTTGCGCGGAGGCTGCGGAATCTGCCTTGCGCTCTCCAAATCTCCGGGCAGCACGAACGGGGTCATATGCTGCAAGGCGCTTCGCAGTTCGGGATGAACCCGGCGAATGAAGTTCATTTTATTTCAAAGCCCCTTCCGAAATTCCTTTGATGACGTAATCCTGCAGCAGCAGGTAGAGTATGAGAACCGGGATGATCGTCATGACCAGTCCCGCCATCAAAGGGCCGTAATCGACGGAGTAGGAAGAAAAGAACGCGTACGTGGACAGCGGCAGCGTCCGGTTGGCCGGCGACAGCAGGACCAGGCTCGGCAGCAGATAATCGTTCCATACCCACAGCACATCGAGCACGACCAGCGTGACGACGACCGGCTTGAGCAACGGAAAGACGATCTGGAAGAACGTCCTGAACCGGGAGCAGCCGTCAAGGAACGAAGACTCCTCCAGCTCGTAGGAGATGCCTTTGATGAAGCCATGGAACGTAAACACGCCGAGCGGAATGCCGAAGCCCATGTACATGAAGATCAGCATCGCTTTCGAGTCCAGCAGCCCCAGGTTGCCGTACAGCATGACCAGCGGGATCATGATGACCTGGAACGGAACCGTCATGGCCGCCAGCATGATGAAGAACAGCACCTTGTTCACCTTCCAGTCGAAGCGGACGAACAGGTAGCCCGTCATGGACGAGAACAGGATGATGACCAGCACGGACAGCACCGTGATCACGAGCGTGTTGGCGAACCCTTGCATGAAGTTCATTTTGTGAAACGCGTCGGCGTAGTTGGCGAAACTGAACGTGTCGGGCAACGCGATCGGGTTTTCGACGAAGTACTGCGTTTTCTTGAACGAGTTCAGGATGACGATCAGAAAAGGCGACAGAAACACGATCAGTCCCGCATAAACGAGAACATGTTTCAGGAGATGGTACGTTCGCCGCGCCGGCATTACGATTCCACCTCCAGTTTCTTCAGCAGATAGGATTGGGTGAGCGCGACGGCCGCCACAATGACGAACAGCACGATCGCTTCGGCTTGCCCGATGCCGTACTGGTTGGACAGGAACGCCTTCTGCACGATGTGATAGGTCGCCAGTTCCGTCGAGTTGAACGGCCCGCCTTTCGTCAGGCTGAGGTTCAGGTCATAGGTCAGGAACGAGCGGGACAGCGACAGGAAAATGCAGACGACGACGGCCGGAATGGAAAGCCGCAGCACGACGGTTCTGAGGACGGTGAAGTTCCCCGCGCCGTCCATTTTGGCCGCCTCGATCACATCTTTCGGAACGCCGGAGATGCCGGCAATGTAGATAATCATCAGATAGCCGGCGAGCTGCCATGACGTGGCGATGACCAGCGCCCAGAACGCTTTGTCCGTATTGGTGAGCCAGGAAGTCTCGAAGAGCGGCCAGCCGTATTTCTGTCCGAGAAAGGGCATCACCCGGGAGAACAGGCTTTGCCACAGGTAGCCGAGGACGATGCCGCCGATCAGGTTCGGCGTGAAATAGCCGGTTCTGAGCCAACGCTCCCCTTTGATCCCGGTGGTCAGCGCCATGGCGATCAGGAAGGCCAGCACGTTCGAAATGATCACCGTGAAGAAGACGTACCGGATCGTGAACCAGAGCTGCTTGAGAAACGTGTCGTCCTTGAACACTTCCGCATAGTTGACAAAACCGACAAACGAGCTGTCATGGTTGATGACATCCCATTTGGTCAGCGTCAGGTACAGGCCGACGACGAACGGGATCAGGAAGACGAGCGTGAACGCCAGCAGGGAAGGACCGCCAAACAGAAAAAAAAGTCCGGTGTTCCGCAATGCTTGATTTCTTTTCATACCGCCGCACCTTTGTCATCAATTTCGCCTGGTCGGGAAAGGAAGATGGGCGCAAGACCAGCGCCTTACGCCCATTTTACGACTACTGGTGAAAACGTGCATCATTTGACCGATTGCCAGTACTTCTCGATTTCCTCGTACAATGCCGCCCGGTCGACGAGGTCAACCAGGTACTTCTGCATGGACGCGCCGTTGTTGGCCCAGTAATCCGCCGGGAAGTAGTTGATGATGGAGATGTCGATGGTCTGTCCCTGACTGACGTACTCGGCCACGGCGTTCGCGATGACGTTGCTGCTGACGGCTTTTACATCCTTGTAGGGCATGACGAGACCCATTTGCTCGACGATGGCCTTCTGGCCTTCCTCGCTGGTGAGCATCCACTCCAGGAACTCCAGCGCCGCCTGTTGTTCCTCCGGCGTCGCCGCGCTGTTGTCGACGGCGAACAGCTTCGGCTCGCTGTAAGGGATCTGGCCGTTGCCGTAGTCGTCCGGATTGTTGCTGATCGGAACGGGCAGGACGCCGAAATCGTTGTCCCGGCCTTCCAGGGAGCCGACGACCGCCCACGTCCAGTCGCCCATGAAGTAGAAGGCGGCGTTGCCTTTCGCGAAATCCGCGCTGTCCAGCTCATAGTTCGCCACCAGCGGGTCGCTCTTGCGGGCGTTGTATTTCTTGAGCAGATCGAACGTATCCATCAGGCCGTTGAACACTTCGTTGTCGGCGAGCTTCACTTTGCCTGCTTTGAGGTCTTCCCAGTACCGGAATCGCTCCTGGGCGTCCCGCGATTGCAGGGAGAAGCCGAGGGCGAAGTAGTGGGCGCCCAGCGACCAGTCCGCGCCGTGAATCATGACCGGAGGAATGCCCGCTGCGTCGACTTTCTCGAGCAAGGCCGCCAGATCGTCCCGCGTGCGGATGGTCGACGGATCGAACGGACCGCCGATCGCTTGCTCGACAACCCGGGTGTTGTACAGCAGGCCGTATCCTTGGGCGCTCCACGGAATGCCCAGGAACTTGCCGTCGAGTATGCCGCCTTCCACCGCGCCGGGCAGCGTCAGCTCTTCGTACTTCGCTCTAACGCTCTCCAGATCAAGGAACTTGTCCTTGTACAGGAGGATATGGCCGGCGTCCAGGTTGGAGATGGTGGGGGGATTGCCCGAAGCCAGACGCGATTGGAAAATTTCGATCTGGGCTCCGCCGATCGGCGTCGGAATCAGCTCCACCGTCACATTCGGATTGATCTCGTGATACTTGGCGAACAGCTCTTCGAAGACCGTGTTGACTTCAGCCGACGTGTTGAAGAACGTAATCTTGATCTCTTTCCCGGACGGAGCGGGCGCATCGGTCTTTGTCTCGTTGCCGCTGCCGGTTGAGCCGCCGGACGGGTTGGAGGCCGCCGGCGAATTGCCGGAGTTTCCGCCTTTGCCGCCGGAGCAAGCCGCCAGCAATCCGGCCAGCAAAATCGTGCACATGGCCAAGAATGTTATGGATCTGACCGTTTTCAAAAGATCATCCCCCTGGCTTGATAGTAGTGAATGCGCATTCATTCTCACCCGTATGATAACCGGTTGTCACACGAATGTCAACCAGTTGACATACGGGTTTTTTTGTCGAATTTTGTCGGTTATGAGGAAGAAATGGTGAGATCTGAAAATACATATTGTGGGAGCGCTGATGAACTCTGTATAATGCGCATATAACGAAAGGCCGGTTGTCCGCGCGCAAGATGTTCCGGTTTAGGGGGGCTGTCCGATGGAGGTTGCATTCGGGCAATACGTGATCAGCGACGACAAGTCGAGAATCGACGTGCAGACGGTCATCGACTTCCTGGCCCGCAGTTATTGGGCGAATCGGAGGCCGCCCGAGCGGATCCGGAAGTCCATCGAGCATTCGATCTGCTATGGCGTCTATGACGGGGACAAGATGATCGGCTTTGCGCGGGTCGTGACGGACCTGGCGACGGTCTATCATTTGTGCGATGTTTTTGTGCTGGAAGCGTATCGGGGACAGGGGATCGGCAAAAAGCTGGTCGAGGTCATCACCAATGCGCCGGAATTCGAATGGATGACGGGGGTTCTGGGCACGTTGGACGCGCATGGTCTGTACGAGCAGTTCGGGTTTGTGCGGGACGGCGAACGGCTCATGAAAAGGATTCCGCAAGCGCGGAAGGCTTGAGGACTACACCCGTGAAAGCAGGGGTAAGAACATGATCGTCGTTCGGGCATATTCCGTTGATGACCTCGATGCGGTTGCCGAATTGATGACGGAGTTGGGCTATCCGGTCACAAGAGCGCAAATGCGGAGCAGAATGGAGGCCATCGGCTCCCACCCGGATTATGCGACGCTGGTGGCGGAGCTTGACGGCGAAGCGGCGGGATTGGTCGGACTGCGTCTGCTATACGGCTATGAATACGATCAACCCATCGCCCAGATTTCGACGCTCGTGACGAAAGCGGCGTACAGGGGCCGGGGCATAGGCAAAGCATTGATTCGTCATGCGGAAAAATGGGCAGCGGAAAGGGGAGCCGCAGCCATCGTGGTCACCAGCGGCAACAGGCCCGATCGCGAAGCGGCGCATCGGTTTTATCACCATATGGGATTTGCCGTCACGGGACTGCGGTTTGCGAAAAAGCTGTAGTGCGGCCATTTGGCGCACGAGACGCATACCACCGGTAAAGCAGGGTTGCGGATGAACAGAGCGAAACGCTTCAGGTCGCTTCGATCCACTTCGCCGCCCGCTTCCCGAATCAAGTCCGCGTGCCGCTCGATCTCTTCCATGCTTCTGAACGTCGCAACGGCTCGGTCGTTTTCTTTCCATGCGAGGAACGGGTACTCTCCCTTGAGCAGCTTCTCCGCAGGCTGTTCCTTCACCTTCGCGCCCCGGTGGAATATGATCTGGATCTGCTTCGGAGGATGGATTTTGAGCGTGATCCGGTCTTCGCCGTCTACGCTGTAGTTCGGCCCGTTCCATTTGATCCCCTCGGCAAGCCCTTCACCCGCACTCAGGATGATGCCGCGCAGGCGGTCAATCTCGGCTCGCAGAGGATGATCGATCCCGTCCAGAAATGCCGTCACTTCGTGATTCAGCCTGTTTTCCCCCATCTGAATTCCGNCCCTTTCTGTCCATTCCTTTGAAATATTTCCAGCTTACCGAAACTTCGTGCGTCAGGCAACCGCATGTGGAAATTATTGTCGCTATGGGGCAGGAGAACGTGACATTGACCAGTGCAGAATGGAATCCTCGCCGGACAGATGACCAAATTTGAAAATTCGGAAAAGGCATATTGTGGGAGGGGGGCTTGACTCTGTATAATGC
>Ga0065720_1020199_pt1 | contig 16078 bp, 18 predicted proteins | sample Thericmetagenome_FD_59107 | JGI IMG/M metagenome (GOLD analysis project Ga0065720, IMG submission 59107) | Thermophilic microbial communities from the Joint Bioenergy Institute, California, USA of rice/straw/compost enrichment - eDNA_2 v2... | ecosystem: Engineered > Solid waste > Grass >... | reverse complement strand
ATTTCATGCTCTCACCAAATCAGCTCCAGCTTTTCAAGACTGAGAAATGCGAGGAGCCGCTCTGCCAATTAAATGATGCGCAGCACATTAAACAAGCTACTTTGGAGGAGCTTACGGATTGTGAATACTTCCATAGTGAAATTGACTAGAGAAGAAGTCCATTCAGGGACTTGAAAAGGTTTATCTTAAGATACAAGCTCGATGAAAACAAACAAGACCCAGAAGCAGGATGCTTGAATAGATTAGAATATTTGTACCATCCGGAATTCTACAAGTCTGACGAATGCTCAGATAGGAAATGCAAATGGTACTATTGTCCATATTATCACAATCAATCAGAAAAAGACACTTGGGATAAAATTAGGTCTCAAATATGTGAAGCAATCAGTGAGGACACACTTGAAACATTCCCAAAATCTCCTCAGAACATGCCTCAGAGGAAGCTGGAACTCAATATTGAAAATTACTTTGACAACACTAACAAGACCTCAACTCTCAATTTTTCCAGCAAGTTCGAGGATTTCATGAATAAGGAGTCTAGTGAAGAGGACAAGCATGATACCATTGAAGAACTGAAAGAGGAAATAGAGTCTTGCGGGAAAGGGGAAATTTCCGAAAATAACGAGAAAATAATCTCAGCGGAATTACAACAACCAGCAAGAATTGGACCTACTCTGCTGAATAATAACACTGATCTGAATCAGACCTTTATATCCTATTATGACGAGCCTGGGACTAAGATGGACGAAACTCTGAACATGACTCCCCAAAATTTATCAGATAAGGAGCTGCTTGACAATATTATGAACAAGAATAAGAAGAGTAAAGCAAAAGAATGAGCTTAATAATTGTATAGACCCGATCCCTGGGATGCAAATTTATTACCTTTGGAAGGCTGTGGATATGGTGGAGGATGAGACCCACGAATTCAAGATTTTTCAGAATGACAAGGACCTAGAGGACATCATTAATAAATATCTATGTGGGTTCTTAAATGCCAAGGGAGGAGTGCTATATCTAGGAGTTCGAGATGACGGGGTGGTTGTAGGCGTTCCTCACTCTAGAAAAGCTCTGGATAAGATTCGAGTGGCTGTAGATCACCTGGCCAAGAAGTTCTATCCTCCAGTGCTAAGTAGTCAATATAAAGTAGAAGAAAGATATATCTACGACCCAAATAAATGTGTAATGGATGAGTCTAGGAGAATAATCGAAGTTATAATTTCGCCTGGCGATCCAGAAGAACTCTACTTTAATGGAAGCTTCAAGGCATATATCCGCAAAAGGGCATCCTGCACGATACTAACTCCTCCTGAAATAAAGTAAATTAGCCTTATGAGATTTGTAATAAACTAGGATTGAGATTAAAAATAGAGCTAGGCACTCAATGGCTAGAAATTTAATAAGCCTGATGGATGATCCTACAGTATGATATTGAAATTCCTAATATTGAACTGATAGTTTGATGAGGAAATTGAGAAGATGTCTGTGGAGCAGCTGAACAATTTCAAAGAAATTTTAAAGAAAAAATATGAAAAGGTTCAGAAGCTATTAAGCAAGCGACAGGATGCTGCAAATACACCGCTTTACGAAAAGCTCATAGGAAAAGCCACGATAAACAATTGAGAAAAATATGAATATACTTTTAAAATATTATAGTACAAATAATTAGTATGTGCACAGTTTACTCGAATATGCTCTCTAGCCTCCTTTTTTTTGGGTTCGCCGGTTTTGTAGATCCATTTTGTACTGTACTCGGCTCTTCTTTCTTCTCCACTATAATTGCCTTTTCCTCATTAACTTTCTCTTCAGGGATAGAATTTTGAGCATTCAATACTAAGGCACCGTTATGCCGATACCGTCGAAATAGTTCCCGTAGGTAATGATCATCGATCTTAGTCTTATCCTTTTTATTGAGCTTAATATTGTTAATCAAATAGGCAGCATATGAATTCACAGGGTCAACATCATCCCAGTCCATAATCTCACCTCCATGTTGTTCAATTAGCTCTTTGACTTGCTTTTCTCCCACAACCCTGTCAATCCATTGTTTCCTTGTTGCAGAATTTAACTTTCTCCATTCTGTTTTTAAGCTTGCTTTGCTGTTTGCAGAAGCCTGCTCCTCTTGCGTGGATCCCTCATTCTTCGTCTCTGATTTTGAATCATTCGAAAACTGGGATATTAAACTATCTTCTCTCTTTAGAGCTTTTGCTACAATATTAAGAAAACATTATACAAGTCTTACTGGGCTTCTCACCTACTTCATAATTGTGGCCCTCACCCTCAAGTTCCTTGTATTCTTTTTGGAAGAGCCTAAATGCGACCTCCTCAATACTCTAATAATTTTTACAAGGGTATTGTTAAAATGCTACCATGCTATCTCTGATAACCTTGCGTAATTGTGTTTTCAGGGAACTCAATTGCTTGCTGGTTTCTTCTTCAATATCACTGACAGTAATAGGCTCCGGTAACTCCTTGAGGACTCCATTATGATGTTTGCGAAGAATATTTTCTATAGTGGAACCTACCTTTCTTGTCATAATATACCCCAAAAATTCAATAATATTCTTATTCTTTGCCAGGAATCCAAATCCTCTTCTATCCAGATCCAAAAATGAAAGAAACTTGTCTTTTCCGTCTGATAAGAAGTTTGTTGACCTGCAATTTACGAAGTTCAAATATTCCTCCTCATTCATTTTTTCCATTCTCTGATGATTGAAGTGAGACCTTTCATCCTCCTATGATTGTGACTCACGAAACCTAATCAAGAGATACCTTGATATTGCTGTTAAGTAGCTTAAAGCTCAGTCCATCATCGTCATCACTATCAGACTCGTAATTAAAAAGTTTCGATTCGTCGACTTCTTGATCATTTTCTAGGTCAAAATCAAGTTTCTATTCATTATTCTTAGTAATAAAAAGATCTACTTCGACATTTTTAGCAATTTTGGTAAATTGAAAATATTTAAAATATTCCTGAGGATAGAGCTTTGAAAGGAACTTCTTGAACTTGCTGGCCTTGTTCTTTGGAGTTTTCTCAGATTTTTTCCCTATCTTACTCTCATGGTCCATATACTTGTGTACTAACTGACTATCAAAAATTGTGTCAAGGCTAAATGATTGATTAAAAAGGGCGAAATTCTATCTTACAGCCTAGAAATTGCCTTATGCATGCTGATGACTGATTCGTCATTGGGATTGGCACAGTCCCCATTCGCGTACATGATTCTCCTAATAATTGAAAAGTACGGGTAATCCTTGGAATATTTTTCATTTTTCTCGGATTCAAGATTGAGGACCGCTCCCTAAAAAATTATTCACCGTTGCCTTAAGCTCACTTGGATTTTGATGGGTTTTAGCTGTGAGATAATATCATCTTTTTTCTGAATTTGTGGGTCAATGATAATTTTCTGAGTCTTTTTGACAGAATCAATCCATGTAGGCTTGGATAGACTGTCAAGGAAATCGTACTATTTTTTTAGAATTTAGTAGCATATAAAGGTACTTGGGGATCATTCTTTTTGGGCTTTGCAGTGTCCGCTCCTGAGAGCCTCGCTAACATAGTCCTGAAAACATGAAATTTTGTTGTTTTGTATTTTACTTTGCGAGCTCATCGTCGTTTTTTGCTATTTTCATTATCTGATTGATATCAAGGTTATTTTCTGGGGGCTGCTTGGAGTCAATTTTCTGCGCCATTGTTGATTTCCAGTTCTAACTAATGTTGAGTCGATTTGTTAAATTTCGAATATTTTTATTTTAGTTGCAGAGCAAAAAATAACACAAGCATAAATCATGCAAAACAACGCCTGATCACTTTTAGATATATAAATCTACGGAGAAAAAGATAAGTCTTACCAATTCAATTTTATAAGGCTCTTATGCAGTCTCCTCATCGGTAATCTTTGGAGCCAAGTAGAATCTCAGACTTCCAAGCTTGTCCATTTTGTATTCCACAACAAGAGGAGTATCATTAGACATAGAGAGGATGACCTGGCTGGACAAGTTGGAGGCTTTATTGAATAAGTTCAAGTATCTCAAAGCAAAGGATAGAGTCACAGGTTCATCAACTTCAAGGATGGTTTGCTCTTCTTTCTTCTCAGAGTCGTTGGCCTTAATGGTGATGCTACCAGCACCGATTTCTCCGCTAACAGAGAACTTGATGGCTTCTTTAGAGGTTTCGATAGTAACTTAAAAGTAAATAGACGTAAAAAATAGGTACCTGTCTCAGAAATTTGGGACATTTCTCTGCAAATTCTTGTGAACTCGGCAGCGTTCATTGTGACAATGGAGCTGTATTCGGTTTCGGGGATACCAAGTTGCTCACTATCAATTGTCAATAGATTGAGGTTGAATTCAGAGACTTTGTCATTTTCTAGCAAGTTATACTATGCTCTAAATTGGTTACTATTGCTTTCGAAAATAAAAGTAATGCTTGATGGGTCTTCTTCAGCCTTCATTGTAATGATGTCATCATTGCCAGCACACTTCATGATCTTGGACAAGTTTTGAATATTAAGGCCGAGGGTCATGTTCTTAAGGGCTCTATAATTTTGGAAACCTTCTTCTTTCAGGTTAAGGGCAACTAAGGCAACATGGGATGAATCCATGGCTTGAATAGAAAGTCCAGTGCTGGAAACATCAATATTGACTGTGGTGACAAGTTCTTTTATGGCTTCCACGATTTTTTTAAGGATGACTCCTTGCTCAAGTCTTGCTTGGAACATTAGAGATCTAGAGAAGTTCTATTTGACAGAGGTATTGATTAATTTAGTTTATAATTGCGCACACTGAATGTACTTAAACGGGAAATTTGAATCTTTGTATTAAATTGCGGGAATTTCTATAGTCAATTTTTATGCTAAAAGTCCAAGCACATTGCCTAGGATGAGGTTAATCTAACTCAGGAGACCCTTAATTTTACAATACATAAGCTTTTATACAGCCTAGACAAGATAAACATTCAAAGACCTTAGATAAACTACAGACAATCTGCATTAACTAAATATTTCAATATTGACTCTCCTTCTTTAAAGTTATAGTTAGTGAGGAAATGGAATCTGTTCTTGAAGACACCAAATACCTCCTTAACTTTAAAAGCAGCCCCTCCTATATCATGGGTAGCCTCTTGAGGACTAATAACACTAAACTGATGATCCTTCACATATTTCTCAACAATAGCTCCTCCCTCTGCCACTATGATCTGGTGATTAGCTATATCAAAATTGGCATAATATTCCATAAACTTCAAGACATATTCAGATAACAAAATCTTTGGAATATCTTCTTCTCTGTCCTGTTCAATATACTCACGCCTGATCTCTCTGAGGAAGGTCAGGATAAGGCAGAAAAGCAGGAAGGAGCCAACTCCTCCTGTATATGTTTCATTAAGGTCTCTTTGCTTTAGGAAGCATTTCATGAGAACTGTGAGGTATTTCATCTCTGGGTAATAGGATAAGGCCTTGCGGATCTCTTTGATCTGCTTAACACCATCCAGCTTGTTGAATGATATATCGAAGTTATATCCAGTAGAAGATTCCACCAATTTAATTAAAGGAACCTTAGCAGATCGGATAACATTTATTGCCTCGTAATTATCATTCTTTAAAAGAACTTTCGCAAGTTTGTTCATGAGTGTATTGGGGTTGGCATTCGGTTCAAGAACAACCTAAAAGTTGAAACGGATTTTAACTATTCACATACCAAATCAATATCTGCGTGTGGGAGATACATCTTTGTTGCGAAGGATCCGAAAGGAAGGACCTTGGCAGTTGGGAAGACTTGAAGGATAGTCTCAGCCAATCTACAATGGTTATTTAGATATCATTATTCTCACCTTTCAAAAGCCTTTTCTCTCCTTTGATGTTCTTCTTTAGTGGGAGAAACATAGTTCATAAAATCAATAATTTCATTATGGAATCTAACAAGGGTATTTTTGATCTTGAAGGTCTGCTTTGTTAGCCATACGGCTTCCTTTTTCTCCTCTTCATATCTCCCTTGATTTATATCTCCTTTACCAGAGTCTTCATTCTTCTGTTTTCCGCCCTTTAATTTCTTGAAAGTTTTATCCAGAGCTTCTATTTCATCGTCTTTGTTATTCTCATCTTCCTTGGTGTCCTCAAATTTTAAAAAGTCCTTTTTGTCGTTCAATTGAGAATAATTTCTTTTGGCTGTCTTTGTTGTTTCAGGAACGATGTCACTCTTTGTCTCTTCCTTTTGTGACTTTTTGCTCTGATCGTCTTCGTTAAGGAGCGAATTCATTTCCTGGATGCGGCTCTCGTTCTTCTCTCTTTCCTTTTCCTTTGCTCTTTTGGCTTTGTTATTACTATTCTGCTTTTTTTTATTAGGTGTATTATTCTTCTTAGGTGTGTCGCTTTTCGTATCGTTTTTCTTTCCTTGGGGACTAGAGCTTCTGTGCATGAGCCTCTTTCTTGGGTCTCTTGATTTGCTCCCGCTGTTGTTCATCTTTGAATAAATAAATAATTAATGAATTAAATGAAAATCTATTAGCAAGTAGATGAGTTTGAAAATTTGGATTGCTTTTCACCAGAAAATAGAAACTACATTCATACCATCTATTTCAGATATGTATAAGCGTATATAGATGTCGCATTGCTGGATTATTTCCAACAGGTGACCAGGTTAAGCAAGCTATTTTATCAAGCAATAATAATTTGAGTTAATTAAAAAAATCGTCACCCTGCTTAGAACTTTTGTTATACCATGTCATGTATTGAGTAGATGAGATTGCAATCTATTTTTCTATCATCATTTCTTTTAAAGAAATAGTAGAGGGCCAGATATTTAAGTGGGAGTTTTCTATAGGTTACAAGAAACACAGAAAAGACCACTAAGCTCATTTTGGCAGAAGCTTATTTCTTCTCTGAAAAACGAGATTTTGATTTTAGTAATGATCATAGTAGGTCTAGTATATCTTTATTCATACAAGTAATAGCTATAACGTTGATAAACTAATCATTATTATAAGTAGGACAACCAGAAAGACCACAAATCTTACTAAGCTCGTCAATATGGAACTGTACCTTCTTTTTCAGATGCTCTTCTTGAATCTCCTTTTTCTTCAAAAGGTGATTCAGCCTTTCTTTTTCCTCAAGGAGTTCAAACTTTTCATTGAGCAAATTACTTACATACCTTGTGAGTATATCCTTCAGTTCTCTGTGATCCTCCTCTGATACTTAGAATATTGTTACAAGTGAAATTTTTACACATTGTCTTTTTTGACTAATCTTGAATTTGTGATTATATCATATTTAGGAAAGATTGATTTGTTAGAAAACAAAACATTATGACAAAGTAAGAAGACCATACCTCTAAGTAAAGCAGCTCTATGAAAGACTAGAATTCTTGCAAATCTTGCCTATATAGAGCTGTACAGCACAAACCTGACCAATTTCAATAATATGGAACTGGATTTTTCAGATTATTAGTAGTAAACCAATTGCATCTGAGTTGAATCTCGATAAATACCACAGAATTGTATTGCTTAGCAATATACATAATTAAAGTATACAAAAAGGAAAAAAGGAGAATAGTCAAGAATATTAAGCAAGTTTTCTCGCTGAGATAGATATAAAGCTATGACTCTGTTTCATATAATTCCCAATAACTTGATCTTCTCGAAAAGATTTCTCGGAGTTGAGAACAGTAGATCTCATTGATCCTGGGAACTCTCTTTCCTTTTCTAGCCCTCTTCTTTTCAACAGAGAATGCATACTCTTTGTGACTGTTGAAGACCTCATCCCAATTAAGCTTCTTCGAGGTTGTTGAGGACTGTCTTGGTCAAAGTACAGTGGCTCATATCTAACCAATCCCTTCTTTGGCACCATTGATCGAGTCTCCACACTATAATAATCCCTAGCTGGTACATTGTTAGATTCAATGAGAGAAGGAGGAATGTGTGACTTATCCTCTTCCCCATTTTGCTTGTTCATCAGTCTTTCTAAAGCCTCTATCAGCCTGCTTTCGCTTTGCTTTGGGTGATAATTGTTAGATGTTACACAATAAGGGTTCTTATTACCTGGTATTTCTGATCTACCTTGGTCTATCATTGTGATGATACTAGGCTGGAACACTCTTTTCTTTCGGATATCTTGCCTTTTTTCTCTTGGCTCGACAGAACGTCTTATCCTTGGTTCTTCTATCGTATCAGAATTTTGAGGTCTGGACTTCAAAGCTGATTCACTATAGTCTCGCCGAGTTAGCTCTGGAAGCTTCTTATTCTGATTGAGGTCTATTCTGGCAGGGTATAGGGTATGTTTCTCTAGCACCATTCTCACTTCACCTCTTTTATTAATACGTGTATTGAGTTGCAATTGATATGAAGAGATCTCCCCGACTGAGGGATTTTCACCATTTTGAGCCGTTTTATCTTTCACTGGCCTCAACGGAAGTAGTACAGGAACCTTTAGTCTATCTAGGTTTGTTTCACTAGGAATTTTCTTGTGTAATTCAATGGTGCTCTTCAATTGCTGTCTCGAGCGCTTATTCTCTTCAGCAGAAGATGCCGGCTCCCTGTCAGTTGGAGAAATCACTGTTGAGTTCGCCTTTTGCATGGCTAAGTTTGGCTTGGATGGTTCTTTCTTAATAACAGGCGTAACAAGAGTTTCTTTTGGAAGTACTTTCTGAGATCTCTTTGGACTAATAGGAAGGCTTGTTGTTTTCTTCTTCTGTGTAGATCTAGGCTTCAGCATTCCTTTCTTATCGACTTTAGGAACAAATTTATGGATCACTTCTTCTGGGAGTTCATCTTCTGAGGGTTGACTGTCTGAACCCAAGTCATCATCCTCCATGACGATATTTCTGGGGTCAGTATAGAGCTCCTTCAAGTAGCTGGCTCTTAATTCTGCATCAGGGTCCTTGTGGCCTTTAGTAGAATGTCCTGTATAAAATAGAGCTAAAGCCTTGCAGAATTTATGGCCAAAGTCAATAAGATTTTCTGAACTAAAGTGCATTTTTGTTTTCTAGGGAATTACTAAATAGGCTAAATGAGGAATTTACATCAGATCCAAAGAAGGAGGCTTCTAGTGTGTAGGATAAGGGAACATGAAGCTGATCATGGACAGTTATTCTGGCTGCACCCTTCTTATATTTGCTCATTGTATAGCTACAGTTAAAATAGTTGAATAGATCTGGACAGACTTTCCAGAGAAGCCAAGGGAACTCGCGACATTGGTAAGGTCGTTGATCATTTTGACAGCCATATACAAATATATTTTTCCTTTGAATTAAAGCAATATTTCGCAATTCTTACTTTTTCGAATGCCCATGAAAGTCGCAATAAAAGGCAATTTTATACCTGTTGTGCAACTCAAACATGAGCCTTCTTGTATGATATATAGTGGGATATAAGAACTAGTTTCTTCAATTGTTGAAAATAAAAATCTACTTCAGATGGATTTCTCCATACTCTATTCAGATCTCTTCCTGCGAGATCACAGCGGTAATTTCCATGGATAACTCCATCTGGATTTAGCATGGGTATTATTTTGAAAATGAACTGATTTCTTAGCTTTTCAGCCTCTGGAGCATCTGAAACCAAAAATTCTATAACTCCTTGCATCATAAATGATGAATTTGTCTCTCCAGGATGTACTCTGCCAGTTAGAACTATGCACCTTTTATGATCACAGTCCTATAAAGTATTATTCTCAGTTATTCTAAATCATACACCAGGGCTCCTATTATTAGTAATTGTCAGGAGCTCACATTTGTTCCCTGCTATTGTGCGGCAAAGTGTGGAGCGTAGAAAACAACTACAGTTTAAAGATAATAATGGCCTAACATACTTCGATTTTGTTTCATCGCTCTCAATTTTATCAAGAAAATCACAGAGATCAGTATAAGTGTAAGGATGGGAATAGGCAAAGAACACCCTGTCATAGTCATATTGGAACTCATATTCAAAAGAAAACGTCCTGTAGAATTTATCTGGGCGATTTTCCTTTACTGTTATAAAATAACTTATTTATTACTCTTTGAATATGATTAACCTCAAAAGTGAGATTCTTTCCACCTCTGACCCATCCGATTGCATTCTTTTGATAGTCCTTTATGCTATATATGAGGACTTTCATCCCTTGGTTAAATAGTGAGTCAGTTTTGATCTAAAACTTGAAACAGATTTCTATTTTCTTTTACATAGTTGAGAATATTGAATTTGGCCTTTTTCCCTTTCCTTGTATTTCTAACTTCGAAGAAGAACCACTGCCCATATCCATAAGTATTTATATCGTTTTGCATAATTAGGTTATATTCCTCATCCGAAACCTATGCCCATTATTTCAGGATAAATAAACCAATACCTTGCTGACCATGGATAAGTTTCCACTTTCAAATCGGGACTCGAAAACCAGTGTTTCATCTGAAGGACCTTTAGGTTGGTAATAGCAATCCTTAAATTCGTCAAAGAGGTCGTTATTTGTAGCATTTTTATCTGAATTGGCCGATTGGGTATTAGTATTACTCTGAGCGGCTGAAGCAAGTTGTTGGTTGTTTTTCTGGTTGTTGGCAATTCCTTCGAGAATGTATTTCTTGAGATTGTATTTGGAAGAGTTGAAATCGTAGGGATTGTAGGTTTTTTGGCTCCTTTTGAAGACTAGTTTACTATAGAGTTGGTAAATCATGTCATAAACTATACTCTTCATCTTTAAAGTAGTTCATAAGTTTCTCAGGGACTGTTCTCTCCTCTATATTCTCTTTAATTTCCTTATTAGTCCTCTTTTCCCCGAAAGTATCTCGTCCTAAAGGATTTGAAACCCGTTCAGACGGGGTCAAATCCTCTACAAAGGTCCTTCCAACTATTTCTCGTCCTTTGAATTTTATCAGATCCCTGTAAAGACTTAGCCACAGAATTATGCAGTAGTACCTATATGCATATTTATATATTATCCTTAGCTTTTCCCTTGATGGTAGCTTTCTTTTCTGGAGGGGGTTTGGCTCAGGCAGCTTCAAGTAGGCTTCGACATTAATAGCCTTGGAGGTATCATTGTTGTTGATGACCAAATCTTGCTCAATCTTTTCTTCTTCGTCATCAACATCACCTGCCTCGTCAGAAGAGGAATAGAGAGCTAAAGGTTATTAGTAGGTTTATGCTGCTTACGCTGGCAATCTAATTTGGGGTGTCGTGTGGCTTCCATATAAGATTTACTTCAATAGAGTAACTTTGCCTGCTTAATAAAATTAACGTATTGTAAGTGTAATAAAATCTTGGAGAATAGAGAAAAGGATTGAAGGCTGTTGTAGTAGATAGTACGATATACTAATATATACGGCAATCATCACAAGCAATCAGTTGACATAAGCAGTCATTAAATAAAAAAAAAAGAAGTAGAATTATTACTTAGCATAAGTAATTCAGAGAAGTGCGGGAGTACACATACCAGCTTACTAAAGCTGGTACATTCATCTCATAGAGAATCTATTCCCATTCTTCATGCACTTGTAAACTTTGATAAATTTCGTTGGTCTTTTCAGCATTATCAGTTTTGAATGAACATCCTAGCTGCATAGGGTTTTCAAACACAATCACAGGATGGCATGATTCAGTGGACTCAATAGCAGCACCTCTTTCGTCAGAAGGTCTTTCAGTGATAAGAACTGTCCATTGACTTAGATCGAAAATTTGTTCAGCTTTCCTTGAATTTTCATTTTCGAAAATGTAGAAAGTCTTATCAATTAGCTTGAAATACCTGCAAATTAAGAAAAAATAACTTTTCAATTTACTTTTCTTTCCAGACAGATGCATTTTCAGCTCTTGAGCAAATAGAGCCTGACAAATCAGCATATTTATCAATGGGGACGTGAATTTGTCTAGAAATTTCAGCAAGTGTGGGTCTTTCAGAAGGTTTGTTTGAAAGCATTCTGACGATCAAATTGGCGATTTCAGGCAGATCATTTTGGAGATCGCTTGGAACCTTTCCGTTCTTAGCGTCTCTAATGACATTGTGTTGTTCCATTAGAGTTTTCATGGGATGGAACAAGAGAAGATAGACCAATCCAAGCGAGAAAATATCAGATCTGTAATCAAAATGTTCCTTGTCAGCCTTAAGCTGTTCTGGGCTAGCGAAGGTTCTGGTACCAACGCTCTTGGTCATCGGGTCTTCCAGTTCTATAAAAAGTTCAGATTTGTTACTGAGGTAAATAGGATCAGAGTCGGACTTCTTGAAACTCAAATCGGTATGTACATCAATATCAGTATGATCATTTCCATGGAAGTCATAATTCTTGAATGAGTTCATATGTGGGGAGGGTTCCATAGCGGTAAATGACTGAAGCTTCTTGACTAAGCCAAAGTCTCCAATCTTGACAGTCTTTCCAACTAAGAAGATGTTTCCGGGTTTGAGGTCCCGGTGAACGATATTTTTGGAGTGAATGTGAGAAATTCCGAGATTGATTTGCTTAGCAAAGGCTATAGCTTCTTTCAAGTAGCGTTTTCGCTCAGCCTGATATTTCTCAGGATGGTTCAACTTCAGCTTGTTCAGTCTTTGGTTTCTCTTGGAAATGTAGTCCTCCAAAGTCTCAGTACAAAGCTCAGTCTGAATATAAAGAGTGATAGACTCCAAAATTTCATCTCCAATTTTGGGGCTGCTCACCATCTTCTTTGGTACTTTTAAAGGAGAGTCACAATCAGAAGAATCTTCAGGGGCATCGTAACTGGCTGGTTTGTTGTTGAAGTAATTGCTGGCCTTAGCAAAGTGGCTCTTCTTATGGTTTTGATGGATGTTCATGTTGACCTTTTCAGGCTGTAAGTTCGGCTTACCTTTACTAGAACTTTCAAAGACAAAGCAGGGAGATCCTTCTTCATCAGACTCAAGTCCATTAAGGTAAAAAGGAGAATTGTCTTCGAATTCTTTTTCTCTTCTCAAGTTAGAGCAGAGAGTATTGATCCTAAGGTCTGGTTTTCTCTTTTTTGTTGTCGCCTCCAACCAACTGTTATAATATCTGAGAACATGAGGGTGGTTGATCGAAGCTAGAGTCTTAGCCTCTCCGAGCAGTCTTTCGAGTTCTTTGTTGAAGTTTTTCTGGATTTCCTTGAATGAAAGCTTGATTTTCTTAATCGCATATGTTTGTCCATCAAGGTTGTTCTTTGCCTTATAGACAGATGCGAAGCCACCTCGACCGATTTTTTCTATCTCGAAAAAGTCAGTCTCATAACGCTGCAACATTAGAAAAGGTTGGATGAATAAAGTACCTTGTTCTTGAGTGTCCCTACAAGTGACTCGAAAGAGGTTAAATCCATGTCTCGAATTAGTTTTCTTTTAATTAAATTCGAAGTTCGATCATTTAAATACAAACCAAGAAAAAACTGATGTTAATATTTTATCATACAGTTACCAGATCTTAACACAAAGGCCTAATCATGCACTTGACGAGAATTATTCAACTTTAGAAGTTATAATCCGAATAATAAACTTTAATAGACTAATTTCCAAATTAGCCTTCTGTTAAATATTAGTCTCAGATTCTATTTTTGGTTATAATAATCAATATATTGTTGCAACCGGGAAAAAATCTATTATGATTACCTGCCCGAAATCATCAACTGAAGAGAAATTATGGTCGGAAAGATGATAATTCCAACCACTTCTTAAAGAATATTATACTTACAGTCAACAAGATTTTAGAATATATTTATCTCGGGAACTGATAACATTTTGATGCCAATTTGTCTTTTTAGAACTCACGAGAAATTTCTGAGATTATAGTAGCAATATATGACTAGGTTTAGTATTTTTTTCAACTACAGGAGAGTTCTATTGGGAAACTTTTCTAAAATTTAGGGCAAAGGCTTTTGCGAACATGGGTTTGAAAAAAAAAAAAATCAATAAAGAAAAAACCAATTAAAAAGAGGGAAAAAAGAATAAAAATATAGCAAAAATCCCCAAGGGATCTCTTAAGTCAAGGTTCCGTGATTTCAAGTTAGCTTTACCAATGCACTGAAGCTAATTACATTGTTATTTATATGTAATAAATATCAAAATTGTCTAAATTGATTCAAACTCTTTCAAGAGATCATCAATATTAATCTTAGGATTGGGACGTGCCCAGTATTGATTCTCAATGTATTGCTCTTCCAAATGTGTTTCATGTTGGGGTCCAATATCAATTCTTTTATGTTATATGCTAATTTAATAAAAGAGTTACATTTCTAATTGTCTGTTCAATTCTAAAAAGGAACTATAATCTGAAGGAGGCTTCAGGTCATCCAGTGGGAATTTGTGTGTATGATGATGATGATGAGAATGGAAGGTGTGCGACCAGAGTCCTAACAACATTATCGACATACAAACTCTCCTATACCCTTGTCACTGTGAGCATGTTGGTTAACTTCACTGGCTTCTTTTTTTGTCCAGGTCTAAAATTTAAGAACAATTCTATTGTAATACTACTTCAGTGTCTTTTTCAAATTCTCCCAGAGTATCAACGTTGGTATTAACAGCGTTCTTTTCAGGAGACTCTTGGTCTTCTCTGTCATTCCTAAGGATTCAGAAAGTACAAAATTAATTTTACATGTCATCCTCTTCAATGTCTTCATCGCCACCGTCTTGGCCATGAGAGTAATATGTGTTGAATTTCTAGAAGATTAACATGGTTAGGAAGGTCCTATACTCCACTCATTATATTGTCTTCGAACTAAAAGGTTATTGTAAAGTTACTAAGATTTTACATGACTGTGAATATTTTCATCAGAGAAGTCGTCACTTTCTTTCTTGGAATATCCAGCCAAGTCATATGTCTCATTTGCAATAGAAGGCTTATAGTAGTTTTCTTCAAACTTCTTCCATTTTTCATCTTAGGCGATAAATTGTTTAGACTAACAACTACTGTTAATATATTCCTTGATGTCCTTATCATGGGAAGCAAGCTTCTCAAGAGCTCTGGCGATCTTGGTAATGTGTCCAAGGTATCCCTTTCTGATATTTCTCTTCTCACCACTTTAGAATTTAACAAAGTATAGCATAATTACTTTGGCATAGTGAAAGTAGTTTCAGCAGTAGAGTCGTTCAAGAAATCAAGAAGGCTGGTTTGGCTCAATAGCTATGAATTAATTTAGGTCGATTATAGCTCTACTTTCTTCTTGCAGCTTTGAGAGTCGCTTTCTAATGTGGACACGAAGATCTTTTCAATCAAGTTATGTAATAAATTGTTCCATTCGTATTGGATCATGAGATCCTAAGGGATCATTTGTTGTTGAAATTATCTTACCATCAAAATCTTGAAGATATTCTTTAAGCTGATTTCAATAGAGATTTTGTTAACATTCAATTTAATAGCATAGAGAATAGTTTCCACAAGCTTCAGTCTGACAGTACCGAAGGGTTTCTGAGGCTTTCCATAGGTAGTATTTAATTCAGCATTCTTGTTTTCTTGGAGAAACTCAGCAATTTCTCCAATCTTGGAAGTAAGATAGTCATATAAAAGGTTATCGTCAGCCTCGCTACCAGTTATAACGTTGTCTGCGTTTTCAGACTCATCATTGTCACCTGAAGGATTTTTAGAAGCATTCTTGCTTTGGATGAACATTTGTAAAAGAGCGTTGATAATTGAAGTTAAGTGTGAAGTCAAAGAATTGTGTCTGAATAAGTTATTGAAAACGATATCGAGAAAATCTTTTGAGAGGAAGTAATTTTCAAACTTGGCACTCTCACCCAAGCTAGATCTCTTTGAAATTATTTCACAAACAACATAGCTAGCATTTCCCAGAATTTCATCATCAATTTGCTCATTAGAAACTGTGAAGATATCCATCAATTTAGCAAGCATTTTAAGTCTTTCATCCTAGCTCATAAATCAAAATATTCAATTCTTTACAGTATAAGTCTCTCCACTGTGAGAGTTGACGCCCTCTAAGCAGAAGAGCTTTGCCAGGCATTCAGCTAAGGCTCTAAATTCAAGATGACGAATCATGCTTTCAATGATTTCAGGGCGAGCCCAAACAAATTCAGCCATCTAAAAGATTTTATCAGTTATTTCTCCATAATCACTACCTCTGTAGGTCTTCTTAGGATTAAATGGTGTAAGAATCTGGTGAAATATCCCATCAAAGTAACGTTTAATTCTTTTC
>Ga0065720_1004397_pt1 | contig 16082 bp, 16 predicted proteins | sample Thericmetagenome_FD_59107 | JGI IMG/M metagenome (GOLD analysis project Ga0065720, IMG submission 59107) | Thermophilic microbial communities from the Joint Bioenergy Institute, California, USA of rice/straw/compost enrichment - eDNA_2 v2... | ecosystem: Engineered > Solid waste > Grass >... | reverse complement strand
AGGCGCGGTTTGGTTGAGCGGGAACTGCAAGGTGCGCAGGAATACGCGAGCGTATGGTTGTTCCCGAGGCCTTTTGTCCATATCCCCGTCGCTCAACATCGCTGTCAGCTTAACCGCTTTGCCGCGTTTGNAGCACGACATTATCATCGCTCAACTTCATTGCCGCGCCTCTTCACTATTGCGTGATATCATCGCCCAACATTACGATTAACAATCTTCTCGTCGTACAATATCATTGCCACAATAAATTACCATCGTTCAACAAATAAACGTGGCGAATCATATGGCACCCCGCAACCGTTCCACCAATCCAACGCATCGATGCAGCAATTTGCCGTACGTTCGGCGAACGAATTGCCCGGTGACTTCGCGCGATAAATCATTCATGTAGTGAATCATTCACGGAGTCAAGCCGTCACTCGGCGCGCTTTAAAACGCGAATCACGACACCAGCGGCAGCAATTTGACGGCCAGCGTTTTGAATTCGGCTATCATTCGGCGGGTATCCCGGTATGTGTCCCAGTCCGGGCGGCCGGGGACGGGGCGGTTCTTCAATTGTTTCTGCGTCGGCGCACCGGAGGCGGCGGCCAAATGAAACAGATGCCAGGATTCGACTTGCCCGCCGCCCGATCGGTTAAACCGGTAGGCGTATTCGTTCAAATAGAATGGCAAATGCTTGGTGCCGACGCCCCGATGGGTGGAAGCGATGTCGGTCTCGATCCTCCAGGCAATTTTCAACAGGGAAAACACACGCGTCCGTCCGAGGCAGTCGGTGCGCAGGTCGATTGAAGCGCTGCTGCGGTCGGTGTATTTTTCAATGAACCGGAGCGCGCCTTGGGGAGTGATTTTTCTCAGGTAGGTGTCGCCGCCGGTGTCTTGCATCAACTTGATCGCCAGCACGCGCCCATCCGGACCGCCTTCCATGCTTCCTCCGATCACAAAGGGATGCCCCCGATCGTCGAGTTTCCGTGGCAGCGGCGGCATTTGGTTTCCGCACATGCCGAGTTCAAGCCGGACAAGCCCGGTCAGTCTGTCGCGTTCTTCATGGGAAGACATGGCGCTGCGCAGCTTGTGGAGCATGAGCCAAGCCGTCTTGTAGGTTACGCGGATTTGGCCGGCCAGCGCGACGGCGCTGATCGGATGGCAGGAAATGAGCGCGATGGCGGTGAACCATTTTCGCAAGGGAACGCGGCTTCTCTCCATGACGGTGCCGGAAATGAGCGAACATTGGCGGCGGCACACCGCACAGGCGAACAGCGGGAGCCGTCGTCCGGATACGCGATAATGTGCCGCGCTTCCGCAATCCGGGCACCGGAATCCGTCGGGCCAGCGCGCCTGCATCAGAAGATCGGCGCATTGCTGCTCGGAATATTGAAGAAACCGAAGCGCGGTCTTGTCCGCGAACATCACCCGTTCAGCTCCAATCATCCGGGACTGCTCACATTATACCAAACACTTGTTCGCATATCAAGACAATNATGGCTTTGCAATCCAAAAATAGTTNGAACAACCATTGCNGTTGAATGCCCGGAACAGCTGAGCGAAGGGGATATCGTAAGAGGAGTCACCATCTGTTGAGCGAGGGGGATATGGACAAATGCAGCGAATGAAAGCGTATGGACAGGCAGCAAAAGATCGGAGAGTTGCGGCAAAAAGGAGCGGAAGTACGAACACTGCATTGGGTTGGGATTGGCGGGGGCGGAACTTGAGCGAAAGGGATATGATCAAATGCGGTCAAGCGGAAGCATGCGATTTTGAGAATACGGGGCGATGACCATGAGCGATCGCGGATTGATTGCCAAGCTCGGGGCGGCGGTGCTGCTGTTCGTCGGCATTTTTGCCGTGCTGATCGTCTGGGAATCGAGCCGGCTGGACGACGTGCCGGAGACGCCGCTCCGCAGCGAGGATGCGGAGGACCGGACGAAGAAGGGGACGGGCGCATCGCTGTTATTTGAAGCGGAGTCGGCCGACATGAACGGCCTGACGATCGGGGCCGACGAGAGCGCTTCCGGCGGTTGGTTCGTCGAGGGGTTCGACGCGTCGGGGGACGTCCTCCGTTTTGAGCTGAGTCTGGAGCGGGCGGGCACGTACATGATCGTCGTCCGGTACAAAACGTATGGCGGCGACAAGCCGAACATGCTGAGGCTGAACGGAGGCGAGCCGTTTACATACACGTTCAAGGACACGCGGGATTGGAAGGATGCGGTCATCGGCCAGTTCGAGCTGAAGGAAGGGACGAACACGTTCGAGATCGCCAGCTCATGGGGGTGGATTGCGGTGGATTGCGCGGAGTTCATCGGCGGTTCCGGCGGTTCCGTCCGGACGGTCGAACTGATTCTGGAGGACGGATCGGACTCGGGTCCGGCCGACGCGCCCGTGACGCTGGTCGCGCGGGCCGACAATGCCGCGGAGTACCGCTTCCATGTGAGGGAGGCGAACGGCGATTGGCAGCCGATCAATGACTACGGCGCTTCCCACCGCATCATCTGGCTGCCTCCGCGGGTCGGCAGCTACGAACTGAAGGTGACCGCGCGCGGGATCGGTGCGAGCGGGGATGCGGAAGCGGAGGCGGTCGCCGCGTATGCCGCGCGCCCCGAACATGAGGGCAAGCCGCTTGTTCATCCGGTTTTCAGCGATCACATGGTGCTGCAGCGGGACGAGGAGGCGTTCATCTGGGGCTGGGCCGCGCCGGGTGAACGGGTGACGGTCGCGCTTGACGGGCAGACGGCGGCGGCCGCCGCGGCCGATGCTTCGGGGAAATGGCGCGCTTCGCTGGGAGTTCATCCGGCGGGCGGCCCGCATACGATCACGGTATCTTCGCGGCAGGGCCGAGTTGCGCTGGACGATGTTCTGTTCGGCGACGTCTGGCTGGCGTCCGGCCAATCCAACATGGAGTGGCGGCTGTCGCAGACCATCGACGCGGCGGAAGAGATTCAGCGCGCGGATGAACCGCTTGTCCGGTTTGTCGACTATGACGCGCGGACGAGCGCCGTGCCGCTGTCGGGCGCCGATCTCCGCCGGACCTGGCAGCCGGTGACGCCGGCGACGGCGCCGAATCTGTCGGCGGTGGCCTGGTTCTTCGCCCGCGAGGTCGTCCGGGAGACCGGCGTGCCGGTCGGCATCATTTTCGCCGCCGTCGGCGGCACGAAGATCGAGACGTGGATGAGCCTGGAGGCGGTGCGGCAGGTTCCGCAGCTCAAGGCGGCCGGGGAAGCGGTCCGCATCGGCGCGGAGGCGATCGACACCTTCGTCTCGCCGACGGCGTTGTACAACGGCATGATCGCCCCCGTGGCGCCGTACCGGCTGAAAGGCGTGCTCTGGTACCAGGGGGAAAGCAACGCGGGCGAAGCGTCCTATCACCGGACGCTGAAGCTCTGGATCGAGGACTGGCGGAAGACGTTCCGGGATCCCGGGCTGCCGTTCATCATCGTCCAGCTGTCGTCGTACGGATCTCTGCAAAGCGTGAGCACGCCCGTGAACGACCGCTCGTGGTTCGCCGTCGTGCGCGAGGCGCAGCTGAAGGCGGTGCAGGACGATCCGCGCACATGTCTCGTGGTGACGACGGATATCGGCAATCCCGCCGACATTCACCCGACGAACAAGCAGGACGTCGGACGGCGGGCGGCCGCCTGCGCGCTCGGCGCGGTCTACGGGCTGGATATTGCGCCTTCCGGGCCGATCTTCGAATCGATGGCCGTCGAAGGAAGCCGCGTCCGCCTCAAGTTCCGGCATGCCGAATCGGGGCTGATGGCCGGGCTGAAGGAAGGGCTCGAACCGGTGAAGCCGGCTCCGGACGGCGAGCTGCTCGGGTTCGCGGTGGCCGGGGACGACGGCAAGTTCTATTGGGCCGACGCGGAAATTGACGGCGATGAAGTGATCGTCTCGTCCGAGCATGTGGCGTCGCCGACGGCGGTCCGCTACAATTGGGCCGATTCGCCGATCGGCAATCTGTACAACGGCGCGGGCCTGCCGGCGCCGCCGTTCCGGACGGACGGCAAGCCGGTGCTGGATGTGGTGAGCGGCGCGGGCGGCGGGACGTATGAGCCGGGCCAAGTCGTCGAGATTACCGCCTATCCGCCGCAGCGGGGCCGGTTCGTCCGCTGGGTCGGCGACACGGCAACCGTGAAGGACGTGACGAGCCGCAAAACGACGATCGTTGTCCCGGATTCGCCTTATACGGTCGTCGCGCCGCAGTACGAATCCGAATGACGGGGCGTATTTCCGGCCCGAGGCAGGATTTTGTCGGAGCGGAGTGGAAGACAGTGGGCAGCGATTCGGGAAGGGAGGCGCATGCCGTGGACATCCGCTTGTTCACGTTGGCCGAAGCAAACGCGATGCTGCCGGAATTGAAAATTCAACTGGCCCGGCTGCAGGCGCTGGTCCGCGAGCTCGAACACCGCCTGGAAGCTTTGCATCTCAAGAAGAAGGAATACAAAAAGCGCAGGAACGCGAGCATCGGCGGACGGCCGGAACACGGCGTGGAAGACCCGTTCTTCCTGGACGAAAGCCGAATCGAATTCCTGCGCATGGAAGCGGAAATGATCATCGGAAATTTCAAGCGGAGCGGCGTGCTCCTCAANTCGGTCTTTCCCGGACTGCTCGATTTTCCGTCCGTNGTGGACGGCAAGCAGGTGCTGATCTGCTGGAAGGAAGGCGAGGAACGGGCGACCTGCTACCATGGCTGGCATGACGGATTCCAGGGCCGCAGGCCGCACCCGGACGCGTAATTACATCGTCGTGATGACTTTGTCGATAATCCCGTATTCCTTCGCCTCTTCGGCGGTCATGTACGTGTCGCGGTCCATGTCCTTCTCGATCCGCTCAATCGGCTGGCCGGTCCGCTCGGACGCGATGCGGTAGATGCGCTCCCGGGTTTCCATGAACCGCTTCGCGGTGATCGCGATGTCGCTGGCCTGCCCTTGCGCGCCGCCGTGCGGCTGGTGGATCATGATCTCGCTGTTCGGCAGCGCAAAGCGGTAGCCCGGTTCTCCGCCCATGAGCAGCAGGGAGGCGAAGGACGCGGCGAAGCCGACGCAGATCGTGTGGACTTTCGGCTTGATGATCTGCATGGTATCATAGATGGCGAATCCCGCCGTCACCGAACCGCCCGGGCTGTTGATGTAGAAATAGATGTCCTCGTCCGGCGCCGCGGCGGACAGAAACAGCAGCTGCGCGACGATCGTGTTCGCGACCTGGTCGTCGATGGCGGTGCCGAGCATGATGATCCGATCTTTCAGCAGGCGGGAATAAATGTCGTAGGAGCGTTCCCCGATATTGGTCTGCTCCACTACGATCGGTACATATGGCATGGTGATTCCTCCTTCATGCGTTCCGTTTTTCGTCTGATAAACGAACAGGGAGGGCCGAAAGATACGCGTATCCTTTCGGAGCGCCGGTTCGTTTATATACGGGGGAAGTCTCATTTCTCAAATGACGGGAGGAACATTGCAATGAACGGCCGTGCCGAAGAAGTCGACCGTGAGTTGATCCGATATTGTCTCGCCGTCACGAGATCGGCCGGCGAGGCGGAAGATTTGGCGCAGGAGGCGTGGCTCAAAGGTTTCGAATCCGGCGCGCTCGGCAGCCATCCGAATCCGAAGGCGCTGCTGATGCGGCTGGCCCGGCAGAAATGGATCGACCGCATGCGCAGGGAGCGGAACTATGCCCGCATTCTGGCGCGCATTGCGCGGGAGGCGGAGCCGTCCGCCGTCCCGGAACGGGACAGCGGCAGCGGGCTGCCGGACGACCTGGAGACGATGCTGACCGCCGTCGTCCGCCAGCTGCTGCCGCTGCAGCGCACCGTATTCCTGCTGCGCGATGTCCTCGGCTATTCGGCCGCCGATACCGCGCGGCTGCTCCGCACGACGGAAGGCGCCGTGAAATCGGCCTTGTTCCGCGCCCGGCAAGCGCTCCGCCGCGTGCGCGATGAACTGCGGCACACGGAGGGCCCCGCCGACGAGGAGCGCGGGCCGTCCGATGCCGCAGTCCGCGCGCTCGTCCGCGCGCTGGCCACGGCGTTGCGCCGGGCCGATGCGCACGTCATCGCCGCGCTGGCGCAGACGGATGCGGCGGACGCCGCCGCCCTGCAGATGCTCGTGCAGCATCTGCAGCCGCGGGCGGATCTGCGCCAGCCGCTGCCGCAGCAGCCGCAGGCGCTTCAGGCGCTCAAGGCGGCCTGAAACGGCCGTCGCGAACGAAGAAGGCCGTCCGGACCATCAGGTCCGGACGGCCTTTCGGCGTTCTTGACGCCGCTTATTGTCTCGAGCCCGGCGCGGGCATGGCTTTCACGACGGGCGCGGGCTCGCGTCCGTCGCCGAAATCCGCGGGCGCGCTCGGGCCGGTGCCTGCAACCGCATCGGAGCCGCCGATGGATGCGCGATGCTCGACGGCGGTGTTCGGGTCGCCGCCGCCTTGAGTGGAGAAATTGGCATCGGGCGCGGTCGATCCGGAACCGGACGTTTCAGGTCCGGCCGGCAAAATCTCCATCTTCGCATCAGGTTCCGGAACCGGCAGAATGCTTACGCCGCCGTCGCCGTCAGCGCCGCCTTCTCCCTGCGCCGGATCATCCGTCTGCGGATCGACCGGCATCGGCAGGTCGACGGGTTGATCGCCGTCGCTGTCCGAGCCGCCGGAGCCGCCGGCATCCGTCGACGGTTCGGCTCCCGGCCCATCGCCGGCAACGCCTTCGTCATCCGGCAGCGGTTCGTTCGCCGGAGCGTTCGCCCCTCCCGCATCCGATTGTCCCTCGTCCTGCAGGGCCGGCTCCCGCCCGTTGTTGTTCTCGTCGTTCGCCGAGTCGGCATTGCAGCCGATGATCGCGGCCAAGGCAAACGCGGCCGTTCCCGCTGCGATGATCCTCCAAATCTTCATATGGCATCCCTCCGTTATCTGGTGTCATCCTCAGGACGTGCCAAGATACGGAAAGGTTGCAGCAGCCCGGAAATTTCCCGTCCGCAAATTTCGGCGGCGGTTACGGCGCATTCCTGCGCGCGGCGACCAGGAACGCGCCGGCCAGAATCAGAACGATCGCGACAAAAGGCTGTCCGAGCGCCAGTCTGCCGAGCAGATTGCCGATCGAAAACGCGATGAAGAAGATGATCGACAATCCCGCGAGAATGTTGATCGGGATGAGCAGCGCTTTGTGCCGTCCGCTGAACCAGTAGAATTCGAACAGTCCGACGGCCACCGCGAGGATGAAGCCGGGCCACAGATACGCCCATCCGTCCGTGAGCGTCGCGATCTGGCAGACGATGCCGGCCGCCGTGACGATGCCGGCGGGGACGAGCACGCCGACCGCTTTGCGTCCGAATACGCCGAAATAAAGCCAATGAAGCAAAATGCCGACCGGAATGACAAACAGCGTCGGCCAGAAATACGCGAAAATCGCGCCGGTGCTGACGGTTTCATCCCGCATGAAGAACAGATAAGCTCCGAGCAGAATCAGCGCAACCCCTGCGATGGCTCTTCCTTTCATTCGATAACGCTCTCCTTCGGTCAAGTTGTTGGAACCAGCATAGCACACCGGAACGACGGTCGTCCTCATTCTGCGGAATCTGTTCATCCTGGACTCAGGTCCAGGGAAGCCAAGCAAAAATAACGCGGCCGATGCGATTCGGCCGCGTGCAAGAAAGACGGCGCGCCGTCACGGCTGCCGGACGGGGTGCTTCATCCGGACGAAGCGCCGCAGCTCGTCGGTCAGGCTGTCCTTCAGCTTCTCGATCAGCCGGTCTTCGGACATCCCCTTGGACTTCGCGATCTCGGCGATCGATTTGCCCTCGGCGAGCCGGGATTTCAGCTCGTCCTTCGAGATGCCGAGCACGGATGCGATCTTGTGCATCAGATACAGGTGGCCGGGATGACGGTGAGGGGGCAGCGGCATGCCGCGCGTATCCACGGCCGCCTCGATGCGCGCCTGAAGCCCGGCCTTGAGCTGTTCGGCGCGCGCGGCGGTCAGCCTGCCTTCGGCGACCTTCGCATCGATCCGCTTCGCCGCGGCCTCCGACAGCCTGCGGATCAGCTCGTCCTTCCCGACGCCCCGTTTCGCCGCGATTTCGGCCAGCGTCTTGCCTTCCTTCAGCTCCCGGCGAAGTTCATCCCGATCGAGCTTCAGGATGTCCGCCGCGGCGGACAGGATGCCGTAACGCGCATGGCCCGAAGCGCGCGCTTTGTCCGCCGCGTGTGCCTTGTCCGGATGCGCGGCCGCGGAGTGCGCGGCAAGCAGGAGGACCGCCGCCACGCCCGCGGCAAGCGCCGCATGGATCGAAAGTTTTCGTCTCATAGGCTTGCTCCTTTGCTGTCATGGATGGCGTACCCGGTTAGTATTGGCAAATCGGACCGGCATTATAGCAAAAACAAGCCGGCCGGGCGTCTTCGCCCGGCCGGCAGGCTTGCGGCTCGGCCGTCCGGCATCCGTCAGAGCAGCATGTTCGCTCCGTCGAGCCGGATGGCCGCGCCGGACAAATATTCCGTTTCATCCGAAGCGATGTAGCAGACGAGGCTGGCCACATCCTTCGGCAAGCCGACCCGTCCGAGCGGAAATTTCTTGCGGAACCGGATCTCGTGCGCCTTGCGCTCCTCTTCGGTCATCTCGATCTTCTTCGGCGTCGTCCGCTTGACCAGAACGGCGCCCGGCTCGATGACGTTGACGGTGATGCCGTACTGCGCCAGCTCGATGGCGGCTTCCCGGGCGAGCATTTTGATGCCGCCCTTCGTCATCGCATAGACGGGATCGAAGTCGGACGGCCGCTTGCCGTGCACGGACGAGATCAGGATGACGCGCCCGTTCGGCCGCGATTTCATGTAAGGCAGGGCGGACTGGATGCATTGCCAATATCCCTTGAGATTGACATCCATGACCCGGTCGAACTCTTCCGGCGTGTAATCGAGCAGATCGCGGTCCAGCTGCAGGGCCGCGTTGTTCACGAGGATGTCGATGCCGCCGTACCGTTCCGCGGCCGCGGCGGTCATGCGGTCGATCTCTTCCTTGCTCGAGACGTTGGCCTGCACGATGAACGCCTCGCCGCCGAGGGCTTCAATCTGCCGAAGCGTCTCCTTCGCGCCGTCCGCGCTGGAGTTGTAGTGGACCGCCACTTTGGCGCCCTGCCCGGCCAGCGCAACGGCGATGCCCTGCCCGATGCCGGTGCCGGCGCCGGTGACGAGCGCGATTTTTCCGGCCAGATTGCTCATGGGGGAACACCCTCCTCGAAGCCGCATGGCTATGCTTGTCGTGAATACCCTTTCATTATACCGGCAGTCGGGGAAGGCGTCGATGAACGGATTTGATCTGAAGCTGTCGGCATTTGATCCGCTCCCCCGGGGTGTTGACAGCGGGAGTGGCAAACGCTAAGATAGCTGTAGTATAAGAGTAAGTAGATATTATTTTGTAAGTAAATGTCGAAGGGAGCATGGGACGATGGCCAAAACGAAGTGGGCAGTCGACACGACGCACAGCAGCATCGACTTCTCGATCCGCCATATGATGATTGCGAAGGTGAAGGGATCGTTCAACCGGTTCGACGCCTCCATCGAAGCGGATCCGGAAGATCTGACGACGGCGGACATCGCGTTCAGCGTGGACGTGGCCAGCGTCGACACGCGCAACGACGACCGCGACGCGCATCTGCGCTCCGCCGATTTCTTCGATGCCGAGAACCATCCGACGATGACGTTCAAGGCGACGAAGATCGTCAAAACCGGCGATGGCGAATACGACGTGACGGGCGATCTCACGATCCGCGGCGTCACCCGCTCCGAGACGTTCAAGGTGACGTTCGAGGGCGCCGGCAATGACCCGTGGGGCAATTACAAGGCCGGCTTCAGCGCCGAAGGCGCGATCAAGCGGAGCGACTACGGCCTGACGTGGAACGCGGCGCTTGAGACCGGCGGCGTGCTGGTCGGCGACGACGTGAAGATCCATCTCGAGATCGAAGCGGTTGAGCAAGCCTGATCGGACTTGCCAATAACGCAGCGAAGCATGNAACGGAAGGACCGGTTCCGCCGGCGCGGCGGCCGGTCCTTCTGCTTTGCGCCGCAAGCTTGCTTCATCGGCACGCGGGCTTCATAATGGGAGCATGCTGCAATTCGAACGGGCAGGAGGAGGACAAGGCGCATGAAGGCAGGAAAATTCCGCGTCTCCGCCGTGCAATACCGGCTGCAGACGATCGATTCGTTCGAGGCGTTCGCCGCGCAGTCGACGCATTATGTCCGCGCCGCGCAGGAGTTCGGGGCGGACTTCGTGCTGTTTCCCGAGTTTTTCACGACGCAGCTGCTGTCGATCGGCGACGGTACAGGCCGGGCGCTGCCGATCGGCCGTCTGCCGGAGTTTACGGACCGCTACCGCGAACTGTTCGCGGGTCTGGCCCGCGAGACCGGCATGCATATCGCCGCCGGCACCCACGTTCTGGAGCGGGGCGGCAAGCTGTACAACACCGCCCATCTGTTCACGCCGGACGGCCGCGTCTTCGAGCAGCCGAAGCTGCATCTGACGCCGACCGAGGTGAAGGAATGGAACCTCGCGCCGGGCGACGGCCTGCGGGTGTTCGAGACGGATCACGGCACGATCGCGCTGCTGACGTGCTACGATATCGAGTTTCCGGAGATCGTGCGGATCGCGAAGGCGAGGGGGGCGGACGTCATCTTCTGTCCGTCCTGCACGGACGACCGCCACGGCTTCTTCCGCGTCCGCTACACGTGCCATGCGCGGGCCGTCGAAAACCAGGTGTACGTCGTCGTGACCGGCACGGTCGGCTCGCTGCCGACGGTCGATTTCATGCGGCTCAACTACGGCCAGGCCGCGGTCATCACGCCGAACGACATTCCGTTCCCGCCGCGCGGCATTCTGGCCGAAGGCGAGATCGGCGAGGACATGGTCATCACCGCCGATCTGGATCTCAGCCTGCTCGAAGAGGTGCGCGAGAGCGGATCCGTGACGACGTGGCGCGACCGGCGGACCGATTTGTACCCGGATTGGAAATGATGGCCCGGCCGGCGGCCCCGATGAGTGCCGCGGGCGTCAGGGCGCATTGCGCACCGAGCGCCGGAACGCCTCCGGCGTCTGTCCCGCAATCCGCTTGAACGCGCGGGTGAAGTGGGACGGGTGCTTGAAGCCGACCTCGTAGCCCACCTGCGTCACCGGGCGCTCGGGATCGAGCAGGAACAGCTGCTTCGCCTGCGCAATCCGCCGGTGATAGAGGTAGTCGAAGATGGTGAAGCCGGTCGCCGCCTTGAACAGCCGGGTCATGTAGTACTTGTTCATGTGCAGCTCGCGCTCGAGCAGATCCAGATGGATGTCGTCCATGTACCGCTCCTCGAGGAAGGCGGCGATCCGCTGGGCGCCGCGGGCTTTCGCGTCCGTGGGCTCGGCGGTCTCCGGTCCCGGCGACATCCCGGCGAAACATTCGAGCACTTCGTGCAGCAGCCCGAGGAAGGCGATCAGGAACCGGTTGCAGGAGACGGCGTCCTCCCGCGGGTACAGCTCGCACAGCTCGGCGAGCAGCGCTTCGATGCGCTCCCGCCGCCCGCCGGCGAGCCGCACCCGCGCGTTGCCGAAGTCGCGGAACGGCGCCAGCGCGTCGGCCTGGAACGGCGGGCGCAGCAGCCCGGCGGCGAACGCCGGGTCAAAGTGGACGATCGTCCGCACATACGGCAGCCGCGGATCGATGATCGGCGCATGCAGCGTCATGCCGTGCATGATGATGAGATCGCCGGGCGCGAGCTCGAACATGCGGCCGCCGATCAGATATGTGCAGCCGCCGCCGTGAAAATAGTAAATTTCATACTGCGGATGCGCGTGGAACTGTCCGCCCGGATATTGATTCTGATTGAACGATGCGTCGATCGGCAGGCCGAATTGGTCGCCCAGCGTCATCGGACAACTCCTCCTTGCCGCCAAGTGTACCATAACGGAGGATGCCGGGCGGGAGTTTTTTTTTGTGAGGCAGAAAGTCAATCAGAATCAAAAATGTCCGCAAATCGGTTACTGTCGTGAAAGTGCCGGTTCATCCGTCGTGATAGGATGAGGGCAGGCAACCTCCAAAATGCACAGTCGGGAGTGGAAGCGATGTTTCGCATCGGAGTGATCGGACTCGGCAACATGGGGACCCTCGCATGCGGATGTGCTGGCGCGCGGCGAAGTGGAAGGCGGCGTGCTGGCGGCGGTTTGCGATGCCGGGCCGAAGCGGCTGGAATGGGCGCGGGAGCGGTACGGCAGCCGGGTCAAATGCTACGCGGACGCGGATCAAATGATGGCGTCCGGGGAGGTCGACGGCGTGGTGATCGCGACGCCGCATTACGACCACCCGCCGCTCGCGATCCGCGCGTTCCGGCGCGGGCTGCATGTGCTGGTCGAAAAGCCGGCGGGCGTCCATACGAAACAGGTGCGCGAGATGAACGAAGCGGCGGCTTCGGCGGGCACCGTTTTCAGCATCATGTACAATCAGCGGACGAATCCGCTCTATCAGAAGCTGCGCGAGCTGGTCGAGAGCGGCGAGCTGGGCGAGGTGCGGCGGACGAACTGGATCATCACGGACTGGTACCGGCCCCAGAGCTACTATGATTCCGGCACCTGGCGCGCGACGTGGGAAGGCGAAGGCGGCGGCGTGCTGATCAACCAATGTCCCCACCAGCTCGACCTGTGGCATTGGACAACCTTGCTGAAGCCGAAAAGGCTGCGCGCGTTCTGCCACTTCGGCAAATACCGGAACATCGAAGTCGAAGACGAAGTGACGGCCTACGTCGAATACGAAAACGGCGGCACCGGCGTGTTCATCGCGACGACGGCCGAGGCGCCGGGCACGAATCGGTTCGAGGTGACCGGCACGCGCGGCAAAATCGTCATCGAAGACGGGAAAATGTCGTTCTGGCGGCTGCGCGTGTCCGAGCCGGAGTTCAACGCGACGTACCGCGGCCTGTTCGGCAAGCCGGAGTGCTGGAAGGTGGAGATTCCGGTCGAGCCCGGCAGCGGACCCCAGCACAAGGGCATTCTGCAGAACTGGACGGACGCGGTGCTGAAGGGGACGCCGCTGCTCGCGCCGGGCGAAGACGGCATCCACGGGCTGATGCTGTCCAACGCGATGCTGCTGTCGACCTGGACGGACGATTGGGTCGAGTTCCCGATCGACGAGGACCGGTTCCATGCGGAGCTGATGGCGCGGATCGACGAATCGCGGCAGCGCAGGCCGCAGGGCGCGAAGGCTTGAGGAGGAGCGGGAGACCATGAAGGGAGACGGCATGAACTACGCGCCGCAGGGCAAGCCGCGGCCGGTCGTGAAGCCGGGCGAGTTCGTGTTTGCGGCGATGGATCTGGAGCACGGCCACATTTACGGGATGTGCAACGGGCTGCTCGAAGCGGGCGGCACGCTGAAATGGGTGTACGACGACGATCCGGCGAAGGTCGAGCGGTTCGTGAAGACGTATCCGGGTGTGAAAGTTGCGCCCTCGGCGGACGCAATTCTGCAGGACCCGGAAGTAATGCTGGTCGCCGCCGCCGGCGTGACGTGCGAGCGCGGGCCGCTCGGCGTGAAGGTGATGCGGCACGGCAAGGACTATTTCGTCGACAAGGCGCCGTTCACGACGCTGGAGCAGCTGGAGGAGGCAAGGCGAACCTGCGCCGAGACGGGGCGGAAGTACGCCGTTTATTACAGCGAGCGGCTGCATGTGGAGAGCGCCGTCCACGCGGGCGACCTGATCGAAGCGGGCGCCATCGGGCGGGTCGTGCAGGTGCTCGGACTCGGACCCCACCGATTGAACGCCGCCTCGCGGCCGAAGTGGTTTTTTGAGCGGGAAAAATACGGCGGCATCCTGTGCGACATCGGCAGCCACCAGGTCGAGCAATTCCTGTTCTTCGCCGGCTGCAAGGACGCGAAGGTGCTGCACAGCAAGGTCGGCAATTACCGCAATCCCGAGTACCCCGAGCTGGAGGACTTCGGCGACGCGACGCTGCTCGGCGACAGCGGGGCGACGAATTATTTCCGCGTCGACTGGCTGACGCCGGACGGGCTCGGCACATGGGGCGACGGGCGGACGGTCATCCTCGGCACGGAAGGCTACATCGAGCTGCGCAAATACATCGACATCGCCCGGTCGCCGGAGGGCGGGCATCTGTATCTGGTGAACGGGGAAGGCGAGTTCTACATGGACTGCCGCGGCAAGGTCGGCTATCCGTATTTCGGCCGGCTCATCCTCGACTGCCTGAACCGGACGGAGACCGCGATGACGCAGGAGCATGCGTTCAAGGCGGCGGAGCTCTGCCTGACCGCGCAGGCGAAGGCCGAACGGGTGCACGGCTGAGAACGCGCTGGACGCGGAAGGAGCGGTGACGCATGAGAAAAGAGCAAATCGCGGCGCAGCTGTATACGCTGCGCGAGTTTACGAAGACGGCGGAGGATCTCGACCGGACGCTGGCGCGCGTCGCCGCGATCGGGTACACGTCCGTGCAGGTGTCGGCGATCGGGCCGATCGATCCGCGCGAGGTGAAGGCGTCGGCTGACCGGCACGGGCTGTCGATCTGCGCGACCCATGTGCCGTACGCGCGGCTTGTGGGCGACCTGGACGCGGTCATCGCGGAGCACAAGCTGTGGAATTGCCGGTACGTCGGCCTCGGCATGATTCCGAAGCATTATTGCGAGGCCGGGCGCGAGGGGTATGAGGCGTTCATCCGCGAAGTGTCGGAGCCGGCGCGGAAGCTGCGCGACGCGGGGCTGCAGTTCGTCTACCACAACCACAAGCTGGAGTTCGAGAAATACGGCGGCCGAACGGCGATGGATCTGCTGCTTGCGGAGACGGACCCGGACGCGTTCCATTTCGAGCTGGACACGTACTGGGCGCAGGCGGGCGGCGCCGATCCGGCGGCGTGGATCCGCAAGCTGGACGGCCGGATGAAGGTCGTGCACCTGAAGGATATGGCGATCTTCGGGGACGAGCAGCATTTCGCCGAGCTCGGCGAAGGCAACATGAACTGGGACGCGATACTGGACGCCTGCCATGCGATCGGCATGGAGTGGTACATCGTCGAGCAGGACGTCTGCCGGCGCGACCCGTTCGAGAGCCTCGCGATCAGCTGGCGGTATCTGGCGGCGCGGGCGGATCGGTGAGCGGCAAAAAAAGGCGGTTCGGCATGCAGCCGGACCGCCTTTTTTATGGGATTTGCGCCTTGGAATCGCTATTCCGCCTTCGCCTTGCGGAAGGCGTCCATGTACGCCCGCGCCTTGTCGGCGATCAGGTCGTAGTTGCCGGTCTTGACGGCTTCCTTCGTCAGGTCGCCGCCGATGCCGACCGCGAACGCGCCGGCCTTGATCCATTCGCCGAGGTTGGACAGCGAGACGCCGCCGGTCGGCATGATGTTCGCTTGCGGCAGCGGCCCTTTGAGCGTCGGAATGATTGACGGCGCGAACATGTTGCCGGGGAACAGCTTGACGACGTCGACGCCGAGCTCGAGCGCCTTCGTGATGTCGGCGATCGTGATCGCGCCGGGCATGACGGGCACGCGGTACCGGTTGCACAGCCGGATCGTCGCCTCGTCGACGCTCGGCGAGACGACGAATTCCGCGCCGGCGAGGATCGCCGCGCGCGCCGTCTCGCTGTCGAGCACGGTGCCGACGCCGATGATCGCATAGTTCGCCGCAGCGGGGTCTTCGCTCTGATATCTTTTCGCCAGTGCGGTGATCGCTTCCAGCGCGAACGGCACGGTCATCGTGATCTCGATCGCCCGGATGCCGCCTTCGATCGACTTCTCCGCCATCCGCACGACATCTTCGGGCGATTCGCCGCGCAGGACGGCGACGACGCCCGCTTCCTGCAGCCTGCGGATCAGCTCAAGCTTCTTCATCTGGACAAGGCTCCTTTCGGTTCTAGCGCGCCATCCAGCCGCCGTCCACGCAGAGGATATGCCCGTGCACGTAGTCGGACGCCCGCGAAGCGAGGAAGACGACCGGCCCTTTCAGGTCGTCCGGCACGCCCCAGCGCCCGGCCGGGATGCGCTCGGAAATGCTGCGATAGCGCTGCTCGTCCGCGCGGATCGGCGCCGTGTTGTTCGTCTCCATGTAGCCCGGCGCGATGGCGTTGACGTTGACGCCTTTGCCCGCCCA
>Ga0065720_1003560_pt1 | contig 16086 bp, 15 predicted proteins | sample Thericmetagenome_FD_59107 | JGI IMG/M metagenome (GOLD analysis project Ga0065720, IMG submission 59107) | Thermophilic microbial communities from the Joint Bioenergy Institute, California, USA of rice/straw/compost enrichment - eDNA_2 v2... | ecosystem: Engineered > Solid waste > Grass >... | reverse complement strand
CCGTGCCCGTGACGGGCTCCGGAGCCCCGCGAAGACCATCCGAAGAGATCAACCGGCCGGCACGGCGCCGCGCCGCCGACCGCCGACCGCCCGGCGGCCGCCGAGATCGGCTCGCCGCCCGGCCGACATCCCGGCCCGCAGCCCGCTGCCGGACACCCGCGCCGGCCGCGCCGTCGGCAGGTGCGGGTACGCGGCGGCGAACGCGCGGTCGACCTCGGCGGCCCGGTCGGCCAGCACCAGTTCGGTGCTGGGCACGCCCGCGGGCACGGTGCGCTCCTCCGCGGCCGAGCGCCCTTCGGCCGCGATCAGCCTGCGGTGCACCTCCGCGGCGAACCCGTGCAGCCAGGACCGCCGGTAGGCGGCCACCGACTCGTCCGGCCAGGCCGGCCGCTGACCGGCCAGCTGGGCGGTGGCCTGCATGAGCAGCGAGGTGAACAGCATCTCCACCCGTTCGCGATCGCTGGCGAACCCGAAGACGGTGACCGCCGCAACCCGACCACCTGGCCGGGTGTGCAGCACCGAGCGGCAGCGCAGCGCCGCCGCGATCCACGCGAGCAGCCGCGCCTTCGCCGAGCTGTACGGGTCGGTCATCGCGATCGTGGTGCCGCCCGGCACGTCCCGGCCCGGCTCGGCGGCCGCGAGCAGCGCCTCGTCGATCCCGTGGCGGGCCATCAGCTCCATGGCCTTGGCGGTGTAGGTCTCGCTCTCCTCCGGCGTGGCCGCCCGCTCCGCCTTGGCCAGCAGTTTGCGGATGACCTCGAGCTTCTCCGACTTCTTCGCCGATTCCCCGCGCACCCGTCGTCCCCTCCCCGTGAGCGGTGGTGCTCACGGTGTTCGAACACCTGTTCGCACGAAGGTGTACCACGGGGTGCCGACAGATGCAGGCTCGCGACGCGCGTACGGCACCGACGCAACCGGATCGGGAACCGCCTTACACCAGAACGGCCCAGCGCCGACACGCCGGGGCGCCACGCCGTGCGAAACGCCGGTCCTACCCTGGAGGGGCCATGGCCGACCCTGCCGCACCGCGAAGCTCCCCGGTCCCCGCTCCCGGCGATCCGGCGCGGTACCGCCCGGCCCCGGGATCGATCCCGGACGAACCCGGGGTCTACCGCTTCGCCGACCAGCACGGCCGGGTCATCTACGTCGGCAAGGCCAAGAGCCTGCGCCAGCGCCTGAGTTCCTACTTCGCGGACGTCTCGAGCCTGCACCCGCGCACGCGGCAGATGGTCACCACTGCCACCTCGGTGCAGTGGACCGTGGTGTCGACCGAGGTGGAGGCGCTGCAGCTCGAGTACAACTGGATCAAGGAGTTCGATCCGCGGTTCAACGTCCGCTACCGCGACGACAAGACCTACCCGGTTCTGCAGGTGACGATGGCCGAGGAGTTCCCCCGGCTGTCGGTCTACCGCGGGCCGCGCCGCAAGGGTGCCCGCTACTTCGGCCCGTACGCCCACGCGTGGGCGATCCGGGAGACCCTCGACACGCTGCTGCGCGTCTTCCCCGCGCGGACCTGCTCGACCGGGGTGTTCCGCCGGCACGGCCAGATGGGCCGGCCGTGCCTGCTCGGCTACATCGACAAGTGCTCGGCGCCGTGCGTCGGCCGCGTCGACGCGCAGGAGCACCGCGCGATCGTGGAGGACTTCTGCGACTTCCTCGGCGGCCGCACCGACCACTTCATCCGTGACCTGGAGAAGCGGATGAACGAGGCGGCCGAGGCGCTGGAGTTCGAGAAGGCCGCCCGGCTGCGCGATGACATCGGCGCGCTGCGCCGGGCGATGGAGCGCCAGGCCGTCGTGCTCGGCGACGGCACCGACGCCGACGTCGTCGCCTTCGCCGAGGACGAGCTGGAGGCGGCCGTCCAGGTCTTCCACGTCCGCGGCGGGCGGGTGCGCGGGCAGCGCGGCTGGGTCGTGGAGAAGGTGGAGCCGACCACCACCGAACAGCTGGTGGAGCGGTTCCTCACGCAGTTCTACGGCGAACAGGCCGCACTGGCCGGAGCGGCCGACGACGCGATGCAGCCGGTGCCGAAGGAGATCCTGGTGCCGGCACTGCCCGCCGATCTCGGTTCGATCACCGACTGGCTGTCCGGGCTGCGCGGCTCGCGTGTGCAGGTCCGGGTGCCGCAGCGCGGCGACAAGCGGGCGCTCGCCGAGACGGTGGCCCGCAACGCGGGGGAGGCGCTGACCCAGCACAAGCTGCGCCGCGCCGGCGACCTCACCGCGCGTTCGGCGGCGCTGCAGGAGCTGCAGGACGCCCTCGGTCTGGAGCAGGCTCCGCTGCGCATCGAGTGCATCGACGTCTCCCACGTGCAGGGCACGAACGTCGTGGCGTCGCTGGTGGTGTTCGAGGACGGCATCGCGCGCAAGTCCGAGTACCGCCGCTTCGAGATCCGCGATGGCGCCGAGGGCGGGGACGTCGCCTCGATCGCCGAGGTCGTGCGGCGGCGGTTCAAGCGGTACCTCGCGGAGACCGGGGCGACGAACGGTAACGCCGGGGCCGCGCAGGGCGACCCCCACGACACGGCCTCCCGGCCGGGCATCGATCCCGAGACGGGGCGTCCGCGCAAGTTCGCCTATCCGCCGAACCTGCTGGTCGTCGACGGTGGGCAGCCGCAGGTGGAGGCGGCGGCCGACGTGCTCGCCGAGCTCGGGATCACCGACGTGGCACTCTGCGGCCTGGCGAAGCGGCTCGAGGAGGTGTGGTTGCCCGGCGACCCCGACCCGATCATCCTGTCGCGCACCAGCGAGGGACTGTACCTGCTGCAGCGGGTGCGGGACGAGGCGCACCGGTTCGCGATCAGCTACCACCGGCAGCGCCGGTCGAAGACCATGACGACCTCCGTGCTGGACGGCGTGCCCGGGCTGGGGCCCGCCCGCAAGGCGGCGCTGCTCAAGCACTTCGGGTCGGTCCGCAAGCTGCGCGAGGCGGACGTCGACGACATCGCGGCGCTGCCCGGGTTCGGCAGGCGCACGGCCGAGGCGGTGCTGACGGCGCTCGCGCCGCGGCCGGAGGGGGACGGCGATGACGGGTGAACCACCGCCGGAGGGCCCGGTCGGCATCGAGGTCACGCTGGTCAGCGGGTTGTCCGGGGCCGGGCGCAGCACGGCGGCGAAGGTGCTGGAGGACCTCGGCTGGTTCGTCGTGGACAACCTGCCGCCCGAGCTGATCGCCACGATGATGGAGCTCGGAGCGAAGGCCCGCGGCGAGATCACCCGCATCGCCGTCGTGATGGACGTGCGCAGCCGCGCGTTCACCGCGGACCTCGGCGCCGTCATCAAGGACCTGGACGCGCGCGGCTACCGGCCGCGGCTGCTGTTCCTGGAGGCTTCGGACGCGGTGCTGGTGCGCCGGTTCGAGCAGGTGCGCCGCAGCCACCCGCTGCAGGGCGACGGGCGACTGGCCGACGGGATCGCCGCGGAGCGCGAGCTGCTGCGGCCGCTGCGGGAGGACGCCGACCTGGTCATCGACACGTCGAACACCACCGTCCCGGCGCTGCGGGCGAAGCTGGAGCGGGCGTTCGGCGGCGAGACCGTCCACCACACGAAGGTCACCGTGGTCTCGTTCGGCTACAAGTACGGCCTGCCGATGGACTCCGACCTGGTGGTCGACGTGCGGTTCCTGCCGAACCCGTACTGGATCCCGGAGCTGCGCGACCTCACCGGCCGCGACGAGGCCGTGCGCGACTACGTGCTCAGCCAGGACGGGGCGGAGGAGTTCATCACCCGCTACCTGGAGCTGCTCGGCATCGTCGCCGCCGGGTACCGGCGGGAGGGCAAGCGCTACCTCACGCTCTCGGTGGGCTGCACCGGCGGCAAGCACCGCAGCGTCGCGATCAGCGAGGAGATCGCGCGCCGGCTCGCGGCGTCCGACCAGGGACTGACGGTGAACGTCGCGCACCGCGACCTGGGGCGCGAATGACGACGGCCGGACAGACGCTCCCCCGTGCCGTGGCGCTCGGCGGCGGTCACGGTCTGCACGCGACCCTGCACGCGCTGCGCGTGCTGGCGGCGCAGGGGCACATCTCGGACGCGGTCACCGCGGTGGTCACCGTGGCCGACGACGGCGGCTCGTCCGGCAGGCTGCGCCGCGAGCTGGGCCTGCTGCCGCCCGGTGACCTGCGGATGGCGCTGGCCGCGCTCGCGGCCGACGATCCCGTGGGGCAGCGCTGGGCCGAGGTGGTTCAGCACCGCTTCGGCGGCACCGGCGCGCTGGCCGGGCACGCGGTCGGCAACCTGATCCTGGCCGGGCTGATGGAGACCCTCGGCGACCCGGTGGCCGCGCTGGACGAGGTGGCGCGGCTGCTGCGGCTGTCCGGCCGGGTGCTGCCGATGAGCTGCGACCCGCTCGACATCGAGGCCGACGTCGTCGGCCTGGGCGCCGATCCGCACGCGGCGCACCGCATCCGCGGCCAGGTGGCGGTCGCGTCCACCCCGGGCCGGCCGCAGCGGGTGTGGCTGCGTCCGGAGCGGCCGAAGGCCTGCCCGGAGGCGGTCGCCGCGGTGCGGGAGGCCGATCTCGTGCTGCTCGGCCCCGGTTCGTGGTTCACCAGCGTGCTGCCGCACCTGCTCGTACCCGATCTGCGCGACGCGCTGCTGGAGACGCCGGCCCGGCGCGTCCTCGTGCTCAACCTGGCCCCCGAACCCGGGGAGACGGCCGGGTTCTCCCCGGAGCAGCACCTGGCTGTGCTCACCGAGCACGAGCCGCAGCTGCGCGTCGACGCCGTCGTCGCCGACGTCGACGCGGTCCCCGTGCCCGACCGTCTGTTCAAGGCGGCCGAGTCGCTGCTCGCCCCGGGCGGCCGGGTCCACCTCGCCCCGGTCGCCGCCCCCGGCCACGTCCCGCGCCACGAGCCGGCCGCACTCGCGGCGGCCCTGGCCGAGGTGCTGGCCGGTCCGGCCCACGCTCCGGCCGCTGCGTCCACCTCCGTGCCCCGGCCCGGGGAGGCGTAGCGTGCCAGACCCGCTCCCTACTCCCGCCCCTGTCCGGAGGTTCCACCCATGGCGATGACCTCAGCGGTCAAGGACGAGCTCTCGCGGCTCGCCGTCACGAAGCCGTGCTGCCGGCGCGCCGAGGTGGCCGCGCTGCTGCGCTTCGCGGGCGGCCTGCACATCGTCGGCGGCCGCGTCGTCATCGAGGCCGAGGTCGACACCGGATCCGTCGCCCGCCGCCTGCGCAAGGAGATCCACGAGCTCTACGGCCACACCTGCGAGGCGCACGTGATCACCGCGGGCGGTCTGCGCCGCGGCGCCCGCTACGTGATCCGGGTGGTGCGCGACGGGGAGGGGCTGGCCCGCCAGACCGGGCTGCTCGACAACCGCGGCCGTCCCGTGCGCGGGCTGCCGCCGCAGGTCGTGTCCGGGGGGCTCTGCGACGCCGAGGCCGCCTGGCGGGGGGCGTTCCTGGCGCACGGCTCGCTGACCGAACCGGGCCGCAGTTCGGCGCTCGAGGTGACCTGCCCCGGGCCGGAGGCGGCGCTGGCGCTGGTGGGGGCGGCCCGGCGGCTCGGCGTGACGGCGAAGGCCCGCGAGGTGCGCGGCGCCGATCGCGTGGTGGTGCGCGACGGTGACGCGATCAGCGCGCTGCTCACCCGCATGGGCGCGCACGAGTGCGTGCTCGCGTGGGAGGAGCGGCGGATGCGCCGCGAGGTGCGGGCCACGGCCAACCGGCTGGCCAACTTCGACGACGCCAACCTGCGCCGCTCGGCACGGGCCGCGGTGGCCGCGGCCGCGCGGGTGTCGCGGGCGCTGGAGATCCTCGGCGACGACGTGCCGCCGCACCTGCTGCAGGCCGGCAAGCTGCGCTTGGAGCACACGCAGGCGTCGCTGGAGGAGCTGGGCCAGCTGGCCGATCCGCCGATGACCAAGGACGCCGTCGCCGGGCGGATCCGCCGGCTGCTGCACATGGCCGACAAGCGGGCCGCCGACCTGGGCATCCCCGACACGGAGTCGGCCGTGACCCCGGAGATGCTGGAGGAGGCCTGAGATCACGCCCACGCGTGATACCTCGCATGTTGATCGATCCAGACCCTCCCTGCGCGGATGACGGACCGCAACGCTAGGGTCGGTGCGCGGAAGCCGCGCACCGACCCTGGTGACCGGCATACGGCGATCGAGGAGGCACGAGCGTGACTGTGCGCGTAGGCGTGAACGGTTTCGGACGGATCGGCCGGAACTTCTGGCGGGCGCTGGACGCCCAGAAGTCCGCGTCCGGCCTCGACATCGAGATCGTCGCGGTCAACGACATCACCGACAACGCGACGCTCGCGAACCTGCTGAAGTTCGACTCGATCCTGGGCCGGTTGCCGTACCCGGTCACCTCCACCGACGACGAGATCATCGTCGACGGGAAGGGCTTCAAGGGCCTCGCGGTGCGCGACCCCGCCGAGCTGCCCTGGAAGGACCTCGGCGTGGACATCGTCGTCGAGTCGACGGGCATCTTCACCAAGCGCGAGGCCGCCGCGAAGCACCTGGAGGCGGGCGCGAAGAAGGTCATCATCTCGGCGCCGGCCACCGGTGAGGACATCACCATCGTCAAGGGCGTCAACGACGACCAGTACGACGGCTCGCAGGACATCATCTCCAACGCGTCCTGCACCACGAACTGCGCGGCCCCGCTGGCCAAGGTCCTCGACGACCTGGCCGGCATCGAGAAGGGCCTGATGACCACGATCCACGCCTACACGCAGGACCAGAACCTGCAGGACGGTCCGCACCGCGACCCGCGCCGGGCCCGGGCGGCGGCGCTGAACATCGTGCCGACCACCACCGGCGCCGCGAAGGCGATCGGTCTGGTGCTGCCGCACCTGAAGGGCAAGCTGGACGGCTACTCGCTGCGCGTGCCGGTGCCCACCGGGTCGATCACCGACCTGACCGTGGAGCTGCGCCGCGAGGTCTCCGTCGAGGAGATCAACGCCGCGTACAAGGCCGCTGCCGAGGAGGGCCCGCTCAGGGGCGTCCTGAGCTACTCGGAGGCGCCGCTGGTGTCGTCGGACATCGTCACCGACCCGGCGTCGTGCATCTTCGACGCGCCGCTGACCAAGGTCATCGGCAACCAGGTGAAGGTGTTCGGCTGGTACGACAACGAGTGGGGCTACTCGAACCGCCTCGTCGACATCGTGAGCCTGGTGGCGTCGAAGCTGTGACGGGGATGTGGACGGAGGACCGACTCGGGGTGGGAGCCGCCCGGTGAAGACCCTCGACGACCTGCTCGCCACGGACGTGAAGGGGCGCGGTGTGCTCGTGCGCTCCGACCTGAACGTGCCGCTGGACGGCGAGACGATCACCGACGACGGCCGGATCCGCGCGTCGCTACCGACGATCAACGCGCTGCGCGGGGCCGGGGCGCGGGTGGTCGTCGCGGCGCACCTGGGCCGCCCCAAGGGCGGGCCGGACCCGGAGTACTCGCTCGCCCCGGTGGCGAAGCGCCTGGGCGAGCTGCTGGGCACCGAGGTGCCCCTGGTCCAGCTCGCCGACGGCGCGCCCCAGGTGGGGCCCGGCGAGGTCGTGCTGCTGGAGAACGTGCGCTTCGACCCGCGCGAGACCAGCAAGAACGACGACGATCGGGCGGCGCTCGCCCGTGAGCTGGCAGCGCTGGTCGGCAGCGACGGCGCGTTCGTGTCCGACGGCTTCGGCGTCGTGCACCGCAAGCAGGCCTCGGTCTACGACGTGGCCCGCGAGCTGCCGGCCTACGCCGGCGGGCTCGTGCTGGCCGAGGTCGAGGTGCTGCGCAGGCTGACCGGCGACCCGGACCGGCCGTACACGGTCGTGCTCGGCGGCTCCAAGGTCTCCGACAAGCTGGCCGTCATCGAGTCGCTCCTGCCGCGGGTCGACTCGTTGCTGGTCGGCGGTGGCATGTGCTTCACGTTCCTGGCCGCGCAGGGCCTGGGTATCGGCACGTCGCTGCTGGAGACCGAGCGCATCGACGACTGCCGGCGGCTGCTGGAGACCGGCAAGATCGTGCTGCCGACCGACGTCGTGGTGGCCGACAAGTTCGCCGCGGACGCCGCCACGCAGACCGTGCCGGCCGACCAGATCCCCGACGGGTGGATGGGGCTGGACATCGGCCCGGCGTCCGTCGCGGCGTTCACCGAGGTGCTGGGCGCGGCGAAGACGGTGTTCTGGAACGGCCCGATGGGCGTGTTCGAGATGGCGCCGTTCGCCGCCGGTACCCGCGGCGTGGCGGAGGCGATCATCGCCTCGTCGGCGTACTCCGTGGTCGGCGGCGGTGACTCGGCCGCTGCGGTGCGGGCGCTCGGCCTCGCCGAGGACGGCTTCTCGCACATCTCCACCGGCGGCGGCGCCTCACTGGAGTACCTGGAGGGCAAGCACCTGCCCGGCATCGCGGTGCTGGAGCAGGAGCAGGCATGAACCAGCAGGTCGAGCCGCGCAAGCCGCTCATCGCCGGCAACTGGAAGATGAACCTCACCCACCTCGAGGGCATCCACCTCGTCCAGAAGCTGGCGATGTCGCTGCCGGAGAAGTACTACGCGAAGGTCGACGTCGCGGTCCTGCCGCCGTTCACGCACATCCGCAGCGTCCAGACGCTGATCGACGGCGACGAGCTGCTGATGGTGCACGGCGCGCAGGACATCTCCCCGTACGACTCCGGTGCCTACACCGGCGACGTGTCGGGGCCGATGCTCGCCAAGCTCGGCTGCAAGTACGTCGTGGTCGGGCACTCGGAGCGGCGCGAGTACCACCACGAGACCGACGAGCTGGTCAACCTCAAGGTGCGGGCGGCGCTCAAGCACGGCATCACCCCCATCCTGTGCGTGGGGGAGGGGCTGGACGTCCGCGAGGCGGGCGGGCACATCGCACACATCACGGCCCAGCTGCGGGCCGCGCTGGCGAAGGTGCCCGCCGCGCAGATCACGGGTGAGGGGCCGACGCTCGTCGTCGCCTACGAGCCGATCTGGGCCATCGGCACGGGCAAGGTGGCCAGCCCGGCCGACGCGCAGGAGGCGTGCGCCGCACTGCGCGCCACCCTGGCCGAGCTGTACGACGCCGACGTAGCCCGGCGCCTCCGGATCCTCTACGGCGGCTCGGTGAAGTCCAGCAACGTGGGCGAGATCGTGGCCGAGCCCGACGTCGACGGCGCGCTCGTCGGCGGGGCCAGCCTGGACGGCGCGGAGTTCGCGAAGCTGTGCGCCGTGGCGGCGGGCGGCCCGCTACCCTGACGGCTCTTCCTCGACGGCGTCGTGGTCGCCCCGGCCGGACGGGCCGGCCGGGGCCGACCGGCCTTGATCGATCCGATCGTGACCCGGGGCACGCGCGGCCCTGAGCTCCAGGTACCCTCGTACGCCCCACCACCGTCAGACCTGCGAACGCTCGCGAAGGTCCGGAAGTCGAGGAACGGATGCATCTCGCACTGCAGATCGTGCTGATCGTCACCAGCGTGCTGCTGGTGCTGCTGATCCTGCTGCATCGCGGGCGAGGCGGTGGCCTCTCGTCCCTGTTCGGCGGCGGCGTGCAGTCGAGCCTCTCGGGATCGAGCGTGGTCGAGAAGAACCTCGACCGGTTGACCCTGTTCGTCGGTGCCGTATGGCTCATCGCCATCATCGGCATCGGCCTCCTCGTGAAGATCGGGGCGTGACCAGTTGGCCATGGCAGGTGGAAATGCGATCCGAGGCACCCGCGTGGGTGCCGGTCCGATGGGTGAGTCCGAGCGGGGCGAGACCGCCCCCCGGTGCCGCGTGAACTACTACTGCGCGAACGGCCACGTGACCTCGCCGTCGTTCGCGATCGACGCCGAGATCCCGGAGACCTGGGACTGCCCGCGCTGCGGGTTCCCGGCCGGGCGCGACGGGAACAATCCGCCCGCACCTCCGCGCACGGAGCCGTACAAGACGCACCTGGCGTACGTGAAGGAGCGGCGGACCGACGAGGACGGCGAGGCCATCCTCGAAGAAGCGCTGGCCCGGCTGCGCGCGTCGCGCGAGCTCTGAGCTCGGCCTCTTCTGCGCTCCCTCGGCCGCGGCCGGGGGAGCGCTTCGTCTTCTAGAGGTCGGGCAGCTGCTCGGCGAGCGCCTCGGTCAGCGCCTCGGTGGTGGTGCCGGGCGGGGCCTTCGCCACGGTGACGGTGACGAGCTCACCGTCGCGGGTGGTGGCCGCCATCAGGGAGCCCGCGCCGAGGCGGCACACGAACCCGTTGCCAGCGGCCTGCCGGGTGCCGGGTACGCACGCCTGTGCGACGGTGTCGAGGTTCGGCCCGTCGTCGAGGGTGACCGCGGCGAACGCCTCCTCCGGTGCCCCGACCGGGTCGTAGACGCAGCGGGTCGCGGTGCCCGTCTCCGCCTCGGCGGTCCAGGTGATGCCCGTAGCAGCGGTGAGCCGGTCGACGTCGAGCAGGCACGACGCCGGCGGAGGCGGTGGAGCGCTGCTGGCCGCAGGAGCATCGGGCGCGGCCGACGGAGGAGCACTGCACCCCGTCATCAGCGCCGTCACCAGCGCCAGCGCCGTCGTCAGCGCCGTCGTCAGCGCCGTCGTCAGCGCTGTCGTCAGCGCTGTCGGCAGCGCTGTCGTCAGGGCGCCGGCGGGGACTGTCCGTCGGGGCAGGCTCATGTGGGACGAGCCTAGATCGGCGATAGATTCTCGCCATGAGCCGATGGTCACTGCCGCCCTCCGCGATCCCGACGGCGTGGTTCAACGTCATCCCCCACCTCACGTCTCCGCTGCAGCCGCCGCTGCACCCGGGCACTCGCGAGCCCGTCGGCCCGGACGACCTGGCACCGCTGTTCCCGATGGCGCTGATCGGGCAGGAGGTGAGCACCGACCCGTGGATCGACATCCCGGGTGAGGTGCTCGACATCCTGCGCCTGTGGCGTCCCACGCCGCTGGTGCGCGCCACCCGCCTGGAGAAGGCGCTGGGCACGCCCGCGCGGATCTACTTCAAGGACGAGTCGGTCTCGCCCTCGGGCAGCCACAAGACCAACACCGCGGTCGCCCAGGCCTTCTACAACAAGCAGGAGGGCATCGCCCGCCTGACCACGGAGACCGGTGCCGGCCAGTGGGGGACCGCTCTGTCGTTCGCGTGCTCGCAGTTCGACCTGGACCTCAAGGTCTACATGGTCCGCACCTCCTACGAGCAGAAGCCGTACCGGCGGATCGCGATCGAGACCTGGGGCGGCGAGGTCGTCCCGTCTCCGGTGGACGACCCGAACAACCCGGGTTCGCTCGGCTCGGCCATCTCCGACGCGGTCCGCGACTGCGTCTCCCGCGACGACACCCACTACTCGCTGGGCTCGGTCCTCAACCACGTGCTGCTGCACCAGACGGTGATCGGGCTCGAGGCGAAGGAGCAGCTGGAGCAGGCGGGGGAGCGGCTGCCCGACGTCGTCATCGCGCCGTGCGGCGGCGGCTCGAACCTCGGCGGCATCACCTTCCCGTTCGTCCCCGAGAAGGACGTGCGGCTGCTCGCGGTCGAACCGGTGTCGTGCCCGACCCTGACCCAGGGCACGTTCGACTACGACTTCGGCGACGTCGCGGGGACCACCCCGCTGCTGCCGATGTACACCCTCGGCCACGACTTCATGCCGCCCTCGATCCACGCGGGCGGCCTGCGCTACCACGGCGACGCACCGCTGGTCTCCCAGCTCGTCCGCGACGGCCGCATGGAGGCCGTGGCGTACCCGCAGGGCAAGGTCTTCGAGGCCGCCGTCCAGTTCACCCGCACCGAGGGCAAGATCCCCGCCCCGGAGACCTCCCACGCGATCCGCGCCGCCATCGACGAGGCCCTCGCGGCCAAGGAGACCGGCGAGGAGAAGGTCATCCTGTTCAACTTCAGCGGGCACGGCTTCCTCGACCTGGCCGCGTACGACGACTACAACAACGGCCGGCTGCCGGAGGAGCAGGGCTGAGGACCTGTGCACGCACGTGGGGCAGGCGGGGCCCGTCAGGCCTTGGCCTGTTCCACGTGCGTGCCTCGTCGGTGATGGACCGCCGTCGCTCCTGCGCGGTCGGCCGCGTGGGCGAGCAACCGCCGCCGAAGCGGTGCCCGGGCACCGGGGCCGCATCGCCGGGTCGCAGCGCACCTGGCTGAGGCCGATGTCGGCCAGCAGCGCCTGGGTCAGGAGGCGATGACCTGAGGTGCGTGCACCTTGAGCTGAGCATTGGCCCAACGCATCTGGCGCAGCGTCTGGGGATGGCAGCTACTGGCCAGCTCGAAGACGTCGCGCTCCTTCATGGCCTGGGCGGCCTGCGCCAGCACCTCCCAGTCCAGGGAGACCCCGGCCGCCTTCCGGTGCAGGCGGCGTAGGTCAGCGAGCAGCAGCAGGCCCGTCTCCGGTCGCGAGGTCACAGCTGTGCTCGCACGCTGCACCACCCGCTCGACGACGGCGGGCGCTCCCGCCGACGCGGAGCGGGAGATGTGCAGGCCGCGCCGTTCCGCGCAGGCAACGATGCGCTCGACGTGCTCCTGCGACCAGCCGGCGATGTCGCGTGCAACGTGGAACACCTCGTGCTCGGCACGGTGTCGATCGGCCATCAGCAGCAAGGTCCGCGCGAGGCTGTTCTCGGACCGGTGCAGCTCGCGCAGCACCAGATCGATCTTGCTCATCGGCGCGCCCCCCTCGTCTCGGCGGTGGCCCCGGCGGTCGGTGGCACCCCGGCCGTGACGGGGTAGGACGCCGCGGTGGTCGGGGCGGGTGCCGGTCCGGTCGCGGGCGACACCCGGGTGATGCGGGCGGCGGCGGTCTTGAACAGCGGCTGTTTGGAGACGGGGTCCCAGTCGGTGGGGGTCAACTCGTTGGCCGCGCGGTCGTGCGCGTCGTCCGTGGTGTCCCAGTAGCCGTAGTGGAACGGCACGAACAACACGCCATCGCGGATGCCGCCGATCCGTGCCCTGGCCCGGATGCTGCCGCGTGCGGTCGAGACTTCGGCGAGGTCACCCTCGTCGAGGCCGAGGCGCGCGGCATCGGCTCGGGAGCACTCCACCCACACGTCCGGCGCGGCGGCCTGCAGCTGGGGAGTGCGTCCGGTCTTGGTGCGGGTGTGGAAGTGGTAGAGGGTGCGGCCGGTGATCAGCGCGAACGGGTACTCGTCGACGATCGGCTCGTGCGGCGGAAGGTACTCCGCGGCCTTGAGGATCGCCTTCGCGTCCGGGTTGAGCGCGCGGTACTCGGTGAGGTCGAGCGGTGCCCCGGTCACGAGGTCTCGGCCGTAGCTCTCGCACTCGTCGGGGTGGGAGAAGAAGCGGCCGTCGCCGTACAGGCGCTCGGTGCCGTCGGGGTGCTCAGCGTTGCACGGCCACTGGATCCCCGACGGCGCGGCGCGCAGCCGCGCGTGGGACAGGCCCGTGTAGTCGCACGGGCGGGTCTCGGTGGACGCGGCCCACGCGTCGAACGCCGATTCGGCGTCGTGCCACTGCGGGAACGGCAGGCCGCCGCGGTCGCGGAAGTCCATGCGGCGGGCGAAGTCGAGGAAGATGTCGAGGTCGGGGCGGGCTTCCCCGGGCGGTTCGACGGCCTTGTCCGACAGGTGAACGGTGCGGTCGACGTTGGTGAAGCAACCGGTTTTCTCGCCCCAGGTGGCAGCGGGCAGCACGACGTCGGCCAGCTCTGCGGTCTCGGTCAGGAAGATGTCCTGCACGACGAGGAAGGGGCGGGCCAGCACTGAGCGGATCCGCGGCAGCTCCGGCAGGGAGACGGCGGGGTTCGTCCCGGACACCCAGAGCAGCGCGATGGTGCCCTGCTCGACGTTGCGGAAGATCTGCATCGCGTGCGTCGGTGGGCTCATGTGCGGGATCTGGAACGGATCGAGGTTCCAGTGCCGCGCCAGGTCGGTGACGTGAGCGCCGTTGCTCCAGTTGCGGAAACCCGACATGTCCCCGTCCGCACCGCACTCACGGGTGTTCTGCGCGGTCGGTTGTCCGTTCATCTGGAGGATGCCGCAGCCCGGCCGACCGAGCATGCCCTGGATCAGGTGGAGGTTGTTGACCTGCACCGCGGCCGCAGAGGCCTGATGTGACTGGTAGACGCCCTGCAGGACGGTGGACAGCAACCGTTCGGCGGTGCCGAGCACCCGCGCGGCGGCGCGGATGTCCTCGGCGGGCACCCGGCACACCTGCGCGGCCCACTCCGGCGGGCACTGCGCGACGCGGTCTCGCAGTTCGGCGTACCCGACCGTGTGCGCGTCGACGTACTCCTGGTCGACCCAGTCGTTCGCGATGATCTGGTGCAGCAGCGCGTTCATGAGCGCCACGTTCGTCCCCGGGAGCGGGGCCAGGTGCACGCCGCCGGACCGGGCGGCCTGCGCGACCGGGGTGCCGCGTGGGTCGACGCAGACGATCCGCGGCGGCTGCGGGCCGGCCAGCCGGTCGAGGATGCGGGACCAGAGCACGGACTGGGTCTCTGCGGCGTTGTGCCCGAACAGCGCGATCACGTCGGCGTGGTCGACGTCGGTGTAGGAGCCGGGCTGGCCGTCGCAGGCGAAGGTCTCCTTCAGCGCGGCGGCTGCGCTCGCGGTGCACAGGCGGGTGTTGCCGTCCATGTGGTTGGTGCCGATGGCGCCGTGCCCGATCGCGGCCAGCGTGTAGTACTCCTCGAGGAACAGCTGCCCGCTGGTGTAGAAGCCGATCGCGCTCGGCCCTCGGGCGTCGAGCAGCTCGCGCGTGCGGGAGACGACGCGGGCCATCGCCGTGTCCCAGTCGGTCTCGACGAGGCGGCCGCCTTCGCGCACGAGCGGGCGCCGCAGCCGGTCCGGCGAGTTGTTGGCCTGCCAGCCGTAGAGGTCCTTGGGGCCGAGCCGGCCTCTGTTGACGCGGTCCTCGGCACGCCCCCGCACGCCCACGATACGTCCGCCGGCGACGGCGATGTCCATCGCGTCGCCGTTGGAGTGCAGCACCGAGGCCGTGCGGACCCACCGCTCAACGTCGTCCGCGCCGATCCCGTCGGCCAGGAAGACGTCGGTGCGAGCCGGCCACTCGTCTCCCGGCCCGTACGGGGTCCGGTCTCCCCACGGTCGGGCGATCCGGTCGCTGCCGGACGTGCCGGAGGGGCCCGCGCTCGTTGCGTCCACGCGCATGGAGTACCCGCTCCTCACCGGTTCAGTTGCCGACGCGCAATCGTTGCCATCTCGCACGCAGTNTTGGTTGCGCACGCCCGCTACGGGCAGGCNTGCGGCCGTGAGCGCCGCGGGCCCGACGGACGACGTGGTCGACGCGCCACCTCGTGCTGACGCTGACCGCGAAGGGCAGGACCTGGCTGCGCGGGTCATGGACTTCCGACGCGCCGCCATCGCCGAAGTCCTGCAGTGCTTGCCGGCGACCCGCCGGCGTGCGCTGGTACCGGCCGTGCGCACGTTCGCCGACGCCGGCGGCGAGCCCGAGGCCGCCGCCTGGTCCTCGGGCCGGCCCACTGCGGACCGATGGCGTGCGCGCGCAACCATCACGCCACGTTTCCGCGAGGGCGTACGGGGTAGCCCACTCCTCCGCACGTGCGGGACGCCGCCGGGAAGGACTGACGCGATGACCACGGCACGAGAGATCATGAGCAGCGACGCGACCTGCGTGCGCAGCACCGAATCAGTGAGCGACGCCGCGCAGCGCATGGCCGAGCTCGGCGTCGGATCGCTGCCCATCTGCGGGGAGGACGACCGGCTGCAGGGCATGATCACCGACCGCGACATCGTGGTGAAGGTCCTCGCGGCGGGCAAGGACCCACGCGCAACCCAGGCCGGCGACCTTGCGCAGGGCGAGGCGGTGACCATCGGCGCTGACGACGACGCGGCCGAGCTGTTGCGCACCATGATCGAGCACAAGGTGCGCAGGCTGCCCGTCATCGACGGGCACAGCCTCGTCGGCATCGTCGCACTCGCGGACGTGGCGCGCAGCCTCGACGACCCCGATGCCGGAATGCTGCTCGACGCGCTGAGCACCGACTAGGGGGCACCCCGGGCGCGCCGGCAGACCGGTCTGCGCGCCTGGGCGCCGAGGTGGTCGAGGCTAGGCCCGCAGACGCCCGCCACGCTGCCCCACCAGCGGCGCAGGACCGCGACTGCACCCTGCGCGAGCCACCTGGAGCGGCGTGCCTGCCGTCCCGGCCCACCTCCGCCGAGGTCGGACCTAACCCAGCGACCGCAGGACCGGCTC
>Ga0065720_1003480_pt1 | contig 16086 bp, 12 predicted proteins | sample Thericmetagenome_FD_59107 | JGI IMG/M metagenome (GOLD analysis project Ga0065720, IMG submission 59107) | Thermophilic microbial communities from the Joint Bioenergy Institute, California, USA of rice/straw/compost enrichment - eDNA_2 v2... | ecosystem: Engineered > Solid waste > Grass >... | reverse complement strand
GGCGATGCGGGCGTGGAAGGCGACCTGGAGCAGCAGGTCGCCGAGCTCCTCGCGGAGCGCCCCGTGGTCGCCCTCCTCGATCGTCTCGGTGACCTCGTAGGCCTCCTCCAGCAGGTACGGCAGGAGCGACTCGTGGGTCTGCTTCCTGTCCCACGGGCAGTTCGTGCGCAGCCGGTCCATCACCCGCACCACGTCGAGCAGCCGCGCGCCGGGCGGGTCGTAGGAGCCGGTCACGACCTCGATCGCGGGCGGCTCGCCGAGCTCCCGGACGGCGCGCAGGAACTCCTCGTCGCCGTCGTCCTGGGCCGCGAGCCAGGCCACGGTGCCCGCCGCGGCGCGGCGGGCGACCGCCTGCGGGTCGGGGGTCACGGTCTCGACGGCGATCCCGGCCTCGGCGAGGGACGGCAGCAGCGGATGCTCCGGCGTGCCGGTGAGCACCGGGTTCGCGCGCAGCGCCTCCCACGCCCGGAGGGTGAGCAGGCCGGGGGCGACCCGCGGCGAGCTGGTGACGACGATCAGCACCGGTCGGGCTCCGGGCTCATTCCTCGTGCGCGTCGGCGTCGGGGGCGCCGAAGCGGTTGGGCAGCTGGAACCTGCCGTCGAGGCTGACGCGGGTGCCGTACCGCGGGCTCCAGGTCACCGGCGCGGCGGTGGACAGCTCCTGGTGGAGCTTGGTCAGCATCTCCTCCTCCGGGGTCTGCCCGATGGTGATGCCGAGCCGGGGGGCGACCTTCGTCTGGATGATCTCGGCGCGCACCACGTCGCGGATCTTGCTCCTCGGGATGGCGGCACGCGGGGCGAGCTGCTCGACGGGCACCTGGTACCGCGCGAGCTCGTCGTCGATCTCCTTCTCGGTCACCGTGATGCCGTCCCGGGCGGCGAGCTGGTCGGCCTGCTTGATCATCACCAGGTAGTGCAGCACCATCTGGGGGAGCTTCGCCGGGAGCGCCTCGGGCGCGGTCAGATCGACGTTGACGGCGGCGGCCTCCCGCTGCACCGCCTCGACGTTCTCGTTCAGCTCGGCGACGGAGATGCGCTCGCCGCCCACCACGGCGGCGGTGCCCGCGCCGGCGGGGGAACAGGCCGTCAGCGCCACGGCGGTGGCCGCCACGGCCAGCAGGACACGCACACGATTCGACTTCACCGTATCGACCTTCCGAGATGCGCGGGACGCAGGCACGTTACCATCGGCGCCCGTCCCTCCATCCATCGTTCGCGGTTGCTTTCACGGTTGCTGTGGAAAACCTGTTCGCATCCGCCGGTCACCCGCCGCTCACCGGGCGGCCGACGGCGTGCGCGCCGCCCCGCCGGACGAGGCCGCGGCGGCCGGGGGCGGGAACATCGCCTCCACCAGGTCACCGCACCATTTCAGCAGCTCCAGATCGCGCAGCGGCCGGCCCCCCACCGGCTTGGTGCGCGGCACCGGCACGAGCAGCACCCGGGTCGCCTGCTTCCACAGCGCCTTGGGGTAGAGCCGCTGCAGCCGCACCTGCTGGGACTCCTTCAGCTCCACCGGCGCGAACCGGATGTGCTGGCCCTGCAGCGTGACGTCGGTGAGCCCGGCCCGGCCCGCCCGCACCCGGAACCGGGCCACCTCCAGCAGGTTGTCCACCTCCTGCGGCGGCGGGCCGTACCGGTCGCGCAGCTCCTCGCGGACGGCGAGGATGTCGTCGTCCGAGGTGACCGCGGCGATCCGCTTGTAGGCCTCCAGGCGCAGCCGCTCGGAGGTCACGTAGTCGTGCGGCACGTGCGCGTTCACCGGCAGCTCGACCTTCACCTCGGGCCGCTCGGGCTCCACCGCGCCGCCGGCGAGCTTCGCCTTCTGCTCCTGCACCGCCTCGGCCATCATCCGCACGTACAGGTCGAACCCGACCCCGGCGATGTGGCCGGACTGCTCCGCGCCGAGGATGTTGCCCGCGCCGCGGATCTCCAGGTCCTTCATCGCCACGTACATGCCCGCGCCCATCTCGGTGTGCTGGGCGATCGTGGCGAGGCGCTCGTGCGCGGTCTCGGTGAGCGGCGTCTCCGGCGGGTAGAGGAAGTACGCGTAGCCGCGCTCGCGGCCCCGCCCGACCCGGCCGCGCAGCTGGTGCAGCTGGGAGAGGCCGTAGTTGTCGGCCCGGTCCACGATCAGCGTGTTCGCGTTCGGCACGTCGAGGCCGGACTCGACGATCGTGGTGCACACGAGCACGTCGTACTCGCGCTCCCAGAACGCCACCATGATCTTCTCGAGCTGGTGCTCGTTCATCTGGCCGTGCGCGACCGCGACCCGCGCCTCNGGGACGAGCTCGCGCACCCGGGCGGCGNCCTTGTCGATCGAGCGCACCCGGTTGTGCACGAAGAACACCTGGCCGTCGCGCATCAGCTCGCGCCGGATCGCNGCGGCGATCTGCTTGTCGTCGTACGGCCCGACGAAGGTGAGGATCGGGTGNCGCTCCTCCGGCGGGGTGAGGATGGTGGACATCTCCCGGATGCCGGTGAGGCCCATCTCCAGCGTGCGCGGGATCGGCGTGGCGGACATCGCGAGCACGTCCACCTGGGTGCGCAGCCGCTTCATCGCCTCCTTGTGCTCGACGCCGAAGCGCTGCTCCTCGTCGATGATCACCAGCCCGAGGGCCTTGAACCGCACCTCCGGGGAGAGCAGCCGGTGCGTGCCGATCACCACGTCGACCGTGCCGTCGGCGAGCCCGCGCAGCGTCTCGGCGACCTCGGCGTCGCTCTGGAACCTCGACAGCGGGCGCACCACCACCGGGAACGAGGAGAACCGCTCGGTGAAGGTGGACATGTGCTGCTGCACCAGCAGCGTGGTCGGCACGAGCACCGCCACCTGGCGGTTGTCCTGCACCGCCTTGAACGCCGCGCGCACCGCGATCTCGGTCTTGCCGTACCCGACGTCGCCGCAGATCAGCCGGTCCATCGGGACCGGCCGCTCCATGTCCCGCTTCACCTCCTCGATCGCCTCCAGCTGGTCGGGGGTCTCGGCGTACGGGAAGGCGTCCTCCATCTCGCGCTGCCACGGCGTGTCCGGGGCGAACGCGTGCCCGGGCGAGGCCATCCGGGCGCTGTACAGCCGGATCAGCTCCCCGGCGATCTCCTTCACCGCCTTGCGCGCCCGGCTCTTCGCCTTCGCCCAGTCGGACCCGCCCATCCGGTGCAGCGTCGGGGACTCGCCGCCGACGTACCGGGTGACCTCGTCGAGCTGGTCGGTCGGCACGTAGAGCCGGTCGCCCTTGGCGTACTCGATCACCAGGTACTCGCGGGTCGCGCCCTGCACCGTGCGCTGCACCATCTCCACGTAGCGCCCCACGCCGTGCTGCTCGTGCACCACGTAGTCGCCGACCTTGAGCTGCAGCGGGTCGACCATGTTGCGGCGGCGGCTGGGCAGCTTGCGCATGTCCCTGGTGGACGCCTTCTGGCCCACCAGGTCGGTGTGCGTGAGCAGCGCGAGCGCCGGCGTGACGAAGCCGTGCTCGAGGCGGCCGGTGGTCACGTGCACCACGCCGGGGGCGGGCGGCGTGTCGATGCCGTGCTCCAGCCGGGCGGGCACGTCCACGCCCTTGAGCAGCTCCACCATGCGCTCGGCGGTGCCGTGGCCCTCGCTCAGCAGCACCACCGCGCGGCCGTCGCCGAGCCAGCCCTTGATGTCGCCGAGCGCCCGCCGGGTGTCGCCGCGGTACGCCTCCGCCTCCTGTACGGCCGGCACCACGTGATCCCCGCCGTGCTCCCCGCCGCCCTGCGCGGTGGACTCGAACGGCGCGATCGTCCACCAGGCCTGGCCGAGCTCCCTGGCCCGGGCGCGCACCTCGTCGAGCTCGCGGAACGCGGACTCCTGCAGGTCGATCGGCGCCTCGCCGCCCGCCGCCGCGGTGATCCAGGACGCCTCCAGGAACTCCTGGCTGGTGCGGACGAGTTCCTCGGCCCGGCCGCGGATCCGCTCGGGGTCGCACAGGAACACGCCCGCGCCCGGGGGCATGTGGTCGACGAGCAGGTCCATGCCGTCGGCGAGCACCGGCGCGAACGCCTCCATGCCCTCCAGCGGCGTGCCCTCGGCGAGCTGGTCGAGGATCTCCTTGAGCGCCGGGTAGGCGCCGGCGAGCTCGCGGGCCTTCGCCCGCACCTGCGGGGTGAGCAGCAGCTCCCGGCACGGCGCGGCGAACAGGCCCTCGGGCGCGACCTCCAGGGAGCGCTGGTCGGCGACCTTGAACCAGCGGATCTCCTCCACCGTGTCGCCCCAGAACTCCAGCCGCAGCGGATGCTCCTCGGTGGGCGGGAACACGTCGAGCAGGCCGCCGCGCACCGCCACCTCGCCGCGCTTCTCCACCATGTCGACCCGGTGGTAGCCGTTCGCCACGAGGGCCTCCACCACCTCGTCGAGGTCGGCCTCGTCGCCGGCGCGCAGCCGTACCGGCTCCAGGTCGCCGAGGCCGGAGACGATCGGCTGGAGCACGGCCCGGACCGGGGCGACGACGACCCGCAGCGGCCCGGCGGCCGGGTCGCCCTCGACCGGGTGGGCGAGCCGGCGCAGCACGGCGAGGCGCTGGCCGACGGTGTCGCTGCGCGGCGACAGCCGCTCGTGCGGCAGCGTCTCCCACGCCGGGAAGACGGCGACGGCGTTCGGGTCGAGCAGGCTGCCGACCCCGGCGGCGAGGTCCTCGGCCTCGCGGCCGGTCGCGGTCACGGCGAGCACGGGCCGCCGCCGGGCGAGCGCGGCGACGCCGAACGGCCGCAGCGCGGGCGGCCCGATCAGATTGACGGGAAGGTCGGCGCCCCCTTGCCGCTCCAGCGCGGCGGCCAGGCCGGGATCGGCGATGACAAGGTCAAGCAGTCCGGAAAGAGACATATTGATTGCCCACAGCCCCACGATGGCAAGACGAGCGGCCCCGGGACGCCAGAACGCCGGGGGTGACCTATCAAGGCTACTTGGTGCGCGAAGGGGTGCGGCGCAGGTGCCCGCTGACCGATCCTGACTGCTTTACGCACTTGATCCGCTACTATTGGTAACATGTCTGAGGTTCGATGGTCACCCGTCGTCCAGAGCGACGTGTTCGGCCAACGCATCCGCGAGCAGTGGACCGAGCAGCTCGGGCGGCGGCTGGACGTCCTGATCGCCGGCTGCGGCCGAGGCTCCCGGCTGCGGCTCGACGGCCTCGACACACGCGTCGTCGGCGTGGACGAGGACCTCCCCGTCCTCCGCTCGGTCACCGCCGCCCGCACCGATCTGGACAGCTACGCCCTCGGCGACCTGCGGTCCACCCCGATGCCGCCGCGCTCGTTCGACGTGGTCTACGTGCCGTTCCTGCTGGAGCGCATCCGGCACGCCGAGCTCGTGCTCGACCGCATGGTCGCCGCGCTGCGGCCCGGCGGGCTGCTGCTCGTGGAGATGCGCGACCGGTCCTCGGCGTACGGGTTCTACGACCGCGTGCTGCCGTCCTGGCTGCGGCGGCGGCTGTGGCCGAGGTTCGTCCCGCCCGGGACCCCGGGGCCGCTGCCCGCGGTCTACGAGCCGGTGACCTCCCGGGAGGGCATCCACTCCTACTGCCTGATGCGCGGCCTGATGATCGCGGAGGACTATCTCGGCTCCTCCGGGCCCGCGCTGCGCGGCCGGCACGCCCGCCTGGTGCGGGCGATGTGCGGCCTGGCGGAGAGGCTCTCCCGCGGCCGTCTCTCCGCCACCCGGGACGAGATCACCCTCGTCATCCGCAAGCCGCAGAACCACTTCGCCCGCGTCCTTTGACCTCCTCTCTCTCCCGTTCCCGCTCCCAGGCCCCACTCCCGCGCCCGGCCACCGCCGGCTCTTCGGGTTACGCGGGCGCAGGCGAACTCCCTCGGCTCCTCCTCGGCTTCTCCTCGGCCTCCTCGGTTCCTAGCGGCGGGTGAGCAGCGGCCCCCAGCTCCCCGGCCGCTGGCTGTTGGCGCGGTAGGCGGACAACTGGACGGTCCGCCTGCCGTCGACGCTCACCAGAACCAGTGCGTTGTTGAACTCGTTGCTGCATCCGCCCGCGCAGCCCCAGGCGATCAGGTTCTCGTTGTCCGCCCAGGCGACGAGCTGGAGCATCCGCTGGACGCCCTTCACCTCGCCGGTGCGCACGTCCCGGACTGTCGTCTCCGGGCCGGGCGGCGCGCCGCTGTCGGCGTACATCGTCCCGTCCGGGGAGAGCCCGGCCTCCTGCCACGCCCGTGCGGCGAGCCTCAGCTCGGCGGGCTCGGGCCGTACCCGGCCGTCCAGGTCGTAGTAGACCGTGACGGGTTCGCCGCCGGCCCGTACGGCGATCCCCGGCTTGCCCGGCTCGGGCCGTGCCAGGTCGTCGAGGTCGTGGTCGGCCGGAAGGGTTTCGCGGCCGCCGTACCGGTCCATGATCAGGTTGCCGTCCGGAGTCCAGACGAACGGCCGCAGGCCGCCGTCGGGCCGCTCCGATGGCACGGCGTGGAAACGCGCCCGGCCGGCGTTCACGTCCACCACGTGGAAGCCGAGCCGGTAGGTCTCCGGCACGGTGAAGGAGCCCTCCTGCCTGCCGGGGATGACGATGGTCGGGTCGGTGTCGTACGCGGTGGTGAGCAGCCGGGTGCCGTCGGGCGACCAGAGCACCCGCATGACCGGCTGGTCGAGGTCGATCCAGCGCAGCACCTCGCGGGTGGCGACGTCCACGATGCCGACGCGGCGGGACGGCAGCTCCCCCTCCAGCACCGCGGCGTACCGCAGGCCCGGGGAGACGTCGAGCCAGGACCAGCCGGTGCGCTGGTAGGTCTCGGTGCGCGGGTCGTAGAGGTACCACGTCCACGCGGTGCGCTGCCGCCCACCGGGCAGGCGCTCATTGCGCCAGACGTAGTACGCCGAGACGGCGATGCGACCGGCGGCGATGAGGTTCCGCGGCGGCGAGTTCTCGGTGTCGGTGCGCACGTCGGTCGCGGCGGGCTCCGCCGGGGCGGGGCTGATCACCGGATCGGACGTCGTGGTGGCGGTGGCTGCCTCGTCCCGCCGCGCCGGGTCGTCCCGCAGCGCTCCGGGCACGGTGAGCAGCGCGGCGACGGTGACCGCCGCGGTCGCCCCCGCGGTCAGCACGGCCATCCGGAGCCCGCGCCGCCCGCGGCGGTGCCGCAGCGCCCGGTCGGCGAGATCGTGCGGGACCCGGGCCTCGTCGGCCCACTCCCGCAGCTCCTGCCTGAGCATGGTCTCTGGGTTCATGCCGGCGCCTCCTCAAGCGGGTCGGCGGTCGGAACACGCAGGTCGGCGAGCTCCGGGGCGATCGCCCGCAGCCTCGCCAGGGATCGGTTCGTGGTGCTGCGCACGGTGCCGACCGAGCAGGCCATCACCCGCGCCACCTCGGCCTCGGGCAGGTCCTCGAAGTAGCGCAGCACGATCATCGCCCGCTGCCGGGGGGTGAGCCGCGCGAGCGCGGCGCGCAGCACCAGCCGCACGTCGGACCGGTGGCTCTCGTCCACGCCCTCGACCTCGGGCGCGGACGCGACCACGGTCTCCCGTCGCCGCCAGGCGAGCCGCCACCAGCTCACCTGCTGGCGGTACATCGCCTGGCGCACGTACGCCTCGGGGTCGTCGATATGGCTCCACCGCGCGGCGGCCTTCGCCAGCACGGTCTGCAGCAGATCCTCGGCGGCGTGCTGGTCGCCCCCGGTGAGCAGGTACCCCAGTCTCATCAGGGCGGGCGAGCGCGCCGACACGAACTCGCGGAAGCGTCGCTCCTCTGCGGCGTCCACGATCACCTCCAGTTGGCTGTCAACCCTCCCAGACGCCGCGCCTCCGGCACCGCTATGCCTCCCCTATGCCTCCCGCGCCGCCTCCCGCGCCGCCTCCGCCGGATCCGGCCGATTCCGGCCGTGGTCGCCGGGGGCCGGGCCCGTTAGGCTCTTCGCCAACCATTCAGGTGAGACGATTTCCTATCGAGTTCCTATCGAGTCGATCGGAATAGGCCGATGCCAAGCGAAGTCGAGTGGACCCCCGACGCCCGTGAGCTGGCGGACCTGGAGTTGCTGCTCTCCGGCGCGTTTCATCCGCTGACCGGGTTCCTCGGAGCCGCGGACGTCGCCGCGGTGACCGAACGGGGGCGCCTCACCGACGGCACCCCCTGGCCTGCGCCGGTCACGCTGCGGCTGCCGTTCGAGGTGTCGCCCGGGGACAAGGTGACGCTGCGCGACCCGGAGGGCGTCGCGCTCGCCGTGCTCACCGTCACCGAGCAGGCCGAGACCGGTGAGGTGGCCGGGCCGGTGTCCGGGCTCGGCGCGCCCGAGCACGGGCCGTTCGCCCGGCTGCGCCGTACGCCGTCCGAGGTGCGCGCGCAGCTCCCGGACGGGCCGGTGCTCGCGGTGACGATGCGGGGACCGCTCGACTCCACCGCGTTCGAGGACGTCGAGGCGACCGCCGAGGAGCTGGAGGCGACCACGATCCTGCTGCTGCCGCTCGTCTTCGGCGAGCGCGGCCCGGGCGTGGTGCGCTCGGCGCTCCAGGCCGCCGACCGCCTGCGCCAGGCCGGCGGGTTCGAGGTGGAGGTGGTCGCGGTGCCGCTCGCGCCCCGCGAGTCCCCCATCGACCTGGAGCTGCGTGAGCACATCGCCGCCGCGTACGGCGCGAGCGAGCACCTCGCCGGCCCCGAGCCGGTGGTGATCCCCGGGCCGCCGCACCGGCGCGGGCTCGTCCTCTTCTTCACCGGGCTGTCCGGCTCGGGCAAGTCCACGATCGCCCGCGGGGTGCGGGACGCGCTGCTGGAGCGCGGCGGCCGTACCGTCACCTACCTCGACGGGGACGTGGTGCGGCGGATGCTGTCGAAGGGGCTCACGTTCTCCCGGGAGGACCGGGACCTCAACATCCGGCGCATCGGGTTCGTGGCCGCGGAGGTGGCCCGGCACGGCGGGCTGGCGATCTGCGCGCCGATCGCGCCGTACGCGGCGACCCGGGCCGAGGTGCGGGCGATGGTGGAGGAGGTCGGCGGGGACTTCCTGCTCGTGTACGTGGCGACGCCGCTGGAGGAGTGCGAGCGGCGGGACCGCAAGGGCCTGTACGCGAAGGCCCGCGCCGGGCTCATCCCGGAGTTCACCGGCATCTCCGACCCCTACGAGGAGCCGGACGACGCCGACCTCGTGATCGACACCACCGGCATGCCGGTCGAGAAGGCCGTCGCGTCGGTGATGAACCTGCTCACCTCCGGAGGCTGGGTGCGCTGATGGACCTCGACCTGCCGGCCGCCTGGGGCGCGCCGGAGATCGATCCCGCCCTCGTCGCGGGATCGTTCCTCGTCGCCGTGGTGGTCGGGCTCACCGGCATGGGCGGCGGGGCGTTGATGACGCCGATGATGCTGCTCTTCTTCGACGTGCCGCCGCTCGCCGCCGTGTCGAGCGATCTGGTCGCCTCGGCGGTGATGAAGCCGGTCGGGGGCCTGGTGCACCTGCGGCGGGGCACGGTGAACCTGCGGCTGGTGGGCTGGCTGTGCGCGGGCTCGGTGCCCGCCGCGTTCTGCGGGGTGCTGCTCGCCCGGCTGCTCGGCGACGGCGAGGACGTGCAGCAGGTGGTGAAGTACGCGCTCGGGGTGGCGCTGCTGCTCGCCGTGGCCGGGCTCGCCGGCAAGGCGTGGCTCGCCGCCCGGCGCGACGCCCGGGCGGGCGTCGATCCCGGAGGCGATACGGCCGGAGACGGTACGGCGGGCGCGCACGTCGCCCCCGAGGTCGACGTGCGCCGAATTCCGACTCTACTGGTCGGTATGATCGGCGGCCTCGTGGTGGGCGTGTCCTCGGTCGGCTCCGGGTCGCTCATCATCGTGGCGCTGCTGTTCCTCTACCCCACGCTCCGCGCCAACCAGCTCGTCGGCACCGACCTGGTGCAGGCCGTACCGCTCGTCGCCTCCGCCGCCCTCGGGCACCTGCTCTTCGGCGACTTCCGCCTCGACCTCACCGCGTCGCTGCTGCTCGGCTCGATCCCCGGCGTCTACCTCGGCGCCCGCGTCTCGGCCCGCGCGCCGGGCGCGATCATCCGCGCCCTGCTCGCCGTGGTGCTGCTCGCCTCGGCGCTGAAGCTGCTCGGCGTCGGCACCACCGCCACCGCCTGGATCCTGCTCGCCGCGGTCGCCACCGCCGCCGGGCTCCGGCAGGTCGCGCGGGTGCGCGCCCGGGTCAAGGCGTCCGAGTCCCCCTAGCCTCCGGCGTGCCGCGGGTCAGGGCACCCTGGTGGCGGTGAAGTGCGGGCTGCGGGCGAGCTCCATGAACGCGCGCCGCGCGCCCGGGGTGGTGTCGAACCGGGTGTCGCCGCGCGGGGCCCGCGGCGAGTCGAAGTACACCAGGGCCTTGATCTGCGGGTACCGGTGGATCTGCCGGGCGGCGGAGGTGAACAGCCGCTCCTTGCGGTGGGGGTCGGCGGGATGCTCGAACACGCCCCACTCGGCCACCATGATCGGCTTGCCGGGGAAGCGGGCCTGCATCCACTTGTAGAAGCCGGGCCAGTTCGGGTAGTCGGGCCGGGTCTTGTCGACGAAGCCGGCGAAGTCGCGCACCCGGCCGTCGGCGTACGGGTCGAGCGCCACCCAGTCGACCACGTCGTCGCCCGGGTACAGCTCGCCGAACCACGGCCTGGAGGCCCAGTTCGGCGCGCCCATGTAGGTCATCACGAACACCGCGTTCGTCACGCCGCGCTCCCGCAGCCGGGTGACGACGTGCCGGAACATCGCGGCGTAGTCGCGGGCGGTACGGCCGGAGCCGGGCCGCGGGCGCACGTCGTTCTCCGGCTCGTGGTGGATGGTGAGGAAGAACCGCTTGGGGAAGTGGCGCCTGATGTGCTTGGCGAGGCGGTCGATGCGCTTGTCCACCCGCCCGGCCGCGATCTCGGCCCAGCTGTGGGTGAGGCTGGGCTTCCAGTTGATCAGCAGCAGGCGGGAGCGGGCGACCTCGCGTTCCTCGCGCGTCGGGAACAGCTCGCCGCCCCGGTGGTAGACGTGCAGGATCGCGGCCTTGCGGCCCATCCGCCGCTCGGCCCGCTCCAGGGCGACGGCCGGGCTGCGGCCGGTGAACACCTCGGGCGCGATCCCCCACCAGGCGCCGCAGGTCGGGATGAGCTTCTCGGTGACCATGCAGCCCTTGGTGCGCAGCGCCTCGCCGGGGGGCGCGGCGCTCGCGTCGGCCCGCGGCTGGGCGCCCGCGTCGCACGCGCCCGCCGCGAGGGACGCCCCGGCGGCGAGCCCGGCCACGAGCACGGCCGCCCGGCGCCGGGACCGCGGCGTCCGGCGGCGGGCCGCCGGCGGGGCGCCGCACGCGGGCGGCGGCGCCGGCGAGGACTCCGGCGGCGTCGGCGGCTTCGGCGACGGCTCCGGCGGCGGGTACGGCGACGCCGCGGCAGGCCCGGACGCGGGCAGGGTCGCGGGCGTGGGGACGGCGGACTCCGGCCCACGTTCGTTGCGCATTCGCCTCATCACACCCCTCCGTGGATGCCGGACACAGCATTTCAAACACGCCCGTCGAGCACGGGCGACTTTACCAATATCCGACGCTTTCTGGCACAGAATAAAACGTGCCCTGTCCGATTTATCAGGCCATTTCACTCGGGTATTCGTCCGCCGGTATTGATATCGAGTAAAGTGCCGGTAGTCTTTTCCGAGCCACCTCACCGGAGAGGGTCGCGCGTCCATGAGCACGTCGCCTTTCGTCTCGCTGCTCGGCCGGCACCGGCTGCTCACCGGCCTCTGCGTGCTCGCCGGCATGCTCGGCGGCGCCCTGGTGTACGCGGTCGTCCCCGCGACCTACACCGCGACCGCACAGGTCCTCGTGACGCCGACGGGCGTGCAGGATCAGACGAATCAGCTCGGTCCGCGGCAGCGCGAGAACCTCAATCTCGACACCGAAGCGCAAATAGCGCAGTCGGCCGTGGTCGCCGGCCGCGCGGCGGAAAAACTCGGAATCAAGGACATCGACGAACTCCGCCGACATGTCACGATAAACGTGCCGCCGAATTCGGCGATTCTGTCCTTTTCCTTCACCGCCTCGTCGCCGTCCGCCGCCGCGGCGGGGGCACAGGCGTTCGCCACCGCCTACCTCGCCAACCGCGAGGCCACCGCCGCGCAGACGCTCGCCGCCCAGCAGAAGCTGCTCGCCGCCGCGATCCGCGAGGCCGACAAGGACCTCGCCGCGGTCACCGCCTCGCTGCCCACCCTCGCCAAGGGCTCGGCCGAGCACATGACCGCCACCCGGCGGCAGACCATGCTCAACCGGCAGATCGCCAGCCTCACCGCGAGGGCCGACACGCTCAAGACCGTGGCCGTCACCCCCGGCACCGTGATCAGCCCGGCCCGGCCGCCGGACGCGCCCACCGGTCCCGGGCTGCCGCTCTTCGTCGGCAGCGGCCTCTTCCTCGGCCTGCTCGTCGGCAGCGGCGCCGCCGTGTACCGCGACGGCAGATCACGGGCGGCCCACGCGTGGTGAGCCCGGCCGCCTGGCCGATCGCGGCGCTGCTCGTCGGCTACCCGGTCTGGTGGGCGCTCGGCTTCGGCGGGCTGTGCGTCATCGTGCTCGCCGTACCGATGGCCGTGATCCTGTGGCGGCGCCGGCCGATCCGCATGCCGCGCGGGTTCGGGCTGTGGCTGCTGCTCATCGCCGGGTACCTGATCTCCGCGAGCATGCTCGGCGCCTCGCCCCCCGGCACGTACGGCGAGCTCTCCGCGGGCCGGATCATCGGCTACCTGGTCCGGCTCGCCCTGTACGTGTCCGTCCTGATCACCGTGCTCTACCTGGGCAACCTCACCCACCGGGAGCTGCCGCAGCTCACCCTCGTGCGGATGCTCGGGGCGCTGTTCATCACCACGGTCGCGGGCGGGCTGCTCGGCGTGCTCGCGCCGGACCTGGAGTTCACCTCGCCGATGGAGCACCTGCTGCCCGGCTGGATCGGCGACCACCCGTTCGTGCACAACCTCATCCACCCCACCGTGTCGCAGACCCAGCGGGTGCTCGGCCACGCCGCGCCGCGCCCGGAGGCGCCGTTCGAGTGGGCGAACGCCTGGGGCGGCAACCTCTCGGTGCTGATCATCTGGTTCGTCGTCGGGTGGTGGGCGCACGGCGGCCCGGCCCGGCGCGTCGCCTGCGTGGCGCTGATCGCGCTCGCCGCGGTGCCGATCGTGCACTCGCTCAACCGGGGCCTGTGGATCGGGCTCGGCCTCTCGGTGCTCTACGTGATCCTGCGCGGGCGCCGCCGCCCCGGGCTGCTGCTCGCCATGGCCGCCGTCGCCGTGGCGGTCGCGCTCTCGCCGCTCGGCGCGATCGTCACCAAGCGGCTCGACAGCCCGCACAGCAACGACATCCGCGCGTTCACCGTGACCGCGACCGTCGCCGCCGCCGCGCACTCCCCGATCATCGGCTACGGCAACACCCGCAACGCGCACGGCAACCACCGGTCGATCACCACCGGCAAGACCGAGTGGTGCCGCGAGTGCGCCCACCCGCCGCTCGGCAGCGACGGCCAGCTCTGGCTGCTGCTGATCAGCCAGGGGTTCACCGGCGCGGCCCTGTACATCGCCTTCTACCTCGGGGCGATCCGCCGGTACTGGCGCGACCGCACCCCGATCGGGCAGGCCGGGGTGCTCGTCATGATCCTCGCCCTGTTCTACATGTTCATCTACGACGGCCTGGTGACCGCCCTCATCATGTACCTCATCTCGTTCGCCCTGCTCTGGCGCAACCAGGACAGCCCGCCGGTGCGCGCCCCCTACCGCGCCCGCCACCGCAGCCCGGTCGGCGGCCTGCGCGGCGGGCTGATCGGGGCGCTGATCGGAGGCCCCCGGTGAGCGACCGCGACGTCCGGCTCGACTACCTCGCGCAGGTGCTCGCCACGCTCTTCCCCGCCCCCGGCGAGGCCTGGCGGGAGTACACGCTGCTGCCGCACCGCCTCGTGCCCCGCCGCCTCGCGCCCCGCTCCCCGCACCACCGCCTGCTCGGCCGGGCCGTACGGGTGCCGGTGGGCGAGGACTCCATCGAGCGGCACCTGTGCCGCGTGCTCGGCCGCGAGGTGCGGGTCACGCTGCACGTACGGCCCGCGCGCCGGGCGAACCGCAAACCGGTGCTCGAGGTGCACGACGGCGCCGGGTTCACCGCGTTCGTCAAGATCGCCGACACCGCGCGGGTACGCGACCTCGTCCGGCACGAGGCCGCCGTGCTGCGCATGCTCGCGGACCTTTCCACCGAGGTGGTCGTGGCGCCCCGCGTGCTGCACCACGGGGTCTGGCGCGGCATGGACGTGCTCGTGCTCTCCGCCCTCCCGGTGCCGCACCGCCGCCGCGCCGTCGCCCCGGACCTGGTCACCGCGGCGGTACGCGAGATCAGCGCCCTCACGCCCGCCGCCGCGCACCCCGACGGCTGGGCGTGGCACGGCGACTTCTCGCCGTGGAACATGGCGCCGGGCCCGGACGGGCGGCTCCTCGTATGGGACTGGGAGCGGTTCGCCGTCGGCGTGCCGCGCGGCTTCGACGCGCTGCACCACCTGTTCCACCGCACGCTGCGCCGGGCGGGCCCGGCCCGCGCCGCCCAGGCGTGCCTCAGGTCCGCCCCGCGCCTGCTCGCCCCCTTCGGCGTCGCCCCCGGTACGGCACGCGACACCGCGGCCCGCTACCTCGTCACCCTCGCCGACCGGCATCGCCGCGACGGCCACGAGCCGTTCGGCTCGCCCGCCGGCTGGCTCACCCCGCTCCTGGAGGTGCCCTGTTGACCTGCTTATCGATCCCCGCCGCGGCGACCGCGGCGAAACGGGCGGCGCACGCCGCGTCGTGGGCCGCCGGGCGGGTCACCGCCGCCCGCCGCGTGCTCCCGTCGTTCCTCATCGTGGGCGCGCAGCGGTGCGGCACGACCTCGCTCTACCGGTCGCTCGCCCGGCACCCGCTCGTGCTCAAGGCGGTCTGGCGCAAGGGCGTGCACTACTTCGACGTCGCCTACCACAAGGGGCCCGGCTGGTACCGGGCGCACTTCCCGCTCGCGGCGACCGCGCGCCGCCTCGCCCGCCGCCACGGCCGCGCGCCGCTCGCGTTCGAGTCCTCGCCGTACTACCTGTTCCACCCGCTCGCGGCCGAGCGGATCGGCCGCGACCTGCCCGGGGTGAAGGTGATCGTGCTCGTCCGGGACCCGGTGGAGCGGGCCTGGTCGGCGCACGCGCACGAGCTGGCCCGCGGGTTCGAGCACGAGCCGTCGTTCGAGCGGGCGGTGGCGCTGGAGGAGGAACGGCTCGCCGGTGAGGAGGAGCGGCTCCGCGCCGACCCGTTCGCGACGAGCCACGCGCACCGCCACCACGCCTACCTCGCCCGCGGCCGCTACGCCGAGCAGCTCGACCGGTTCGGCGCGCTGCTCGGGCGGGACCGGATGCTCGTCATCGACAGCGGCGACCTGTTCGCCGACCCCGAACCGGTGCTCCGGCGGGTGCTCGGCTTCCTCGGCCTGCCGCCGCTGCGGGACACCCGCTTCGAACGGCACAACGCCCGGCCCCGCACCTCGCCGATGCCGGACCGGCTGCGCCGGTCGCTGCGCGACCACTTCGCCCCGTGGGACGAGCGGCTGCGCCCGTGGCTCGGCGCCGACCCGTCCTGGCGGCGGTGAGGCCGATGGCGACCCCGTCGCGCCCGCCGCTGCTCGTCACCGGCCTGCCCCGCAGCGGCACGAGCTGGGCGGGCCGGATGCTCTGCGCCGCGGGCGGGCTCGTCTACGTGAACGAGCCGCTCAACCCGCAGCACCCGCCGGGCCGGTCCCCCGGCGTGCTCAACGCCACGGTCACGCACCGGTTCCAGTACATCTGCCGGGACAACGAGGGGCCGTGGCTCGCCGCGTTCGCCGACACCGTGGCGCTGCGCTACCGGTTCCTCGCCGAGCTGCGCCGCAACCGCTCGCCGTACAGCCTCGCCCGGATGGTGCGGTACGGCGCCGCGTTCACCGCCGGCCGCCTGCTCGGCCACCGGGCGCTGCTCGACGACCCGTTCGCGCTGTTCTCCACGGCGTGGCTGTGCGAGCGGCTCGGCTGCCGCGCGGTCGTGCTCATCCGGGACCCGGTCGCGTTCGTCGGGAGCTGGCGGCGGCTCGGCTGGCAGATCGACGTGACCGAGCTGCTCGGCCAGCCGCTGCTCGTCC
>Ga0065720_1003479_pt1 | contig 16087 bp, 12 predicted proteins | sample Thericmetagenome_FD_59107 | JGI IMG/M metagenome (GOLD analysis project Ga0065720, IMG submission 59107) | Thermophilic microbial communities from the Joint Bioenergy Institute, California, USA of rice/straw/compost enrichment - eDNA_2 v2... | ecosystem: Engineered > Solid waste > Grass >... | reverse complement strand
GCGCATGCGGCTCCGCCTGATACCAGAACGCGGTCGACGCGATGTCGTCCCGCCGGGACAGATATCGGCCGTCCGGCATCCAACCGAGCGCCTGGATCGTCACCTTCAAATCCTCGTCGAACCGGATCGGATCCATAATGTGCCATCGGTACATGCCGAATCGCTGCTGGCTGCGGTACAGGCCGTCCGGCTGGATGACCTGATGAAGGCCGAGGAAGGGTGTCGAGAAGACGCCGTACTGGCCGGGNGATCGCTTTTGTGCTTCAGATTCGCATCATTTGNCCGAGACGACCGGAAATTCGATGCGCGAGTCGTACATACCTCCGAGATGGATCGTTTGCCTGGCCGCTCNCGTGTCCGCAATCAACGCCCATGTGCCGGCGATGTTGGGGTGGACGTGATAGGCGGGAAAATTCGATGACGACACGTCCAGCCGAATGCGGGATCCCCGCTTCACCGTCCAGGTGATCGGCCAAAGCTCGATGACAGCCTCCACCACATCGCCCGGAGTATATCGAATCGGGACAGTTGCGCCATTCCGATAGGCGAGGCTCGTAATGCCGTCCCGGATATTGACGGCTTTCCCGTCCGGCAAGACCTCCATAACCTGGACGGTGAAGGCCGTGTCTTCCGCATCGGAACGGACGAACAGGCGGGCGCGTATCCGCCCTGTGATGCGCAAATCTTCCGCCAGCGGCTCCGAGACGAAGTTGATGACATCCGCCCGCGCACCCGGCGGCGGCTGGACCACGCTCGCCGGCGGCACCGCGTCGGGGTCCCCGGTCAGGTAATGCATGACCGCCGCCCCGCCGCACGAAGGCACCGGATTGTCCGGATCGTAGCGATACGAGACGGATGAAGGTTCCGCCGCCTTCTCCGTTGACAGCAAGCGGGCCGCCGCATCAACGGGCTGCGGATGGAGATGGAACGTCCGCAGCCGGTCGGCGACGATGCCGCCCGGCCATGCCTGCCAGCGATTCTCCCGGATGATGTAGGATTGGATCCCGGGCGCAAGCTCCGGGTCCATCCCTTTCAGATGATGGTTGAACCAGGCCAGCGCGGCGTCCCGCTGCTTGGGGCCGAACCGGTCGTGACCCGGATATTCAAGGTCGCCGGACACTCCCTCGGTGTGGATCCACGGACCGATGATGAGCGCGCTCCGCGCGCGAACATCCTCCGGCAGCTTGTCGAAGCTGATCACGGAAGCTTCCAGGTTGTGGTCAAACCAGCCGGCCGTCATCATGACCGGAACGCGGGTCTTGACCGGCTTCTCCTTCAATTCGGCCCAGAAACCGTTCCTCCAGTACGGACTGTCGGGACTGACCTCGGTCACCCAGTCCCGGTACCACGGCAGCCTGCGGCCGAACAGCCGCTCGTCCATCTCGACGTGCGGGCGGACGGCCAGCGCCTCCCGATACAGTCCGGGGCGCCTTGCCGCTCCCGGCACGCCGGAATTGCCGAGCGCCCAGGAGGTGTAGATATCGTGCCGGAACATGCCGTTCATATAGTTCTGCCGGTATCGCTCGATGCCGGTAAAGCCGATGCACATCGTCTTCACTTCGGGCGGCAGCCGGTCCGCCATGCACCATTGCACGACGCCGCAGTAGGAAGAGCCGTAGGTGGCCGCGTTGCCGTCCATCCACGGCTGCCGGACGAGCCACCCGAGACTGTCCAGTCCGTCCTGCTCCTCATGCGCGAACGGAACCCATTCTCCCTCCGATGCCCCCGTCCCTCTGCACTCCTGGATGACGAAGACATATCCATGGCGGGTCCAGAACTTCGCCTGTTCGTGCCAGAACGGCAGCATCCCGGGATACGGCGACCGGCTGAAAATGACCGGCCACGGCCCGCTTCCCTCGGGAAAATGCACGTGGGTGGCCAGGCGCACGCCGTCCCGCATTTCCACACGATACGTCTTGCAGCCGAATTCGTCCATCACGGAACCACCTTGAAACAAGCGACACTGTGCGCTTCATGAACGGGCCGCAATGCCGGAACGCCTTCCCGGCACTCGTCCGTTGCCATCGGGCAACGGTTGGAGAAGGCGCACCCTTTGGGCCTGTTCATCAGACTCGGCACTTCGCCGCGAATGAGCTTCCGTTCCCGCTGCGCTTCCCGTTCCGGATCGGGAATCGGGACCGCTTCGAGCAAGGCCTGGGTATACGGATGCAACGGTTTTTCATACAGCGACTTCCAGTCGGCGACTTCCACAATCTGCCCCAGATACATGACCGCGATCCGGTCGCTGATATGGCGGACGACGGTCAGATCGTGGGCGATAAACAAATAGGTGAGACCCAGTTCTTCCTGCAAATCTTCCAGGAGGTTGATGATCTGAGCCTGGATGGATACGTCCAGGGCGGAGATCGCTTCGTCGCATACGATGAACGCCGGGTTGGTCGCAATCGCCCGGGCGATCCCGATCCGTTGCCGCTGACCGCCGCTGAATTCGTGCGGCATCCGATTCTGCAGGGCCGGATCCAGGCCGACCAGCCGGAACAGCTCGTTGACGCGCTCTTTATATTCCTTCTCGTTCTTGACCAGCCTGAAGTTGCGAAGCGGCTCTCCGACAATATCGCCCGCCCGTTGCCTGGGGTCGAGGGAACCGTACGGGTCCTGGAAGATCATTGTCATGTCGCGCCGCATCTTGCGCATTTCCTTCTCCGACAGGTTGTGCCATTCCCGCCCCTGGAACAGCATGCTGCCGTCCGTCGGCTCGATCAGCCCCATCAGGGCTCTGGCCAGCGTCGATTTCCCGCAGCCGCTTTCACCCACGAGTCCGAACGTTTCGCCCCGGCGAATTTCGAACGAGACGCCGTCCACCGCCGCCAATTCCCCGACCTTGCGGCGGAGAAGTCCCTTGAAGACCGGATAGGACACTTTCAGACCGCGGACTTCCATCACGATGTCCTGCCTGGCCAGTTCACGCGGATCTTTCAATTTCCGCATCGTGTCCGCGATCGGTTTCACGGGAGCGGATGACTTGTCGATATCCCGATGGCAAGCGGTCCTATGCCCTTGATCGCCCGGCACATCCCGAAGTTCCGGCGCGGGCTCGGTGAAGCACGATTCCGTCGCATACATGCATCGGGGCGCAAACGCGCACACGCCCGTGCGATATCTGAGGTCGGGCGTAACGCCTTCGATGGGCACCAGCCGGCGTTCCTTGGGATCGCTCAGGCTCGGCACCGCCCTGAGCAGACCGATGGTATACGGGTGCCGGGGATTGTGGAACAGATCGCGGCAGGTGCCCGATTCCACGATTTCGCCCGCATACATCACATAGATGCGATCCGCGTACCGGGCCACGATGCCCAGATTGTGCGTGACCAGCACAAGCGCGGTGCCGGTCTGTTTGACCAGATCCCGGAGCAGCTCCAGAATCTGCGCCTGTGTCGTGACGTCCAGTGCGGTTGTCGCTTCGTCCGCGATCAGAATCTTCGGGTTGCAGGACAGCGCCATCGCGATCATGATGCGCTGCCGCATGCCGCCGCTGAACTGGTGTGGATAATCGTCCACCCGCGTTTCCGCGTCCGGAATGCCGACCTGGGCCAACAGCTCAATCGCCCGCCGGCGGGCTTGCTGGCGGTTCATGTTCAGGTGGAGCATCACCGATTCCTCGATCTGCCTGCCCACCGTCATGACGGGATTGAGCGAGGTCATCGGTTCCTGGAACACGACGCCGATTTTGCCTCCCCGCACATTCCGGATTTCCTTGCTGTTCGGCTTGTATTTCAACAAATCCTGCCCTTCGAAAACGACCTCGCCGCCGACGATGTTGCCGGGGGGCATTTCAATCAGCTGCAGGCCGGAGTACTGGGTCACCGATTTCCCGCTGCCGCTCTCGCCCACGAAGGCGACAATCTCCCCTTCGTTCAGGGTGTACGATACCCTGTTGACGGCTTTCAGAATGCCGTCTTCCTTGCGAAATTCCGTCTCCAGCCGGTTGACTTCCAATAAGTGTCCCATAGGATCCTCCCAACCGTTGTTCTACGCTTTACAGAGCTCCCCTCAGACGCGGATCCAGCGTGTCGCGCAGCGCGTCTCCAACGATATTGAACGCGAGGACGACCATGATGATCGCCACTCCGGGAGCAAGGGACAACAGCGGCAAGGTGCGAAGATGATTGTAGCCGTCGCTGATCATCGCCCCCCAGGAAGCGGTGGGCGGATTGATGCCGAGACCGAGGAAACTCAAAGCGGCCTCCGTCAGAATGGCCATGCCCAGATTCATGGTCATGAGCACGATGATGGGAGACAGGCAGTTCGGCAAGATATGTCTGAACATGTTCTTGATTTTGCCGGAACCGCTGATGACGCCCGCCGTCACATAGTCGAGCTGCTTGATGCTTTTCACCTGGCCGCGCGTCAGACGGGCATAGGACGGCATCATGCCGAGGCCGATCGCCAGCATGACGTTGCCCAGGCCCTTGCCGATCAGAGCGGCAATGAACAGCGCGAGAATGATGAGGGGGATGGACATCAAGACATCGATACAGCGCATGATGACGCTTTCAACCCTGCCGCCGGCATACCCGGCCACGAGCCCGAGCAGCATGCCGATCGAACCGGCGATCGCCACGGACACAAATCCGACGGCGAGCGACACGCGTGAGCCGAAGATGATTCTGGAGAGCACGTCCCTGCCCAACGCGTCCGTTCCCAGCCAGTGCCCGGCGGAGGGCGGCTTCAGCGCGCTGCGCAAATCGGGCGCGTTGGCGTCATAGGGAGCGATCAACGGCGCCAGGATGGCGGTCAGGAAGGCGAGCACCAGCACGGCCGCGCTGACCATAACCGTTTTCCTCGACAGAAGCGTTCTCCAGAACAGCCGCGTACGGGACATCTTCGGGACGGTATCCGCGGCTGCGTTCACCATGGCGGGACCCGGCGGACTCCCCTCCGCCTTGTTGATCGTGGCTGACATGAACCGGCAACCTCCTCAAGAGATTCTGATCCGGGGATCAATGTACCCGTAGGCGATATCGACCAGCAGATTGCACAGCGAGATTCCCGCGGAGATGACAAGCACCGTGCTCTGCACGAGCTGATAATCTTTGTTCAGAATGGCGGTGATCAGCATGTTCCCCATTCCGGGGATGACAAAAACTTGCTCGATCAGCACCGAACCGCCCAACATATACCCGAGCTGCATGCCCATGACCGTGACGACGGGAATCAGCGCGTTCCGCAGGGCATGCACGTAAATGACGCGCCGTTCGCCCAAACCTTTGGAGCGCCCGGTACGGATGAAATCCTGGCGGATGATCTCCAGCATGGCCGATCGCGTCTGTCTGGCGAATACCGCCATGGGACCGAGAGCCAGCATGGACACCGGCAGGATCATGCGTCTGACAGCGAGGGCGAAATCTTCGGACGGGAAGGTGAATCCTTGTACCGGCAGCCACCCCAATCGCAAACTGAAGATGTAGACACACAGGATGCTGAGCCAGAACGTCGGCGTGGCCATGCCGACGTTGGCCAGCACGGTGATGAAGGAGTCGGGCCATCTTCCCCGGTAAATGGCGGCCAAAATGCCCAGGAGCATTCCGAAGGCCGCCGCGATGACGAACGCGGGAAGGGCAATGGTCAGGGTCACCTTCAATTTGGCCCGGATCAGCGGACCGATATCCTGCCGATAGACAAGGGAGTCGCCGAACTCTCCTTTGAACAGATTTTCGACCCATCTGAAATATTGGACCGGCAGCGGCGAATCGAGACCGAATTGTTGCTTGTAATGTTCAATCTGTTCAACGGAAGCGTCCGGACCGAGAAACAGCAACACGGGATCTCCCGGCATCATGTGCATGATGGCGAACACCAGCACGGTCACCAGGAGAACGACCACGATCGTCTGCGATACCCTTCGCAAAATAAACGTCGACATCGCTTGCTCCCCATTCGATGCATAATGTGAAGACAGACCGGTGAATGCCGGCATTCCATTCCGACATTCACCGGCTCCATGCGGTCAGCGGCGTTATGCGGACATCACTTGTCGAGCCATACGTTGTCCGGCGTCCAGAACGAATTGTGCGTCAATCCGAAGCCATCGTCTTTCACGTACTTCTGTTTGATGAAGATGCCCATCGGAATATAGAGCGGCTTGCCCACGATGGCGTATTCGTCGTAAACCAGCTTCTGCAGTTTGTGGGACGTTTCCGTCTTGACCTGCATGTTCGGCGCCTTCTGGTTTTCCCGGAGCAGTTCCAGCACATCTTCCGGATGGATGATGCCTTTCGCGTAGAAAGCGCCGTTCGGATCGAGATGGCGGAACATATAGAGTCCCAAATCCGGCTGAACCGAGTGGAAATGGCCCATCAGTCCGCCTTCCCACGTGCTGAAGTAAAGCGACTGGACCTGCGCTTCGTCGACGACGATCAGCTCGGCGTCAATGCCGACTTGCGCCAGATAGCTTTGAATGGCGGTGAAGACGTCTTTCGTGTTCAATCCGGAGAACAGCTTCGTCTTGAATCCGTTCGGGTATCCCGCCTCCGCCAGAAGCTGCCGCGCCTTGTCCGGATCATACGGGAATCCTTCGACGTCCGGGTTGAACGTATAGGCCTCTCTGGAACCCCATTGGTTGGTGGTCTCCCAGTACCCTTTGCCGAACGTTTCGGCAAGGGCCGCTTCATCGATGGCGTGTCCCATCGCCTTGCGCACCCGCACGTCCGCGAACGGCGAACCTTCCGTCGTGCTGTCGGGAATGAGCCCGACTCCGACCGCGCCAATGCCGTTCTTCTGGAGCACATAGTCGAATTCGCCGGAGTTGATCAATTCATCCGCGAGATCAATGTTCCCGGCCTGGATCAGATCGACTTCACCGGCTCTCAGGGCGGAAGCGGCCGTATTGGCGTCTTCGATGATCAGCAATTCGATGCGATCGATCTTGGGCTCCCCGGGTTCCCAATAGTTCGGGTTTTTCTTGTACGAGACCGACACATTCATATCCCATTTGTCAAGCAAGAACGGACCGGTCCCCACGGGGTTCGTGTACGCCCATTCCACTCCGTGCTCCTCCACCGCGGCGGGCGATACGTAGCGCACGAAGAAACCGATTGCCTCAAGCGAACTGGAATTCCACTCTTTCAGATGAATGACCAGCGTGTGGTCGTCCGCCACTTCCATCGAATCGATGTTGGCCGTTTCCGTGCGCTTGTTCTCGATGTACTTCTCAATGTTCCATTTCACCGCTTCCGCGTTGAAATCGGTGCCGTCATGGAACTTGACGCCCTCCCGCAGCTTGAACGTGATCGTCGCCGCGTCGGCGTCGGTCTCCCAGCTCTCGGCGAGCCACGGAACATGATTGCCTTTCTCGTCGAAATGGACGAGCGACTGAACGACCGGGTCGAGGAACGGAAGCGGACCGTTGTTGGTCACTTCGGCGGGATAACCGATAATTCTCGGGTTCAGCCCGAGCGCGACCCGCAACACGCTTTCGCCGCCGCTTTTGCCGCCGCCATTGCCGCCGCTGTCCCCCGATTTTTCAGCAACACTGCCGCCCCCGCCCCCGCTTGAAGAAGATTCGGTGGTCGAGGATTTCTTGCCGCTGCACGCCGACAACACCAGTAACAACGCCAGCATGACCAAGGTGACCATCTTCAAATTCCTGAACCTGACCATGAGTAGACCCTCCTTGATGATTGGAATGCTATACATTGAAGGCGGCGGATCAGAATGCATCGAGAATCAAATCGTCCGCCACCAACAAGTCGGGTTCCGTACATGCGCGAATATCGTCAACGGTAAATCCGACGGCCGCTTCCCGGAGCAGCAGTCCGCCCGGCGTCACATCGATGACGGCCCGGTCGGTAATGATCCGGTTCACGACCCCCCGGCCGGTCAGGGGCAGCGAACATTGCCGGACGATCTTCGGCGAGCCGTTCTTGCTGACGTGCTCCATCACGACGATGATGCGCCTCGCGCCGTGCACCAGGTCCATCGCGCCGCCCATGCCCTTGACCATTTTGCCGGGAATCATCCAGTTGGCGAGATCGCCCGCCTCGGACACTTCCATGCCGCCCAGGATGGCGAGGTCGAGATGGCCGCCGCGAATCATGGCGAACGACTCCGCGCTGTCGAAGAAAGCGGCGCCGGGCACCGCCGTCACCGTTTCCTTGCCCGCGTTGATCAGATCCGGGTCCACTTCGGCTTCCGTCGGATACGGGCCGACGCCGAGCAGACCGTTCTCGGAATGAAGCATCACCTGTTTGTCCGGCGCGATGTAATTCGCCACCAGCGTGGGAATGCCAATGCCCAGGTTGACGTAGTTTCCGGAAAAGATCTCCTTCTCGGCCCTTCTGGCCAGCTTCTCTCTTCCGGCCGTTCGATCCGCGCTCATGATTCTCTCCTCGCTTTCGCGCTGGTTCAGTTCATTGTCCGGCTTCGAATGGCTCCTTCGGATGGGGACAATCCGGAACGCTATCCGCGTACCGTCCGCCGCTCGATCCGCTTCTGCTGCCGCCCGACGATGAGCCGCTGCACATAAATCCCCGGCGTATGGATCGCGTCCGGGTCGAACGTTCCCGTCTCGCAGAGCTCCTCCACTTCGGCGATGGTGACGGCGCCGGCCGCGGCCATCATCGGATTGAAGTTGCGGGCCGTCTTGTTGTAGATCAGATTGCCCATGCGGTCCGCCTTCGCCGCGCGAATCAGGCTGAAATCGGCCCGCAGCGCATGTTCCAGCACATATTCCTTGCCGCCAAACACGCGGACTTCCTTGCCTTCGGCAGCCGGCGTGCCGACCCCCGCGGGCGTGTAGAACGCCGGGATGCCCGCGCCGCCGGCGCGGATTTTCTCGGCCAGCGTCCCTTGCGGGATCAGCTCGACCTCGATTTCGCCGGCCAGCACCTGGCGCTCGAATTCCTTGTTCTCGCCGACATAAGAAGCGATGATCTTGCGGATTTGCCGTCTCTGCAGCAGCAATCCGAGTCCCCAATCGTCCACGCCGCAGTTGTTGGAGATGACGGTCAGATTCCGCACATCCCGCTCCGCCAGCGCGAGAATCAGGTTTTCCGGGATGCCGACAAGCCCGAACCCGCCGATCATGAGCGCAGCGCCGTCCGGAATATCGCGGGTCGCTTCAAGAAATGATGCATAGACCGGTTTCATCGGTCACCCTCCCTCAAGCTTGCGTCCGGCCGTTCCACCACGGCGGCGATGCCCTGCCCGCCGCCGATGCACAGGGCGGCCAGTCCGTACCGGACATCCCGCCGCGCCATTTCGTGCAGCAGCGTGACCAGAATGCGCGCGCCGCTCGCGCCGATCGGATGGCCCAGGGCGATGGCGCCGCCGTTGACATTCACGATCGCCGGATCCAGGTTGAGTTGCTTTTGGCAAGCCAGCATTTGGGCGGCGAACGCTTCGTTCAGTTCGGCCAGACCGATGTCGGCAAGGCCGATGCCGGCCCGGTCAAGCGCCTTGTGAACCGCCGGGACGGGTCCCAATCCCATGACCGCCGGATCGACGCCCGCCGAAGCGACGGACCGGATGACCGCCATCGGCTTCAGCCCGAGCTCCCGCGCCTTCTCCGCGCTCATGATCACGGCCGCCGCGGCCCCGTCATTGATGCCCGACGCGTTGCCCGCGGTCACCAGGCCGTCCGCCTTGAACGTCGGACGCAGCGCGCCCAGCGCCTCCGGCGTCGTGTCCGGCCGCGGATACTCGTCCGCTTCGAACCGAACCGTCTTGCCGCCGCGCGCCGGAATGTCCACCGGGACGATTTCTTCCCGGAACCGCCCGGCCTCGATGGCTGCGGCGGCCTTCCGCTGGCTTTCCAAGGCGATCCGGTCCAGTTCCTCCCGCGTGAGGTCAAACCGTTCGCACAAGTTCTCCGCGGTAATGCCCATATGATGGTTCCCGATGGCGCACCACAGGCCGTCCGCGATCATGCTGTCGATGACCGTGCGGTGTCCCATGCGCAGGCCGCCGCGCGCGTCCGGGAGCAGATAGGGCGCCCGGCTCATGTTCTCCATGCCGCCCGCGACAACCGTCGTCTGATCGCCGCAGCGGATAGCCTGCCACGCCAATTGAACCGCCTTCAATCCTGAGCCGCAAACCTTGTTGATGGTGACGGCCGGCGTCTCCTGCGGCAGCCCTGCCGCCAGGGCGGCCTGGCGCGCCGGATTCTGACCTTCGCCGGCTTGCAGGACATTGCCCATGATGACTTCGTCCACCATGGCCGGCGCAATGCCGGCCCGTTCAACCGCAGCCCGGACGACAATCTCGCCGAGCCTTGCCGCGGACATATCTTTCAGACTGCCCATGAACTTGCCGATCGGCGTCCGGACAGCGCTTACAATTACCGCTTCGGACATGAGAGGCATTCAGCTCCTTTCATCGGCGGTCGGAATTTCGATCCGCGACGGGTATTGGCCGCCGAGGTGAATCCCTTGGCCGGCAACCCGCGTATCCGCCTGCAGCGCCCAGCATCCGGACGTGTTCGAGTGGGCGTGATAGGCCGGAAAATTCGATGATGACACGTCGAGCCGGAGCCGGAAGCCTTTGCGCACCGTCCAGGTGATCGGCCACAGTTCGATCGTGACCTCTTCCACGCTGCCGGGAATGTATTCGACCGGCAGTTGAGCGCCGTTGCGGAAGGACAGACTGGTGATGCCGTCCCGGATATTGTAGGCGGCGCCATCGGGAGCCACCTCCATCAGGTTCACCGTAAACGCCGTATCCGGCGCATCGGAGCTGACATGCAGATGAACCTTGACGCTGCCCGCAATGGGCAAGTCCTCATCCAGCGGATCGGTCATGAAGCTGATGACGTCATCGCGGTATCCCGGCGGTTCCTGGCGCAGGCTGGCCGGCTTCGGCGCGTCGGGCGCGCCGGAGAGATAGCGCAACAGTCCCGCTCCGCCGCGTGTCGGCACGGGGCTTAGCGGATCGTACCGATATCCGATTCGGCCTTCCTGAAGGTCCGGCACGTCCGTGATCCGGTAAGGCGACTTGTCCCCATCCGCCAGGTACAGGATGCGGCAGCCGCCCGGTTCGAGTCCGTTCGGCCAGCGGCGCCAGCGCCCCTCCCGCACCACGTAGGTCATCGTTTCCCCAGCCGGCACCGGCTCCCGGTCCCCTCTCAAGTGATGGTCGAACCAGCGGAGCGCTTCGGCCAGAAGATTCAGCTCCCCGTCCGGATATTCCAGATCCCCGGAGGGCGCCAGCGTATGCACCCACGGTCCGACGATCAGACGGCTCATGGCCCGGGTGCCTTGCGGAAGTTTCCGGTAATCCCTGAGCATGCCGTCCAGATGGTGATCGAACCAGCCGGCCGCCATCAGGACGGGCGTCTGAATATACTTGGGAATCTCTCGCAGCTCGGCCCAGAATCCGGCGCTCCAGTATTCATCCAGCGGGCTGGTGTTCGTGATCCATTGCCGGTACCAGGGCAGCCGCTTGCCGAACAGCCGCTCATCCATCTCGAGATGCGGCCGGATCGAGACGGCGCGGGCGAACAGATTTTCCGGATCGAGCGGCTCGATTCCCGCATTCTCGAGCGCCCAGCCGGTATAGACATCCATCCGGAACATGCCGTTCATGTAATGGCTACGGAACCGTTCCGTCGAAAACCCGGACAGCACCATCGCCTTCACTTCCTGCGGGAACCGGTCGGCCATCGCGAGCTGCACGGCGCTCAAATACGAATGACCGTAGGTGCCGATATTGCCGTCCATCCAGCGCTGCCGGATGATCCACTCGATCGTGTCCAGCCCGTCCAGCCTTTCGTTCACGAAAGGCGTCCATTCGCCGCCGGACCCGCCCGTTCCGCGGCAATCTTGCACCACCGCGGCATACCCGTATTCGTTCCAGATGGCGGCCGTGATCTCAAGCATCGGCAGCACGCCGGCATACGGGTTCCGGATGAGCACGACGGGCCATGGTCCCGCTCCGTCCGGCAAATATACGCGGGTGTGCAGTTCCGTCCCGTCGCGCATGGCGACCCGATGGACGGTCATTGGCCCGGGCTCATGCCGGGTTTCGGGCATGCCTTGCCTTAATCGAGCAGCCAAGAGATCAAGAGCAGACATTGCGTTCACCACCCGTTCGACGATTTTGAGCAGCCGCAGCCGGCTTGCCGCCGATTTGTGTCAGCGCTTGCAAAATATACGTTGACGCTTCCGAGAGCTTTGCCTCGTCGACACCCGTCCGCACATCCATGGCGTGCAGCATGCGGATCAAATCATCGGTCGCCACGTTGCCCGCCGCGCCCGGCGCATACGGACAGCCGCCCAATCCGCCGCAGGATGAATCGAATGTCCGGATGCCCATCTGCAGCGCAATGACCGTGTTGGCCAGCGCCAGTCCGTTCGTATTGTGGAAATGAAGGGCGATCTTGTCCGGCGGCACCCGTCCGAGCAGCTCCGTCAGCACCGCCTCCACCTGCCGGGGATGGCCGACGCCGATCGTGTCGCCGAGCGACACTTCATCGACGCCCATCTCCAGCAGCGCCTCCGTCAAACGGACCGCCTGTTCCACGGAAACGGCCCCTTCATAGGGACATCCGAACACGGTGGACAAATACCCCCGCACCGTCTTGCCGGCCGCCTTCGCCGCCGATGCCACTTCCCGCAGCACCGGCAATGTCTCGTCAATCGATTTGTTGATGTTCTTGCGGTTATGCGTTTCGCTGGCGGACATGAATACCGCCGCCTCGTCGATTCCCGCGCGCAGCGCCCGCTCCAGTCCGCGCATGTTCGGCACCAGCGCCGCATAGGTGACGCCTTCGCGGCGGCGGAGCGCGGCGGCGACTTCCTCCGCATCGGCCAGCGGCGGAATCCACTTCGGACTGACGAACGACGTCACCTCGATGTAGGTCAGACCGGCATCCGCCAGGCGGTCAATCCATTCCAGCTTGACGGCGGTCGGCACGAAACCCGGCTCATTCTGCAGGCCGTCGCGGGGGCCCACTTCCCGGATCCGTACCCGTTCGGGCCATCGGGACGCCATGGTTAATCCACTCCTTCGCCCGCCGCGGCGCCGAGACGGCCGGCGCGGCTTTCCCGCACGATGCCCCGTTCCGCCAGTTCCGCGACATCGCCATCCGAATAGCCCAGCTCCAGCAGAATTTCCCGGGTATGCTGCCCCAGCAGCGGCGGCGAGCTCCGGACCTTCACCTCGCGCTCGGAATACCGGATCGGTGTCCGAATGACCGGCAATCGTCCGAATACCGGGTGTTCGACTTCCTCGATCAAACCGTGGTCTTGAATGAGATCGCTCGTCACCAGCTGCTCCACGTTCCAGACCGGGCCGTGCAGCACCCCGCGGGCCTCAAGAATCCGGCACCATTCGTCTGTCGTTCGGGTCGAGAAGACGGCGTTGAGCCGTGCGGTCAACTCCGCCCGATGCTGCAGACGCAATTGGTTCGTGCGATATCGCTCATCCTCCGCCAGTTCCGGGCAGCCGATCGCCTCGCAGAACGTTCGCCAGGCTTCGTCGCTCTGCGCTCCCGCCATCAGCCATCCGTCATGCGTCTGAAAAGCCTGATACGGTACGACCTCCGCGTGCTGATTCCCGTGCGGCTTCGGCGGCTGTCCGGTGGCCACGTACTGCGCGAACCGGGTGGACAGGTTGAACACCATGGTGTCAATCAAGTTGAGCCGGATATGCTGCCCGATCCCGGTCCTCGCCCGATCCACCAACGCCGCGCAGATGGCGCCGAAAGCCATGAAGGCGGTTGAATTGTCCGCGATCGGCACGCCGACAAGCATCGGTTCATCGTCCGGCTTGCCCGTCAGGCTCATGACGGCGCCCATTCCCTGCACGATCGGGTCCATGCCCGGACGCTTGACGTATCCGGGCGTATCGCCGAATGCTGAGATCGAGCAATACACAATCCTCGGATTGATCTTGCGAATCTGTTCGTATCCGACCCCGAGCTTGTCGCAAGTGCCGGGCCGGTAATTCTCGATGATCACGTCGGCATCGCGGGCCAGTTGATGGACGATGCGCACCCCATCAGGCTCCTTGAGATTGACCGCGATCGAACGTTTGCCATGGTTGTAAGCCGCGAACAGGTAGCTTTCGTCATCCTTGAAATGGCCTCCGGCCTTCCGGACCTGATCGCCCTGCGGCGGCTCGATCTTGATGACGTCAGCGCCCAGATCGGCCAAAATATTGGCACAGTACGGGGCGACCAGCCAATGCGCCATCTCGATCACCTTGATGCCTGACAACGGTCCCATCCGGCAAGTCCTCCCACCAATGTTGATCTCTCTCCCGTCAAGTTCATTGTAAATATAGTCTGTTCTTATGTGAAATACGTATATATAATGTTTGTATAGGTGTTTCCTATACAAAGCGAAACGGGGATGAATCCTTCATGCGGACTGAGCAGCTGCAATACTTCGTGGAAGTGGCGCGCCAGCGCTCGTTCTCCATTGCGGCCGAGAAATTGCATATTGCCCAGCCGAGCATCAGCCAGGCGATCAAAAGTCTGGAGCAGGAATTGAACGTGCAGTTGTTCCAGCGGTCGCGGGCGGGCGTACAGCTGACGCCCATCGGCCGCTCGCTGCTGCCGAAAGCCCAGAACATTCTGAACATGGTCGACGAACTGTGCGAGGAAGCGCGCACCGAAACCGACCAGATCGAAGGCAGGCTGCAGATCGCCGCCATTCCGAGCATGATGAACACCTTCCTGAGCGAGACGCTGTCCCGTTATAAGCGGGAGCATCCCCATGTTCGCCTGGAAGTGAAGGAGGCGGGCACGAACCAGATCATGCAGGAAGTGCTGGCCGAACGGTTGAACATCGGCATCGTGTCCTGCAGGCCCGGCGAGACCCTCGATCCGCGCATCGAGTTCTCGCCCCTGCTGAGCGGCACCTATGTCGTCTATGTCGGCAAGCAATCCTCGATCCCGCTGCAAAATCCGATTCCTCGCGAGCTGATCGCCCGTCAGCCGCTGATCACCTTGCAGAACGAATACCGGCAGGTGGATTACCTGCGAAAACTGCTCGGCACCGACGAACTGAACATCCTCGTATCCCTCGGATACACGGAAGCGGCCAAGAAGATGATCAGCGAAGGGATTGCCATCGGTTTCTATCCGGATTTCTCGGTCGGCAAAGACCCCTACGTCCAATCCGGGGACATCATCCCGCTCGACATCGCGGACAACGAGCTTTCCCTCCAGTTCGGCTGGATCCGTTCCCGGCAGCAGCGCTTCTCGCTTGCCGCGCGGAAATTTGTCCGGGTGCTGAAAGAAGTCATCGACTCCGGCGGCTGACCGATGAGCATGCAAAAAAACCGGCCGCCTCGCAACGCCGCCATCGCGGCATTCCGAAGCAGCCGGGAATCCATGGGAGCCATGGGCGCAGCACGGCATCACGAAACAGCCGGCACGCCCGGGCGCCATGGCCGCACATCGGTCGGCGCTTCAAGCTCACGGGGAAGACACGAGCCGGTTCAATTCCTCCAGCAGTCCGTCCAGGTCCGGCGCCGACTCCCGGTTGAAGCTGGCGATGTTGCGCAGCGGCATATATTTCATGAACGCTTCCAGCATGACCCGAAGCTCCTCCGTCGGAGCGGCTCCGAACGGATTGTTCTTCTCCAGCAGCTGCCGCACGAAGAGCGCCGTCCGTTCATCCGCCAGCAGATCGCCGATCAGCGTGTTGCGGTGGATGACCCACGGCAGCGTCACCGTCGATTCGACATGGAGAGCGGCCTGAAGCCGGATATCCCGGGACGAGGCGCCGACCAGAATGTCGAACTCCCCGCTCTCCACCCGCCAGTCCTTGATCTGCGGCTCATAGTACGCGAAGGCGCGCTTGTCCAGCTTGAACGTCACGGTCTTCCGTTCGCCAGGCTGCAGCTCCACCTTCGCGAACCCTTTCAGTTCCTTGGGCGGACGGATGACGGAGCTTTCCCGGTCGCGGACGTACAATTGCACGATCTCTTTGCCCGCCCGCTGCCCGGTGTTGGCAATCGTGACGCGCACCTCGGCCGTCTCCCCGTCGCTCATCCGCTCGCGGTCGATCTCGATCCGCTCGTACGCGAACGTCGTATAGCTCAGGCCGTGGCCGAACGGGAACAGCGGCTCGATCTCCTTCGCGTCGTAATACCGGTAGCCGACGAACAGCCCTTCCCGATA
>Ga0065720_1020198_pt1 | contig 16092 bp, 1 predicted proteins | sample Thericmetagenome_FD_59107 | JGI IMG/M metagenome (GOLD analysis project Ga0065720, IMG submission 59107) | Thermophilic microbial communities from the Joint Bioenergy Institute, California, USA of rice/straw/compost enrichment - eDNA_2 v2... | ecosystem: Engineered > Solid waste > Grass >... | reverse complement strand
AGAAACGGCTGGCTCGACAGGATTCTTTTCGGCGACAGGAGTGGGGGCAACTTCGGCCTTGTTTTCAGGGGTAGGCGTAGGGGCAGGTTCAGCCTCGACGACGACCTCCTTGGCGACAGCAACCTCCGGCTCGAGCTTGACAGCCGGCATGACAGGCGGGGCCTCCGTGACAGCATGGAAGGCACCGAACTGGGCAACCTCTGGCAGAACAGGGACAGCAGCAGCGGCACCAACCAGACCACCAGTAGCCGAAACAGCAGGGATGCTGCGCTCACCAGGCTCATCCTTGCTTTCAGTCACGACCGGAGCGGGGGCAGGTTCCTCTTGTTGTTCAGTGATAGCGGCAACAACAGGGACCTGCTTGAGAGCCGGAGTCTGCGACGACTCACCCTCTTCGCTGGGCGGGGTGAGCGGCGAAGTGGCATCGACGATGACCGGCTCATCAGGTAGCTGCGAGCAGCTCTCAGGGGTCATGGCCTCGTCGACGACAATGAGCGAGTCGTCAGCGGCGGCGACGGTCTCGGGCGAGGAAGCAACATCCTTGGCGTGTTCATGCTCCTTTAGTTCGGCAGCGGCGGGCTCAGGCGACTTAGGCGCTGGCTCGCCAGGAAGCTCCTGGGACTCACCCACGGCCCGCTCGACGAGGACACCCGAGTTCTCAACGGCAGCCTGAGCAGCAGCAGGGGCCTCGGGCTCTTCGGCCTTCTCCACCGAGGCAGGTGTCTTCTCAGGCTCGGGCTCGGGCTGGACGATGACAGTGGATTCTTCGACAGCAGCCTTGGCATTCGGCTTCTCTTCAACAGTGGCAGCCGGCTTCTTGGATTCGGGCTCAGCCTGGACGAGCACAGTCGACTCTTCAACCTCAGCTGTCACCGGCTCCTCGAGCTTGGCAGGTTCAGGAGCGGGCGCCGGGACTTCCCGCGGCACAGAAGCAGCATCGACAAGAACGAAGCCTTCCTCCTCCTTAGGGGACTCGGGCTCCGCCGGCTTGGTCTCAGGCTCGACTGGTTTGGCGGTCTCGGGCTGAGGCTCAGGCTTCGTCACTGCAGCAGCAAGCTCCTCGAGCTTGGTCGTCTCCGTGGTTGTCTCAATGGTGACGGCTTCAGCGACTGGCTCGGAAGCAGGAGCAAGAGCGGTTTCGACGGTCTCTTCCTTGACAGGCGCAGACTCAGCGACGACAGCCTTCTCGACGATAGGCTCGTCGGTCTTTTCAACCGGCATAAGTGTCTCGGAAGGAGTGGGCTCGGCCTTCAGGGCTTCCCCAACTTCGACCTTCTCGACAACTGTCTCGGTCTGGGCAGAAGCCTCAGTCTTAACAGGCTCTTCCGCGACGACTTCCTTTTCGACGACCGCGGGCTCCTCAGGCTTGGTCGGCGCGGGGGCAGTCTCGGTGACGATAGGTTCGGGCTCGGGCGTGGCAACCTTCACTGATTCAGTTATGGTCTCAGTGACAGGCTCCTCAGCCTTGACGGACTCTGTGGCCACAGGCTGCTCGACGGCTGCAGGTTGTTCAATCTCTTCGACAGGATCGGGGGTCTTCATAGCCGGCTCGGGAGCAGCCTGGACGGCAGGTTCAGCGTTAGGGGGCTCCACAGGCTCGGGGGCAGTGGTCTCGGCGACTGCAACCTCCAGCCGTGCGGGCTCCTCAATCTTGATGGCAGGCTCCTCCGTCACGGCGGGCTGCTCGGCGACGACAACCGGTTCGGCGGCCTTCACCTCGCGCAGGTCAGCGATAGAGTGTTCAGGCGACTCCTCGAATGGGGGAGGTACCTCTTCTTCGCTGACCCCAGGAGCGGCCTGGGCTTCGGCGGGTCCCTCAGCCTTGGCCGACTCCTCGACGACGGCATTCTCGCTCTCGACGGCAGGTGCTTCGGCTACAGCAGGTTCTTGAGTGACAGAAGCCTCAGCAGCGGCCTGCTCGGGTTCAGGGGCGGGAGCAGAGGCCTCAACCTTCTTCTCGATTGTCTCGGGCTCAGCAGCTGGAGCGGGTGCAGGGGCGGGCTCGTCGTCAGTCTTGGCTACCTCAGAGGTGACGGGCGCCTCAGGTGCCGGGGCCGAGGTCTCGCTGGCGGGTTCCGCGGTAGCCACAGGTTCGGATTTGACGTGCTCCTCAATGACGGTTGGCGCTTCGACAGGAGCGGACTCCTCAGCCTTTACGGGCTCCTCGACCTTGGCGGACACCTCGGTGACAGCAGCAGGCTCTTCAACCTTGGCGGGCTCAACAGGAACAGGTTGGGCGGGTTCTTCAGCGGCAGGGGCGGGGGCAGCAGGCTCCTCACACACAGGGGCAGACCCCTCAACAGCCGCTTCAGCGACCGGCTCCTGAACCTCGACGACGGCCTTCTCGACAACGGCAGGCTCATCAGTCTTGACGGCTTCCGGCTCAGGGACAGGGGTCTCCTCTACAGCGGGTGCGGGAGCAGGAGCAGGTTCGTCGATCTTGACGGGTTTGGGGCTAACTTCCTCAGCCTTGGCAACCTCCGGTTCTGTCTCAACTTCAGGCTCCTGAGCAACGGCTTCAGCTGAGACGGTGTCCTTTGCCTCTGGAGCCGGCTCCCGAGCAGCGACGGCCTCTTCTTTGACAGGGGCAGACTCGTCAGCCTTGACTGTGGGCTCAGCACCCTCCGCAGCAGCAGCGGGCTCCTCATCTTTAGCCGGCTCAGGGGCCTCGACTACAGCGGGCTCTTCGACCTTGGCGGGCTCCTCAGTCTTGACAGGGTCCTCGGTGGCGGCTGGCTCAGCCTTGACCTTCTCCTCGACCTTAGGAGCGGGCTCCGGAGCCTCAACGGTCTTAGCAGGAGCAGACTCGTCTGGCTTAGCTGGCTCAGGGGCCTCAATGGTGGCAGGCTCCTCAACGGCAGCGGGCTCAGCTGGAGCAGGGGCCAACTCCTGAACCTCAACGGCCTTCTCAACAGCGATAAGCTCGTCGGTCTTGACTTCGGGTTCGGGTTCAGGGGCAGGGGCTTCCGCTGGAGCAGGCTCCTCGACCTTGACGGGCTCCTCAGTCTTAGCAGGCTCATCAACAGCCACAGAGGCCGGAGCAGCCTCTTCGACCTTGACGGCCTCAGGCTCGGGGGCGGCAGGAGCTTCCTCAGCCGCCTGTTCGGTCTTGGCAGGCTTGGAGGTCTCAACCGCAGCAGGCTCGTCAGCCTTAGTGGCCGGCTCCTGAGCTACAACGGGTTCTTCCTCCTTGGCGGGGGCAGGCTCATCGGCTCGGACAGGCTCCAGGGTTTTCTCTTCGGCGGCAGGCTCCTCAGTAGTAGGTTTGGGAGTCTTCTCGGTCACAGGCTCCTCAACCCTGGCTGGCTCCTCCGTCTTGACAGGCTCCTCGGCGGGAGCAGCGACAGCAGGCTCGATTTTTTCCTCGGCCTTGGCAACCGGCTCAGGCTCCAGAGCAGCAGGGGCAACGGCCCTTTCCGTGACGGGAGCGGGCTCGTCGGCCTTGACAGGCTCCTCAACCTTGGCCGGCTCCGCAGGGGCTTCAGCCGCAGGCTGCTCGACAGTAGTGGTGGAGACAGGCTCAGAAGGCTTTTCTTGCTCTTGCTTCTTCTCAACGTCAACGGCGGCGACAGGGGCTTGGACTTCTTCGGTAGTGGTGACGAGAGCGGGAGCGGAAGCATCGGTCGTGGCGAGAACAGGGGAGGATTCTTCGACAGCGGCGGGGATGGCTACTTCAGGGACGGCAGGCTCCTCCTTGGCGGCCGGGGCAGGCTCAGCTGTTTCGGCAACGGCAAGAGGTTCGGCAGGCTGAGATTCAGCGACCAGGATGGGTTCAGACTCGGAGATGGGTTCTTGGGCAGGCTCCTCGGTCTCGGTGGTATCAGTAGCGGCAAGCTGAGGGGCGGACTCTTTATCCTTGGCCTCGACAACCGGTTCCTCAACCTTGGCTTCAACAGGCTTCTCGGCCTCCTCAATCTTAACTTCGGGCTCCTCGATCTTGACGTCGGCAGCCTCTTCGGTCGTGATTTCAGAAGGCTGAGCGGGGAGCTCCTCGGCCTTGGTTTCAGTAGGCTGGGCCACCTCTTCGACCTTGGTTTTGGTAGGTTGCTCGACCTTAGCCTCGGGCTCGTCAGGCTTGCATTCAGGCTGAGTAGGTTGCTCTTCGTTCCTGGTGTCGGCAGGCTGAGAGATGACCTGGTCTTCGGCCTTGGCCTCGACAGAAGCAACAGCCTCTTCGACCTTAACCTCAGATTCCTTGGCTGCGGGTTCGGTGGGCTGAGCGATCGACTCTTCAGCCTTGGTCTCTGGAGCAGGGGTCTGCTCCTCGGCCTTAGCCTCGACAGGCTGCTCAGCTACCTCTACATTGAGCTGGGGCTCTTCAGTCTTGGTCTCAACAGGCTGAGCGAGCTGTTCGTCGACCTTAGCTTCGACAGGCGCGGGAGCCTCGTCAACTTTGACCTCAGGTTCCTCGGTCTTGGCTTCGGCGGGCTGAGCAGGCTCTTCAGTCTTAGCAGCCTCAACAGTCTGAGCAACCTCTTCCTCGACCTTGGCCTCAAGAGCAGGGGTCCGCTCCTCAGCCTTGGCCTCGGTAGGTGCCACAGGCTCTTCAGCCTTGACTTCGGGCTGCTCAGCAGGTTCTTCAACCTTAGCCTCGACAATGAGCTCCTCGGTCTTGGTTGTCTCGGTCGGTTGAGGAGCGGCCTCTTCGGTCGCGGCAGGCTCAGAAGGCTGGGCAACCTGTTCCTCGACCTTGGCCTTGGGTTCAGGAGCCTTCTCCTCAGCCTCAGCGACCACAGGGGCCTCCTCAGCCTCAGCGACCACAGGGGCCTCCTCAACCTCGGCCTCGGGCTCAGCAACCGTTTCCCCAGCCTTGGCCTTGGCAGGTGCTGTAGGCTCTTCAGTCTTGACTTCAGGCTGCCCGACCTTGGTCTCAGCAGGTTCTTCCGGCTTAGCTTCGGCAGGCTGGGGTTCATCCTTGACCTTGGCCTCGACAGGCGCCGCGACCTCCTCAGGCTTAACCTCGGGCTCAACCTTGGCCTCAGCCTCAACTGGCGCGAGAGCCTCCTGGATCTTGACCTCAGGCTCCTCAGGCTTGGCCTTGTGTTCGGTCACCTGCTCCTCGTTCTTGGTCTCGGTGGACGGGACAGCAACCTCTTCGGCCTTGGCCTCAGTAAGCTGCTCAGGCTGAGCCTCGACTGTCTTGGGAACCTCCTCAACCTTGGCTTTGGGCTCAGAAGCCTCCTCGACAGCGTTAGTCTCAGCGGGTTGAACAGTTTCTTCGACCTTGGTCTCGGCGGGCTCATTGGCCTGGACCTCGACTGGCAGAGGGGCCTCTTCAACCTTGGTTTCGGGCTGAACCTCAACCTTGGTCTCAGGAACTTCCTCAGCAGCCTTGGTCTCAACCAGCTGAGCGACCTCCTCGACCTGAGTCTCAGTAGGCTGTGCCACCGTCGTCTCCTCAACCTTGACCTCGGGCTCCTCAACCTTAGTCTCGGCAGGCTCCTCAGCCTTAGCCTCGACCGGCGCAGAGACCTCCTCGACCTTGGCTTCAGCGACAGGGGCCTGCTCCTCTACCTCGGTTTCAGTGACCTCAACCTTCGTCTCGGCGGTAGGCTCAGGAGTGGCCTCTTTGACCTTGACAGTCTCAGAGGACTCCTCAACCTTGGCTTTGACAGGTTCAGAGGCCGCTTCCACCTTGGCTTCAGATTCAGCTGTCTGCTCCTCCACCTTAGTCTCGGCGGGCTCGGCAACCTTGGTCTCGACGACCGGCTCGGGAACTTCCTTGACATTAGTCTCGGGCGCAACAGGTGCCGTCTCCTTAACCTTGGCCTCAACAGGTTCCTCAGGCTTATCCTGCTCGATCGGTTCAGGCGCCGTCTCGACCTTGGCTTCGGCCGGAGCCTCTACCTTGATCTCCACAGGCTCCCCAGGCTCGGTCTCAGCGGGCGGGACAGGAGCCTCCTCAACCTTGTCCTCCGCAGTCGACTTGGGGACAGCTTCAACCTTAGCTTCGGACTCGGAAGCTTTGTCCTCAGCCTTGGTCTCGACGGGTTGAGTGACCTGTTCGACCCTGGACTCGGGGGCAGGAACCTCGACCGTCTCGGCCTTGACCATAACAGTCTCGACAGCCTGTTCCTCGACCTTGGTTTCGGGCGCGGAAGCTTCCTCCGTCTTGGCTTCAGCCTCGACGGACTCCGCAACCTTTTCCTCAACCTTGGCCTCCGAAGCAGGAGCCTCGACAGTCTCGACCTTGGCCTCGACAGGCTCGGCAGTCTTCTCTTCGACCTTAGTCTCCGGGGCAGGAACCTGTTCTTCAACCTGGGTTTCAACGGGCTGAGCGACCTCTTCACCCTTAGCCTCGGAAGCAGGGGCTTCCTCTGTTTCAGCCTTGGCTTCAACAGGCTCAGTGACCTCCTCAACCTGGGCCTCTGGAGAGTGGGCAACCTCCTCGACCTTAGAGTCTGGAGCCGGTGCCTCTTCCGTCTTGGCCGGGGCCTCGACAGGCTCGGCAGCCTTTTCCTCGACTGCGGTCTCGGGCGCAGGTGTCTCTTTCTCAGCCTGCGTCTCAGAAGCAGGAGCGGGAGCTGCCTTAACCTCAGCCTCGGCTTCGGCAGCCACAGGGGCCTCCTTAACCTTAGCTTCGGGATCGACAGCAGCCTTCTCAACCTGTATCTCAGCAGCCTGGACAACCTCCTCAACCTTAGTCTCAGGGACTGGCGCAGCCTCAGCCTCGACCTTGGTCTCGACAACCCCAGCTTCCTTGGCCTCAACCGCCTCGGTTACCGCCTCGACCTTGGCTTTGGGCTCGGTCTCAGAAGCCTTGTCCTCCACCTTAGTCTCAGCAGGTTCCTCAGCAGCCATGACCTCGGGAACGGGAGCGGTCTCAACCTCGGGCTTGTCCTCGGCAGGCTCAGCAGCCTTTTCTTCGACCTCAGCAAGACCAGCGGGCGCCGCCTGCTCAACCTTGACCTCAGCCGTCTCGGGTATCACCTCATCGGCGGCAGGGGGGGCGGGAGCAACCTCAGGGGCGGCAGCCTCGACCTCAGCCTCGGGCGTCTCCTCAACCTTAGCTTCAGACGCAGGGGTGACATGCTCCTCAGCCTTGGCCTCGGCGGGCTCCTCGACCTTAGTCTCAGCTGCCGGAGCCTCTTCAGCTTTCGGAGCCTCCTCAGTCTTTGCTTCAGTAGCAGAGGCCTCTTCGACCTTAGCCTCGACTGCGGGCGCCACGTTGACCTTGGCCTCGGGGGCAGGTGTGGCCTGCTCCTCAACCTTGGTCTCAGCAGATTCTTCAGCCTTAGCTTCAGCCGCCGGGGTCTCCTGGACCTTTGCTTCGACTTCCGGAGCTTCCTCAATCTTGGTTTCAGCCTCAGCCTTGGGAGCCTCGGTCTCGGTGGGCTCCTCACTCTTCACTTCAGCGGCAGCGACCTCAGGTACAGCCTTGTCCTCGACCTCGGGAGCTGCTTCGGCTTGAGCATCAGGGACAGGGGTGACCTGCTCCTCAGCCTTAGCCTCGACGACTTCCTCAGTCTTGGTCTCGGCAGCCGGAGTCTCTTCGACGATCTTGGTCTCTGCTTCAACCGTAGGGGTCTCCTCACCCTTGGTTTCAGCGGCAGGGGCAGCCTGCCCATCAGCCTTGGCCTCAGCGACCTCCTCAGTCTTGGCTTCGACTGGAGCCTCCTTAACCTTGGTTTCAGCCTCGACCTGAGCTTCCTCAACCTGAGCTTCCTCAACCGCAGCCTTGGTAGCGGGGGTCTGCTCCTCAACTTTAGCCTGGGAAGGCTCCTCAGTGTTGAGCTCAGCTGGGGCCACCTCTTCAGCCTTCGCCTCGACTTCAGGAGCAGCTTCAACCTTGGCCTCGGAAACAGGTTCCTTAGCCTTAGTCTCAGCGACTTCCTCAGCCTGGGCTTCAACCGCAGGGGCTTCCTCAGCTTTAGTCTCGACATCGGGCTCTTCCCCAACCTTAGTCTCGGCAACAGGAGCCTGTTCCTCAGCCTCGGCTTCGGCACGGACCTCCTCAGGTTTGGCCTCGACCGGCTCGGGACCGGGAGCAGCCCTAACTTGGGCTTCGGCCACAGGAGCTTCCTCAACCTTAGCCTCAGGCTTGGGTATCTTGTCCTCGACCTTGGTCTCTATGGTTTCCTCAGCCTTAGCCTCAACGGTAGGGGCCTCCTCAATCTTGTTTTCGATAGCAGGAGCCTGTTCCTCAGTCTTCGTTTCCGCAGGAGTCTCAGCCTTGGCCTCAACAGGTTCCTCTACCTTAGCCTCAGACACAGGGGTCTCCTCAGCCTTGACTTCGGCCGCAGGAGCTTCTTCAGCCTTGGCTTCGGGAGCAGGAGCCTGTTCCGCAGCGTTGACCTCAGCAGGCTCAGGAGCCGCCTCGGTCTTAGCCTCGGATTCAGGTATTGTCTCTTCGACCTTGGCTTCGGTCACTTCCTCGACCTCCGTCTTAGCCACTGGAGCCTCCTCAACCTTAGCTTCGGACTCGGAAGCCTTCTCTTCCGCCTTGGCTTCAATGGGCTCAGGAGTTGCTTCGACCTTGGTCTCCACAGGGGCTTCCTCGACCTTAGCCTCGGGCTCGGCAACCTTCTCCTCAGCCTTAGCCTCAACAGGCTCCTCAGCGTTGGCTTCGGTCACTGGGGCCTGCTCAACCTTGGCCTCAGGCTCGGCAGCAGCCTGGTCCTCAGCCGTGGTTTCAGCGCGCACCTCGACCTTAGCCTCAGCAGCGGGCACCTCTTCGGCTTTGGCCTCTGGTTCAGGAACCTGTTCCTCAGCCTTGACCTCGGCAACCACAGGGGCCTCCTCAACCTTAACCTGGGGCTCAAGAGTCTTCTCAGCCTTAACCTCAAGAGCAGGAGCAACCTCAGCTTCAACTTTGGCCTCGGCAGGCTCAGGAACCGCCCCGACCTTAACCTCCGGTTCGGCTGCCTTCTCCTCAGCCTTAATCTCAACAGGTTCCTCGGCCTTGACCTCAGCCTCGGGGGCTTCCTCAACCTTGACTTCAGACTCGGTGACTTTGTCCTCAGCCTTGGTCTCAGCAACCTCCTCAGCCTTAGCCCCAACCACAGGGACCTCTTCAACCTTGGCCTCGGGCTCGGCAACATTCACTTCAGTGTTAGATTCAGCAGTCTCCTCAACCTTCATCTCCGCCTCAGCGGCAGCCGGGCCCTGTTCCTCAACCTTGACTTCGGATTCGGAAACCTTGTCGTCGGCCTTGGTTTCGGGGACAGGACCCTCCTCAACCTTCGCCTCAGGGGCGGGGGCAGCAACAGGAACAGGGGCCTCTTCCTTGGCCGGGGCAGCCTCGACCTCAGTCTCGGTCGCCGGAGCGGCTTCAACCTTAGTCTCGGTCACGGGCTCAGGAGCGGTTTCCGGCGTAGCCGGAGCTTCGGCAGGGGCGGATGCCTCGGCGGGAGGCAGGGCCGGGACAGAAGCCTGCACCTCGGTTTGAGCGGGTGCGTCCTTAGCAGGAGTCTTATCCTTAACAGTAGCGGGTGTTACTTGCTCGGCTGTCGTCGTTGTCTCCGCAACAAGAGCCTCGTGAGCGAGAGCGGGAGTCTGATGCTCGATAAGGTTAGTCTGTTTTACTAGACCATCAACACAAGGATCATCATCACTTACCTCTTCCTTGACCGCAGCCTCCTTCTCAAGAGCCTTAGGTTCAGGTTGAGCAGCCTTCTCGGCTGGAGCAGGAGTCTCTACAACGGAAGCAGCAGTCTCCGCAGGAAGAGCCGGGGTCTTGTCTTCCTCAGTGGCCGGTTCAGGAGCAGGAGCGGGAGCGGCCTCAGGCTCGGCCTTAGCCTCTTCAACCTTGAATTCCTCCGCGGGGGCCGGGGCCTCCTCAACCTTAGTCTCAGTCGCGATAGCGGCCTCAGACTCAGGCTTGACCTCAACCTGGGGTTCCTCAGTCTTGACCTCCTCAACCTTGGTTTTAGCAGGGACTTCAGCCGGAGCCTTGACCTCGGTTACGGGCTGTTGTTCAAGAGCAGCAGTGACCTCGGGCTCGGTCTTAGCTTCAGCCTCCTGGACCTGTGGTTCCGCAGGAGCGGGAGAGGGAGCCGGGGTTTCCTCGACCTTGACCCCCTCGACCGTAGTCTCGGAGGCGACCTCAGCAGGAGCCTCGATCTTGATTTCAGCCACAGGCTCAAGCTCAGGAGCAGCGGCTTGTTCGGGCTCGGGAGCCGCAGCCGGCTGGGCCTCCTCAACCTTCTCCTCCGAGACCTGCTCGGCAGGAGCGGCGGGAGCGGGAGCCTCCTTGAGGGACTCGTGCTCAGCAGGAGCCGACTGCTCAACGGGCTTCGGCTCCTCAGTAACAGGCTCAGTGGGAACAGCAATTTTCGGCTCAGTCGGGGCCGCCTTGACTTCTTCGGTCGTCTCCTCAGGGGCAGCCTCTTGAGCAAGCGCCGGAGCAGCCTCTTCGACTTTGACAGTGTCGTCGGCAGGGACTGTCTCAGGTTCTGGCTGGACCTTGTCCTCGGTGCTGCTGCTCTCCTGGGCAGGCTGCTCTTCCGTCTTATCGCCGGCAACCTCATCCTTCTTCTCCTCTCCAGCCGAAGTATCATTAACACTGGGAGCGGTGGTGATAGTGGTAGTGCTGTCCGGGATATCTTTCTGTGTGTCCTCCAGAGGGGCAGGGGTATCATGAGGGGTTTCGGGGGATGATGAATCAAATGCTGATGGGCGCTGTAAGTCCAAGTCCGTGTCCGTCTTGTCCGTTGGTCTCGCCGAGATGCATTCTGCAACTTTCTTCTCACTCTCCTTCTCCTCCTCTTCCTCCTTCTGTCCTGTCTCCTCGCCACTGCCATCACGGCCATCGCCGCCAACAACACCGGGGGTATCATCAGAAACAGAAACGGGGAAATTCTCACCTGTAACCGCCTTCTCGGCGCCTGTCTTCTGCTGCTCGCTGGGTATCGGCCCAATCTTGTCCTTGCTCTCCTCCTCTTCTTCCTTCGTCTTCTCCACTGGAGCGGGAGCCGGCTCTTCCTCCTTCTCAACCTTTAGTTCCTCCACGGGCGCAGGGGTTTCCCCGACCTTCACCTCCTCCTCAAGGACAGCCGTGTTAACCTCCTCCACGACAGGCTCAGAAGCAACCCCCTCCTTCACCGGTTCGGGAGTAGAGGCTGGTGCGGGTTCCGTCACGGGTCCCCCAGCATCCGGCTCGGGCTGAGCGTCTTTGGGGGCCTCCTCAGCGGGGACAGCCTTGGCTTCACCCTCCATTGGCTTGGCCTCCTCAACGACCTCAACCTTCTCTTCAGCCTTGGGATCCTCGGCCTTTTCAGGCTTAGGCTCCTCAGCGGGAGTAGCTTCAAGAGTGGGCTCGGCATTGGTCTCCTTAGACTCGACCTTGGCCTCCTCCGTAGGCTTGGCCTCAGCAGCCTCCTCAGCCTTGGGTAACTCGTCAGGGGTAACATCAGCCTCAGTCTTGGCTTCAGCAGGCTCGGCGGGAGCAGGAGCCTCAGTTTTGGGTTCCTCGACCGGCTCAGATTTGACTGGCTCGACCGGAGCGGGCTCCTCGGCAGCAGGCTGGGCAACAGAGACCTCTTCCTGCTGGGTCCTGGCCTTGGGCTCCTCAGACTGCTCGGTCTTGGGAGACTCGGTGACCTCTGGCTTGGGCTCCGAGGCAGGCTCAGCAGGGGCCTCGACTTTGACTTCCTCAGCAGGCTCGGGCTTGGCTTCTTCGACAGGGGCCGGCTCGAGAGCAGCCTTGGACTCCTCAGCAGGCTGAGCCTCCTGAGCCCTCTCAACAGGGGCGGATTCCCCCTTGATTACCTCGACAGCTTCAACCTTGGCTTCCTCTGCGGGCTCAACCTCGACTTTGATCTCGGTAACGGGCTCGGGAGCAGCCGGGGCAGCGGATTCAGCCTCTGGCTTGGATTCCTCAGCAGGATCGGCAAGAAGCTCGGGAGCCGCCTCAGCCTTGGTCTCCTCAATGGCCTCGACCTTAGGCTCCTCGGCAGGCTTTTTCTTAGTCGCAGGCTCAGCCTTTACCTCCTCAGCAAGTTCAGGCTTGGCCTCTTCGTCGGGAGCGGCGGCAGGTTCGGGAGCAGCCTCGACCTTGCGATCCTCAACTGTCTGGGTCTCGACCGGAGCCTCAACCTCGGCCTCTTCGACTGGCTCGGCCTTAGGTTGCTCAGCAGGCTCAACAGCGACTTCGGCCTCAGGCTTAACCTCTTGTGCAAGCTCAACATTTGCCTCCTCTGCCGCGGGTTCAACCTTGGTCTCAGTCGCTTCAGTCTTGGGTTCCTCAGCAGCCTCAACCTTGACCTCGGCCGGCTCGGGCTTGTCCTCAGCAGCGGGTTGGACCTCAGGTTCGGCGGTGGGTTCAACCGGAGCTGTAGTCTCTGCCTTGGTCTCTTCGACGGCCTCGGTCTTGGGCTCCTCGGCGGTCACCTCAGTCTTGGTCTCGTCAGCAAGGGCAGCCTCGGCCTTGGGTTCTTCGGCAGGCTGGGCGGTTTCGGCAGGAGCTTCCGGCTCGGCTTTGGGCTCTGCGGGAGCGTCGGTCTTGGTCACCTCGGAAGCAGGCTCAGGCTTGGTCTCTTCAGCGACCTCATCCTTAGGTTGCTCAGGGGCCGCCTCAATCCTAGGTTCCTCAACCGGCTCAGCAGGCTTCTCAACAGGAGCCTCAAGCTTTGTTTCCTCAGCTGGCTCAGCCTTGACCTCAGCAGGAGCTTCAGTCTTGGGCTCCTCAGGGGCCGACTCGACCTTGGTCTCCTCAACCGGCTCAGACTTGGGCTGCTCAACAGGCTCTTCGGCAGGCTTGGGTTCTTCAGTCGAGGCAGCCTTCTCAACGACCGGCTCAGTTTTGACCTCGACCTGCTGTTCGACCGGCGCCTCGGGCTTGGACTCCTCAACAGCCTCCACCTTAGGTTGCCCAAGAGCATTAGTATTAATCTCCTCGGCAACGAGTCCAGGATTGGGCTCCTCAGCAGGCTCAGCCTTGACTTCCGGCTCAGGCTCGGCAGTCTGCTCAGGGGCAACCTCAGCAGCAGGTTGTGGAGCAGTCTTCACCTCCTCGACAACCTCAGCCGCAGCTGGAGTCTCGGTTTTGGGCTCAACAGCTGGCTCAGCAGCGGAGGCAGGAGCGGGTTTAGCAACCGGTTCGGAGACAGGAGCAGGAGCAGCCTCTTCCTCGACTTGTTCAGCAGGCTCAGCCGGAGCCGGCGCCTCAATCTCGGCTTCGGGGGCGGGCTCGACGGCCTCGATCTTGAGTTCTCCAGCAGGTTCGGTCTTGGCCTCCGCGACGGGTTCCGCGGCCGGTTCAGGAGCAGCCTCGGCCTTCGTCTCCGCAGAGGGTCCGGAAGCGGGTTCAGAGGCAGGCTCAGCCTTGGGCTCAGGAGCGGCCCCAACCTGGGTCTCCGGGACAAGCTCCTCCTTGGTCTCAGCAGCCGGTTCAGGAGCGGGCTCCTCAATCTCCTTAGTGGCAGGCTCAGGAGCAGCCTCGACCTTAGTCTCCTGGACGGGCTCTGCAGCGGGAGCAGGCTCAGGGGCAGCCTTAGTCTCCTCAACAGGTTCGGGCTTGGCCTCCTCCTTAGCCCCAGCCTTGTGTTCTTCGACCACCTCAGGCTTGGTCTCCGCAACAGGCTCGGTAGTCGGTTCAGGGGCAACCTCAACCTTCGTCTCGGGAGCGGGCTCCGCAGCGACGTCGGGGGCAGGCTCAGAGACAACCTCAATCTTGGACTCAGAAGCCACCTCAACTACCGGCTCCGGAGCAGGCTCAGGCTTGGCCTGAGTGATCTCTTCGGCCTTGGGTTGCTCGGCAGCCTCGACATTGGCCTCCTCGACGATAGGTTCGGGCTTGGTTTCCTCAGCAGGCTGGGGAGCAGCAGGCTCGTGCTTAGTGTCAGCCATCTCCTCGGTTTTGGGCTGCTGAGTGGCTTCGACCTTGGCCTGCTCGACCGGCTCGAGCTTGGCCTCTCCAACAGTCTTGAGCTTAGCCTCCTCAGCCTTGGACTCTTCAACAGGAGCCGGGGTCTGCTCCTCAACAGTCCTGGGAGCCTGCTCAACAGGGACAGCAACCTCCTCGGGCTTCTCGGCCTCGACAGGGACCGGCGCCGCTTCCTCAGTGGCAAGGACAGGAGCAGCGGCTTCTTTCTCCTCGAACTTCTCCTCCTTCAGCTCCTCAGTCGGCTTGGTTTCGACCTCAGGAGCAGGAGGGCGAGCAGAAGCCTCCACAACCTTAGCCTCGGCAGCAGGAGCAGCCTCCTCCTGCGGGTTGACTTCAGGCTCTGGATCATTCTTGGTGATTTCAACGGGCTGCTGCTCTTCCTGAGGAGCGGGGGCAGCAACGGACTCAGGGGTGCTCTCAACCAGCTTGGCGGGTTCTTCAGTCTGGAGATCGGATTCAGAGGCAGCCTGGGATGTGTTAGCCAATGATTGTTCACAAGTCAGACGCAAATGGCATAGGAAAACTAACCACCTGGGCGGGCTCAGCAACCATCTCAGTCTCTTCAGTCTTCACCGGCTCGGCCGCAGCAGGGGCCTCAGGAACAATCTCAATCTTGGCCTCCTCAACAGTGGCTTCAGGCTCGGTTTTCTCGGCAGGCTTGACGACAGCGGGGGCTTCTTCCTGCTTGAGCTCCTCCGCGGGCTGAGTCTGAACCTCCTCAGCCTTCTTCACCCCGGCCGGTTCCTCAGTCAGAGCAGCCTTCTCGACAGAGGCTTCCTCGACCTTCTGAACCTCAGTGCCCTCGGCCTCAGCCGGCTTGGCAGGCTCCTCAGGAGCAGGAGCAGCCGGGGCCTCCGTCTCAGGCTTGGCTTCGGGCTCAGTAGGGGAAGCGGGCTGCTCAGCGGCTGGGGCGGCGGGAACGGCTTCCTCCACAGGATCGACCTCCTCAACGGGCATCTTAGAAGCAGGCTCGTCCTTTGGCGCGGGCTCCTCCGCAGGGGTCTCGTTGGTGGTGGCCGCGGGAGCTTCTTGAGGAGCGGGAACCTCCTCCGCAGAAGCAGGGGTCTCGGTCTCAGTCTTGGTAGGTTCCCTGGTGATGGTTAGCATCAAACCGCGAACGAAATTGCGAAAGGTAGGTCACTTACTCAACAGCCGGAGCCTCAGCCTTGGTCTCCTCGGCGGAGGCCTCCTCCTTCACCTCCTCAGCAATATTGATCTCTTTCTGCTTCGACTCGGCAACAGGAATCGGGTCAGGATCTGCCTCTTCAGCAACCGGAGCGGACTTGGTAGCCTCGGTATTAAGAGTCACCTCCTTGACCTCAGCGACCGGCGCCTCTTCCTTGGTTTCGGCAGCCGGGGCGGGCTCCTCCTTGGTCTCGGCAGTCTCGGGCGCAGGGGCAGGTTCCTCAGCAGGCTTGTCCTCATCGACAGGCAGGGCCGGGGCCGAGGCAGCCTTCTCCTCGGTCTTGGTAGGGGCAGAGGCAGGTTCCTCGGCGGACTTGGCCTTCTCGATATGGGGAGCAGGAGCAGGATCCTCAGCAGCCGGCGCAGGCTCTTCGTTGGCCTCAGTGATGGGGGCAGGCTCGGCAGGAGCAATAGGCTCAGCCTTCAGCTCCTCTACAGGCTTGACCTCCTCCTCCTCAGCCTCAGGGACCGGAGCCTCCTCCTTGACCTCGGCGACAGGAGTGGGCTCATTGGCCGCAGCGACCTCTTCCTGGGGAGCAGCCGGCTTCTCCTCCTCCCTAGCCGGTTCAGGAGCAGAAGTGGGGTTCAAGGTAGGCTTTTCGGGCTCGGGCTCAGCGGGCTTGACCTCCTCAACCGGAGCGGGAGCAGGCGCCTCTTCCTTGACAGGTTCGGGCTCGGGCTCGGGCTCGGGCTCAGAGGGCTTGACCTCCTCAACCGGAGCGGGAGCAGCCACATCGTCCTTGACAGGCTCGGGCTCAGGCTCGGACTCAGCGGGCTTGACCGGAGCGGGAGCAGCCGTATCGTCCTTGACAGGCTCAGACTCGGACTCAGAGGGCTTGACCAGAGCGGGAGCAGGCGCCTCTTCCTTAACAGGCTCGGGCTCGGGCTCAGAGGGCTTGACCTCCTCAACCGGAGCGGGAACAGGCGCCTCTTCCTTGACAGGCTCAGGCTCAGGCTCAGAGGGCTTGACCTCCTCAACTGGAGCGGGAACAGGCGCTTCTTCCTTGACAGGCTCGGGCTCAGGCTCGGGCTCAGAGGGCTTGACCTCCTCAACCGGAGCGGGAACAGGCGCCTCTTCCTTG
>Ga0065720_1004051_pt1 | contig 16096 bp, 22 predicted proteins | sample Thericmetagenome_FD_59107 | JGI IMG/M metagenome (GOLD analysis project Ga0065720, IMG submission 59107) | Thermophilic microbial communities from the Joint Bioenergy Institute, California, USA of rice/straw/compost enrichment - eDNA_2 v2... | ecosystem: Engineered > Solid waste > Grass >... | reverse complement strand
CGCCCGGGGCGGAATACGCTTTACGCAACGCTACGGAACGCGAGGGCCAGTCAGTCCGGCTTAGCCGCCGAACCGGTAATTCACGCCAATGCGAACGGTGTGGAAGTCGAGATCGGTCGCGAAGGTCTCGGTATAGGGCACGTTGTTGTTCGGCTTCTGCGTGCCGTTCAGTGCGTAATTCTCTTTGCCGAGATCGACGTAGAGATACTGCCCTTGAATGCTGACGTTGGGCGAAATGGCCCATTCGGCGCCAGCCCCGAGCGCCCAGCCGAAATGGTTCACGTCACCGCTGGTCCGGCCGCCTTCCGCTGGCGGGGCAGGGGCGTACCAGTTCGTTGCCTGTCGGGCGTCGACCCTGCCCCAGGCAAAGCCACCGGTGACATAGACCAGAAGGTTGTCCGATACGGTGTGACCGACCTTGGCACGCACCGTGCCGAAAACATCGAGGCTTGTGTCGATGTCCCAGGTGGTGTGGATTGGTGCGGGCGTGGTGAACTGGCCGTGCGCGTCCATGCCGGTCCAGGAAACATCCGCCTCGAGGCCAATGATCAGCGATCCGAATTGGTGATTATACCCAGCCTGGAATCCGCCGAGCCAATTGTCCGATACGCCGAGAGACTGGTTCGCCTGGTTAAATGGATCGTTGTAGTGAATCGCACCGGACGAATGGGAAAGATCGGCGTCCCAATTACCCCAGCCGTAGCCGGCATGAGCTCCGAGATAGAGCCCGGTCCACGACGACCCATCCGCACGAACAGGCGTGCACGCCAGCAGCACCAACGCCCCCACTGCGCCAAGTAGTTTTGCGACTTTCATTTTTCCTAGTCCCTTTCATGTTGCAGATAGACGCAATACTCATTCACGCGCTGGCAGGCTCTTCCTCCTGCGCAACGATGATGTCTTCCGGATTAGGAGCGGTGGCGATCATCGGCATCACCACGGCGTTCCAGCCTGGGCCGCGAAAATGCTGCGGCGGGTAATAAGGAACGCTCGACTTGGGCTCGAGGATCATGCCCATTTCGATGGGGCCGGGCAGGGCGAGAACCTTGTTGAGAAGAGCGGCCTTGAACGTGAGATTTTTTGGGAAGTGCACGCGCCGTTCGTCAGGCCGCTTTCCTGATCCGTCGCACTCTTCGCAAGGTATCCGGTCTTTCTCCGGCACGTCATCGGAGTCGGCTGGCTTTATGCAATAGCCATCGCATTCACTGCACTGACGATCGCAGTAGTCGCAATCGCAGTTATGCTCGCCGGTGCCGTTGCAGGCCCTGCACGTCACACCCCATCCCCGTCCACCGCAGGTGCTGCAGTTTGGATAATCAAGCGGAGGAATGCTCAGGGTGAACGGCTTAAATTCTAAGGTCTCAGCCAGCGCGAAGTGTTGTTCGATTTCTGGCGCCTTGGGATTTTCCGGCACGTCGTCGCGGCGCGGCACCCGAATTGCGATATGCCCATTGCTGGCGTAGGTCCATTGGCCGAGTGACCAGGGCTTTTTCAGATTGTCTCGGGCTTGGCCCTTCCAGCAGAAATCCATCAGGTCAATCATCGGCAACGAATGGGTCATGTCGCTCTCCAAATCTGTTATTTTTGGCCCGCGCGTCGTGGTGGGGGCTCGCTGCCGTGGCGGAATTAGGGGGGCAGCTTTGGCAACGAAACCAGCAACGCGCGGGCCTCAATCGCAGAAGGAGCAGGGAGAGATGCCCTTCTGCGATCTCGTCCCGCCGATCACACAGCTCCCATTTCGAGATCGGCGAGAATGTCCTGCTTCAAAGTGACGAGCTCCATTTCGTCGAGAAATTCCAAGAGTGCGGTGTGGTCGATGTCGCGAGCCGAGAAATGCTCGACATAAACTCCCGGCACGTCATGGTTGAGAGTGACGAGCTCTTTCGAGCGGCGCGCCTGATCGGCGTGCTCGATAAGCGCCTGACGGATTTTTGGCTTTGAAACGTAGTCCGCGTTCCAAAGCACGCTGTCGAGATCACCGAATTGCTCGATCAGCTGGGCGGCAGTTTTCGGACCGATACCCGGAACTCCGGGAACGTTGTCGGACGTGTCACCGATGAGGGCTTGCGCGTCGATTGCGAACTCCGGCCCGACGCCAAATTTTTTCACGACATCATCGCGGTCGATCGCGCGTCCTTTAATCGGGCACCACTGCTCGATCCCATCGTGCGCGAGCAGCTGGTAGAAATCCTTGTCCGACGAAACGATGCTGACCTGGCCACCTTGGTTGAGAACTTGCATGGATACGGTGGCGATCACGTCGTCCGCCTCGTATCCCTCCACCTCGATCTGCGGCAGATTGAAAGCGTCGACGGCTTGCCGGATCAGCGGGAATTGTGACGTGAGCTCGGGAGGAGGCGGCGTGCGATTGGCCTTGTAGGACTCATCAATATCGTGCCGGAATTTCCGGCCAGGCGCATCGAACACCACGCCGATATGCGTTGGCCGATCCTCCTTGAGCTTCTTCCAGAGCATCGAACAGAAACCGTGGACGGCGCCAACCTGTTGGCCGTCGGATCGTTCAAGAGGAGGAAGGGCATAAAATGCGCGGTAAATGTAGCTGGCGCCGTCAATCGCGGTGAGTCTCATTTTTCTCTCCTGACCACCTGGCCATTAAGTTTCTTTTTCCAAGGGCTATGCCGGGATCCCGGCATGGGCCGCTTTGGAATGTGAGCGCCGATGTGCCTCGCGTAGACGCGCTTGTCCTTGGCCGCGCGCGAGTGATCCTCTTTCGTCTTTTCTCGAGCGCAGTATTCGTGGGCCGGCCCGAGGTTTGACCAATCGTTCGTGCCGCCGCGTTCGAGCGGCATGATGTGCTCGACGATCCACCGCTGGCGCACGCCGTCGATCTGGTGACGGCAAACGACGCAGGTGCCGTTGTGCTCAGCGAACAGCTTTGCCCGCTGCAATGGCGTGAGCGTCTTGCGTTTCTCTATGTCGAACGGCGTGCTCATTGTGCGTCGTTTATTCGTCCTGAAACCTCTTGCGATGGAGCCTCATTTGCTCTTCCGCCTTTGTTTGCCACTCGGGCGGAAGGCGATGCTGCACCTCGAGATGCGCCAGCCAGATCTCGTGCAGTTCCTCGACGCTCTGAGCTTCATCGAGCTGATCGGCGAGGCGATCGACGTAGGCGCGAGGATCGGCGAATGGCGGCTCTATTTCGGCCTCGGCAACAGTTTCCGATGCGGGAGGCGGTGCAGGTGGTGGTGCTGAGGGCGGTGTTGTTTTCGGTGCCGGTGGCGGGCCCTTGCGCGTCGATTTCTCCGCGACAGTTTCCGCTTCCTGCGTTTCCGATGCTGGGAGCTTCGGGGCGGGAGGCGGCGCTTTGCGAGGCGTGACATCACGCGCAGATTCAGCCCTGATTTCCTCGAGCTCGTCTTCAGTTAGAACGCCGAGGATCACCTGCGGCTCGTAGCGGCGGCACCATTGGCGCGTGCCGCGGTAGATCAACATGTCGTCGGGCTGCTTTTTCCAGCTCTGATTGATATTGCCGTTCTTGTCTTTTGTGACCCACTGCTCAAAAGTGCCTTCGACGACGCGATCGGTGTCTTCGCCTTTCGGCCTGTCGCGAACGATGATTTTCCGCTGCTCTCCTGTACCCTCGAAATAGTAGTAGAGCTTGATGTTGAGGCAGCTCTGCAGCGCAGCGGCAACCAGCTTGCCCGAGTAACCGATCTTGCCCTGGAAAACGAACGTCTCTTGGGCGACCGCAAACGGGTCCATTCGCCACTTCAAAGACTGGTTCACGACCAGCAGGCAGTTCGCCAGTGACTCGTTTATATCTCGCCCTTTCAAGTGCTCAGGAACGAGCGGCGCAAAAGCCATCATCCTGGCGATGCGCTGCATCTGATCAAAGATTTCGGCCTTGAAGATGGGCGGCAATAATTCCTGGCGCAGCGGAGGTTCGATAAGCTCGCCGTTCGTCTGATATTCGACCAAGCTCATGCGACTTTTTCCTCCTTGTTCGGATCAATCACTTTGACGCCGGGAACCTGGCCACCGGCCTGGATCACCTTGTCGACGAGCTTCTGCAGCAGCGTCAGAATTTCCTTGTTGTCCTTGAAAGCGAGCAGCGCCTTCTCAACGTCGACGATCTCGCCTCTCAGCGGCTCCTTCTTCGTTCCGATGCGCTTGCCAACTCCACCGCCGACCAGAACACGCGGCGCCTCCACGGGCTTGGGTTGAGGCGGGGGAGGCGCCGTCTCGAGCGGCAATCCTTCTTGCTCGAATTTCTTGCGCTGTTCCTCGGCAAGACGTCGGGCTTCTTCCTCGGCCTTGCGGCGGGCTTCCTCGCGAAGCCGCGCTTCCTCAGCGCGGGCCCAATCGCGAGCCGCTTTTGCAAGGCGGTCGGCTATGGCTTTCGCTTTGTCTTGCGCCGGCTTGAAGATCGACTGGATTTTCTCAAGAGCTTCGCGCAGCGGACGCCCACGCTCGAGGCGCTTCTTTTCCACCTCATTATGCAGCTTGGAAATTTTGGCGGCCCAATTCGCTGCGAGGTCGGCCTGCTCTTTCGTGAGGATCTTCGTCTTCTTGAGCCATTCTTCTGCGTCACTGGCGTGTTTTTCCAATTGCGCAATGAGGGCTCTTTCCGAAGCAGGCGGATCGGTGTAATGGTCGAGCGTTGCTTCTTCGGGTGGATTGTTGCCGCCGATGCCCAGGCGGGGGTCTTCTTCGCCGACCGGGGACTGAGCAATCGGCTCGGGAGTGGGCATCGGCGGCGGCTCGTCGGGCCAGCGGCCCTGTTCAGCGGCAAACCGGCAGGCTTCCTCAGTTACCGGATACTTCGAGCACCAAAGCCACACCTTGTTTGGGTTCAGCGATTCCGAGAAATTGGCGCCGACGCCCGCAATGATTTCCTCGCCATCCTGCCAGATCGCAACCGGAACCCATGAATCTCCGCGCTTCATTTTGTAGAAGCCGCACTGCGGGAAACCGTCTCTCGGTTTCGGTGCGTCAGGGTCGCCGTCCAGATTGCGGCGCCAATAATCATAGGCGTCGGTCATTAGTGTGCGCCTCCTAAATCAAGGGATTGGCGATCAGATCGCATCTCGCGAATTTTCTCGAGGATGCGATTGATTTCGCTTTTGGTGAAAGCAACGTCGCTGGCGCCGGGCATTTCGATCAGCACGCCCTTAGAGACAGGCGTAATTCTGGCGCCACTTGGATAATGCCAGCCAGCCTCGAACTGGCTTTCCGTGATGAACAACTGCTTGTCATTGCCCGGCCAGATCACCCAGGCGCCATTTGGAGTGGCCTCAACCACAACGCCATCGGGAAGTCGAATAACGGGAACGGAAACGTATCCCACCATCAGCATTAAGCGGCCCTCCGCTCTTCTGTGCAAACCAACGCAACGATTTCCGGGTGAAAAGCCACGACGAGCTGGCACGCGAAGGCATCGAACCACCGGCGCTTGAGACCAGTTTGATGCGGCGTGAGCTCGAGAGTTTGTTCCGAAGAGCCGATGCAGATGCGGTTGACCGCGCCGGCCTCGTCGACATCGAACGAGCCGCTGACGGTGAAGCGGCATCCATCGCATTCGAGCGTTATGTTCTGGAATGCGATCTCGGTGGATCGCAATGCGGGCCAGGATCCCGACACGGTTCGCTCCCTCTTCCCCGGCCCCGAATGGTGGGGCGGGTGTCTGCCGGCTGGCCGCATCTCACCCGCCCCAAAGAAGTTTGCCGCAGCGACCAATCTTGAGCCCTCTTGGTCAGCGGCATCGGAGAGGCAATCGACTCGGGGCAAGATCGTTGGCCTCGATCCGACACGCAAACATTTGCGCATAACGCAAACGTTTGTCAACACCTAACGCAAACTTTTTTATTACGTCGGATTGTTGNGGCCAACATTTGCGGGCAAGNGCCACCTAGCATTCTTGCGGTGTGTGGTGAAACAGCCGCACTTCCCTCCGCTGGTTGGCGGTGGAGCGGGTAAAAAAAAAGCGCCCGTGAAGGGCGCCTTGCGATAACAGAGAGTAGTGGTCCTCAGAAGTTCAGCATTTCGTAGCGGCCAACGAGAAGGCCGCGGATTGTCACCACTTCATCAGGATCACTGCTGGGCTGCTTCACGACATCATTTGGGTCGTCCACTGCAACCAGTTGCACGCCATCTCGGCTTACAACTACCCGCCGCAATGAATCTTCATGAAGCACACCGCGCGTCCGTCTCACATGAACAACGTCGCCATGCAGCGGGCTGACACGATAATTTGCATAAGGAACAAATATGCAAAAACGTCCCGGAGATTCTTCGAGTTCACAAGCGTATTGCTCAATCCCCTTAAGACGCGGGTCCACCAAAGCGGGGACCGAAGCGACACTGACCAATGGTCTCCCCCCAACCCTTTCCTCACGCCACACACCGAGGGCGAGTTTTGCCTTTACCTCAACCAAGCGCACTTGTGGGGAGAGCCGAACAACCTTCGACTCCATCCCATTTGTGTCTGTGGTGTGGCCAATTTTAGGCAAATCTGACGCACCATGAAAAGGGGGAATCGGATCTTCGAGGTACTCCGCAATCAATGGCAGCTCTTCGGGTTTGATAGACCTCTTCCCGTGAATCATCCTTGAAACCACGGAGTTATTGACCCCAAGATGTCTGGCTAATCCCTTGCCAGACTTCCCAGGCTTCAGCAAACCCTTGCGTATCCAATCTANTAACTTGTCATTCATAGTGCATTCTTTCACCACGGGGGCCCGGTGTTCCGCAAGATCATCGCCATGACCGGTTAACGGGAGGCTGATGAATGCCAATTGCATCCGATTGCGCAAAAAATTGCCGATCTCCGTGAAACCTGTTGACAACGACTCGATTGCGCGCCAATTTTTGCGATCATGAACGGGAGCAAATACCTCAATCCAGCCCACCGCGTTGTGAGTAAACTGGGGCGAGGGATCATTGATCGCAACCGACGGCGCTTTGAGCGCCGTCCTGTGACGGTCTGGCATTATTGCCTGGCGGTTGCAGGCGTCGTCAATCTGCACCCGAGCATGGTGTACCGCTGGATGCGTCCGCGTGAGTTGGGAGGTACGGATGGGATTGTTCCAGATCATCACCAGCACCGACTTCTCAATTTCGCGCGTCAGCACCAACTCGACTTGAACGCNGAAGACTTCTTCTGCGGGCAGGTGGAGCCAGAACNTCAGCCGTCTGANGTTAGCAGTGGTCCCGATGCTGGGAAAGTGTGCCTCCGTTCATGTAGCTGCCCGGAACATCCGGTCAGCGGGGGCAGCCTGTAACCCTGCCCTGAGTTCTGCACCCGCTCTCAGCGGGTGACGGAAAAGCCGCCTGCTTTAGCTGGCGGATCGGTTACAAGTGAAGTGCCGGTCCACGCAGCGCCGGAATTGGATCGGGTTTCTCTGGGCTTGCCCGATCCAGCTAAGAGTTGGGTGGAAGCTGGGCGACCATCTCTGGATCGCCTTACAGAAGGCGAAGCCCGGCTTTCACCCGGCGTGCAGCGTGAGACGGAGGTTGCGACCGCGTAGATGCGCGCCTGGTGTGAGCCTCCTCCCAGCGCGCATTGCAACCTCCGTCTCGCCCTGCACGTCAGTGCAGGTGGTTGCGACACCCGCGGCAGGCCCGGTTGTTCTGGGTCCGGGCGAGGGCAGCTGTAACCCTGCCCTTAAGTTCTCAGGTCGCTCTCGCGGCCTAGGGAAAAGCCGCCTGCTTTAGCTGGCGGATCGGTTACAACCAGAAGGTCGGTGGTGCAATTCCATCCCCCGCAACCAGTTTGTAGAGGCGTGAGTACGATAGGCAAAGGCCCGCCACGTTCCGCCGGGCCAGCTCGAGGGGTCCGACTAAGGTAGAAAGAGATGATCCGCGGCGGTGCCGCGGCTCGCGTTCTGAGCCGTAAATTCATGGCGGCAAATCATCTCGACCCGAGCACGAGTGATGGAGTTGCCCTGTACCGGGGGCGAGCCAAGGGGGGAGAAAGCCGGGATCAACTTTCTCCCCCTTTGCAAACTGAGAGAGGGAGTGGTCGTGTCATTTCTCAGCAGGATATTCCGTCGCAAAGAAAAGACGATTGATCGCTCCGCGCCTGTGGTGCTCGATCTCGTCGCGAAGGAAGTTCCACCGCCTCCGAAAAAGAAGGAACCGGCTGTTTCTGGCGGGAAATATCCGCCGCTGGCCAAAAAGACGCCGCGCCATCACGCGCGCCGGCTTCTCGAATATCTCCATTTCCACGGCATTCAGGGCGAACTTCGGCCTGAAGATCTCAAGGAGCACTATAGCGAAATGTGCTTCGAGCTGTGGTGGGAGCCTCACGCCTGGAACACGATCGCCAAAGAGTTCACGGCGATCACCAGCAAGAAAAAGGTCTATCGCTATTTCCGCGACGAGAAAACCGGCGAGAAGCAAAGGCTTCGCGTTTATCCGGTTAATCCGCCTGTGCTGCGAATACTGAAAGCAGCATGAAATCTGATCGGTCCATCTGGCTAAATGGCGAAGGTCAAAATGTCCCCGTGCAAATATCACCAGAGGGTCGCCCTTGCGTGTCGTGAGGCGAAACACGGGCGTGTTGTTGTTAATGCGCGCGTGCCTATGTTGGTCTCGAGTTTTGCGCCGCAAGTCACCGAGTTTTGCGTCTGAGGGAGCGTGACCAGCATCAACTCGGGGGAACCAATCGTGTTCAACGCTGGCGAATTTCTGCGGGAGCGATGGGCGCAAATTTGGCGCCGCGCTGAGGGAAAACCAGCTCTGTCATTTATTAGGGATTTTCCCGACGGAGCCCGTTCCGTCGTTGTCGCTGTTTCCTCCCTAGACTTGGGCCGGCTTGCTTCGTCCGGGTTCGGGTCGGCCCGTTCTCTTTCAGGGGAGGGCTAATCATGAGCGTTTGGAGCGACGAGAGAGTTGCCGAGCTGAGAAAACTTTGGGCCGATGGTAAATCCGCCAGCCAGATTGCGGCTATCCTTCGCGTAACCAGAAACAGTGTTCTCGGGAAAGTTCACCGTCTCGGTTTGGAAAAGGGCAAGAGCTGCGGCATTATTCCAAAGCGGGTCGGACGCCCACGAAAGGACCAGGCCAACAGGCCGCCGCATCATTTCAATTTCGTTCCGAAGACTCGTTCCCTATTTGGGGCGGAAACGCCGCCGCGCGAAAAGATCGAAGAGGTCGTCGTTCCAATAGAGGAACGTCGCACACTTCGCGATCTGAAAGACGATCAGTGCCGGTGGCCGATCGGCGATCCTCTCGATCCAGAATTTCATTTCTGCAACGGCACGCGCGTCATTGGCCTGCCGTACTGCGAAACGCATTGCCGGCGCGCCTACGAGCCTCCGGCGACGCGAGAGCAAAAGAAAAACGGCGTCTCAGTCCAGCGCGAGTTGGTGGCGTTGAAATGATTTTGGCTCGGGTGCCAGCCCGAGCCATTGGTGAGTGCTGAATTTGAGAGTGCAAAACGGCATCGACGAGTGCCAGCTCGATCGATGCCGTGAACCGAGGAACTAGACGTAGGGCCGAGACCCTATCGCAAACACTAGACATAGGGCCAACAACCAATGCGTAGTACCAGAATTGAGCAGCGTGTCAACACGTGGTCCACAGAGAATCCACCACACAACATTGAACTTGAGCAAGGTCTGCTCGGTGCGCTTCTCAGCGACAACCAGAAGATCGACGAGGTTGCTGATCTTCTGACACCGCAGAGTTTCTACGATCCGCTACACACACAGATCTTTGAGCTAGCCGTTCGGTTGCACTCGGCTGGCAAGGTCGCGAACGCGATTACGCTCAAACCTTATTTTGCTGAGCACCCGCCGATCGACAAAGACATGTCCGTGCCGCAGTACCTCGCACGGCTCATGATTGCGGCGTGCGTCCCGCAAAGCATTCCTCATTACGCGCGTACCATCCTTGATCTCGCGCGGCGGCGTGAGCTGATAGAGCTCGCCGAATCCATCAAGTTTGTGGCCACTCAAGCACCGATTGATAAGCCTGCCGAGGAACTGATCGCTGATACCGAACAGGCGTTGGCGCGGATCACTCAGGACAGCAACGAGAGGGAATGGATCACTCTCGGCCAGGCCGTCGCGAAGGCGATCGAAAAAATAAATATCGCGTATCAGCGTGGTGCCGAATTGGCTGGCCTTCCTACGGGTTTTGTCGATCTCGATAAGAAGCTCGGTGGTTTACAGCCATCAGACTTGATTGTCGTTGCTGGCCGCCCATCCATGGGCAAGACAGCGTTCGCCCTCGACATTGCCGATTATCTGGCCCGCAAAGGGCATCCGGTGGGCGCGTTTTCGCTCGAGATGTCGGGCGAGCAGCTTTCAATGCGAATGCTCGCACAGCGCGTTGAGGTCGCTTCTGAGCGGCTGCGTCGGGGCATGATCTCGGAGAATGAGTTTCGTGAGGTCGTGAAGCGCGCCGAAGACATCGCAAAGTTGCCCTTGATTATCGACGAGAGCGGTGGGCTGAGCTTTGCCCAGATGGCATCGCGCGCACGCCGGATGAAGAGAAAGCACCGGATTGAAGCTCTCGTCGTCGATTACCTTCAACTCCTGCACGGCAGCAGGCGCGATAGCCGTGTGCAGGAAGTGGCTGAGATCACCACCGGGCTCAAGGCACTAGCGAAGGAACTCGACGTTCCCATCATCGCGATTTCGCAGCTCTCGCGGGCACCAGAGCAGCGATCCGATAAGCGGCCTCAGCTTTCCGATCTCCGCGAGTCCGGCTCGATCGAGCAGGACGCCGACGTGGTGATGTTTGTCTACCGCGAAGAGTATTACCTCGAACGCGAGAAACCTTCGGACGCCGATCTTGAAAAGTACGCTGACTGGTCAGCGAAGATGGAGAGAGCCCACGGCAAGGCTGAGATAATCGTTGCCAAGAACAGAAACGGGCCGATCGGCAGCTTCCAACTCGCTTTTGACGCCAACCTGACGCGGTTTTCCAATCTTGCGTCTGATTATCTGATGCCGGAGGGTCGCCATGCCTAAGCGTGGAGACCCCTGGTTCAAGTTTTATCCTGACGATTGGTTGCGGGGAACGCGCAACCTCACGCTTGAGCAGCGCGGCGCGTACATCGATGCGATCTGCATGCAGATGCTCTACGAGGCGCCGTTGCCGGACGACTATTCCTGGCTTGCACATCAAATGCACATCTCGATCCGCAAGGCGAGATCCATCGTCGAGGGGTTGATCGAGGCGAGGAAGCTGGTCCGAACCGAGCAAGGGATCATCAATGAACGGTGTTCATTCGAGCTTGTTTCAAAGCTGAATCAGCGCCGAGTCAACGCTGAAATAGCTGCGAACCGCGAACGAGAAAAACGTGAAAATCTCGAAAAGATCAATAAAATCAATGTCAACTATGAAATTTCGTGCCACGAAAAGGGCACCACGCGCGCGCGTACAGATTCAGATACAGATATAGATATTAAATATACCCCCCTTCCCCCCAAAGGGGGCGGGCAGGCGCAAAGCGAACTTCCTCTGACAGCTGCTCAAGAGCGCAAGGCACAAAAGGCTGCCGAACGCAGAAAGCTCGTCGAAGAAGCTGTCGCCAGCTACAACGCTGCCGCCGAGCGGCTTGGCTTTGCAGTGTGCCGGTCGGTCACGCAGGCGCGTTTCAATCGGATCGAAAAGCGGCTGCGCGACATCGGAGGTCTCGAAAATTTCCGCAAGGCTCTTCAGGTCGTCGAGCGCGACGATTTCCTGATGGGGCGGAAATCACGCCCGGGCGAGCCGCCATTTCGCCTGACGATCGACCGTCTGTGCAGCACGGAAACCAGCATGGGAGACGTGCTGGCACGATTGCTCGACCAAGCCGACGAGCCGCAAGAGCAGAACCTCGTCGGACCGAACGGGAAGCGTTGGGGTTGGTGGCGAGGCAAGGAGGAAGCTCTGCGCTCGCTTCCCGTCGAAAGGTGGGAGGCGGCTTTCAGGGAAGCCAAACCAAACGGCACGTGGCCGTGGTGGATCCTCACGGCTCCGCCTGGCCACCCGGAATCTCTGTTCCCGAAAGAGCTCTCGGCCAAGTACGGGCTCGAGGAAATTTTCAAGGGGCAAATCGTCCATGACTGACGTTTGGTTTTCTCGCCTCGTAGCCAGCGGCCAAAGCCTACTTGGCGATCTGATCGAGCAGGGGGCAGAGCTCGCGGATTTGGCCGGTGGGTATGCCTCCCCGATCGAAAGGGCGATGGCCGTCGCCATGTGCGTCCTGTGCGGTGTTCGCTATCCCGAATTTGAATTTTGCCCTGAGCCTGGTCTGAGCCTTCAAGAGGCGCAAGCTCGGTTGGCGAGCTTTGGGCTCAAGACCAGATGGGGGATCGTTTTCCCGCAGGTTGTGGTCGACGATTACCGCGTCGATTTCTTGATCTTGCACAGCAAGGGTCTCAAAGGGACCGGCGGCATTGTCGTCGAATGTGACGGCCACGTCTTCCACGAGAAGACGAAAAACCAAGCCGCCAGGGACAAGGCCAGAGATCGTGCGCTTCAGGAGCGCGGGTTCAAGGTTCTCCGTTTCACAGGATCTGAAATTTGGAAAGACGCGATCGGTTGCGCGGATGAAGCCATCGGTGCGGCTTTCAGCATCGCTCAGGACGCTGAACTAGCGAGGAAATGCATGCAGCAGGGAAACGTGAATGGCGCCTTGCGGGCGCTTCATTGGGTGTCGTGAGGGAACACCCGCAAAAAGAGGGAGCGAGACCATCATGGCTAAGATCGAAATTGAAACCGACCCGCACAGCCCGAAATTCTTCGTGGCTCGCGGAAAGGAAATTCGGGAAATCACGTCCAATCCGAACGACGGCCTGCCCGAGGGCTACATCGCGCAGCTCGAGTTCATCCTGGCTCAGCGCAAGCGCAAAGCCGCCAAGCGGCAGGAGGTGGCGGCATGATCAAGCCCGTCGCTTCGCTGTCGCCGGCCAAGGAGCCGGCTGACCAGACGCCGCTTCCAGATCCCAGCCTCTGCCGGCTCGCTCTCGAGTGGGAGGGCAACTGGTGGCTCGAGATTGAGCCGAGAACGGGCGAATGGCTCGGCAGCGGCTGTGAGCAGGTACCGAACCCAGAAACGGCTTATCGCGAACCGGAGGGCTGCCGGCAATGACAGTTCGCATCCGAGACGTGATCCTGGCCACCGAGCAAGTGTTTTGTCTTCGTCAGGGGACGGTCAAAGGCAGAAGCCGGCTCAAGGTGCACACCGTTCCTCGCCAAGCGGCGATGTACGTGGCGCATGTCCATTTCGCNAAGCCTGTCGGGATGATTGGCCGGGTATTCGAGCGCGACCATTCCACCGTTGCGCATGGCGTTCAGCGCATTGCGGAGCTGACCAAAAACAACCCTCTGCTCAAGGCGCAGATCGCTCAGGTCGTTGCGTTGAGCGCGAAGATTGCCGCCGGCGAGGTGGAGCTCAAACCCCGTGATGTGCCGAGCCAGGATCGGCACAAACTTCTTTCCATCCCCACACGGATCGCTCCGGCCACGGCCCGAAGCTCTGAGCTCAAGGACTGGTACGAGGCCAACAACGAGCGGTTCAGCGCCGTGATGCGCGCCCTTTACCCCAAGCTCGAAAATCAGCAGGGAGGCTGACCGTGGCTGCCGTCAAGATCACCAAGCGCCGCCCATACGGAATCCGTCACGTCATTGCGGCTGCGGAAAGACACTTCGCGTTGCCTAAAGGCGTTCTGAAATCGCGGGACAAGAGGGGGCGCGTTTGTCTCGCTCGCCATCTGGTCTGCGTGATCCTCAATCGCGAGTTCGGCTTGTCTTCGCACGAAATCGCCAAGGTTCTCGACAAGGACCACACATCGATCCTGCACGGGATCGACAAGGCGCGCGAGAAATTGAACTCGCCGCTCCATCTGACCGATTACGACATGATCGTTGGCCGAGCGGAGCGCATCGCGCGTGACGAGGGATACGATCTGCTGGCTGATGATCTGGAACCGACTCCAGCTGAACAGCGGATCGAGAAGCCGACTTCCGCAGTGAGGCCGGTATCGACTCCGGTGCTATGCCTCCCTGATCCGCCACGGCCCATCACCCGGGTTATTTCCACGCCGGGCCGCGCAAGGGAAATGGCGGACAGCCTCAACGAGGACATCTACCCGCCGCGACGTTGGTGGAACGAGAACAACGATCGGTTCGTGGCCGCAATGCGCCTCGTCCATCCCGATAGAGAAGTTCTGTTGGTGAGCCGCCCCAGATGACTGTGCAAAGCAAACTGCGCCTTTCCGATGTCCTCCGCACAGCCGAGCGTGTCTACGGCTTGCCGAAGGGATCAATCCTTGCGCCGGGCCGGACCTATGCGGTCGTTGAGGCGCGCCGCCTGTGCGCGTTCATCGGCAAGGTGTGGTTCGAGTTCTCGTACCCGTACATCGGCAAGCTGATGAAACGCGACCACGCGACGATCCTCCACCATTGCCAGGAGATGATCCGTCTTCTGCGCGCCGAACCGGATCGGGTTGAGGACATGCGCGAGCTGCTTGCCACCGCGCTGGAGGACATCAACGAGCGCCTGGACGAGGAAGAGTTCGTCGAGCGCCTGCGTCTCGCCGTCGACAAGGCGCGTCAATCCGAAGGAGCTGCAGCGTGAGCAACGTCTACTTGCACGAGATCGTCGATCTTTGCGCCAAGGAGTACGGGATCACGTCCGAGCGGATGCGGACGCCGACGGCGCGCAATGCGCCGCGGCGGTCGCCGGAATTCGAGGCGCGCAAGGTCTATCTCTGGCTCGCCAAGCGCCACACCGACCGGAGCTTGAAGCAGATTATCGCGATGGTCGGTCTGACCAGCATCGACTACGCGCGCCAGGCCATGCGCGAGGTCGAGGATCGCCTGCGAGAGGATCAGGCGTTTGCGGCGCGTGTCGAGCGCATCGAGCAGGGTATCGACCAGTATCACGAGGCGCGCCTCGACAGGCTGACTGAGTTTGGAGCCGCGGCATGAGCCGGGACCGCCTCAGCTCTGCACCGCCGTTCACGATCGGCGACGTCACGTTTCGCTGCTGGATCACAGACGACGGCCAGCGTTTCGAGTGGCGATCCGAATGTGGGCATTACGTCGCCGGGAGGAGCGGAGCGCAATACTGGTCGCGCGCCAATGGGCGCGGCACGGGGGATCAGCACAAGAGCCTGAGATCCGCCATGGAGGCTGCGATCGCATCCGGGAGGGCGACCACATCATACCGCTGAGAGGCAGATTGGTTTGCGGGCTCAATGTGCCGTGGAACCTACAGATCCTCACAGCCGAAGAAAATCGCAAAAAGAGGAACAAACATGCCGATTCCGAAAGGATCAACGTCGGTGATGAACCGGCGCATTGAGCCGCCGGACAGCTTGGATTTCTTCCCTACACCGCCTTACGCAACCCGGGCGCTGTTCGAGCATGTCCTCGGCTCTCACCGGATGACGGACGCAACGGTGTGGGAGCCCGCGGCCGGCGAAGGCCACATGGCGGAGGTCATCCGCGAGTACGTCGCTGAGGTCTATGCCTCTGACGTCCATGACTATGGCGTTGGCTACGCGGTCGGATCATTCGTTGGCGATGGACCAGATCTCGCTCTGTGTCCGTTCCAACCGCATTGGGTCATCACGAACCCGCCGTTCAACCTCGCCCTCGATTTCGTGAAGCGGGGCCTGCGCGAAGCCTCGATCGGCGTGGCCATGCTGGTGCGCTCCAATTGGCTCGAAGGTGCGAAGCGTTACAACGAACTTTTCCGAGAAACCCCACCCACCATCGTCGCTCAGTTCGTCGAGAGGGTGCCCATGGTCAAAGGGCGCTGGGATCCCGATGCGTCGACGGCGACTAGTTATTGCTGGGTCGTCTGGGAGAAAAGGCGGATCAATCGCGATTACGGCTGGCGCGGAATACACATCCCGCCCGGGTGTCGCGTCAGGCTCGAGGGGCCCGAGGATCGCGAGAGGTTTGCCGCTCTGCCACCTCCCAAGCCCGAACCCACCTTCGTCGATCTTCTCGAGGAGGTCGGGGCGTGACGGTTCGGATCATCAACGCCGACGTGATGCAGGGACTCTCCCAACTATTTGCGGAGATCCGGGCCGACTACGAATACCGCCAATCCAAAGACGGCAGGATCCACGCCTGCATGCAAAAGGAGAACGGCGAAGCAAAACTCCTGTGCGCCTTCCGGCCGCCG
>Ga0065720_1020197_pt1 | contig 16102 bp, 20 predicted proteins | sample Thericmetagenome_FD_59107 | JGI IMG/M metagenome (GOLD analysis project Ga0065720, IMG submission 59107) | Thermophilic microbial communities from the Joint Bioenergy Institute, California, USA of rice/straw/compost enrichment - eDNA_2 v2... | ecosystem: Engineered > Solid waste > Grass >... | reverse complement strand
TGATGGATGAATGATGCGGTATTGCGGCCAACACAAAGCAGTAACCTGTACTCTATAATGAATCATAAATACGAAGCGAGCAATCCCGCGTAATGGAGGAGTAGATTAGCGTAGACAACGCGGCAAGCTGGCGGCGGCGGCACGTCGCAAAGCTGCTGGCTGCCGGGCACCGGTGTGAAAAGTTGTTTGGGGGTGCAGCGAAGCTCTCCAGCTTCCCACTCACCAGACTTGAGGAAGCGTCCCGAGATTCCACAATCGTAAGGTTGGTAACCTTGCGATGAAGATGTGGATCCTCCCCAGCAAAAAAAAAAATGGATCTTAGCCCCATCGCGTCTGCGATTGGTCAGCAGCCGCCGAGTACTGGTAAGGGGCGGCAACGTCGACCGGCAACAGGCAGGGGCCCAACAAGGCTCAGCCAGGGCGAGGTAGTCGGTGACATCAGAGCCTGCCGGGCAGGAGCTACCCCGCATTGACAGGGGCATGATCGAAGAAGGTGGAAAAGGGCATCAGGTTGTTGGCGCCGCGCGCTTCGTGATGAGGAAGCTGCCGCTGGAGATAAATGAATTTCCTGTTGATGCCTCGATAGCCGCCAATTCGCTTTGGCTCATTGTAGCCGCTTAGTAGGTAAACTGTAGCATCGTGTGTCCCTAGTCCCTCAGCTTAGAAAACAAGAACAAAAGATTCAGAATGGTGGTCAACCAGCTGCGCGCCGCGGCAGGCAGATCGGTTGCGGCCTACCCCGCACCTCAAGGCCCGGCTGCGTATGCCGCGGGATCTCAGTACGCCCGCCGTGTCTCCATCCCATCGAGCATCCACCGCGCTGTTTTTGCGCCTGCGCCCAGCCATCCCTTCGCTTCCAGCACTTGTCTCAGCAGCGTCCACCGCCTTGTGCACTCGAGCTCTGTGTCGTCTAGGACCCTAGGATCACAATCACAAACCGCCAAGATGTCGACTATGCCGGCTACCTGCGGCCATAATGAGGCCTGCTGCAACATCCCGCCCGTCGTCTGGCAGGGCTACTCGCCCAAGGGCGCCTACGACGAGGTCGACGGCCTGAAGACTTGTACGTGCTTCTCCGGATGACAATGCTTGTTAAGCAGAGCTGACAGGACCAGACGTCACTGGCCCCGAGGATGCCACCAAGGGTATCGTTTTGATCTACGACATCTTTGGCTACTTCGACCAGACCGTCCAGGGCGCCGATATCCTGGCCACCAGCCACGCCCAAAAGTACCGCGTCTTCATTCCCGACTGGTTCAAGGGCGAGCCATGCCCAATTGAGTGGTAAAGTTCAAGCCAGCCTCCTCCATCCAAAGCTTACAGAAGGGCTAATTTGACAGGTACCCGCCGAACACTCCCGAGAAGCAGCGCGACTTGACTGCCTTCTTCCAGAAGAACCCCCCTCAGGGCGTCGCTGCTAAGCTGCCCGAGTTCGTCAAGGCCCTCGAGGCCAAGTACCCCAACATCAAGTCCTGGGGTGTCCTGGGCGTAGGTCCTTCCCATCCCTTGTTCCCATACTTCGGTATTAACGCAACCATAGTTCTGCTGGGGCGGCAAGGTAGTTTCCCTCGTCACCTCGGGTGACGCCAATCCCTTCAAGGTTGGCGCTCAGTGCCACCCGGCCATGGTCGACCCGTCCGAGGCGAAGACCATCAAGGTTCCCCTGGTCCTCCTCGCCTCCAAGGAGGAGCCAGATGATAAGGTTAAGGAGTTCGAGGACAACCTCAAGGTGGCCGCCAAGCACGTCGAGACCTTCAAGGATCAGATTCACGGCTGGATGGCCGCCCGCGCCGACCTGTCCGACCCCCGCGTGCGTGAGGAGTATGCCCGTGGCTACCGCGTCGTGCTGGACTTCTTCGCCAAGAACTGGGAGTGAGTGGATTCGAAAATAAAAAGCCCTCTGAATAATTTATGTGGGAAGGGGCTAAACTGGGTTACTTTTTGTGTATCTAGTGCTTCGCCAAAGCTCTGAATGTTGTTAGAACGACTTATGAAGAACGACAATTGTAAATAAATAAAAAAAAAAAAAAAAACTGGGATGACGCAATCATTTGTATCATGATTTCACATCGAGAGAGTTGGACACACTAAATGATGGCCATGAGCCGGGTTAGAAGTGATCTAGCTTGCCAGATATAGCCCCATGTTGAGTTTTCACTGCTCTGATATGTACCTATACATGCTCGCTCAACTCGATGACATAATAATCGCCATCTGGATAACCAGAAGCCCTTAAAATGCCCACAAATGCGATGCCTGACCTCTCTACACATAGTAAATGCTACAAAAAAAAGCCCTCTCATCCCCCCCTTTCACTCAATGCCCATTCATTGCGACAGATGGGCGTACTCGCGGTTAAATGCGCGACCAATGACCATCCTCCTGACCTCCGACGTGCCAGCACCAATCTCATACAGCTTAGCATCCCTCAAAATCCTCGAAGCAGGCATATCTTCCGTGTAGCCCATGCCACCCAGAATTTGGATGCAATCCAGAGCGCACTCGGTCGCGCGCTCCGCGGCATACAGAATAGCGCCGGCGCAGTCATGTGTCCGGATAACACCATCCTCATCGACCGCGCGCGCCGTCGCATAGGTATACGACCGCGACGCCTGCAACTTGGTGTACATATCGGCCAATTTGCCCTGGATGAACTGAAACTGCCCGATGGGTGTGCCAAACTGCTTGCGGGAGTGGGCATACGGCAGGGCGACGTCCAGCGCGGCTTGCATCAGACCCAGCGGGCCGGCGCTGAGCACGAGACGCTCGAGGTCCAGACCTTCCATCAGCACGCGCACGCCGCCGTTGACGGGGCCCAAGACGTGCGAATGGGGGACAAAGACGTTGTCGAAGACGAGTTCGCCCGTGTTGCTCCCGCGCATGCCCATCTTGTCTAGCTTACGAAGCACCGCGAAGCCTTTCGAGCCTTCGGCCCGAGTGTCCACAATGAACGCCGTGATCCCTTTGCTGCCCGCATCCGGCTTCGTCTTTGCATAGACAATTATGAGGTCGGCATCAGGCCCATTCGTAATCCACATCTTACTTCCCGTCAACAAGAACCCTCCCTCCGTCTCAACTGCCCGCGTCCTCATACTAACCACATCACTTCCGCTCCCACTCTCCGACATCGCCAACGCGCCCACCTTCCGCCCCGCAATCAAATCCGGCAAAAACCTCGCCTTCTGCTCCGCCGTCCCATTCAACTGCAGCTGATTTACACAGAGTTGCGAGTGCGCCGCATAGCTCAGCGCAATGGACCCACTGGCGCGCGACAGCTCTTCCATAACGACACAGTGCGCCTGGTACCCCATCCCCAAACCGCCAACGTCCTCGTCGGCCGTGATACCCAGCAGCCCCGCGTCGCCGAGCTTCTGCCACATGTCCGCGGGGAAGTTGTTGGACTTATCGGTGGCCGCGGCAACTTCCTCGGGGATTTCGCGACGCACGAAATCTTGGACGCGTTCACGCAGCTCGGCGAGGTCGGATTGGGAAGGGGGAGTGAAGCCTTTAGGGTGTTTGGAGGAGGCGTTGCGGCGTTGGGAGAGGGATGGGAGTATGGGTTGGAGTGAGGGAAGAGGGCGCGAGAGAGGGGCGCGCACCGCGGTGCGGGAGAGGGTACGGGAGAGGGTGCGGGTGAGGGAGGACATGGCTGTGAGGTTGGTGATGTTGGAGGAGGAGGTAGTGATGTGAGTTTTGAAGTCGTATAAGTGATAAAAACGCGGGGATCACCCGGTCTCCCAATTGACAGCTTAGCGGGGTAAAAGAGAGGTTAAGGATAGAAAGAGCGTCCTGAATGCAACTGAATCGCCCCTTCCAGGTCGTCAATGGGAGAAAATGAGGATTGAAAATGAGGAAAGAGAGTCGCGGCCTCGAAGGGAAGGAAGACGTTGCCCGGGTGCCCCTTCCCGTTCTAAGCCGAGCTCTCTTCCCGCCAGCCAGTGCCTGGATCGTCTGGTCCCTGGCAAGGCGGGCAGGTGGCATCAGAAGGGGAGTGGCATGTGGCCAAACGGCCAGGGTCCGGCTGAACGGTTTCGGCTTATAGCGGTTTACCGCGGGCCGGGGCCCTTGGCATCCCCTAAACAGACCCTGTTATAGGCTGACCGTCCCCAATCACAGCGGGCGTTCGGACGTCATTGGCGCGCTGATCCGTCGCCCCGGGAACCTTGAGAGCTGCTTGCGGCGGGGAGCTACCCCAGATCTGTGTGAATGTGTGAGTGACCCCTCCGCGTGAGCTGCAAGCTTAGGTCCAGGACCCTGAGATCGAGGGGACATTCACCGACCGGATTTTTTTTTGTTCCTTGGTTTTTTTTTTTTCGCCCTTTCACTTGTTTCTTCTGTCCAGCAATCGACCCTCATGTCGCTCTCGACACAATCGCGCGAGATGCTGCGCCTCTCCCGGGCCCTGGGCCGCCAAACTGCCCGGCCCAGATCATCACCAACCTCGTCGGCGTCGCTGATCGCACCCCGCACCCGCACCTACCACAACCTCCCCCAACACGCCTCCCTCAACCACACAAAACACCAAGTATCAAACAAAAATGGCATCCTCGGGCTGGCCCCGACCACCAAGCGCACCGTCGCCACCTACACAGCCCCGCACCACGCCGACGCCATCTCCATCATCAAGTCCAACTTGGACACCAGTTCGCCCGAGTACAAGGAGAATGAGCGGCTGATGGCTGAGACCATGGCCAGGCTGGACGAGCTCACACGCAAAATCCAGCAGGGAGGCCCGCCAAAGGCGCGCGAGAAGCACCTAGCCCGCAAGAAGATGCTCCCCCGCGACCGGATTACCGCCCTCATCGACCCCGGGACGACCTTCCTGGAGCTGTCGCCTCTTGCTGGGCACGAGCTATACCCTGAGGCGGAGGTCCCTGCGGGAGGTATCATTACTGGAGTCGGCGTGGTCGAGGGCGTGACGTGCATGATCGTCGCGAACGATAGTACCGTGAAGGGCGGCACGTACTACCCGATTACGGTGAAGAAGCATTTGCGGGCGCAGGCGATTGCACAGGAGAACAAGCTGCCGTGTATTTATCTGGTTGATTCGGGCGGTGCGAACTTGCCGCATCAGGCCGATGTGTTCCCCGACAGAGAGCATTTCGGAAGGATTTTCTACAACCAGGCCCGCATGTCATCCCAAGGCATCCCGCAGATCTCGGTGGTGATGGGCCCCTGCACGGCAGGCGGTGCCTACGTCCCCGCCATGAGCGACGAGTCCATCATCGTCCAGGATCAGGGCCACATCTTCCTTGCCGGGCCACCCCTCGTCAAAGCCGCCACCGGCGAAGTGGTCAGTCATGAAGAACTCGGCGGCGGAAGGATGCACTCCTCCGTGTCTGGAGTAACAGACTACCTGGCCGTCGACGACGCCCACGCCATCACCCTCGCCCGCCGCTGCGTCCGCAACTTGAATTACCCCTCCACATCCTCCACCATCCCATCCCAAACCTTTGATGAACCTTTGTATTCCCCCGCCGAACTCAACGGCCTCGCCCCAGTCAACCTTCGCATCCCCCTCCCCATCCACGAAGTCATAGCCCGCATTGTCGACGGCTCACGCTTCGCGGAATTCAAACGTGACTATGGCACGACGCTCGTCACGGGCTTTGCACACATCTACGGCCACCGCGTCGGCATCCTGGCCAACAACGGTATCTTGTTCAGCAGCTCTGCGTTGAAGGGCGCACACTTCATTGAGCTGTGCGCGCAGCGCGGAATTCCGCTGGTCTTTTTGCAGAATATTTCGGGGTTCATGGTCGGACGGGATGCCGAGAGGGAGGGGATTGCCAAGAATGGAGCGAAGCTGGTGACGGCGGTGGCGTGTGCGGATGTGCCGAAATTTACGGTCGTTGTCGGAGGCAGTTACGGGGCAGGCAACTATGGGATGTGTGGGCGGGCGTATAGCCCGAGGTTCTTGTGGATGTGGCCGAATGCTAGGATTGCTGTGATGGGGAGCGAGCAGCTCGCGAGTGTCATGGAGACGGTTGGGTCAGGGAAAGGGGAGAATGGCGGGTTGAGGGAGAGGATTGAGAAGGAGAGTGAGGCAGTTTATTCTTCGGCTAGGTTATGGGTGAGTTTTTTTTTTTTTTTTTCCTACGGCGCTCTTACATTTCTTTTCTGAGGTTTCTTCGTTGCTGACATCCTCTAGGACGACGGCGTCATCCCTCCGGCGCACACACGCAGGTACCTCGGCCTGGCCCTCAACGCTGCCATGGGCGGCCGCAACGCGGTTGAGCCGGGCCAGACTAAGTTTGGCGTTTTCAGAATGTAGAGTATTTCGGCCCATCATTCATGTGAGCATACAACGTTTTGGTTACGCGGTTATAGAGCCTAATATTTTTCTTGGGCTGTGTACTGTGTTATTACTTGAATTGTGATAGATGGCAATGTGTATGGTGTCTTGAGGTGAATGTCCAGCTGATATATATATATATTTTTCCTGTCATAAAATGTTCCATCGGATAGGCAGTGTGTTGAATCAAGCAGCTCCCAGGTTACATGGGTGTGAAGCTTCCTCTCCTATTCTCTCAAAAGAATTGAGGGATCCCCTGCGCCATATGGCAAGCGCATAAACTAGACCAAAGAAGCTAGTTATCTTGAGATCCTGATGATAATAGCCGCCTATACTCTCAACGTATCGTCCAGGATTTGTCCTCGTGATCTGCTACCAGCGGGGCTCGTTAACGGTTCTTCGAGATACCCAACTCCAATCAAGCTGTTCGGACTGCCCCTCATTCATTACCTTCTCCACATTTGGGTTTTGTCCTCCATGGTTTTCTGTACTACTGGACAGAGAAACATCATTATTGCCTTACCTTTTACTTAGCAACCTTCTCAAACATTCAAGGGAAATTTTCCACAACAGCGGAAAACACCATAGCCGTAGCTTCTCTCTCTCTCTCTCTAACTCCTTTGCTTCTCCGCACACAGTTCCAGTTCGACTTAGCAATATGGAAGACAAACACTCGAGCCCGAAGCTTGAGAAGGAAAAGAAGATGTCCTCCTCCTCCTCCTCCTCCTCCTCCTCGGTAAGCATTTCTCTCCATTATTGTCCCTTTTTCTTGTCCTTAGGGCTCGGGTACTCCTACCTGGATACTTGGCAGATTGGTTGGGCTAGAGGTTGGGCTGTCTCAAAGATCCCCACACCGGCCATTCGGCTGGGCCTCCACTTCCCGATCCATCTCCTTCGGCAGACCGGCTCCGGATCTTGGGGGTTCTCCGCATCCGTTATCCGTGCCGTGTGTCTCCACACCGGAGGATCTAGCTAGTCTCGAGGTATCATCCTCGTCTCCGGACGGGGACAGGTCAGGAGCCGGTAACGAACTGGCAGCACCGGCGAAAGCTCCCAGTGTTGGGGCATGTCTCCATGGTGGCTTTGTTCTCACAAATTGGAGGCTAGCTCTCCGAGAATGAAAGGCTGACTCTGTATGAGATTGGGAAGCAGACTGAGCAATCCCCCAAAGTCAAGCCACAAGCTCAGCCAGGCCAGCAGCAGTCTCAACAGGTTGAGAGAGAGTACCCTGAGAGGGTTAGACCGACTGAACAGGCTGAGCGGGCTGAGCCATCCCAAAAGCCCGAGAAAACAGAGCAAGCCCAAGCCCAGCAGACTTTGTCAACTCAACAGATTCCTTCTCAAGTCCACCGTCCCCCTCCCACCCTCCCAGCCTTCTCCCTTCAAGGCAAGGTCATCGTCGTGACGGGTGGAGCAAGGGGTCTAGGATTGGTTATGGGACGTGAGTACCCCCCCCCCCTTCCTCCTCCTTAATTATTCCCAGTTTTTCAGTATCATCTTTGCAACTCAGTCCTCGATCGATAATCCCCATAGATCAATATTTTCTCAGGGTGCTTAACCTCTTCAGGCCCTTGATAATGAACGAGGGTTGTCAGTGTTTGCCTACCAGTCGACTAACCTAACCCCCCTTCCCATACAACAGAAGCCATCGTAGCCAGCGGAGCCGACCTAGCCATAGTCGACATCAACGGTACCTTTCTCCCTCCCCCCCTTTTCTCCCAACCCCCATAGCGCCTCACTAACCCCTTGATGGAAAAGGCGAAGAAGCTGCCCGCCAAGCCCACCTCCTTCAAACTCATTTCCAGCAGCACCCCCCCTACGGCTCCCTCAAAACTCCGCACATCACCGCCCACCAAGCCGACGTGTCCTCCCCCACAGCCGTGACCGCCTGTATTGCAGAGATCCTATCTTCTCATGGCGGGCATATTGATGGGCTGGTCACGTCGGCTGGGTTTGTCGAGAACTGGGATGCGGTGAGCTACCCCGTGGAGAGGATGCGACGGTTGTGGGAGGTGAATGTGGATGGGACGTGGTTATTTGCTGTGGAGGTGGCGAGGCACTTGGTATGTCTTTATTTTTATTTTTATTTTTATTTTTCTTTTTTATTTTTTCCCTGATTTCCCCCCTGATGTGTTGAATGTTGGAACTGGAGCTGGGGAAGTGCTAATAACTAACTGAGGGAAACACAGATGCAGCGCAAGGCGAAAGGGAGCATGGTTTTCATCGGGAGCATGAGCGGTTCGATTGTGAATGTGCCGCAGGCTCAAGCGTAAGTCCCCCTTGTCTCTGGATAACGAATGATTTTCTATGAGAGGTTAACACCCTCCATGACAGACCGTACAATGCATCCAAGGCTGCTGTCCGACAGCTCTGTGCCTCGCTGGCCGTTGAATGGGCTCCCCATGGCATACGTGTCAACTGTATCTCACCAGGGTACATGTTGACTGATCTGTAAGGTTTACCCCTCTCATGTTATCCCTCTCTCACATTGACTATCCTGGACTTCCCTACCTCCACTCAGAGAAAGCCGCTCGTGATCATCTCCACTAGAGAGATAATTACATCCGCACTTGGATGTCGATAGACGCATCAAGACTAACTCATGGCCCTGGAATAGAACAAAGAAAATCCTCGACACCAACCCCCACCTCAAAGAGAAATGGACTTCAGGCATTCCCCTCGGGAGAATGGGTCAGCCACACGAGCTAACTGGTCCGGTAACCTTCCTCCTGTCAGACGCATCAACCTACGTGACAGGAGCCGATCTCCGGGTTGATGGAGGATACACTTGTATCTAAGTTAGGGCATCCGAGGCATCAGGCTCGAGCATGAGGAGTATGACTAGGGGTTTGGCTCAGCCAGGCTGCGGCTCAGGGCAGGGAGGAGGAAGAGCTTTGACAGCTAGAAGAGGACAATGAGGCTGTGATGATGGGGCAGAGGCATAAACAATGGTTGCCTTCATGCTCAATGGTAAGCAAAATGCGATTTGAGTTACAGCATCATGAACCCATTAAGCACCAATTCACAGCTTCATTTCAACTGCTCCCAACTCCCCAAATTCACTTCCAAGGATGGCCGATGGTGCCTCAGCCAGCCAGGTTCCCGTTTCCTTACCAATACTGACAATCCCCCTGCTGCATAACCAGTATGAATGCAAAACATGCTTCTCTCCACGGTCTCAGCATGTGACCTGCTGTCACGCTTAAATTGAACAGCGCCAAGGGGAGGAGAATGTATGCATGTCTCATAGCCACCCCGCATCTTGAAAGTACCGTATCCACACCAAAGAGAACGAACGGAAAGCAGTGCCCCTCTTTCTCGGCTACAAGGGGCTTGTAAAAACTGGGAAATACTGTCAAAAATATAAATACACTTATAAGCGTCCATGCATGGCAAACGCAACTGATGCAAGATGTAGATCGGATCTACGGGCTCGCCGATCATGTTACACAGCTAAAACTTTGGAGGGCCAAGCTGGCGGTTGAAACATCACCGACGGCGAAACAGCGAAAGGGGAAAAAAAAAAAGACTAGAATGACGTCGTATGAGGAGGATGCTAGGATTAGTGGAAGGAGACAAGAAATACCTAGCTCGACGTATTTGTCAGTTCGATATGTATGTCGATGTAGCAGCTGACCTCTTTTCAACCAATTGGCCAGGGGCTCTGATTATGCACCGTGGAGAGATCTGCTGCCCAACTGCCATCAAACCCGGAGATGGCCACTCCGGAGTTCGTACGTGCAATAAACAGTAAGACAATTCATTTGTGAGAGCCTACAGGATACTCGACTCCATCCCCAAAGCCATAACAGCGTAGGCTGAAAAAAAAAATCTCCGAAATAGAATGGCATGCAGCGGCCCGCAGCTTGCAGTTACAACCCACAAGCATCGTTCTTCTCGGGCCGTGTCGTCCCTAGATCCTGCGGCGACATCGGGCAGCAGTGCTCTACGGGAATCAGGTCACAAGACCAGACGCATAATGGCCCGGGCCTGGAGCTGACACTACGTCTCAACAAACTACGCGGTATAAGCCTGAAACTCAGCCTTTGCTTCAAAGTTTGTCCCCTCACGGGAACATGGCAGCGGACCAGCGGCCCAAGCCTCCCCACAACGGACAACAGTGAGCCGTGAGTCTCCCTGGCCAAGCGGTCGGCACGGGCTCGCTTGCTTGTGCTTGGGTTGGCCGCTGATCCGTCCGTCGAATTCCAGAGAGAGCTGTCGGGTGAAGTGCGCCGTGCGATTGGCTCTCGCCTAGCCATTTTGGGCCATCTCATGGGGAACCCCTGCACGAGAGCTCTCCTTCCTCGTGGTGATTTCCCGGGGTTTTAGTGGGGCGGGACTATGAAAAGTGTGGCCAGAGTCGCTCGGTGTTGAGGCACCGAGATCGTCGGGTCGGGTCGGGCTTGTCACCGTCGGTGCACTGCTTCGGTGCTTCAATAAATTTTAGCCGTACCGTTTTGATGTTGTCAATGGTGTTTAGATAGCGAAAAAGCAAGTTGAACAGCAGGACTGGATAGGGTTGATGAGAGGTGGCGTTGGCCGAAGCTGGGTCCCGACGGCAAGGGGCATTTTGCGTTGCTGTTCACCGCTGTCCCAACCTTGAACATGTCCGACCTGAAGTTTTTACCTTTCCCCAGCTCCCATCCGCAGCATCATAGGTCGCAGACGGTCACGGACCCGAAACCGTGGCTTGCGTCACGGCCGTGATGACCTGCCCTAACCGCTCACCAAGCCCGTCCCAGCCACCATCCCGATCAAGCCGACGTGGGGGTTGTATTCCCTTCTCCAGCTCTGAACGAGGTTGGATGTCCTCATGAGAAGCAGAAGAGAGCGTTATCACTTAATAAGTGTTTGCGCTCGTGGCAGAGGATATCGAGTGCCGAGCCCTCAGCCTTGGAGGGCTGCAGTTGCTTATTGCGCGAGTAGCCGATGAGTCGCAAGGTATTTTTTTTGAATGTGTGCGGCCAAGCAGGTGAGGGGCCCTGAGTGGCATTCATCCCACGTGTCTCCATTTGGGGTTGAAGTCTGGGAAAGCCGGTGGTCTCGTGATAACTATGCCGTCGGCGATACTGTACATACGTTATGCTGCGGGAAAGTTAGGGCAGCCAATTGCATTACCCGTTGTAAACTGGAAATATGCTGACCATCGGCTGCTTGGACGGGTCCAGAAGAGTCATGTTGATGGTTTGATGTCTGTTTTGCAGATACAATGGTGATGGCTAACAAACGCTGAGGACTCAAGAGAGGTTTGAAGTCAAAGTGTGGGCGGACTTAAACGGAGTATTAACACCGCCAAAAGTCGTGCAAAAGCCCCCTGTCAAACGGTTTCGATTACGCTCAAAAAATGGGGTACAGGGCCTAACCCTGGAACCCTATGCCCTACTTGTATAGAAGGAGCCCCGGAGACTGGACCCAGCCAGAAGGAACGTTGGGCTCACTTCCCAGTTGGGTCATGATGGTCATTCGCCATGAGCTGTGATAACTTTAACCCTTGATGAATCCCTGCGACTTGCAACTTCTGTCGTACCAACAACGCCAGGGACAGCTTGGCAATTGGGTGCAAGGCACAAGTGCTTCACGTTGTGCTGTTTGCCTAGCTTGATTCCGCGTTCTACTCCTTCTTTCGAGTCGAGCTCAATCTTAAAAAAGAGTTTCTCTCGGTCAGTCCATAGTCGGTGACCACTGACCGTGGCGGCCCAAAGAGAAAGACAAGCTGCAGTCCGGACAAGGACAAGGCTGACTTTGTGCTCATCTGTGTGCGCTCTCATGCATATGCGTACAGCATCGCATTTGTGCACGTTAGGGTTCGCATTTGCAGCTTCCCGGCCCTGACGTGGCTTGACGCTCAGTTAAGCTTTGACCGTCGTTGGTCGCCCTCCTCCAGTCGAGCGTCTTGTCCTAGAGTCTGGGTGACACGCACAGGAACGCGTCCAGCTCCCAGTCCGTCTCGACATAGTGTCAAGGGATGAAGAAGATAGCGTCTCAAACCATCCTGACGCCCTATCCTCTACTTCTAATTGGTACGTGCCTGCCAACATTACGTGGTATCCCTTCATAATGCTTATTGGACTCCCAGACAAAGGAAGCCAGCTCTGCCCGAGGTAGTGGCGCCTTGTCCCCAGATTATTGACTGTCTTTCTTTCGTCCACTCGCGCCTTGTCTGTCAAATTGAAACATTCAGACTTGGAACAGGCGTCCTCATTGACAGGCTGGACTGGATCCATCCTCAGCCTCGAGCCCAAAAGCCAGGCCCAGCCCCAGACCAGGGAAGGCTAAGGCGGTGACGTGGTCATCCTTCCAGAATCTGAGACGCGTCCCGCTTTGCACACCTTGGCCCAGCTCAGTTCGTCTCACTCGCCTTGCCCTCCTAGTTCTCCTCGCAGACCAGTGAAGGTGGATATTCCCCATTCATTCCCCTCTCCCCCCACGTTTCAAGGTGTCATCTCTCGGCAAGCCCATTGTCCACGTCCCCGGATCCTCCATGCAGGCCATTCTAACGGTCCTCTGATATCCAGAGCTTGTCCTAAAGCACCATCCTTTGAGTCTTACACCGAGAGAAGATCCAGGGATCCCCACTTTAAACGGTTGCCTGGCCTGCCTATGACCCTAGTGCTAAGGCCGTAAGGCTCAAGAGCACGTCGTGTGTGAGCTATGGTCCTTCACCTTCTCCAGAGCGCTCGCCACTCTCCACACGCAGCCATTCCAGCTCGGACGGCGAGCATCAGCCATAATGAATCCTGTATTCCCCATTGGGCCGGCCCTGCCCGTCGGCTTTTTTGAGAACACTCAAGAAGTCTATGCCGAGATTGCCAGCTACCCCGTCGTCCCTCCCGAGAAGATCAGACAGTACTGGAATGGTAAGATTGCCGTGCTCACGTTGCTAACATGTCACTAATTCCGAGCCCAGTCTATACGACGACGTTCCGGAGACTAGTCGATCCAAGCGCTTTTCGTTTGGAAAACTTCTGGTGGCACGTATGGGGCAGCGACAGGCGCAATCTGAGCGGGCCAGCACTTGCGAGACTGTTCCGAGAGTTCTCGACAGGTCCGACTATTGTCCCTCTCCAGCCTCCTCTTCGGCCGCGGAAACAGGTATGCTCTCGATGTATGAGGGGTTCACGATACCATACTGACTACCAAGCAAAGGCTCCAAGCCCGCAGGCTGCACCACAGGCCCCTCAGTCCCCAGTCGAAGGCCCAAGAACGGAGATTGGCGAACCTCCCGGAGCTGAGCCGGTCACAACTGAACCTGCCGAAGCCGTTGTCTCCAAGCCCGAGCCTTCCAAAGCTGAGGAGAAGCCCACGTCACGTTCACCTACAAAGCCAACAGCACCTCCTTCGATTTTAAAGAAGGCTAGGGCACCTTCGGCATCAGGGAGGAAACCATCCGCAAGGTTCGCGTCACCTCCTGTCAGTGATGATGGTGAACGGTCTGAGACGGGGGCTGCCAAGGCTGAGAAGGGTAAAGCTGAAAAGGCTAAAACTGAGATGCCACCGCCTCCCCTACCTCCTAGGAAGGGAAAACAGCCTGCTCAACCCATCCCCGAAGAGGCGCCAAAGCCAGCTCCTACCACGACTGCAGCGACAGAACTAGTCCCGCCCTTGCCCCTAGCTGCTCCTCCTAAGAAGCCACGGCCTCTAAAGGTCAAGGGTGGTCACAAGAAGATCGTCGTTGCTACCGCGGCTTCTAAGAGAAAGCCCGTCCTTGTCCGCAGGGCCGGTTCACAGTCTTCGACTGGCTCTGACTCTGAGTCTCGAATGCCCGTGCCTCAACCGCAGTCCCAGAACTTGATGAAAAAGAAACAGCCCTTGACAGCCTCACAGCTGCTCGGCCAAGGATCGGTGTCTCCAGCCATGCAACTGACCCAACCAAAGACGCCATTGGCGCCGCTGAAACCGTCGGGGAAGCCGCCTGTCGTGGTCCAGGGAGAGCCATCATTAACAGTTGAAGGCGTGCCGCTGCCGAGGACGACAGTAGCACAACCATCATCATCATCATCATCATCATCATCATCATCATCACCACCACCACCTCCTCCTCCTCCTCCCCCTCCTCCTCCTCCTCCTCCTCCTTCTTCTTCTTCTTTTCCTCCTCCTCCAAAGCCAGAACCGAAGGTGACAACAATACCAAGGAGAACTTCACAATCAAGTGACACTTTTCCAGATCCTTCGAAACCCCTTAGCTCCGTCGCAGGGCCTTCGAAGCCAAAGCCTCAACCTGCTCCTCAGCCCTCAATGAGCTCATCGGTGAAGGATTATGCCCTTGGCACGAAAGTCCCTCACACTAGGGAGGAGCGCGAACGGGTTCAGCAACCTAAGCCTGCTCCTCCTCCAGTTGCAGGGTTTGTGAGTGAAGCATTCTCGAGTAGAGCCAGAGCTCCGCTTATGTCACGAACTCTTTCTACGGAACGCCAAGCCCGTCCGAAACCATCGGGCGGCGTGCTGGCGCTGCTCCCGGCTAGAGCCACGAGCAGTGTCTGTCTCGACCCAGCCCTGGCCAAGGCCCAGTTCGATATTCACCCCATGACGGAGCCGGCTATCCAGCAGACCAAAGACCTTCCCGATGCCGAGAGGGAAGGAGGCAAGAAGGTGTCGCCAGTGCTGCGTGACATGCCCTTCAAGCCTACGCCCCCTAGCACTACAGAGAACATACCGTTTGGCCGGACCAAGAGCGAACTCACTGTTATCCTGTCGCGCGACAAGGCACGCTCATAGACGCGCAAGCTGTCGATCTCGCGACTCATCCGGAAATTCAAAGGGAAGGATGAGGAGGATAAACAGTTTGAGGTGTTGGAAGGAGTGCTGAAGGATCTTGACAAGATTCGGGAGAGCGCTCATGCTGGCGGAAGCTCGTCACAAGCCCATCAGCGTCCCCGTGCCCCGCCCCGGAGACCCAGCGGCACGGAGAGCCCTGTTTTGGATGAAATCTTAGCCCAGATCGAAGGCACGCCGCTGCCCGAGTCCCAGGCTTTTTTACCCAGTTATCTTCGCGAAGAAAAGGGTTTCAGCCCCTCTCCCACAAGCCACTACTCCGAAAGCGAGTCCCTGCTCGAACTCTTGCGTTTCGATACCACCGAGGTCCCCATCCGCCCCGGCAGCCGCATCCACGGGGAACCCGAAATCCAGCCCCGTCGCCGTGCCTCGCGCGACTCGAGTCCTAGAGGGTCCGAAAAGCGCTTCCGAGCCTGGATTCGTTCCCATGAAAAGGGCGATATGCCGCACACGGCGCTAGAAGACACCCTCGCGGACCAGGCTACTCACGCCATAGGCTCCCAGGCCCACTTCCCCTCCACCCCGACCGGTCTGGGCACGCGCACCAACCCCTGGGCGCAGCTGCGGGCCGGAAGAATGGCGCATGGCGAGGTGGAAGAGTACACGCACGTTGGGACGGCGTACATTCCGGAGGTAATTCCCGAGGTGGGAGAGTCGGTTGAGGAGGGCGAAGGGTTTGACCCTGTGGTGTTGGAGCACATACAGGGGCGGCTGGACCGCGAGTCAAGGTTTGGGCGGATGTTGAGGAGACGCTGGTCGTGTCCTGGGCTGTTGGCGGGGAGGACGCAGGAACGGTTCAAGGGGAAGGGGAAGGCTGTCGAGAGTGAGGAAGAGGGGGGGGGGTGGGAAGACGAGCCTGGAGGAGCTGAGTGACTATCAAATTGATTTGAGTTGGCGATTTTGTTTGGTTTCTGATCATTACCTATGGCGCTACGTTACGTTTTACGGCATAGCGATTGGCGTTTGGCAGCAGGTTGGGCTTTCGTTTTCGTTATTATTATCCCTACTCTTTATGTTTAGTTTTTTTTTTTTTTT
>Ga0065720_1020196_pt1 | contig 16107 bp, 13 predicted proteins | sample Thericmetagenome_FD_59107 | JGI IMG/M metagenome (GOLD analysis project Ga0065720, IMG submission 59107) | Thermophilic microbial communities from the Joint Bioenergy Institute, California, USA of rice/straw/compost enrichment - eDNA_2 v2... | ecosystem: Engineered > Solid waste > Grass >... | reverse complement strand
GAGCGGTGATCCGGGTGCCCGGCAATGTGGTCGGTTCCGGTCGCTACCAGCATATCCGGCTTGCACCGAATCCGACGCTCGCTGTGATCGTCGATGCGATGCAGCAAAAGCTTAGAGCATTGGCCATAAGCTTCATTCCGACTCTACATGCGGCCTAACGGTTCGATTCATCCCTGGCCATAACGGCATTTCGACCTGTAAAAGTCAGGTCTTCTTTGGGTTGTGCAAAAAAAACGCAGGTTCACATCAGAACGCAAGAAGACTTAAAGCCCGGCCCCAAAAACTCATTGAAACAGGCATTCCGTGGCGCGATGGCGGGTTATCCACAGGATTGAGTTATCCACATTCCGATTTCATGTTTAAAGATTTTAATACATCACTACTAATTCCTTGTATTGTTGCTCCTCGTTTTTGACTGTCAAAATAATTTTGATTGCTCCTTATGCAATATACTATGTAAGGTTTATAAAACAAGGACTCATCAATATTTTCGATGGATATAATGTCTTGAATCGGGTGTAACGATTGGGACTTGGTGATATTTCTTATTTTTCAATTGTATAAGCAAGGTAATGAATTCATCTCTTTCGAAAATGTTGATGGCAACACGGTTATCACAGATGGGGACGACAACCATTTGGTTACTGTCGATAACAAGCAATTATTTTCTGAGAAAGTATGGGCGATCTACGGTGACGATGGGAAGACCAAATACTTCACCATCATGCTACCGAGTGAGTATTAAATCTTCATGTGGGGGTAATCAATTTGAAAAAACCTATTGCTCGTTTAATTGGAGAGAATGGAAACATCTACAACCTACTCGGTATCGCTTCTAAAGCTTTAAGAAGTGCCGGACTAGATGAGCAAGCAATCGAGATGCAGAAAAAGATCTTTTCCGAAGCTCGCAGTTACGATGAAGCGTTAAGGATCATCATGGAGTACGTTGAAGTTGAGTAGCATGGACAATCTAGTCTAACAATACATCTCTTAATAATGTTTCAAAAGATCGACTTTGATTGTAATCATCTCAGATTACCATGAGAAGTAAAAATAACAGTAATGTGCTGTACTTCTTATTGGAGTTGCAGCACTTTTTTTATGTCTGAACCTCATCGAAAGATCCCCTTGATGCTCCGAGCTATACCAGAGAATAAGAACATTTTTGCAGTTATTAACTGATTAATTTCACACCTTTATAGACCAGCGAAATGTTTATTCTATCGTGAGGGGATGGTTGAAGTGTCAAAAAAGAGGAAGTTGTTTAGCGGAATTGCAATACTACTAGTCATTGCTTTAATAATAACTCTATTCCCGCTTGGGGTATTCGCTGACAACGGGGCAAGCGTGACGGATGCTGTTTATGGTGACAGCAGCGTTACCGATTCGGTCTATGGAGAATTTACGGTCACCAGTATAGTTTATGATTCCGATCCGAGTCATTTTTCCTACAATAATAGTTTCGTATGCTTTGATGATCTTGCAAATGAATATCAATGTGCCAGCATCACAGGTTATTCGGGACCAGGAGGTAATATCGTCATACCGGATGAAATTGACGGATATCCTATCACAAGCATTTATATTGATGCATTTAGGGGTAATTCTGATATTTTGAGTGTAGTTATTCCCGAAGGTGTGACCTATATCTGGCAAGGGGCATTTAGCATGATGCCAAATCTAACAAGTATAACCCTACCGGAAGGAATTACAGGTATCGGTGAAGGAGCCTTTGCTGAGAATGAAAATTTAACCAGTATAACACTTCCCAGTACTTTGAGCAATCTCCCCGATTACGCCTTTGCAGGGACTGGATTGACAAGTATAGAAATACCTTCATCTGTAACGAGTATTGGTAATAATACATTTGGTTCTACAAAATTAGAGTCGGTTGTTATCCCGGCGAGTGTGACAGATATCGGGATTTACGCATTCCGTCATTGTTACAATTTGAAAAGTATAGTGATCGAAAGCCCAAATACTGTGATCAGCGATTTCATTGGAACAATTCCTCAACAAACCACAATTGTTGGTCACGTTGGTTCACCTGCCGAAGAGTATGCTATCGCCAACAATATTAACTTTAAAGATATTACCACTGGCACTGATGTTCCTGAAATCGATAATGGCGGTCAAGATCCGATCTCAAGATATCATCGTGGGGAAGATGTAGTTATCAGAGATTTATTTGAAGACGAGGATTTAGCGACTTATTTTGCTGAATGGGTATCTTATGAATTTGGACAACAATGGTCGGTAACTGATTTGATCAATAAAGTAGATGTCGAAACAAGAATCATGGCTTTATACGTTGATAGTGGTTTCAGTTATGTTAGTTTCGGTGACCCTGCAAGCAATATGGGGGTCTCGAGCCTTGAGGGAATGCAGATTTTCGATAAAGGTCTTTTCAAAAATCCTCGAATTGCGAAGAATATTTACTTTCCAAACAGTAGTTTAACGAATGTTGATCCTTTGAGCTTTTTGGAAGATGCTAAAGATTTATTTTTGAACGATGGACAACTTACGAATGTAAATGGATTAAGAAATTTGCGGACTGTTGAAAACCTTAATCTAGGACGAAATAAATTGACGGATATTAGTGGGTTATCAAGTTTAACTGCAGTTGGCACGTTGAGGTTAAACGATAATCAACTAACAAACAATGATATGGCAACTTTAACATCAATATTCAACAAAGCGAAACCGAATTATGTGGATGTAGCTTATAACTATTTTGTGTTAGGTGATGCAGAAAGTACTCAATTCTTTTCAGACCTGATGAAAATTACTTCATATGTCGCATCTCGTAGCCCACAGTATAACTTTGAGTTCGTTCCAACTGGAAGTGTAAAGGTCGAATATCGAAACAGGGATACCAATGAAATCATTGATTCCGAAGTATTTACAAATGTTGATATTTTGAAACCACAAACTTACTATGCGAAAGATATTGATGGATATTCCTTGGATGATGATTTTGAAAAAACGGTAACAGGATTCGATGCAACTGAAAGTGCAGTATTAACTCCAAAGTTTTTGCTGAGGGGTATCTATGCACCAGACCCTAATACTTCTGTGGACGGTCTTGTTGATTGGAATTCTGTCACTTATACAATAAAAGATAATTCCGTTTTGAAGTATGATGCAGTTAGTACAAATATCGAAGTGATTGGTTCTGGTAATACTGAAATTGATGTTGTTGAAAATGGAGAGTATCGAGGCACATATTCCGTTGATACAGGAGCATTTGGTAGTAATCCAGTAGTATTTTATTACAAAAAATTGCCACCGTCTCATTATACAGTAACAGTTCAAGTAGAAGGACAGGGAACAACAAATCCAAGTGCAGGAACATATCAGTATCCAGCTGGAGAATGGGTAAATTTAATTGCAATAAGTGCTGAGGATGGATATGTATTTGAAAAATGGGTAATCAATGGCAAGGAGTACTTCTTCAAAACGCCAGGTTTCACGTTGGATGAAGATATAGTGGCTATTGCTTATTTTAAGCCGACCGCATCAGAACAATATACGTTGACTGTTAATCAGATCGGAGATGGTAATGTCTTCCCTGCGGGGGTATCGAAGCATAACCCTGCTGATCTGGTAACATTAACAGCCAATCCTGCAGCCGGCAACAAATTTGTTAAATGGGTGGTCAACGGTGTTGAGTTCTACAATCCAGTACTGACGATTACCATGAATACCGATACGATTGCGACTGCTTACTTCGAGCCGTTGACTCAGTACACTTTAATTGTTGATCAGGTCGGTGAAGGAAATGTCTCCCCTGCAGGGGTACCAAAATTTTATGAGTTTGAAACGGTTGAGTTGACTGCTAACCCTGCGGACGGATATAAATTCGTAAAATGGGTCGTTAATGGGAAAGATGTTTTGAATGCTAACTTTACTCTCACGATGATGGAGGATACTACGGCGATTGCCTACTTTGAACCGCTACCTCCGAAAGAACCTCGCCTGTTTACGTTGACAGTAAACCAGGTCGGAGAAGGGACGATCACACCAAGTTCGAGTGATGGAAAATTGGTGTATAAAGAAAACGAGAAAGTTGTTTTAAACGCTGAACCGGCTGATGGATATCAATTTGTGAAGTGGGTTGTTGATGGTCAAGAATATCCGGACGCTGAAATCACCATTAAAATGGACAAGGATAAAACCGCGACCGCTTATTTTGAAAAGGTAACACCACTACCAGTTATTAAGGGCAAAATAACGGTCGAGTTCAGGGATGCGGTAACCAATGAGAAGATTAAGGAAGATGAAGTATTAACTGATTTAGATCTGGGCGAGCATTCGTATATTGCCGAAACTCAGATCGGGGTATACGAGCTTGTGGGCGAAGCTTTGAAAAAGGTCGTGCTGACCGTAGCCGAGCCAATCCAAAAGATTACTTACTTCTACAAAGAGAAGGTTATTACTCCACCTGCAGATGATGATCCAGTTGAACCACCGGTAGTTGAACCACCAGTGGATGATGATCCGGTCGAGCCGCCTGTGGGTGAACCACCAGTGGACGATGATCCAGTTGAACCGCCTGTAGTTCTGGAACCACCTACACCACCAGTGGTTGTAGAACCTGCTGATCCGCCTGTAGTTGAAGTTCCAGCCGAACCTCCTGTTGTTGAGCAGCCGGAGGAACCTATTGGCAATGAAAAGCCGGTTGTCGAAGATCCAGTTGCTGACCAACCTGTAGAAAATGAACCTGCTATCGATCAAGAGCCGGTAAGTGATGAAGGCTCATCGGAGGATGTTCCGGTTTCGAATGATGTTTCGATAGTTGAAAAGGTTCCAGAATTGGATCAGGTTCGTATTGTTGCGATTGACGTTGAAACGGATGAAGTCTTGACAGAAGAGATTCTGCGGGATTTACCACTCGGTAAGCAAGTGATTTCTGCCCCTGCTATAGAGGGGTATGAACCCTTAGCTCCTTTTATCCAAAGTGTAACAGTCGCAGCTCAAGGTCGTCAGTTGGTAGTTGAATTCAGGTATCAAAAGCTGAAGCAATTTGGAACAGTCTTTGGGGTTGTTACGGATGTCAGGGGTAATCCGATAAAAGGGATTCAAGTTGAACTGCATTCTAATCCTCGAGTGACAGTGACCCATACGAATGATTTTGGTGAGTATAAATTTGAAAATGTTGAGCTTGGGGCTCATACCGTAATTTTAAAAAATCCTTTCACCGATGGTACACAAGGAAAAATCGATGTATTGGTTTATCAAGAAGATGGGGCGTTGAATAATTGGTCGGAATTGCTAAGCTCGGCAGAAATTGATGTAGCAATTGAATTGAATGAATTACGAAGTGTCCAAAGGATTGACTTCATTATTGATGCAGTTGATTCAAAACCTTCTATCCCAAAAGTACCACAAATACAAACGCCTTTTGAGTATTCAGATCCTATTGATCCACCCGTGGAGGATGAGAAATTACCGATAATTCCGATTGCAGTTTCTGCCATAACTTTTATAGTTTTAGTTGTTGTGTATTTTAGGCGGAAAAATGTGGTTGTCTATGATCAAGATGGTATTGTCGTTAGGAAGTTGAGAATTGCAGTCAAACCTGAGACAGAAATTGATTTATCGGGGTTACAAGGAACCGAGTTTTTAGTTAAGTTCAAAAAACCGGATTTGTTTAGGGGTATTGAATTGTTTGTTAAGTACGACAATGCAGTCCGATTTCCAGTGATTTTATCAAATGATCAAGACTTCATTAAGGTAACAATAAACTGAATGCTGAATGTATTATATGGAGCATCTCGGAATTCTCGAGATGCTTTTTTCTTAAAAATAGATTTTGAAATTTGACCGATAATAATTTTATTTTTGCATATTGATTTTAAGAAAAAATATATACGGCAAGGAAAAAGGTGGTGAGGTAATGAATACCAAGTCAATTGATTTATCTATTGATGAACGAAGAAATGTTGATAAAGCAACAAAGAACCTTGAGGAAAAGTTTGATTTTTCTATTATCGGCGATGGAACTGATGATCCAGTCGATTTAGGGTTCGGTATTGGAGTTAATCCAACGATTTTCTCGGGGGAATCTAAAAAGGAGAATAATCCACCTACTTCATTAGATCACTCCAAACAAGTTGTTGAAGATCAGGCAAAAACCAAAAATGATAAGGTATTACCATTGAAAAGGGATTTAGAAGAATCAGTTGAAGCTCATCTTACTGAAGATATCAAATCAACACTCAGTACTGTTCCTGATAATGCATTAAATGTAGCAACAACGGAGCAGCCTACAAGTGATGAATATCGCGAGAAAATCAAGAAAAGCATTAAGATGTTCGAAGAAGTAAAGAATTATCTAAGATCTTTGGAGTTAAAATCAATTAGGAATGAGGTTGGTAATGCAGATTCGTCTAAATGGAAACCTTCACTTACAATTGTTGAAGAAGCGAATATTTCAATACCTGATTCTGATTTTTATATTGAGCGCGAGGAAAACTCAAACAAACGATCCGAAGGACTCATTATTGTAAGGGAAACAAATAATGATCTGTCTAAGAAAAAGTTTTATACCTTCATCGCTGTTCCAATGAAGGGGATTTTCAAAGTGTTGTATTATCATGGGTTAAGAAATGTGATTAGTTTTTTTGGAAAGCTATTAATATGGGGATTAGTAAGTTTAGTGGCGACAGTTGGAATTTATGTTGTAATGGCACATTATTCTGATTTGGATCAAACGGCCATGGAAATGGCAACTCAGCATTATGAAGCTGTGAAGAAAGTGATTGTTTCATTTTATGAGGATATTTCGACTTCTATCAAGGGTAAAGCCGAACCATAAAAACGGAGGTTCCAATTTATGGGCGGACCAGTAGGTCTTTATAATGGGATGATTATTACGTATCATTTGCTTTTAGGGAATTAGTGCTACAATAGAAATTCTTGTTGTGCTTTTGCGGAAAAATTTTAACACTTATTACTCTCGCTGGGGAATTATATTAGACAGTAAGATAACAACTATAAAAATTGACGAAAATTAATGATTAAAGTACATTGAAGATAATATCATATTTCAAAAATCACTAATTGCGGAAGCACCGCAGACGATCCTTTGTGGGGAAAGTCTGCGGTTTTTTAGTGTGATTAGGAGGGTTTAAATGTTGAGTAAATGTACATTTTGTTCTAAGGAGTCTGAAAAGTTGTTTAGTAACATTACCCACAACATCGGTAACCTATGTATCGAATGTTATTTGAAACTCCACGGATGTTGTGGGGTATGTAATCAAAGTTTTCTACCGGTAGAGCTCCAGTTCGATACGACTTACAATATTCGGGCACGTTTTATTGGAACGGGTGAAAGAAATTTCATTGTGTGTGACTCTTGTTTTGTTGAAATCCGGCGAGAGTTCCCTCATTTGTTTGTTTGATGGACATTTAGACAGAGTCAGCAGGTTAAAGTCATCAAATGACGAAAATTGTTGCAAGATTACAAAGCGACAGTAGATCCCTAAATGGGGCTTTCCCTTGTTTCTGCTCGTTAGGGCAGAGGGGGCTCGTTTTTTATGGTTTCCTCTCGTAGGTATGTTTTGTAAAGAATCACTAGTATTCTGTGCTAAACCATGCTAATGTAGCTACAATCCAACTTTATGGAGGTTAGCAATGGATAAGTTGAAAGCCATCAAAATTGCTAAGGAAACTATGAGCATTCTTGAATCTGGTAAGTATCTTAATCGTCAAAGAAAAATAGTTAATCTTAGTGCTTCGATAAGGGAAGCGATCAAAGGGGCGGTCTTGTACTCCCCGGATGAAACAGATCGTTTACTGAATTCTTTTACCCCTTTAAACAAGTACGATACCATTATTGAAGTAACGTCTGAATCAAGTTTGGCCGCGGCGAAGAGATTAAGTGAAAATGATGGTAAAGTTTGTGTTTTAAATTTTGCTTCAGCTAAAAATCCAGGGGGTGGATTTTTGACTGGATCTAGGGCACAAGAGGAGAGTCTGGCTCGTTCTTCAGGGTTATATCCGACTATTGCACAAATGAAAGAAATGTACGAGCATAATCTCAGAATCCGAACTGGTTTATATTCGGACTACATGATTTTTTCACCTAATGTTCCGGTTTTTCGGGATGACGATGGAAATTTGATGGATGAGCCATACTTCGTTTCTTTCATCACCACCCCTGCAGTCAACGCTGGACTTGTCCGTGAGCGGGAGCCTCATAAAGCGCATTTGATTAATGAGGTGATGAAGCGTAGAATCGAGAAGATTCTTGTAGTCGCTTTCGTTAACCAGCAGAATACCCTCATCCTTGGTGCTTTCGGTTGTGGGGTATTCAAAAACAGACCAGAGGATGTTGCTACTATCTTCCGTGATACTTTAACTAGTGATCGTTTTAAGGGAGTTTTCAAAAAGATTATTTTTGCGGTTTATGATCCGACTCCGCAGAAATTGAATTACAATATATTCAGAAGAGTGTTAAAGTAATATATTTTGGTCGGAAAAGGACAGTATAGAAACCTTCCTTGTTCTATGCTGTCTTTTTTTTATACTGCCTTTAATGTTTGAGATTGAAATTATTCATCATTCCAATACACAATGATTTGTATTTGCCGAGGTCGATTATCTTGGGTTCTTGTCTGTTCAAAAAATGAGCGCGGCATATAAACAACCGGTATAGGTGAATCTCTTTTGTTAGAAGCAATGTACTTCTCGCCAGCCATATATTTGTTTATATAGTACACCAAGGGGTCTTTTAAGCTGTAGCCGGTATGAACCCTTTGACTTTCAATGTTAAAGACCACCTTAATATTTTGGGGTATGGGGAGCGGGACTCTTGTTTTAAGTCGATATTGCAAAGAAATTCGGAATTGAGGCTCTGTGGGATCGGTTTAGAATTGGGGCGCAATATATTTACCGTATTCGTCAAGATGGGGTCTTTGTATCGGGCGTTGAAATCCCGAAAGTACGAAGAGTACAGGCGAGAGAAACAATTCGGGGGTGACGGGGGTTGTTCACTCTATTTACTCACTAATCGTTTCCGCTCTTACGTGGCTCTACAATCGATTTTATTGTATCAGTGGTTCGGTCTGCAGGGAAAAATCGATTACAAGCCGTTTCACGCTTAAATGGGGTAAGCCTTGCTTCAATTTGAATGAGATGCTCTGCCGTTAACGTGTTCATGAACTGCTCAGAGGGTCGTTAACTTTACTCGTTGTCGTGATTCCCGATGATTCAGGTTACCAAAGGCTATGGCAGCTAAAATATTTTACGGAGTTGCATCAAGAGATTTTTTATATTCTATGAAATCAAAAATAGGAGGTTGTTTAGAATGAATATTGATTGGTTCAAACCGGCGGTTGTGTCAAATCCAAATGTATCTTATCGCTTTATTGAAGTTAAACCCGATGATCATGAAGGTAATGAAGGTGAAGATCTAAATTATCCGTATTCCGATGAATTTGTGTGCCAACATTTTGTCAGTGAAGCAGGTTGTATTCTCGTAGAAAAGACCGAGTTGCCGGGGGAAATCGGAATTGTTTCTAAGAAGAAGTTTGGTGTTGTTAATGATTTAAAGAAAGCCCTACAGAATATTAACAATCCTGATTTTCCTTATGCCTGGGACGAAGATAATGTGGTTGGTGCAGTTGAAGTCCTTAATATCACGGTATTAGAAGTGAATCGAAAACTCAGCAAGAACGAGGCTACAGGTTTAGTTTTGGTTAGTGAAAATTTATGGCTCGATTCGGGGGAAGATCGAGTAATCATTTACAGTTCGGTTAATCCAACACAATGGGCGGTATTTGATTTGCTTGAATACAATGATGAAGATGAGCATATTTTTGAGAAAAAGTGGAGTCCATGTTGGAAAGACTAATATCTTTACTAAGATATAGTTAGATGGATGTTGACAGTATTAAATCTCGCCTTTTTAGATTTAATACTGTCTTTCTGTTTTCAAAAAGACTGCAGAAAGAACTGGTTCACATGAGGTTTCTTATCTATCTAGAGAAGTGTTTTGACCAATGTGCTAAGGAAGCAAGAACGCGCGGGAAAGTATTCCCTTCGCCCTATGATCAATAAGTAGCTGAGGAGAGATATAGTAGAAACTCGTTTTAGGCGATACCACCGAAAACCGCGACTGTAGAAGGGATTTGATCAAATGAGGTTCCTTTTCAAACTACAGCGGTGTTTATATCATTGTCATGCTGAAAGAAGAGAACGATATAAAACCATTGAAACCCTTTATGACCGATGTGACTTAGAGGTTGCAGAAGCAAGATTACGCACAATAGATTATATCTTCGCCTTTATGGGGTCTGCGATTGATCTCAAATATCCGTTTTTGGAGGGTGGTTTCAAGAATAATTTGCCTAGTGAGGCGAAAAAAATGCCTTGAAGTTTTTTGGTGGGAGTATAGCGATCATGGTTATTTCTTGGGATTGAGATCAGCATCCCATTATTTGAATTTATCTACTAACGAACTTAAGAGGAAACTTGACCGAATTGACGCAGTTATGGAGTTTCTCGCCCACAGTGCGGTTAAGGCTATTATGAAAGCGAAAACCGACCGAGAAATCATGTGGGCAAGACACTTCTTCGAGCAGAATGTAGTGAGAAATAAGGAAAAGATCTGGAATCTAAGATGATCAAATAGCAGCTTAATTTTGGCAGTATCGAATTCGCTGGTCGAGTTCTTTACTGCCCGTTTATTTTTTATCCCGATTATTTATTATTTTGAAAAATAGTTACTCGCATGTCGGTGATCTTATTCTACTTTGGCAGTCAGTTTTAGATTAATAATACACCAAGTAGGATGTGGTATGGTGGTTGGTAACAATCCCCCTTATTAGGGGTATAGCTTTCAAATCAATCTCCCTTCCCCTTTCAATATTAGAACCGTACTGCATCCCCACTTGGCAACAGAATTGAAGCATCTGCAAACAGATGGCGTTAAAGAACACAATTCCTTCTTTTAGTTCAGTTGCTTCTTTATTGGTCGTCCTGCCTGTTGCTTTCATGGTTATATAATGAAGCAATAAGGACGCTCCTACAACTCGTCATACAATTATCATTATATGACGAGTTCGTAAGAATCGGCTGTTGGTATGGCTCAGTATTGTAAATAACTTGTCGTACAACGTTATTGGCAAACTTGTCGTACAACGTTACCCAAGGTGGTGAGGGGTATTGAAAATTCATGAAGCCGTCAAGAATTACCTTCGATATTTGTCTGCTGAAGGAAAATCGAAAAACACTGTTAAGGGTTATGCTATGTGTTATAAGCGGTTCATAAATTGGTTGGAATCCTCATGGGGTAATGTTACCGAAATTGAGGACGTTTCCCAAACGGTTATTAGAGATTTTAAATCTTTCCTCGAAACAAGGGTATCTCGCAAGACAGGTAAGCCTTTATCGCCTTATACGATAAATCAAAACCTGATCGCTTTAAAATCCTTATTACTTTATTTAAAGGGAACTGGTGTTAACTTTAGGTCTGATCCCATAAGTGCCATCAAGCTTAAGCCTGTTGCTTCACAAAATGATTATCGTTGGCTTACTCGACAAGAAGTAAATCAAATTTTACATGCCATCGAAATGATGGAGCACACAAGTGAAAAACGGAAGGCCATGTATAAAGCGATTGTAACTATCTTTGTTAATTGCGGATTACGAGTGGAGGAATTGTCTGATTTGTTGCTTACGGATGTTCTTTTGGACTCGGGGTTAATCGTTGTTCGCAGCGGTAAAGGCGATAAATATCGTCATGTACCATTTTCCGTTAAAACGCGTGATATCCTGCAACGATGGTTGGTTCATCATGGAGGGAAATCTCCTTACTTTTTTTATTCTCAACGCGGTCCGAAATTATCAGTTCGAGCGATCCAGCATATGATTGAAAAGTTGTCGAAACTTACTCAACTTAAATTCACGGTTCATCAGCTTCGTCATACGTTTGGAAAACAAGTGGCGAAAGAGCGGGGGATCGAAGCCGCAGCAACTCTTCTTGGTCACTCGAACATACAGACAACAAGGCGGTATACTTTGCCTTCTTTGCAGGAGTTGCGTGAAGCTGTTGAAGATATCGAGTTCGAGTAATATGACGATAGCAATACTTTGTTAAGTTTGGTTTGGAAATGTAACCGTAATTAGGATGGTGTTGGCGTTGACTAGTGGGAAGATGGAAATTAAAGAAATTCGGGGATTATACTTAAAGGCACTTGATAAAGTAGAAGAATTGAATTTGATTGGGGGAAAGCAATGTTTATCCAAATCACCTGATTTCTCAAAACTTAGGACTGAGATCCAAAAGATTGAAAACTCATTGGATTTAATGGCTTTTAAAGCGAGTGGTTATTTGGCTCAGCTAACGGAGTTAATGCGAACCTGTGGTTTAATTTGTTGCAAGAAAGTTGTGAAACCGGGATCGTTTGAGATGATTTTTAAATGTGCTGTTTGTCCAATTTTTTTATTTGAGGAAACTTTTTTGAAACCAGTTGAGGGAGATGATAAAATTGTGGAATTATCCAGATGATTTATTTATTGGCCTCGAATTCAATATGACAAGCAGATCTTTTGTTCGGATGTGTGTTGGGCATTATAGTGAGGTTAGACCTGACGTTAACTTGTTTGATCGAAACCAACGTGAACAGAAATATTGGCAAATTGGTGACGTATTGATCGTGGCATTTCAAAATTGTATTAAATCGCGTAAGGATTTTTCTGAATTCGTTAAACTGTTGCAGGATAAGCAATTGAGTATTGATTTACCTTCAGTTTTTATTGAAGTATACAAAATATGCTCAATATACACTTCAATTAATGAGTTCAGAAGAATAAGTTATAATGCTCATTCACAGTTTAATGTACATCCTCACGTTTTTCGCAGGGCTTTGAGAGTCAAGTTTGATTTAGGGGAACGTGGAAAAGAATTCAATGTAAAGTTTAAATGGAAACGAACTGAAAGTTGCCAGTTTCCTATTGAATTCGGAGGCTTTCTTCAACAAGTTCGAGCTTCTTATGGGGTTATTTCGAATTGAAATGTTGTTTAGGTCGGTTATATTAATGATTTATTTGCCGCGGCGAAATGAGAAAGACATGTATTGTTGATGTTCGCGTTATTTCAATTCGATGGGATAGCCTTAATTGTCCAACGTTTTTTTTATTCACGGGATTATTTGGCTTTTAAGTTCAAGATTTTTTCTTTTTTGGAGTTGAAAAAAGAGTAAGTACATATTAGATAGGAAGATGTCCGAGCAACTGGACACTAAAGGTAAACTCGATGACCAAGGGGTATTACATTTTACTACAAATAAAATTCCTCTCACTTCCGCATTTACTTATTCTACCCACACTTTCCGTATTAAAGTACTTTTACTTTAAAGGTGATCAACCCTAGTCACACCTCTTGCGTGGTGTGATTTTTATGTGAATTCGGTAGAGTTTTTAGTCGAAGCTCATATTAATCCCGAAAGGGGTATTCTCCCATATTCGTTTGCGGCACATCTTTGAGGTTTGTGAAATGGTATCCCCAAGAACCTGTGGAAAATGTGGAATTTACAAAATTTTGTAGTGGGCTTTGAAGGAAACTATTTGAAGGAAACTAATTAAAGAGTATCAAGCTAAATATTTATTATAATTTAGGTAAAAAGAGATTATTGGTTGGTGACTTACCTTGCGGGGTATTAATTTTGAAGATGAAATCAAATCTTTAATCCTCTCCAAACGGGAAGGAGATTACTGGGACTTTAAGCAACAATATCATACTAATAAAGCTGAATTACTTCACGATATCATCTGTATGGCAAACAATCGGGTGGATCGGGATGCATATATCATTTTTGGTGTTGCTGATACGACCTATGAAGTTGTGGGGGTTGAAAATGATGAAAAACGAAGGAACCAGCAAAAAATTATTGATTTTCTAAGAACCCCAAAGTTTGTTTCCGGTATCCGACCCCAAGTTGAGATGCGGACTTTACAGTTGGAAGGACATGAAGTTGATGTTTTGATAATTAAGAACAGTACAGACACACCTTACTTTTTAACTGATGATTACACTGATAATGGAAGGACAGTCCGTGCTTATTATATTTATACCCGAGTTGGTGATACGAACACAGCTATTAATAAAAGTGCGGATATTAATTATATCGAATACCTGTGGAAGAAACGTTTTTTATTGACTCGTTCCCCATTCGAGCAGATCATGAAGCGACTTGAGGACAAAGGCGAGTGGAAGCAAGATGAAGACACGTATTATAACATTTATAACCCAGAGTTCACTATCACGCTTGAAGATGATGAAATGATTACTGAACATAGACCTAAGTTTTATGCATATGCAATGATGAACGAATCGGTAATGTATGAAATGTTGAGTGTGAAGTATTTTGGAACCAAATTATACAGTAGGCAGGTTGTTATTTTAGATGGAGGGCGGTATTGTACACCTGTTCCTGATTGGGGGTTCTTATATTTTGGAGAAAATAGGGTAAACGCTACGCATGTCTTTAATTATTTTACAATGGACAGTCCGGCCTATAAATTAAATGAGTTTCTATATAATGAGGAACGGGAAGAGGCCAGAATTGCAAGGGAGAACTTCTTTGAGGTCGTATTATTATTCAAGGACGAAAGGGAAAAAAGTGCCTTTTTGGGGTATGTATATCAGCACAAGGATGATTTTTTGCAAAGATTGGAAGCATTAATGGAGACAGATTCATGGGGTCTGTCCGATGATAAACGTTATATTGTGGAAAGGTTGAATACAGGTAAATTGTTAAAACAAATGTTAAAAGAATTTCGGGAAATGGTTTAATATGATAATCAGTTGAAGCTCTTGAGTAATTCGGGATTAGTGGTCTGTGTCTCTCTAAGACACGGGGGTATTTGGAGTTAAATCTTTATGAGGTTTCAATAATTTCTTTTGAAATATTATTATTTTTTGCCGACTTACGATATTAATGGTTATCCTTATTCGCCGCGGTGAACGTTTAATTATGAAATTATTGGCTGAATTTAGAGTTGACGATGCAGCTCATAGGTTGTGAGGTAGGTTAGGTTGAAAAGTAAAGAGATGATGTAAAAATTCGCATCATCTCTTTACTAATCTAATTATTTATCCAAACTTTTTATTAATTCGACTTAAGGTAGTTATCGTAATTCCGTAAAAATGTTACCACATGTTCCCGAAGCAAGATGTTATTTGCACCATACGATTCGTATGTTTTCGGAGTGTTCCCATATTCATCGGGGTAACCATTTGTCACTCCGAGGTCATACATCATTTGCACGGCTTGGCGTTCATTGAGTACCCCGCCACCATTATACTTCATATTGTGGTAGGACGCCATCAACACCGCCATTTCACCACGAGTCAGCGGAGCATCCGCCGCTTTACGATTGCTATGGGAGCCTTTGGTCGGCAGTTTCAGCTTCTCGGCAAGGACATACGTCTTACTTGCCCACCATTTGTCGTCCTTTGCCGGAGTCATCAACAGCTCGCTAGACTCGCTATAACGGAACAAGATGGTGAGGAATTGCGCCTCCGTCAGTGGGTCGACAGGTTTCAAAAGCTTCTCCACCTTACCCGTTTTCGGATTCTTTTCCTCGAAGCCCGCAATCAAGCCCTTTTGAATCGCCCAAACCATATTCTCGCTCCAATAAGCGTCAGGTCGGAAGTCGACATATTGCTTGCCGAGGGAAAGGTCAATCTTATTGTCATCTTCCTTCGGTTGGGAGGAAGATGGACGTTGTTTGGTGGTGAAAGACCACGTATAGTTATGATTACCATATTTCACAGTGACAGTATAGGTTTCGCCATACTCAAGCTCTTTCTTCGGGTAAAGATGGACAATTGCTCCGGGTTCGGCAAAGAAATCAACTTTATTCCCCTTGCTATCCTTAATAGTAGCACTCTCAAACTCACCGTCTTTCCAAGAAGCGGGTCTGTAAGTAATCACGTACCCCGTCTTACTTACATTAAACTGTTCCAGAGGATTCGGAATCTCATTACCGTAAAAAGCAAGACTCACATCTTTTTGACCATCGTAAGGATAAACGTAAAAAGGCGGATTATCCAATGTACTAAGAAAACCAAGATTAATAACAACTACATCTCCA
>Ga0065720_1020192_pt1 | contig 16116 bp, 18 predicted proteins | sample Thericmetagenome_FD_59107 | JGI IMG/M metagenome (GOLD analysis project Ga0065720, IMG submission 59107) | Thermophilic microbial communities from the Joint Bioenergy Institute, California, USA of rice/straw/compost enrichment - eDNA_2 v2... | ecosystem: Engineered > Solid waste > Grass >... | reverse complement strand
CCAGCCGCGTGCCCGGCGTCCAGCACGCACTCGCGGTCGGCAGCGACGGGCTGCTGAGCGGAGCATCCCCGAACCTGCCGCGGGATCGCGCGGATGCGATGGCGGCGATCACGTCGGGCCTGGTCAGCCTGACCGCCCGGTCGGCGCGCCTCTTCGATGGCGGCAACGTGTCGCTCACCATGCTGGAGGCGCACGGCGGCTACATGTTCCTCATGTCGGCGCCGGCTTACTCGCTGGTGGTGTGGGCCGACCGGACCTGCGACGTGGGCCAGGTGGGCTACGAGCTCGCCATCCTCGTCGACAGCCTCGCGGCCAGCCGCCCTTACTGACGCGCGGCCCGCCGGGCCACCTGGGCGATCACGTCGGCAAGCTCACGGGGACGCGAGAACATCGGCCAGTGACTCGTCGGCAGGTCGACATACTCGACATTGCGCAACTCGGCCAGCCCGGCGATGAACGGGTAGCCCTCGCTGATCCAGGCCTTGACCTGGTCGGACGTGACCGACGTGCAGACGATGGTGCTCGGCACGTCGAGCCGGGCGTCGTTGGTGAACTCGTGGGAGCCCCGCATCGTCCCGCCGGGCTGCGGGACGGCACGCCGGCGGAACTCCGCCAACTGCTCCTCGCTGATGCCGTCGATGTTTTCGTCCAGCTCGTCCCACGGCGCCAGCGGCAGCTCGACGCCGGCGAAGTCGGGGTCCATGGCGCCTTTCCCGGGGCCGGAGTCGACGTACACCACCGCCGCGACCTGCTCTGGCAGACGGTCGGTGGCGGCGTAGCCCGGGAAGCCGGCGCCGCTGTGGACGACCAGCACCACCGGCGCACCGGCCCCCTGGACGGCGTCACAGATGGCGTCGACGTGGTCGGCGAACGTGATCGCCGAACGGTCGGTGTCGACGGACTCGAGCCCGGGCAGCGTGATCGCGGTGACGGTCAGCCCGTCAGCCCGCAGCGCGGACGCGACCTCGTCCCACGCCCACGCGCCGAGCCAGAACCCGGGAACCAGGATGATGGGTGCAGATGCCATACGCGGGACCCTAGCCGGACCCTCCGACAGTACTTTCTGATGCCCAGAACCTCCCGCTGCCCAGAGCCTCCTGATGCCCAGAACCTCCTGATGCCCAGAACCTCCTGATGCCCAGAACCTCCTGGTGCTCGCCGTGCACCCGCCGTACGGAAGCATTGCCAGAGGTAAATAATGAGCAATGCCGGCCGTAGAATGCGGAGCGGGAGGTGGGCCGTGGGCGAAGGGCACCGGTGGAGCCGGGTCGTGGTGGTCGGCAACAGCATCGCCGGACTGTTGACGGCGCAGGTCCTGACCGACCACGCCGCGCAGATCACGATCATCGACCGGGATCACATCCCGGACGAGCCACGCCACCGGGCGGGCACTCCTCACGACCGGCACATCCACGTCGTGCTCGCGGCCGGCCGGCGGGCACTCGAGGCCCTGCTGCCCGGAATCCTGGACGAGCTGGACACGCTCGGCGCCCCCACGATCGTCATGCCCCGCGACATGATCCAGCTCAACCGGAGCCGGTGGGTGCACCGGTGGCAGGAGGGCCAGCCCCTGCTGACCGGCACCCGACCCTTGGTGGAGCACGCGATACGCCGTCGGGTCCTGGCTCACCCGCGCATCGAGGCAGTCGAGTCGCTGGAAGCGATCGGGTTGGTGGGCGATGGCGCGTGGGTGCGGGGCGTACGGGTTCGGCCGCGCGGCGCCGACGACGAGCAGACGATCGCGGCCGATCTGGTCGTGGACGCCTCCGGTCGCAGTTCCCGCACCGGCCAGTGGCTGGCGGAGCTCGGGGCCCGCCCGCCGGCCGAGGAGCGCATCGAAACCGGCGTGGCCTACGCGACGCGGCTGTACCGGGCCGACGCCAGCCCGACTGGCGGAGACTATCGGGCCATCTACCTGCTTCCTCCAGTGGGCAGCGGTCGGAGCGGCGTCGTCATGCCCATCGAAACCGAGGGCCACTACCTGGTCACGCTCACCGGCCTGTCCGGTGACGAGCCACCCACCGACCCGGATGGCTTCGAGGCCTTCGCCGCCGGGCTGGAGCACCCGCTCGTCCACGACTGGCTGTCCGCAGCGGAAGCGGTGGGGCCGCCGTTCGGCTATCGGAGCACCGCCAACGTCCGCCGCCGGTTCGACCGGGTGCGGCTGCCGCAGGGCCTGCTCGTGGTCGGCGATGCGGTGACGTCGTTGAATCCGGTGTACGGTCAGGGCGTCTCGGTCGCGGCGCTCGGTGTGCAGGCGGTCGCCCGGGCGTTGGCCCAGGGCCGGCCGTCCACGGCCCGACTGCAGCGGCTCGTCGTCAGCGCCGGGGAACAGGCGTGGCGCATCTGCACCGGCGTCGACAAGGCCCTGCCGACCGCGACCGGCAACGCCGTCCGGACAACCCCGCTCGACCGGGTGGGCGGCTGGTACCTCGAGCGGGTGCAGCTGCACGCGACCAGTGACGAGGTTGTCGGCGGCGCGTTCCGGGACGTCATCCACCTCGTCGCCCCGGCGCGTACGCTCTTCGCCCCCCGGGTGGTCCGGACCGTCCTGTTCCGCCGCCCTGCGCCATCTCCCCCGGCTCCCCCGCTGTACCCCGAGGGGGCGTCCGGCCCGACCCAGGCGTCGCCGCCCCGGGCCGCGTCCGCCTGACCGTCACCACGGTCGGCGACGCCGCGAACCCCCGAGGCGTCCGTTGCCTCTGAACCTGGCTGCGCTCGGAGAACCCCCGGTCGACTGCGCGCTCGGGCAAATGCTCGCCAGATTCCGCTCCGGCCAGCTGCGCGGAATTGCTCGCCAGATTCCGCTCCGGCACGGTGCGCGGAATTCCCGGGTGGCTGGGCTCAGGGACGTCCCGCGGCGAGGACGGGTCAGGTCCGCGCGGTGACCCGATTCTCGGCGCGGTCAGGCGAGCCGGTGGGCACCCGGCTGCCCAGCATCCGCGTCACGACGGCGACGAAGGCCAGCCCGACGCCCACGATGAGCGCGGTGATCGCCCCCATGCCGAGCCAGTTGTGCTGGAACGCCTGCGGAATCAGACGGCTCGGCACCGCCACGACACCGATAAATGCACCGATAAGCCCGAGGTAACTGCCGATCATGTTGCCGGCGTGGGCGGCGACGCGACCCCGGCGGGCGTTCCACAACCCCAACGACAGCGTGATGAGCGTGAGCACGCTGAGCGCGTGGATCCACGAGAACTGGCCCGGCCGGATCTCCTGGATGCCGAAGGAGCTGAGGGCGGTGATGTACATGGCGCCGAGCCAGGTACGCCCGATGACGCGGTGAGGCAGGTCCCCGCGCCGCCGCCGGAACAGATTGACCGCCCCGAGCACCATCGCCAGCGTGGCCGTGATCGCGTGGACCACGATGAGCGGCGTCCACCCTTGCATCGCTCCTCCTCCACCGCCAGTGGATATCAGATAGTGCCACTATCCACCGCCGGGGACCGAACCGCAAGTGTCGGGAGCACCACACGTACCTCACAGCGCCACACGTACCTCACAGCGCCACACGTACCTCAGAGCGCTGCACGTCGCCCAGGAACCACCAGATGTCAGGAAGGACGCCTTCCTGGGCAGAATCCGTCAACAAGGCGTCCTTCCTGACACCAGGTCCTGGCACCGCACTGGTCAGCTGACAGTCGCCGGCTGACTGATGTTGATCATCCACTCGACGCCATAGCGGTCGACGCAGGCGCCGAACTCGTCGCCCCACACCTGCTTCTCCAGCGGTACCGAGACGACCCCCGACGCGGAGAGACGGTCCCAGTAGCGGCGCAGCTCCTCGGCGTCGTCACCGCTGATGCTGCACACGATCGTGTTGCCGATCGTGGTCGTCATGTTCGGGGGCGTGTCGGAGGCCATGAGCGTGTACCCGCTCGGCGTCTCGAGCTGGCCGTGCATGACCTTGTCCACCTGTTCCGGCTCGGTGGTGCCGAACTCTCCATAGGTGCTGATCCGCAGCTCGCCCCCGAAGACGTCGCGGTAGAACTCCAGCGCCTCCCGGGCGTTGCCCGAGAAGTTCAGGTAAGGGTTGAGACGGGACGCCATGGCACAGAACCTCCCCCGTGTGCACCGGTTCTCCCGGTTGGCTCCTCCAAGCGACGGTACGTGACCAGATCATCGGACCGCAGGAGTTCGGCGCACCCATGGGCGAGCCGACGGGCCGGAACCCGTGACGTGAGCGGCGGCATCGTGAGCTGGTCGGCGGAGGACGTCAAAAACCACATCGAGTTCCAGCACCGGTTCGACCGGGAGCTCACCGAGTCCGGGGAGATGGTGTTCAACGAGGGTCTGACCTTCCTCGATCAGGCGCGCGTGGTGCGGGCCGACGAGAAGGGGGCGCCGGTGGTCACCGACGGCCCGTTCCCGGACGCCTGCGAGGTCGAGGACCTGCTGCGCGAGCTGGCGCCGCGGGTCCTCGGCACGGTCGCGCGCAAGTATCGCGACGTCGACGCCGCCGAAGACGCCGTGCAGGAGGCGCTGCTCGCGGCGGCGACCCAGTGGCCGACGAGCCGGGGGTGGCCGGTCTGCTCGCCCTCATGCTGCTCACCGACGCCCGCCGGGACGCCCGCACGGGTCCGCACGGCGAGCTGATCCCGCTGGCCCGGCAGGACCGCGGGCGTTGGGACCGGGCCGCCATTGCCGAGGGCGTACGGCTCGTCGAGGCGACCCTGCGGCCGGGCAGCGTCGGCCCCTACCAGGTGCAGGCCGCGATCGCCGCGCTGCACGACGAGGCGTCGCACGTCGACGAGACGGACTGGCCGCAGATCCAGGCCCTGTACGGTGTCCTGGAACGCATTGCCCCCGGTCCGATCGTGACGCTGAACCGGGCCGTGGCGCTGGCCATGGTGGACGGTCCCCACGCCGGACTCGCCTTGTTGGCCACCGTCGAGGACAAGCTGTCCGGCCATTACCGATTGGCGGCCGTACGCGGGCATCTGCTGGAGATGGCCGGGGACCGCGGGGGTGCTCTCACCCAGCTCCGGGCGGCCGCCGACGGCACGCGGAGTCGGGCCGAGCAGGCCTTTCTCCTCACCGAGATCGCGCGCCTGGCCTCGGTCAGATCGGCACCTTGACCCGGGTTGGTTTGCGGTCGCGGGTGGGCCAGTCACCGGTCGCCCGGGCGACGCCGGCCGCCGCCGCCCGGTCCACCGCCGCGCGGACGAGCGCGTAGATCGCGCCCTGCAGCGCCGCCGCGAGCAGAACCTCGGCCCAGTCGCGCGTCGGGTCGTGCGCCTCCGGCGCGTCGTCCGTCCCGCCAATACGCTTCCATATTTGACGAAAGATGGCGGCCGAAGCCGCGCTGGCGGCGACGCCGAGAACCATACCGACCGGCTTGTAGGCCAGCCGGACCGCGACTCCGCTCACCGCCGCCTCCTCCGCTCCATCGCCGCCCGGGCCGCCGCCGCTTGCGCCATCCGCTCCCGAGCCATGCGGGCCCGCCGCGCCCGGGCCATCCGCGCCCGGGCCGCCGTCAGCGACCGCTGGAACGGCAGCCGGCGCCGCAGCAGGGCGTAGATGCCGAGACCGACGAGCGCGCCCGCGGCCCCGCCGGCCACGACCGCCGCCGGCGTCCGCCCCACCCGGTCCACCAGGCTCCGGGCCGACGAGACGCCCGTGCGCGCCAGGCTGCTGGTGCGCGCCACGGCCGTGCGGGCCTGGTTCCGTAACACGTCGCGGGTGCGGTCCCGGGCCTGGGACATCGCCTGCCGGGCCCGCGCCTTCACGTCGGCCCGCGCCGCCAGCTCCGACAGCGTCTCGCCGAGATCGGCGCGGGTGCGGGTGATCTGGTTGCGCAGCGCGGCGTTCGCGTCGTACGGCTCCCAGTGCTCGTACGGCTGGCCGCCCGCCTGGGGTCCACCCGTCGGATACTTGTCCGTCTGCCTCGCCGTCATGACCGGTGCCGCCCATCGTGCTCAGCGTGGTGGTTGGCGCGACCGTCGCGAATCGCCTGCTTCATGGACCGGATGTCGTCGCGCACACTGCCCGCGGCCTGCGGCGGCGACGCCCCGGCCTGCAGCCGGCGGACGCCCAGGCCCGCCAGGGTGAGCGTGAGCAGGCCGAGCACGAGCAGCGGCACGAGGATCGCCAGCCACAGAGGCCAGTCGATGTCCAGCACGGCCACGATCAACGCGATGACCAGCCCGAAGCTGAACAGGCCGAACAGCGCGGCCGCCGCCAGCATGCCCGCGCCGACGCCGAGCTTGCGGGCCTTCTCCATGAGCTCCGCCTTGGCCAGCGCCAATTCGCTGCGCACGAGCGTCGACATCTGCCCAGCCGCCTGGCTCACCAGTTCCGCGGTGGAGGCGCGCTGCGGGTCGAAGCCACGTCCGTTCGCCCGGGCGGTCGAGCTCGGCCCGGTCGACCGCTGATCATCGTGCGGGCGGGTCATGGTCTGTCCATGCGCCGCCGACGCCGGTGAGGGTCCACCGGACCAGCTCCGCTCGTCCGGGGCGGTCCGGAAGGACTGGATCCGGTTCTGGTGTGCGGGTTGATCGACCACGAGGCCAGTATCGGCCCTGCACAGTTCCCATTTCCGGCGTTTCGCCGGAGCCGGGCCGATCCGTAACCGCCGCCGACGCCGGGATCCTCAACGGTCACACCAGCCACGGGGCCGCTGCGCGGGGCCGTGGCAGGCTGGTGCCCATGTGCCGAAGCATCCACGTGCTGTTCAACCTTGACCCACCCGTGACGGCTGAGGAAATCGAGGCGGCTGCGCTGCAGTACGTCCGCAAGGTCTCCGGGGTCACCCGGCCCACGGCGGCCAACGAGGAGGCGTTCGCGGCCGCGGTCCAGGCGGTCGCCCAGGCGACGGCGACGCTCCTGCAGTCGCTGGTGACCAAAGCCCCGCCGCGGGACCGGGAGGTGGAGGCGGCCAAGGCCCGGGCTCGCGCCGCGAAACGCTACGCCCGGGCCTGAACCGCCGTACGGTCACCCACGTCAGGCAACCGGCGCCGGGCGACCGACGCTAGGTAACCGACCCGCCGCACTGCGCCGGGACCACGCTGTCCAGGTCCAATGTGGACGGTACCTCACGCAGGGTGGTGATCACGGTGACGGTGGCGTACCCGCTGCCGAGCAGCGCCGTGTCGGTGTCCGGGGCCAGCCGGTCGGTGGAGCGCTCGACCGTGGTGCGCACGTAGCCCTCGCCGGCCTCCGCCACGGCCATCTGCACGTGTCCGAACGGAGCCAGCCGCGCCTGCCGCAACCCGGCGAGCGCGTCGAGGGTCCGGTTGGGCACGTTGACGTTCAGCACGGTCTCCGGCGGCAGTTTGTCCACAATAGATACACAGCGACAGGCGATCTCGCCGGCCGTGGCCCAGTGCAGCCAGTCACCGTCGGCCGAGCGGAAGTACTCGGTGAGCGACTCAGCCGCGTCCTCGCCGGGCAGCGCGTCAAGCGAGACGGCCATGGCCGGGATGCCCTGGTTGGCCGCGGTCAACGCCGCGCCCACGGTGCCGGAGTGCAGCACCACGTGCCCGGTGTTGGCGCCCCGGTTGATGCCGGAGAGCACGAGATCCGGAGGCCGCCCGAAGGTGCCGATCGTGGCGAGCATCACCACGTACCCCGGGGAGGCCTGCACGGCGTACGCCTCGACCGGCGGGTCGCCGAGATCGGCCGGGGTCACGGCGAGCCGCCGGTCGCGGTAGACGGCGGTCAGCGCCGCGCTGGAACCGCTCGCCTCGTAATCGGGCGCGGCCACGACGACGTCGAAGCCGGCGGCCAGGGCGGCCCGGGCCAGCCAGCGCAACCCCGCTGCGTGGATCCCGTCGTCGTTGGTGACCAGCACCCGACGCCGCTCGGTCATCGATCCCACTCCTTGTGTATAGCAATATTGCGATGTCTAGCCGACCGAGTCCTGCCCGGCGAGACTGACCAGCCGCACCCGCTTGGCGAGCTCGGCCACGGCCGCGGCGGGGGCGGTGCCCAACCCGTGGCGCGTGACCGTCACCGCGCCAGCGGCGGCCCCCATCCGTACGGCATCGGCGAGATTGGCCCCCCGGGCCAGCATCGCCGCCACCGCGGCCGTCATGGAGTCGCCCGCGCCGCGCGGGTCGGCCAGCTCCAGCCGGGGCGCCTCCACCAGCACCTCTTCGCCGTCGAGCAGGGCCACGGCCGGCTTCTCGGCCCGGCTCACCACCACCGCCCCGGCCCCCTCCGCCCGTAGGGCCCGGGCCGCCGCCACCAGCTCGGGCAGGCTGTCGTCGCGGGCCCGCCCGGCGGCGACCAGCTCGTCGTGGCTCACTTTGATCAGGTATACGCCGCCGGCGAGGGCGGCCCCGAGGTGAACGCCGGCCAGGTCAGCCACGACGCGGACCCCGTTGGACCGCAGGTCGGCCGCGAGCCGCCGGTAGGTCGACGGGGGCACCAGGCCGGGTTCGGTGGGTCCGGCGAAGACCGCCACCCCGGCGCGCAGCCCTTCGGTCAGCGCGAGGCTGCCCAGCTCGTCGATCTCGTGCCGGTCCAGCGGCCCGCCCGGGTGGCCCGCCACCTCGCGCCGGTCGTCCTCGTCGCGGTCGTGCACGTACCACCCGCTGCTGCCCCCGGTGGTCACTGCCCTGATCTCGAATGCCTCGGCCGCGACCAGCGCCGAGATGACCCGGCCTACCTCACCGCCGAGGGTCGTGCAGAGGACCGCGCGGATGCCCAGCCCGGCCAGCATCCGGGCCTGCCACACACCCTGCCCCCCGGCGTGCAGGTGCAGCTCGGGCACGAGGCCCTGCCGCTCGATGGTCACGGTCAGCACCGGGCTCGGCGAGTAGACCATTACCCCGGGAGCCTGGCTTACCCCGGGAACCTGGCTTACCCCGGGAACCTGGCTCGCCTCGGACACCTGGCTCGCCTCGGATACCTGGCTCGGAGCCTGGTTCGATCGTGGACCCGCCTTGCCCGCCCAGCCATCCGTGGCCGTCACGCCCCACCCCCGCCTCACTGTGGCCTGACAACGACGGACCCCCTTCCCGCGCGTTGGCGCGGGAGCGGGGCCGCTCGGCGTTATCGTCCTCGCAGCCGTAACGCCCGCCGGGGGCGTCGGCGCTGACGTTCGGGGTGTATTCCCGAACCTCCCGAAATGTACGGTGCGCAGCGCGGAGGTAGGACGTGCTTGACTGGAGAGTCCCCGGGTACCGCCCGCTCCGGGAACTCCGTCCGGGAACGGTCCTGGCCCGGCACGAGGCCTCCGGTCATCCGGTCCTGCTGCGCTACCACCCACCCGGTCCGGAGCCCGCGTTGGCCGCCCGGCGGTCCGCGGCCCGGGCGCTGGCTGGCCTCACCTCCCCGCACATCGCGAGCCTCTACGAGCACATCGAGGTCACGCTGCCCGGTCAGCCGGCCGACGCCGTCGGTGCGGTCACCGTCCGTGAGTACGTCGACGGCGCGTCCGTCCGGGCGCTGCTGGCCGGCTCGCCGCTGCCCCCGGAGGCGGCGCTGAGCCTGCTCCGGGCCGGGCTGCTCGCCCTGCAGCGCGCCCACGAGGTCGGCGTCACCCACCAGGGCTACAAGCCCGAGAACCTGCTCGTCGACGTGCAGGGCTCGGCCCGCCTGGCCGACTTCGCGGTCACCCCCGCCGACCCGCCGTCGCACGACGCGGCCCACCCCGACTCGACGACCGACCCCGCATCGACGACGCCGGCCACCGCCGACGACCGGGCCAACGACGACGACCGGGGCACGGACGACGACCGGGGCACGGACGACGCACGGATCACGGCCGACGCACGGATCACGGACGACGTACGGATCACGGACGACGTACGGATCAGGGAAGACATACGGGCGGCGTTCGCCGTCTTCCTGGCCTGCCTCGGCGCCCGCGCCGCCAAGTCACCCCAGCCCAAGCTGCCCCGGCGGCTGCGCGGGCTCGCCCCGCTCGGCGCCGACGGCGACGGTCCGGCGCTGCTCGCAGCGGTCGAGCAGGCGGGTCGGGCCGGTTGGGGGCCGCAGTGGTCGGCGCGCGGCGAGCAGGAGCTGGCCCGACGGGTGGCGCGGGCCCGGCGCCGGGCCGGGGCGGTGGTCTGAGCATGCAGACCAACAGCGAGTTGTGGCTGGACCGCACGCTGCGCATCGGGGCCTGCGGGACGTGGTGGGTGGCCGGTACGCCCGGCGGGCAGACGCTGGGCACCCTGCAGCTCGACCCCGACCTGGTGGCCGCGCCCGCGGCCCGCGACCGGGTGGCGGCCACGGTCGCCGCGCTCCGCGCCGCCAACCCACCGGGCGTGCTGCGCACGACCGAGCTGGTCTACGACTCCCGCCGGGCCTGGCTCGTGGTCGCCACTCTGCCGAAACCCACGGTTGCCGACCTGCTCGCCGCCGACCGGACGCTTCCCGCGGGGGCGGCATCCGGGATCGCGGTCGATGTGGCCGAGACGCTGCGCGCGTTGCACGCGGCTGGGCTGCACCACGGCGACCTGACCGCGGCGACGGTGGTGCTGACCGGGGCCGGGGCCGCCCAGCTGGCCGAGGTCGGCGTGCTGGCAGCCGTCCGGGACGCGCCGGTCGACGTCGGGGCCGACGCCGCGGCCTGGGGAGCACTCGCCCGGGCCCTCGCGACGCGGGCGAACGACCACGAAGCATCGTTGCTCATCGAGGCGGCCGGCATCGCCGAGGCGGGCGACCTCACCGCCGCCGCGCGCCGGCTGGCCCTCGTCGCGGCCGATCTGCCCGACTTCGCCACCCGCGACGGGCTCGCGGGGATGCTGCCGACGATCGAGCCGGCCGCGACGCCGGACACCGCGCCGACCGCCCCGGCCATCCCGACCCAGCGGACGGGATCCAGTGTGGACGGTGTGACCGTACGGCTGCGCTTCGGGCCGGGTGTCCCGGACGCCGCGCTGCTCAACCCCCGGCCGGCCGACCCGGCGCCGCCGGCCCCGCCACGCCGGGCCCGCCGGTGGCTGGCGTGGCTCACCGCCTCGGTCGCCGTCGCGCTGGCCGGCACGGCTGCCGCCTGGTGGTTCCTGCTGCGCTAGCTGACCGGCGTACGTCGGCGTCCGTGTCGAGCCGCTGTCCGCCCGGGGATCGCTCGGAGGCCTGGAGCAGGCCGATCTCGATGAGTCGACGATCAGCCTTCATGCGGGCAGGCCCAGCGCCCTGGTCTGGGAGCGCAGACCTAGCGCGACGACGGGCAGCAGGCCCACCGCGACGACGGCCGTCAGGGTCGGGAAGCTGGACCAGGCGGTGATCAGGCCGGCGATCACCCCGGCGGCGGCCGCGGCCAGCGTCATGAGCATGTCGCCCATGCCCTGGACCGCGGGCCGGCGGTCGGGGGCCACGGCTTCGGTGAGCATCGTCGATCCGGCCACGATGGTCGCCGACCAGCCGAGCCCGACGAGGCCGAGCCCGATCGCGAGCTGGATCGGGTCGTTGTCCGCCGTGCCGGTGACAGCGCAGGCGACGAGCAGCAGGCCGAGCCCGCCGAGGATCACCACCCGCCGACCGTCGCGCAGCCAGGCGCGGTCGGCCAGCCAGCCGAAGAGCGGGGAGAACGCGTACATCCCGACCACGTGCGCCCCAATGGTCACGCCGAGGATGCGCAGCGTCTCGTCGTGCGCGTGACCGAACTGTCCAATGTAGAACGGGGTCATCGCCATGACCGCGATCATCGCCGCGTTCCCCGCCCCGAGGGCGGCCACGCCCAGCCGGGCCCGGGGGTTGGCCGCGATCTCCCGCCACGCCCCGCGCGACCCGCTCCGGCCTCGACGGTCGCCGGACGAGGCCCGCTCGGCCGGACCATCCGGATCGACCGAACCACTCCGATCAACCGGGCCACCGCCATCGGCCGGGCCACGGAGCGTCCGGGACAGCAGCAGGGGATCCGGGCGCAACAGAGCTATCAGCACGACCGCGCACAGGGCGAACCCGAGCAGCGCGGCCAGGAACGGCCCGGTGTAGGGGGCGAATCCGAGCCGCCGGGCCAGCGCGTCGGTGGCCGCGGCCAGGTTGGGACCGAGCACGGCCCCCAGCGTTGCCACCCAGAGGACCAGGGCGACGTGACGGGCCCGGTTCGTCGAGGTCGCCAGGTCCGCGGCGGCGTAGCGGGTCTGGTAGTTGCCGGTGCCGGCGCCGCCGAAGAGCAGCAACCCGACGAGCAGCGGGGCGGCCGACTCCACCCCGGCCGCGAGGACGGTGAGCCCGGCGCCGACGGCCCCCACCGCGTACCCCAGGGCGAGCCCGGTCCGGCGGCCGCGCCGATCCATCATCCGGCTCAACGGCACGGCCAGCAGGCCCTGCCCGACGGTCACGAGACTCTGGGCCAGCCCGGAGACCGCGGTCCCGGCCAGCGTGCCGGCGAGCAGCACGCCCACGGATATGCCGGTGACGGTGCCGAAGTTGCCCAGGACCTGGGTGACGGCGAGGACGCCGAGGGTGCGACGCTGCACCCGCTCAACCCGAACCGCCGTCGTCGGTTGGTCCACGGTGGACAGATCTGATGGCATGGCCTGCTCCTCTGCATGGCGGTGCGCCCGCCTGGGCCGGGACGGGTGGCCGGGGTCGACGCCGGGCGGGATCGTGTCCCGCGTCGCCACGAACCCGACCCCGCGACCCGTCGATGGGTCCGTGACGCCGGCGCCGACCCCCGTCCGCCGATTCCGCCGCACCTGGCCCGGAACGGAATCGGCGAGCGACTCCCCCGGTTGGGGGCATCAGCCGAATCCCATCCTTGGCGAAAACCCATGCATAGGTCCAATGCCAGTTTCGTAGGAAATCAATCGACTCAACTGATGAGTCGGCTACGCTGGTCGCCATGCTCGACGTCACCCGGCTGCGCGTGCTAGTCGCGGTCGCCCGGCTCGGCTCCGTCACGGCGGCCGCACGACAGTTGAAATATGCACAACCATCGGTGAGCCACCACCTCGCCCGACTTGAGGCGGAGACGGGCAGCCAGCTGACCCAACGGGTGGGCCGGGGCATCCGGCTCACCGACGCCGGCCGGATGCTCGCCGAGCGAGCCGAGGAGATCCTCGCCCGCCTTGACGCCGCCGAGGCCGAGCTGGCCAGCTTCGTCGGGCTCCGGGCCGGGCGGGTGCGGCTCGCCGCCTTCCCGTCGGCCCTGTCCACGCTCGTGCCGACCGCGGCGGCGTCGCTGCTCGCCGAGCACCCCGGCATCGAGCTGCGCTTCACCGAGGCGGAGCCGCCGGACGCCGCGGCGCTGCTGCGCTCCGGCGACGTCGACGTCGCCCTGCTCTTCTCGTACGACGACGGGGCCGGCGAGGACGACGGCCTGCGGCGGATCCCGGTGCTGCACGAGCCCCTGTACCTGGTGACCCGCAAGACCGCGCGGGGGCGCACGTTGACCGACCACGCCCAGCAGCGCTGGATCGCGGGTTGTGACCGCTGCCGGGCCCACCTGCTGCGGACCTGCGACCGGGCCGGCTTCACCCCCGACATCACCATCACCACCGACGACTACGTGGCGGTGCAGGCGTTCGTCGCCGCCGGCCACGGGGTCACCATCCTGCCCGCGTTGGCCCTCGCGGCGCACCGCCACCCCGGTGTGCGGGCCGTCCGCCTGCCGGGTGACGGCCGGCGCGTCTTCGCCGCCGTGCACGGGCAGCCGCCCGACCCACCGGCCACGGCCGCGCTGCTGTCCCACCTCGGGGCGGCCGGCCGCACCCTCCGGCTGCCCGGCCAGCGCCGGAGCACCGCCTGACCGGCTCGGCCCGCATAATGAGGGCGTGTCCACCACCGAAGCGGTGATGCGGCGACTCTGGCCGGTCGCCGACCCGGAACCGCTCAGCGACGAGGACATCGTCGCCGCCTACCCCACCCCCGACGGTCGACGCCTGCTGCGGGTCAACTTCGTGTCCAGTGTGGATGGTGCGGTCACGCTCGAGGGGCGTTCCGCTCCGCTCGGCGGGCCCGGGGACCGCCGTGTGCTCGGCCTGTTGCGGGTCAACTGCGACGCCGTCCTGGTGGCGGCCGGGACCGTCCGGGTCGAGGGCTACAGTCCACTGCGGACAGCCGAGGCGCGCCGCCGCCTGCGGGCCGAGCGCGGCCGCACCCCCGATCCGGTCCTGGTGCTGGTGACCCGCCGCCTGGGATTCGACCCCGCGGACCCCCGCTTCACACAGGCGCCTCAGCGGCCCGTCATCGTCACCACCGAACAGACCGCACAGCGGGTCGGGGACCGGTTCGCCGAGGTGGCCGACGTGATCGGCGTGGGGACGGGCGACGTCGATCTGGCCGCCGCTCTCGATGCCCTGGCCGACCGCGGGCTGGTGCATGTGCTCTGCGAGGGCGGCCCGCACCTGCTCGGCTCGCTCATCGACGCCGATCTCGTGGACGAGCTCTGCCTCACCGTGGCGCCGAAGCTCGTCGGTCCCGGGCCGGGCCGCATCGTGGCCGGCCCACCCACCGCCGTCCGCGAGCTGTCGCTGGCACACATCCTCGCCGCCGGCGACGAAATCTTCCTGCGCTACACGCGCGCCTGACCGTACGGTCGTCTCCCCTGTGGACAGTCCGGCTGCGCCGGTCACATGTTGTGGCGGGTGTAGACCGGGGCTCGCCAGCCCAGGATCGCCTCGGTCATCCGGACCGCCCGCGCCGTGGCCGCGACGTCGTGGACCCGGACGATGCGAGCGCCCTTGAGGATGCAGACGGTCAGCGCGGCGAGGGTGCCTTCGAGCCGCTGGTCCTGCGGCGCGCCCAGCGTCTCGCCGATGAAGTCCTTGTGGGACACGGCGGCGAGCAGTGGATAGCCCAACGACGCGATCTCGTCCAGGCGCCGGGTCAGCTCCAGCGAGTGGTAGGTGTTCTTGTTCAGGTCGTGCCCCGGGTCGATGACGATCTGCTCGGGCGCCACGCCCCGGGAGCGGGCCAGCGCGACCCGGTCGGCGAGGAACGCGCGCACCTCGGCGACCACGTCGGTGTACGTGGGTCGGATCACCGGGGTGCGCGGTGGCGAGGCGAGGCTGTGCGTGATGACCAGCGTGGCTCCGGTCTGCGCGACCAGGTCGGCCAGGTTCGGGTCGTACAGGCCGGAAGTGTCGTTGATGACGTCGGCCCCGGCCGCCAGGGCCTCCCGGGCCACCCCGGCCCGATAGGTATCGACCGATATAACCACGTCCGAGTCGGCCCGCACCGCCGCGACGAGCGGCACCACGCGGTCCAGTTCCTCGTCCTCGGTCACCTCGCCGGCGTGCAGGCCGAAGGGCACGCCGCCGATGTCGACCCAGTCCGCCCCGTCCTGGACGGCGGACCGCACCGCAGCCACGGCCGCGTCGAAGGCGAACGTACGCCCCCGGTCATGGAACGAGTCGGGGGTCCGGTTGACGATCGCCATCACCGCGACCTGGCGGGCGAAGTCGAACTCCCGCCGCCCGATCCGGCGGACGGTGCGGGTCACTCCGTCGCCGCTGGTCACGTGGCCACTGGTCACGTGGCCACTGGTCGCGCCCCCGCTGCTGGCTTCGCCGCTGCTCTCCACGCCGCCGCACGCTACCCGACCGGGGGCCGCAGGTCAGCGCGGGGCCATGCGGATGGCGCCGTCGAGGCGGATCACCTCGCCGTTGAGCATCGGGTTGGCCACGATGTGCGCGACCAGCGCGGCGTACTCCGACGGGTCGCCGAGCCGCGACGGGTGCGGCACCTGGGCGCCCAGCGACTTGACCGCCTCGGCCGGCAGGCCGTGGAACAGCGGCGTATGGAAGATCCCGGGGGCGATGGTCATCACCCGGATCTTGTGCTGGGCCAGGTCGCGGGCGATCGGCAGGGTCAGGCCCACGATGCCGCCCTTGGAGGCGGAGTAGGCGGCCTGGCCGATCTGGCCGTCGTACGCCGCCACTGAGGCGGTGTTCACGATGACCCCGCGCTCCTCACCATCGACCGGCGTCGACGAGATCATTGTCGCGGCGGCCAGCCGGATCACGTTGAACGTGCCGACCAGGTTGACCTGCACGACCTTGGCGAACTCGTCGAGCGGGAAGACCGTGCCGTCCTTGGCGACCACGCGCCGGGCGTTGGCGATGCCGGCGCAGTTCACCACGACCGCCAAGGGCGCCAGCCCGGCGGCCGTCTCCACCGCAGCGGCCACCTGCTCCTCGTTGGTCACGTCGGCCGGGGCGAAGGTGGCGCCGATCTCGGCCGCCACGTCCGCGCCCTTCGACGTGGGCA
>Ga0065720_1020194_pt1 | contig 16120 bp, 10 predicted proteins | sample Thericmetagenome_FD_59107 | JGI IMG/M metagenome (GOLD analysis project Ga0065720, IMG submission 59107) | Thermophilic microbial communities from the Joint Bioenergy Institute, California, USA of rice/straw/compost enrichment - eDNA_2 v2... | ecosystem: Engineered > Solid waste > Grass >... | reverse complement strand
ATCTCTAAATACTCTTATAGTTGTACTATAACACGAGTATTTAAATTATAGCCGAAATTCTATCAAAATATCGTTTTATCCAACATTCAGAGTTCTGAGAAAAAAATCAGTTTAAAAAAGTTAATATAAATTTATTTAAGTTTTTGCTCATGTCAAGCCTATTTGTTAAGTTCCAATATGAGCAAATTATCAAGAAGGTCAAGATCAAGTTATCAGAGCTCACTTGGAATAATATCTGCAGTATTTTGGAAAGCTGCTTTTTCATGACAGAAAAAGACAAAATATATTTAACCTATCTGGTAAATATCATATAAAGTCATCTTAGAGTTAAAGGATCTGGAAAACGATGAGATAACTGTAAATTCAGATCACGACCTATTAGAAGCCGTGAAACTCTACAAGTCAAAAGATCTGATAAAGTTCTTTGTCTATTACGAAGGTAATCTCAAAGGGTTCAAATGTTTATCCGTTAGGAACGATCAAAGACTTAGCAAGTTCAAAGAACTTTGAGGCGTCACTGTCATACTCAAAAATTCACGATAAAGGCATACAACCCTCTCTTGAGAATGGCTCGGCGGCTCAAAGATCCACCAATTTAGAAAATCTTTCGACAAACCAATCCCTCTCTGAAAAAATCAAATCTGCCAATTCGTATAGTCTTATCGGCCAATCCGTGAAACATATGGCAAAGAAGGTGAAAATTGAAGACGAAGGTAGTTTAAATGATTTAAAACCTGATGTTTAGACATTAAAAATATACTAGAAGAAGCCTTACTATCCCATACAGTTGCAGACAAGATAAAGCAAAAACTCCGTCCTTATTTTGAAGCTGAAAAAGGAATTTTTATTGACTTTGACATCGAAATAAATTCAGGATTCTTGGAAAGATGTTTCAAGGAAATGCTGGAGCAAATCCTCAACTTAAAGTCTAATAGCAATAGTTGTGAGTCTTTCGAAACCGTGCCCAAAATTGAGGCTCCTGAAAATCCTCCAATTCAAACTAGATCACAATCCAGCTTACTTGATATTTCAATGAGGGAATCTATCTATATTCCAACTCAAAATAGACTTGATGTTACGATGACATATCAAACCGAACCACAAAGTATCAGAGAATCCTATAGCTGCTGTAAAGATTTATCATCTACCATGGGAGTGAAATTAGCACTTAAATTTGAGAATGGGAAAGCAAAGTTAGTCACCGTACCTTCTGGCAACATTACAGATTCATCAAAAAGCAGCATTGTCAATTTGTTGGATTCAAACCTAAAGAGCCATAATGAGAAAAAGTCTAATCAAATCTAAAAACGTGATGGTATTCTTTTGAATTGTACCCTTTAAGGGATGATCAAGATTTTGACGAGAAACTCTCCACATATAGAGTCTTACTTACTATTTCATGATTAATTTCTTTTATTTTTCATGAAATTTCTTCTTAATTCATTTATTCTTCAAAACCATACTTCATTATGTACTTACCCAAACTTCTAACTACAAAAGAAACATCGCAAAATTTCCTGGATTTATTCAAAGATTTCAATTTTTTCCAAGTTAGGAATCAGAAAGAACCTTATAAATATTCTCACTAATATTTCTTTCTTTAAAAACAATAGCAACAAAAAAAAAATCAAATCAAATTAAAAAAAATTAATTAAAAAAAAAATAAAATAAAATAAAATAAAATCTCTCCTGAATTCAATGAATATTTCCTTAGTCTTGCTTTTTAGTCTGAAGATTTTCTTTTTTCATTCGGAATTATTCTTTCATTTTGTTTTAGTTCAGTTCAAAGATGGAATGGATTATAATTTGTTAATTGAATTTTAGCAGATAAGATCAAGAATATTTTACAGTATTAGATGTTTTAGTATTTGACAATCCCTTTTCATTTACAATTTTTATTTTAACAGTCTTTGTTTTTTCAAATTAATTCATCAATTTTCAAATTTTATATCAAAGTTTTCTATTTTATTTATCAATATACCCATTTCCTTTAGGTGTGCCTTGACATTTATCATTGTTATTTCTTGAACATAGAGATTGAACAAGCATTATGAAGTCAGAGTCCAGAGCCGAATCAGAACATTTCGTTCTATTCAAGCCCTGAATTTCCTTCTTAGTTAAAAAGCAAATAATCCAAATTCAAACAATCAGCTGCTAGAGACTCGCCTGGCTAAGGTTCATTTCAGGATTTTGGACCACGTTAGTGGCTCTCATGACCTTGCACTTAGCTTGCCTTCTAGTGTGGCCAATTGCTGAATTGAACATTTTTCCTGTTCTTAATTCCTATGTTAGTTATTATTAATTTCAAATTTTTTTTAGAAAATAATTATAAAGAGCTAATTCAAAGAAATTTATAATTCAGCGAAAATTTGAATTACTATGTCAAACACTCAATATTCAAAATGCTGAAATAGGAATCATAGACTAGGTAAAACAACACTCCAATGATTATGGCATTCTTAAAATGTTGAGTCTCTTCTCCATCTTATCTGATATTCTGTTTATTAAAATTTATTGCGCAAAAGATATGAAAATAGAAAATGTGTTAAACTGCCAATTTCATAAATGGTTTCCATTGTTTAAACCCATTACCATCAAAGCCAAGCTTCTTAAGCTAAATCCTGATTTTATTGAATATTTAAGAGAAGATGGAATGGTTATCCACGATGATTATGTACAGCCAACAAAAGGAGAGGGTATTTCTTCTCATAGGGAAATAAGTATAAAATAGATGACTCATTTTCTTCTGAAGGAAGTAAAGACGAAGAGGTTTTGTTTCAAAGAAAAATTGTAAAGTGTTATAGAAAAAGACAAACTTGGATGAATCTGCAGATTCTAGTGGCTCTGAAAAAATAGAGAAAAAGAAATTTCCAGAAGTCGAGAAAGGAGTTAACGATGCATTGGAAGCATACGATGAGATTTTTATAAAACTGAACTGGAGTGCTCCAAGAGTATATTGATATGTTCAAAAATGTATGAATTAGGATGCTGATGGATGGGTTCCTATGCTGAAATGTCAGAATATTGGAGATGTCATTTGCTTGTTAAAAGCCTCATATTTTGTTCAACATGACCTTAATGAATGGTATTATCCTGTTAGACTCTTTAATTATTCAGGTTTGTTGGGTGTGAGGATTATGACAAGGAAAAGAAATATGACATTGAATATCATCTAGTGATGAAGTAGTCCCTGAAAATTTTTCCTAAAGATCATAGAAAGTGGTATCCATTAAACTTTTCGTGCGAATTTCGCTGTTTTGTGAAAGACCATAATCTCATTGGTAAGATTTATAAAATATATTCTAATAATAAGCCATCTGCCAAAGGCACTTAGATGGTCATTATCCCTTCCTTAAAGAGGATAAAGAAAAGATTATTGAAAGAATAAAGGAGTTTTATACACAAAACATCAACGAGAAATTCTTTGATAGCTCATGTAAATTGATCCCTTCTTTCAATATAATGAATTAGTTGTTTTCGATGTTTACCTTGACAAACCACCAAAGAATAGAACCTGGCTCATCGATTTCAATCCGTGGGGTGAGAAGACAGATCCATTGCTTTTCAAATGGGAAGATTTAATGTCGATGAATCCCGAAAATAATATCCGCTATAAATATATAGAGCATGCTCATGAAGTCAAAGATAGAGGACTTAGTATGTATAAAGTTCCAATTGTAAGCAAACATTTTTAAAATATAAATTGAAGGAAATGCTTGGCGAGTTAGAAGGAGATATCAAATTTGAAGATCTTTTGAGTGACAAACATCAAGAATTATTCCAAAACTAAATAGTTTCTTGTACAATAGTTCGAGCTGATTAAGAGTATTGGTTCAGTTAAAAGTATGAAAAGTATGAGACATAGATTTTAAGTAATTAACAACTATATACTTACATCTAAGTTTGAGTTATTTAAGATTCACTAGCTTTTTGAAGATCACTAACTCTCTTCAGAATCAGAGTATGAAGTTTTTTCATAGCAAGATCAAAATCACTGGGATTTTTCTCGTCGAGGTCAGTGAATGTGAAACTATTCTTGAGATTCAACAGAGATTTCTTATACTCATCCTTTTGGATCATGGCAGGAAGATATTTGAAATTAAATCCATTCTTAAGATAGTCCCCAATACACTTGGGGAATTCGTTCAGATCGAACTCTTTCGATTCCTCCTCATCCTTTCTCACAATTCGGAATTGAGTGAACTTGAAATGTTTCTTGAATTGCATGAACTCGCTAATCTGGATGCATATTTTGTACCTCTCTATTTTAGCCTCATTATTTTCTTCTAAGAATTCTTGATAAGCCGTATTTTCGCCTAGACAAAATTAAGTAATACTAGGTAGAAATTTACTTAAGTGAATAAGGCAGTCCATAAGAAGTTGTTCAGAATTATGACCCTTGAATCTCTCAAAGATGTCTCTCATGGATTCAAGCTTGTTGCTAATTGTTTCGAATGTCTCCAGATAGTCTTGCTTTATCTCTGAATACAAATCTGGGATTTCCAATGTGGCATCATTTGTGCTATAGAGATTTTCAATTATATCCTTATGGCTGATAACAAAATCCCACAAAGCCTTAAAGTCATTTTCAAAAACCACTTCTTCACTCATTTCTTCTGTGATTGTGAATTTTGAATTCAAGACTTCTTTTAACAGTTGTAATAATTCCATCAACATCAAAGCCTGCACAATAGCAACATGGTCATCCTGATTGACCTCATTTGGTACAACCATCTGATTAATTCTCTTTACATATTCTCTCAATTTGGCTACCCTTCCTCTGAATATCTCATAGACTTTGGCTAGAAAGACACCTCCAAAAATTTCGTTTCTCCTTTCTTTCTCTCCAATTTTCTCAATAGGATTATCCTGTTTTGGAGCAACAATTTTTTGCTTTTCAGGCTGGAGTTGACCTTTCGCACTCTGATCCTGTTTAGACGCCAATCTTTTATCACGAATTTTATCCTTCTTCTCTTCCATCTTCTTATCCAGAAACTGAGACTTGAGAAGCTCGCTAGCATCCATCTCATTCTCAGTAGGCTTATTAGGATCTTCCACCTTAAATGTTCCTGTTATCCACTCATGTTCAAATAATTCTTCGAAAGTCATTCTCTTTGAAGGCTCATAAACCAACATCCTTCTAATTAGCCCCTTGAAAGAATCTGAAAGAGGAATATCTTCAGGAAATGTTAGAGGTTGCTTCTTAATTAAATCCAATAAATCATGGATATCTGCCCCTCTACCTGGATTGTAAGGAGGCTTTCCGACGAGAATTTGATAAAAGATGACACCAAGTGACCATATATCACATTTTTCATTATACCCTTTTCTCTCCAGAATGAATGGATCCATGTTAAGAGGAGTACCTACCATAGTTCTGAGTAGATTATCCTCTTTTTCTAAATACCTGGCCAATCCAAAGTCAGCAATTTTCAAGACAAAGTCCTTACTGACTAAGATGTTAGCCAGCTTCAAATCTCTATGCACAATGTTCTTTGCCTTCATGGCTTTGATGCCTTCAACGATTTGTTGGATGAATTTTTGTGCTGCGTACTCAGGAACTTTTCCATTATAATTATCTCGGATGAAATGCTCTAAATCTCCATGCTTACAGTATTCGAAAACCAGATAGTAATGATTTTGAGTCTTTTGATAATCTAGGAAATTTACAATGTTCTGGTGCTTCAATTCTTTCAATATTCGAATCTCTTTCTCAATTTGAACCTCTTCATCTCTCATTCTAGCTCTTGAGATCATTTTAATTGCAACTTCTTCGTGGGTAGTCTGGTGCATACCCTTGAAAACTTCGGCGAAGGCACCCCTGCCTATTGACTGTATAAAAATATAGTTTCCGACCCTTTTGTGAAATGCCTGTTGTGCCATTTCTAGTTTTTGATTAAATTATTATGAAAGGAAAATTTAATTTTTCTGTTTGCGACCTAATCAAGAACTTCTAAAATAACGCTTGATTAGAAAAGTGAGTGAGGTTTCATAACAGACTTATATGATCAGTTAATAAAGCAACCAACACTTTTTCTTAAGATATATATCTCTAAAGAAGAGAAGCAATAACGAATAGTCTAAGTAAATACAAAAAATAATCTCGAAGATTGTCTAACTTCGAAAAATTAGATCCACTTACTTGATAATTGCCGCCAGACCGTTTCTGATAATCTCAAATCTATCATACTTTTGAGCCAGGATATCCTCCGTGGTCTCCTCTTTTGTTTCTAAAATTGATTATAGAATCATACTAATTACTTTCGAAGAAAGTCTTTGGAACAGTAAATGTATCCTTTTTAGGACTATTTCTAATCAAGGAGTCAACTTCACTCTGTAACTTATTTTTTCCCTCAACCTATCATTTTTACAAAAAATAAGAAAACCCTACCACAAGATCCCTGATGTCTTCAGCGGCTACCATGGGCTTAACCTTTTGAAGATACTTCTCAACCTGTTTCAGCTTCTTCTCCAGATATTCTCTTTCAGTTCTACCTAAGGATTTTGCCATGGAAGAACTGTATTCATATTTGGAATTTGTCATTGAAGTTGGCTTTCGAATGATTTCCACAGAAGAATTCCTTCTTTCATAAAATGTATTGGTGAATGCAGTAGGGAAATCGTGAAGCACAATAGGACCCTTTGGCAATTCTCCTGTCTTTCTCAAAGACATCAACCAATAGATTGGTCCATATTTTTCATAGTCACTTCTAATCGCATCAAAAGCATCTGCCATTTCTCTTTTCTGTCTGTATTCTTCTTCTCTTAAAGCAACAGAAGTATTTGGATCTCTTCCAACTTTACGAGTAAGTGCTTTAATTGTATTTTCCCAGATTCTTTGTTGCTCTTGGAATTTTTCAAGACAACGGGCTTCCTTAGTATGATGGAGTTGATCACCCCAAGGCAAGTATGCGTATTTCTGGTTAAGTTCTCTGTAGAAGTCCTCTTCTCTTTCTCTCATTTTTTCTATTTCTCTCAACAATTCTTCCTTTGTAACTGTAACATCCTTTTTCATTTCTTTCTTTTTATCACCTTGCTGCTGTTGTTTCTTTGAGATGACTGCTTGTAAAGAGGAAGATGCTCCGAGGAAGCTGGACTGAGTGTCAAAGTTCATGGTACCAACTTGTCTGATTCCCTTGTTGATAGTTGAAACGTCGCTCATACTCATGTTGTCCTTTTCAAAGGAGGCTGTGCTATCTTTATTTTCTTTAAGGTCCTTGAGTCTTCTTAGTTGCTTCTGATATCTCTCAAACATCTCTACACTCCCAACAATCGAATGTTTGACTAATTGGCCATTTCTATAGATAGGACCTTTATTATGCTCTTTATACTTAGAGGAAGCAAGCATTTCAGTTTGGAAAATATTTACTGCAGGAGTTTCCTTAGGTTCATCCTCTTCCTGTCGAGGGCTAGGAATATTATCTCCGTCAGGTCCTTCTTCTTCATTGATTTTGCTAAGTCCAAATTCATTTCCCTTGTCTGCGGTACCAAACAGGTCTTCATCTCCAACCTTTTTGGCAATAAATGTGGGTTTTGTATCATATAGGTAGGTTCGCTGAGATTTATTAGTTCTGGAATCACCCATTTTTGAAGAGTTAACAGAAGTGTCCAGTTTTGATTTGTTGATTTCTGGCAACTTGATCCTAGTAGGTAAGTTTGAGCTTAACATGTTCGGGAGAAATAATAAAGAATTAATATAGTTTCAATTTCAATGTCAAGACCCAATTGAGAAGAGAATATAGAAATTCCTTAGTATGTCATGCTTTGGTGTAAATCTCTGAGAAACGACTCAGATAGTCAATTTTCGGTCGCTTTTCTGAATTCCTCATAAGTGAGCAATTTACATAAGTGAACAAATTCCTATTGAATCTAAAGCATTAATTTAACACTGCTAATTAAGTTCGAAAAAGATGCCTCCCAAAGTCGATCCCAATGAGCTTAAGATTTGTAAATGACTAAGAGAACTCATCTGATTTGTTAGTGATCCTCAAGACCAGAGGTGGTGAACCAGGTGCTGCTTCTTCTTTGGCCCCCAAGTTGGGTCCTTTGGGTCTCGTAAAGAATATATTGGATAAAATGTGATTTGTTCATAGAACGCCAAAAAGGTCGGTGAAGATATACAAAAGGAAACCGCTAAGTGGAAGAACATCAAGGTTATGGTTGAAATGAGAGTCCAAAACAGAGCTGCCACTATCTCTGTTCTTCCTTCATCATCTGCCTTGTTGATCAAGGAACTCGGAGTAATTCAATAAGATAATAGTATAATTTGTTTTCAGGAAAAAGACAGAGATAGAAAGAAGGTCAAGAACAGTAAGAATTTACCAAAAAATATCTAATCATAATTAGTTAAGCATGATGGCAATTTGACCCTCGAACAAGTCATTAAGGTTGCTAAAGTCATGGAAGCAAGATCCTACTCTAAGGACTTCAAGGGAACCGTCAAGCAAATGCTCGGAACCTGGTATGGTTTATTTTCTTTAAATTTATATTTTAGCGTCTCCATTGGATGCACCGTCAATAACGAGCACCCCAAGAAGATCATTGAAAAGATCAACCAAGGAATTATTGATGTTTAAAATATATATCTGTAGGAGGCGTTCAATAATGCTGTATAGTAGAGAAAACGAACTAAACAATTCCTTATGAAATCAATTACATTTATTGCAACAATAAAATTTACATTGTCAGCTAGGATGTTAAATAATGGGAAAAGTACCCACTTTCTTCATAAAGATAATATCCCCTTTTATTTGAACTGGTTCCACACACAAGAGTAATATTAAATCGCCATTCTCGTCATGAAATAGAAAAGATAGCAAAAGAGGAGGGACTGCTCCAACATTCGAAGGGAGAAAATCTAAAAGCCAAGCCCGATTACACCCATCGAATCAAGAATTACAAATGAAATATATTCCTCATCCTCCAAGGTATAGTCTTTCTTTCTTTGCCTAATTATTGACAAGAAATAAGAGTCTTTTGAAGAGGAATAATTATTCAACAAAAGATATAAAGATATACAGTCGCCTAGAGCAGTCAAACTATAAGAAACCCACCCAAGATCTTTCAAGGATCTATGGTGGAGGGGCAAAGCAGATTCCAACATCTAATAGGAAAATAAATCCCAAAGCATCAAATCCTCGAATCCCAACCTTAAACCTCAAAGAAATTCAGCATTTCTGGCCGACTTCTATCACTTTAGGAGATGAGAATAGCCCAAAAAATATTTCGGTTCAGAAAATGTTTGAAGATAAGTCCACTGGCTCATTCCTGACCTTTCAGGAACAACTATCTCAATTACAACAGTCGCAAAATTTAAACCGAAACAGACCCACTACATCACACAAAAAAATTAGTTCTCATTTAAGAAAGGACCGAATAATGCATCAAGAGTCAAAAAACACCAAGAATGACTTCACTCTGAACACTGGGAATTTAAACCTTGAAACAATAAACTTTAATCCAGAAGATTCCGATTCAAGCTTTAATCTTGTTTGTGAAAAAGCATGGGCAGAACATATGGGGTCACGAGAGAATTCCCAACAAAAAGTACTTAATGACCCTGGTTCCAAAGAAAAGAGAACTAGAAAAAATCCATTCTTAAAGTCAAAAAATAAAACGCTCACCAAGTATAATGCCAATGTTTCCGATGAGTCTGAGTCTAGTGATGATGTAACACTTCCAAAAATATTTAGTAATGCTATAGGATTCTTCCAGTATGATCAGGCCTTCAAAACATCTCAAAAGAATTTCAAATAAGCACTTCATAGAAGATAGCCTTGAAACTCTAAAGTTGGACATGTCCAACAATCCTTCACATGGAAATCAACATCAACTCAGATATAAACAAAATTATCCAATCAGTACTAACTCAGATGATAGAATTTCAGGGACGCTTAATACAGAGCCATTCGACAATACTACCTATACCGTAAGGAAAATCTTTTTATCTTATTTTTTAGTGTCCACGACCTCAAACCCGAAAGAGTGGAAAAGCTTTTGACCTTGAGAAAAGGTCAATCAATGAGGTATTCTAATGTAAATTTTCCTAATTTATAGAATGAAAAACCAACAAATAAGAGCGCAAATGCAATTCCAACCAGGGGCCAAAATTGGAATGATAATAACAGGCCACCTTCAAGGCATAAAACTCCCACTAGAGGTTATCTTTCTACTCTTCTTATTAACTTTTGTAGCGGGTGGGTTGGATATACCACTTATGGTAGAGAATAAGATACTTACCACCAGTAGCTCTGAGACTTTCCAACAAGGAAAGCAAGGAGACATATTCCAAGATTCTCCTTCTTCCAGTAAGAACCTAAAAATTTTGGCTTATGTAATAGTTGATAAAATTGACCCAACTTACAATAATAACTTTGAATTGTCCAGTTTTCTGGAAAAGGGTGAGCCTCCAACGATTATAAAGTCTGGAAATGCTAATCAGTTCCAATTAAAGAATTTTTTGGAAAATTACTCATCCAGAAAAGATCGACAATCCACCAAAAGTTTATCCAGTCCTTCGAGAATGAAGAAGCAAAATTCTTTGCAAGATATTGCCAAAACTATACGACTGCAAACTGGTCAATATTCTCTTCCTAAGGGTTACAGTATAAATCTTACCAAATATATCTAACTTTCTTAGAGAGAAAGGATAGTCAAGCAAATAAAGTTCATAAATCCTTCAATAATTTTGGAGAAATTAAAACATCTCTTGACAGTATTTGTCAAATTTCTTTATTAAATCCATTAGAAAATATCAGAAAGAGCATGGATTACAAAAGCCCAAGTATGGCTAAACTAGTTCAGAAAAACAAATTGAGCCTCGCTGAGAGAGAATCTAAGTAATGATTAAGTACTCATGTTGACTTGTAGTATCTCCTTAGGAATGTTCAGCCATCCGAGAAATAAGGCAAAAACTGATCTCCCAGCCCCAAAGTCCAAAAAGAACGAACAAAATCTTATTTCGCTAAAAATTGGCATGGCCAAGCAGCGAAGACAGAGACTTATGACCGAGCCATCTAAACAGGGCCATTTGAAGCTATAACTAGTTACTTGCTCCGTTTCAAATGAGTAATCATTACTTTTCTTTTTAATGCATTTTGAATCTTATACGAAAAATTATTTATTGTATGTTTTACTTCTTAGACAGTGAGAATCCAAATTTATTGGAATAAATTTTGAATATCTAAATATGTTGAAGATATATCCTAATTTCATTTAAAGTTATTTTGAAATGGAGTGGTTATGATACAATTGAAATAGTTATAAATAATAAATCCAAAGGGATTTATGAATTGAAATTAAAAGTTGTAAGTCTTCTTTTCAGGGAAAGTAGATGGAAGAGTGATGGATTTCTTTATCTTTCTAGAAACCTTATCAGCAGGGACTCTCTTAATATATTCAGGGAAAGGTATTTCTGGACTTGGCTCGGGCTTAATATCAAGTTGCTTGAAAAACTTTTTGAGAGGTCTCACAATGTCAGATGAAAGGCTGAAGTCATTGTGTGTCATGGACTCTGAGATATTAATACCTGCAACGCTTTTGCATTTTTCAAACAACTTTTGGGTATGCTCATGAGAAATAAGTTTATCCTTACTTCCATGTACAAAGAAACATGGACATTGAACCTTTTCTATTTCTTCTATATTCTTGAATCTCTCAGCTACAAAATAACTTGCCCAGCTTCCAGCAATATCTCTAACAACAGCACGAATTGAGGTGTAAGGAGACATCAAAATTAGCATTCCTGGGTTTCTATGTGCGGCTAGGTGAGTTGCTGGCCCAGATCCAATTGAACGGCCAAACACAAATATATTTTCTGGGTTAATACCAACCTCATTGGTAAGGAAGTCAAAGACAATTTCGGCATCTTCCAAAATAGTCTTTGAGTTGGCTTCCCCTTCATAGGCTCCATAGCCAGGATATTCAACTGAAATTACATTGACTTTGAGACCTGTTGAGAGTCTTCTGGTAAATTCAGAGGCATAACCAATATCCTCAGCATTTCCATGGAAATAAAGAACATAATAGTTAGAGCCTTCATAGTAGGGATGATATAGAACAGGGATATGAACTTGAGCTTAGAAATAAATGAATGAAACTGAATAACTTACTGTTTCCAATCCTTTCGGAGCTTTCAGTCTCATTTGTTGATCTGACTTCTGAAATAATGTTTTCAAACTTGTCCATAGTCTTCACAATATTCTTAAAAGAGAAGAATCTTGAACGAGGGATCCACATCAACTTATTCAAGGTGAAAGCGGTGTAGCTAGGGCTAGGAGCAGGGAAGACAAGCCTATTGAAGTCCATTTGCTCTTCGAAATAAATCAAAAACTAACTGTTAACTAAAAATAAAATCAATTAGAGTGTGTCAATTGCGAGAATTTGATCATCGTCACAACTGAAAAATTATTCATGTTTTAATTGCTTTCTGATGAGTTAGACACTTCTTGGTTGGAATTTGGTGAGTAGTCTTAGGTTTAGTACTTTCCTGATACACACGGGAAGCATGTTAATATAAAAATTATCTTACGCCTATAAAATTAGATTCAAAAATAAGAACAATTTAATAAATATGCGATTGTTATATCTAGTTCTCTCTCTTTTCCTTGTTGTAGTAAGACCTGGTGATATTATTACTGACAATATCGAAGCTGACTTCAATAATGCCGGGAAAATGACAACTCTATACATTACAGTATCTCTGCAGCATGGGCTATCAGAGAAAGATTATCTTAGAATTGAGTTTCCAACTGGCTTCAATCCAAACTTCCCTTCCACGGATGGTCCTATCGGTTTTTGGACCGAAAAACTCTCTTCGTGTGATTTTCCAGTGTATCCGCCAGGAAATGCTATTAAGGGCACTCAAAATGGCCAAATCCTTCTGGCTTACTTCCAGCAAAATGGTGTAAATGTTGGACTCAAAGCACAGGCGAGTTATATCCTTCAGATAGTAGCACCTTCCCCTATTTCTGCTACTCCAGGGTATTATGCACCGATAAAGATGTTTTCAACCCCGGTATCAGATTTGGCTATCACAGACTTCTATACCTACGATGAAAACCTGTTCGCTGGTAGTATTGAAGTTGTCGAGTCTCCTGTTATAGGTTCAATGACTATCGATTTGATTACTCAAAATGGAGTGGATTTTGGCGCCGTTTCAGAAACACATAATGTGACTTTTCAAGTAACTCCCAGTCTGTTTTTGGAAAATAGTGCAAGATTGTATGTAAAGTTTACCTCGGGAAAGTTTAGCTTTGAACCCAACTCATGCAATCTGGTCAGTGCCTTCGAAAAGAAAACTGTCAGTTTTAGTTATCAGGGCACCTCTATCTGGATCAACATCATTGGTTCATTCCATAATAGTGAAACCCTAGAATTCAACTGTACATTGACTAACCCTCCCTATACACTTACAGACACTTTATTGGTCCGTACTATGTACACAGCAACAGAAACTATTCTCGAAGAACATACCCTGTCTTCTTCGAAGATCACTGTAACTCCTTTAAACTGGGAACCCTCCATGATGAGGGTTGCTATGGCTTGGGGTTTTGATATCTCCGATCCAGCTTTAGTACCTCCATCAATGAAATTTTACAGATCAACAACTTCAAATCCAACTTACAACACAATCTGGTTTTATTTCTCCAATACCAATTCCACTATTTCAAATCAATTGAATAAGGGTGTCTTGACCACCACTAGTGATACTAACTTCAGAATTCTTGCAAGTTCACTCACCACAAGCCTTCCTCCATCTTATCTATCAGTCCCAAAATGCTCTGTTGACGCCACCAATACCATAATATGTGATAATGTAGGTCCCTTAGACTGTTCAGAATGTGTCTACTATATTGCTTTCAAGTGGGCATATATCTCCAGTACTGCTGATCTAACATTCCCAGCCACTTTCGGAGAAATTTCTTTACAGACTTCTGATGGAGCGCAAATCATTGCACCCAGCAAGTACAATCTTAATTCGAGATTTACACAGACCAGCTTAAATCCAGCCATTTCAATTGTTATATCAGATTTCAACAATCCTAACTACAGAGGAAACACTCCAGTGCATTCTCTAACTTCTGAGGAGACATTGTCTACAAGAAAGTTTGGATTAGTAACACGAGAGGATCCACAATCAATCGTCTTGAGACATCAATGGTCGAGGAATATGGTCACTTCAGCAGGCAGCTTAGGTAAAGGAGATGGTATTGAATACTTTACTACTCCAATCATTGTACCTCAGGCAACCATAACTTGTCAAGGAGAAGACACAGTTGTAGTAGATGTCTGTGAAATGATAACTGTTTCATTGGGAAATCAATCCAATATGACTCGTTTCAGATTTTCTGCTAACCCCTCTACAGCTCAAGTGCAATTCCCTAGCACCCCTGCTACTACTTCAATCACCTTTTCAACTGCTGTAATCAGTAAAGTCTCCTCAATAAAAGTAGTCGATGATGCTATCTATGATTTTTATGGTAGAGGAGTGGAAGGAGCAATTACAACTGGGCAGCCTGATATAATTTCCACAACCTCACAATCTGAATTCCTGATTAATGCTTATGCCATTTCAGAAGCCAAATACTCCAATGTTAACATCTCTCTATCTGCAGTATGGAGTAATAACACAAATGGAAATATTGGTGAATTATTCCCTACAATCGTTACCATTACCGGACAGTTTACTGATGATGAAGCTGATACAGTTAGAATTATGTCCATCTTCTTTAGTGATCTGACTGGTTATGAATACACAGGAAACTATAGTTGTGGTATTTCAACTGGCATTCCCTTGAACTGTCAATTCCAGAAGGCAGGAGAACACATCTATCATCCATTATTTTCTGCCAGATTGGACGTGGATTTCAAGCCAGCTTTGAGCTATTCAGTAAAAAATAAGTTTACACTTTCCTTCCCAGTCAAAACTCCCGCTAACTTTGGAGGTACCTATATCGGTCTTGCAGTTAGTAGAGATACAGTCATCAATAATGATTACGAACCTTCTCATCTCTACATTTATAATTATCTCAGGATTGATACATCAAGCATCAGTCCTTCTTTCATCCACAAGGACGATTCGTTCGATTTTGATATTCCTATGGGTGTTAGATTTGGAGAAGAGGATCTATCTGGTATCACAAACATTCCTCTAAACTTTGTTATTCATGGAAATAATGAATTGAATTCAGGTGCTGGAATTCAATTTTGTAGTAAGTATAATGCCTTCCAAACCTCGTTCTTTAGAGCAGTTTTCCCAAATACTGGAACTGGAATAGAAGTTTCCTGTCCCAAATATCAATATGTGTATGGAACTGAGACAAGATATTGCGCAAATTGCCCTTTCACTGAGAATTATGACACTGTCACTAAGTCTCTCAAGTTAGCCGGTTTGACATTCCCAGGCATCATTTATCCTAGTGATGATTTCTTTGCCATCTACTCTGACAATAGAAGCATTGCTATAGCTAAGAAAACTGATAACTTATCAACAAGAATGAAAGTCAACTTTGATTTGGAGCTCAATCATTTTGAATCAAACCCTCAGACTCTCAGATTCAATTCACTACTAAATAGACTCTCCATCACATTTACTCCAGCTTACCCCATACCAGTTTTACCGACTTTTAATCTTATAGTCAATAATGATGGATTATTCACAGCCACTTTACGCACTTTCCCAGATCAGTGTGTCTTAGTCCATAGGAATATAGAAAGCCCATGTACCATCACAGATGAATCAGGAATTTGGAAGATAACAGGAATTCCATCTAGCTATGTTGGAATAAAAGATGAACCTATTCAAATAAACGTTGATGGTGTTGATCTGACATCTTCAGCTACCACTGAAATAACTGGTTCATTTTCAGTTAAAATCCTATCAGATGGTACTCTAGTCCAAGAAAATTGGGAATTCCAGAATGGTACTTTCACTATTGAACCATCAAATTCTCCTTATGGTTCATTGAGCGCTATCGAGATCATTGGAAGTAAGCTGGATATGCCTTTCACCGGCTATCAAAGTAGATATTCAATCAACTTTACTGTTGACAAAGCCCCTGACCTTATACCAACATCTTATCTCATCGAAATGCCATTCCCTTCTTCATCCACTAATCTC
>Ga0065720_1020193_pt1 | contig 16123 bp, 11 predicted proteins | sample Thericmetagenome_FD_59107 | JGI IMG/M metagenome (GOLD analysis project Ga0065720, IMG submission 59107) | Thermophilic microbial communities from the Joint Bioenergy Institute, California, USA of rice/straw/compost enrichment - eDNA_2 v2... | ecosystem: Engineered > Solid waste > Grass >... | reverse complement strand
TCTTTTTTTCGGTTTTGTTCTACCAGATTAACAACCACAGAAGATTTATAGATAGGTTTTTTCTTTTTATCTTCTGACGATAGCTGAGAAATTGTCTCATTTCCTAGTAAAGCTTTGCTGTGATGTTCAGCAATAATATGTTCTACAGTGGGTTCATTCATTGGTGATATCCCCTCAGGATTGATCATTCCTGTCAAGAAAACACTTGACAAAAGAACAGGAAACTTCTCTTCTTTAACTTGATGTCTTGCTTTAGGAGACAAGTATTGATATTCTATTGTCTCATGTTTTTTTGGACTACTTCTGAATGATTGCTTAGCTAGTACGTCTTCAATACTCGATTTTATAACCCTGTCATTCAGTCTCTTATGAGAATGTCCAATTGAAGAACTTAACTTGAGATGACTGCCTTCCATGGATTGAGACCTCTCTTTTGGTAATGCTGACTTATTAGGACTAAGGTAAAAGCCCTCAAAGTGTTGTTTATTCTCTCTTGTTGTTCCTGGAGTATTAATACTCAATTTTTCTCTTAAAAAAGCTGGAAGTTGATTGGGATCCCTGTTACCTTTATACTCTGGAGGAATATAAGTTTTTGATTTTAGGCCCCCTACTTTCTCTATAATGTCCAACTTTTTCTGTCTAAAGACTATTAAGTGAGTAAAATCATATATGTGATTACTCTGAGTATTGTGATCTGAAGGATTTCCCCATGTGAAAAAATTTGGTGAATAGTATTTCTTTTTCACTGAAAGACCCACGAGCTTCCTCTCGCTGTCTAATGCAGTCGAACTTGAAGAACTTAGTTTCATTATTTCAGGAAATTCTAATTTCTTATCGAGTTCTATGGAATTAAAGGATAATGTGCCCTGTTACCTAGAAATTCTTGTGAACCTTTACTTCTACCAATTGATTTCTGTTTGGAAAGAACAGAATATTCTTCATGCTTACTCATGATATGGAAAATAATTATTATTGGAGTTATTATTTTAGCTTGATTAATACATAAGATCTATTCAATATATTAGGAATTATTATCTTCAGGACCTTCTACACAGACGAGTATAAAAATAAAGACATAAACAAATGTTTCTATTCGAGTTAGCTCTGAGATAATCATCTTCGAAGAGCTAATTTGAATTATTATTTTCAGTCTTATTGTTAGACAACATTAATTGTTGAATAGCTGTCAAAATCTTTGATTCTTGGTCAACCTGAAGCAATTTCATGATTTCTCCTACAACAGCACAAGTGCTCTCTTGACCTTCAAAATTCTTCTTTAAGATCATGTATTCTTTCAAAAAGTTCTGTAGCCACTTCCAAATGTCTTTCAACTGTGGAGTTCCATTGAAATAATTTGGTGGTGAGAGCTCTTTCACTAGATTCACAAGGCTATTAATAAATTTGTTGGCATCCTTATCTTGCTTTCTGGATGTCACTTCATTTACAGTATTAGGAACTTCTAAGTCTGATTCCTTCAAAGGAGGAAGAGAGGCTACGCTAGACTGTTTCTCTATCTTTGAGCTGTAACCTTTAAGATTGTTCTCAAAGGGATTATTTTTTGAAAGAAGTTCCTCTCTAACACTGGTATCATGAGGAAAATCAGCTCTTTGTGTTGGGTGATCAGGTAGCAAAACTTTCTCTTGAATATATCTAAGATGCTCATTTTCTTTTTTGAGCTCGTCTATCTCCTGATAAAGCTGCTTTATTTCAACTTCGACTTTGTTCTTCAAAGTATATTTCAACTGATTATTTTCAATTTCTAAGTGGCTAATTCTGGCAAGACTTGGGTGTAGACGATTCTGATTTTCCAACAAAGTTCTTAATTCACTCTTGAGACCTCGATTCTCTTCTTCAAAAAATTGAAGCTTGAGAAGTTGTTCATTTATGCAATGTTTTAATTCCTGATTTTCCTTTATCAGGTTTAGATTTTCTTTTTCAAGGCTCAAAGCTTTCTCAGCTATGGCAAGCTTTTCCTCGGTAAGCCTTGTTATTATACTATCTTTTTCTAATGAAAACTTTTGACAGTTAGGACAATTCCCTCCTACTCTTCCATGAGCATAAGAAATTGCATGAATAATGGGAGTTTTATCTTCTATTGGAATAAATCCTCTTTGTTTATCCCTATTACTATTGCAATCGTGAGTTAGGCTCATAGGATCTGACTGATCATGAATAAAGATACTTGCTGTTGCAGTAGACTTAGACTTGCCATTTCTTTTTTTCTTGAGGGTCAATACTTCGGGAATTGATATAGTTTGGTTTTGAGGAATTTGAGATTCTTCAGTTAGAGCGGTTAGTTCGTGATGGTTGGCGTCATAAGTTCTATTTGGCAACTTTTCAATGGAATCTGGCTCAATAACATGAACACGTGATTTATAGAATCTGCAACTATCTTCTAGGCTATCTGCTAAATTCATTGATGCTTGATTTGTTATGTTTGCCAACACAGTCTTAAATTTGGCTCTGCTGCTAGTGTCTTTGCAATACTCTGGTGAATTTATCAAAATATTTTCGGTCTTATTGCTCTTTAGACACGATCTAAGTGAATTACTTTTTTGAATTGATCCTTGTGAGGGACTCCTGCTCTTATTGACGAAAAATTCTAAATTCTCTTTCTCACTTCCAAGAATTCCTTTATGGACAATCATGCCTGCACTGGAATTAGGTGATTTTTGGTTCTTCATATCAAGAGGACTTTTGATTGTTGTTTTCATAATTTTTCTTATTTGGCGGAATTAACTAATTCAAGAAAATATATTCGTTATGTAAAAAATTAAAAAGCACTGACTAAGTTCGATAAGGAATCACAAAGAAAGGCTAATTACATATGGAACACCTTAGTATCAGACGGTCCATTCACCCAATATCTCAAAAGAAAAGAACCCTCAGTTATGTTATTGATTTCATAAGCTCTGACTCTGCTTTTAAGAAGCAAAATATCTCCACTTTTGATCTCAACTTGTTCAAATTTATTGATATCATTTTCCTCAAAGAGTTTAATGTCTGCCTTTCCATTAGAAGAATTTGAAATAAGATAAATAACACTTATTTTATTTCCATTGTCCTTTGATGAATCGAATGAGGAATCAAAGTGAGCTTTATGGAATCCTTGAGTTTTATAATATGACAACTGGAAGGTTTCAGAAACTTGGCAAATAATGTTCGCTTTCAAGTTGAGTTCAAAAGGTAATGCTGAGCAAATAACACAAATTTTATATAGATGCTTAACGCTCTTTTCATCTAACGATTGCAGCGAGAAAGAAAGAGTTCTATCATTTCTCGATTGTTCATCTTTAGGGGCCTCAAATCTCCCTTCATGATAAAAGTAAATCACTTCGTTATGTAGCATTTTTGGAAAATCTGATTCTTCAATAAACTTCTTCTGAATGGCGAAGCCTCTCTCAATTAAGGATTTTATACTATCAGGTAGAAGGAAATCAAGTTTGATTTTTGGAAATTTCTCATACCAGGCATTAGGAGTAGCAAGGAGAAGCGGTTGTTTGCTATCAACAAAATTCTCTTTTGTTAATTGTGATCTCATTTCTTTGGCAAACATGTGAACTATTCCTTGGGTTAAGACTTGAGTGAGAACAAATTTCTCTGTTTCTTTATTCCATTCAAGATTGTCCTTGATTCCTCCTTTTTTAATATTCTGATATTTTTTGTAAAGTTCATCTAAGATCGGTGGAAGAGTTTCTTTTAATTTATAGTCCTTGGTCATTTCATAGAGGATTTTCTGACAATAAGTCATTTCTGATTCTGGTATAAAGAATTTATTCATAGTGTCTTTACAATTGTGATGCGCACCATCAATTTTGTCGTGATAGTACTGATTTTGCTTCTGAAATAGATCTCCTTCCTTGGGATCGACTTCTAATAGGATTCTATATAAATTTATAAAATTGTCCTTGAGAATAGCAATAAGCTCTTTATATTCAGTCTCACTTAGAGATTTCTTTTTTTCCATTGTAGATTTTTAAATATGATTTTCAATTTTTTATTTTGTCTCAACAATGAATATACGAATTATAGAGTTAACTTGAGTAGTTGAAGAGACTATTGGAGTGTCGATCTAAGTTTAGATATTTCTTTTAGAATATAGACAATCTTTTTTAAATAGCTCATTTTCAAATAAATATATTTGATTTAACGCCTTCTTGAGAAAGGAATTCAATATTTATGAATGCGAACTAATTTTCAATCCTATAATTCGATCTCCCATCTACCCAAGTAACAAAAAGAATTCTCCTTATAATTGTTAGTACAAGGCCTCTCACAGTTGATTCATTTTCACACCAAAAAACACAATCGCCGAGTCTATACTCCAAACAAAAGGGGTTAGGCGATATTACTGCAGAAAGCATTACAAGAAAACCAACACTAAAGACTAAATCAAAACCTCTCTCTGAAACTGGCATAAATACTAAACTATCTAGTGCTCACAAAACATACAACTCGACATATACAAGTCCTGCGGGAAAATCAACCACACTTGTCAGAAGCGATAAAAAGAAATCTAGTTTGAATATGAGTGATATTAAAAAGGGATATTATTCTGCAAACAACTCGAAGAAAACTGTAGATTCTCTAACCTCTTTTCCTGAAACAAATGGGACTCGAGAGGATGAGAATTTGACAATTAACAAAATCCCATTAAGTCCCATTGGGTTGAAAAGAGCAGGAGATCCAATCGGGAGATTTGCAAGAGATACTAGCGATATGAGAGTGTATACAGATATATCAAGGTTTGATCTTCCAAATACAAATTCAATTATGTCTGGAGTAGCTACTGAGGTATTTGACAGTCGAATGAGTATGCAAGGAAATTCATTGTTTTCATCAGACAATCGTAACGAGAATAATTATTCCGGGACAGCAAATAGGTCAGTCCAAAAAACACCCGACAACCAATATTCTTCTGAAGTTAAAAAATCTCCTATATCAAACTTAAAAGAAAATTATAATGGAACAAGTCGTTCACATACTATGAATTCAGGTTTCAAAAGCCCCAAAAATTTCCCTCCATCTCTACAAAAGGACAAATTTCCAAATAGAAACACTGAAGCATTAATTCCCAATAGGAATTCTCTTCATTCTGTATCACAACAAGCTTCAGAGAGTAATGAGAGACTGACGATTACTACGAAAAGTTTATCTGTTCCTATTAGCTCAACTGAAGACTCTTCTAAAATTTTGTATACAGAGAATATAGAAGTTCCTCCCAGAAATACTGAGATAGTAAATTCAAATCATCATCCATTAGTTCTTCAAAAGTCAAAGGCTAGCCTTGAGAACAAAGGATCTGAATCTCGTTCGACTTTCAATTTGGGGAAATTTACTACTAAATTTGATTTCATTCATCCCAAAACTCTTATTCAGAATATAATAAACTTTGCCACAAGAAAGAGATTAAAATGCTCTTGCGATTCAAATTTATCAGAGGACCAGACCTGCAGTAGAGCATATAAATGGATCTCCAGGAAGTATAAAGAATCTGAGCATGAATATTTGAAATCGACCTATGAAAAAATCCTAAGTGAGAGTAAGCTAATAGATCAAGAGCATGTAAAGCAAATTAAAAAGGATATCAATAGAACATATCCTGATAACAAGTTTTATGCCGAAGATTCTCCTGGGTAGATTTCTTAGAATGAACCATAATAAATTAGAGTGAAGACGTTGGAAAGGATATTAAATGTCTTTGCAAAGTATGATCCACAGATCGGTACAAGAATATTTATTTTTCTAATAGCGAAGGATATGTACAGGGCATTAATTTTATTGCCGCATCACTGTTATACCATGCAGAGGAATATCTGACATTTTGGCTGCTGGTGATGATATTTGAAATGTTCGAAATGAGGGACATATATTTACCTAGTAATAATGAAAAATCGACTAATAATAATATTAGAATTGCCTGGATTGACAAAGCACTGTCAAATGATTGACATTCTGATCTTTAACTACCAACCAAAAATATATTCACACTTGGTAGATAAGTTCACTTCACATCTAATAAATAGTGCCAGCATGATATCAAAGTGGAGATGTTTTGCTCAGAATGGATCTTTGCATTATTTGCTAGTGTTATACCTGTCGAGAATATGGTATAGTAATGAGGATAGAAAATAATATATCGTAGGCTGTATTTTACGATCGCTTGCTGGAGTGTGGATGGCCTTTCTTTTACAAGGTTATCTTAGGATTCCTTCAGCAATTTGACAAACAAATACTAGAAGAAAATGATCTTGCAGACATATTATCAGTTCTAAAAAGCCAAAACCATATGACAAAGCATTCAAATAAACAGAAAAATCAATATCAATTAAATTGGAATGAATTATTTCAAAAAGCGGACAAAATGGAAATAGACACTTTCTTTATTTACAAAATGCATTCCAACTTTGATGTACAAAATCAATGGTTTAGAACTAGTTTTTTAGATAAATAACTCTTTGTTCTTGTATTTGTTTGAAATCTTATTACATTTTCGGAAAAAATAAATTCAAATGTCTGCCGAATCATTCTCTATCACCTGCGAGACCAAAGAGAAAGTAAAAACATTGTTGGAGCTATTACTAACTCAAAATCTGAGCTCCTGTACCCTTAGAATTGATATTAGTGATACTAATGGAGCAGATCGACTCAAAAATGATCTAAAAAAGTTTCAGATCCCTTTTATACACGAGAGAGAAGATGATTTCTTGAGTGATAATTCCGAAACACTGATATTTGAAGATGAAGATCCTAGAAATTTGATTTCTGAAGATATAGAAGATCGATTTTTGGCCTCTTACTTCTCTTTTGTCAAGAATAAAATGAATTACGCATCAAAGCTAAGGGAACACAATTGTGATTTGCTTGTAAGGGGTCCTAAGCTAACAATTCTGGGAGAAAGCAAAGAAAAAGTTGAGCTACTTAAACAAATTATTCAAAGAGTTTGTTACAAGGAGTTGAAATGCTTTCAGGGAAGTCCTTATGAGCATATTATTTCGATTTGCAAAAATCCTTTTATTAAAGGCGTTACTCGCAACGCAAATGTATTTGTGAGAGGAGTCAAGCTAGAACAAGGAAATTACACTGTTGCAGTTTATGGGAAAGATCTAGAGACTATCCAAAAGTGTGTAAGCAAAATTGAAGAATCTCCACCTAAACTCATAACTTTAGCGGAATACGATATTCAAACTTTATCACATGATGAGAGTACCAACTTAGAAGAATATTTCCAAGCGAAATTCTACGAAAAATATAAGAAAAAGCTTTTGGAACACAAAGTATATCCAGACTTTCTCAAATATGAATCAAAACGTACGAAAAAACTTGTCTTTATCCTTTCTCTCAGAGGGCGCTCAAATTCATTGTATGAGAAAGTGACTAATAGTTTTGGAAAGAAGATTAATGAGATCGCTTTGATTAACATAAAGTTAAAAAGAGAAATCAATTTAAGAGAACTCCCCTTAAAAGCAAAAGGAAAACTCTTTTACAAGCCAACCTCCTCAAAGACTTGGATCATCATTGGAAAGGCTAAATACGTTCTTAAATTTTTTGAGCAAATTGAAAAGAACATGATTGAAGACATTAGAATCCGACTCAAGAAAACCTCCATGAAAATAAAAGATGATACTGCTATAGAAATAAAAGAAGACAATTTTCATCAAATCTATTATCCCAAGGATAACATGGCCATTGTTCAACTGATACTCAGAACTTTTTGTGAGCAGTCCAAAGATTATTTCTCTCATCAGACCAACCAGAATAAGCCTGCAGAGGACCCCAGCAATAATTTACTTTCCTCAGGAAATCCTAACTTTTATCAGATCAAAATGTCTGAAGATGCCATTTCAGCAGGCGATTTTAAGATTGAGGTGATTGATCTAAATGAATTTCTTTCAGCATCAGGGATTCTATGTACCCAACAAATTCATTTTTCTCAAATTGTAAAGCTCTACAATGAAGAACTTTGGAAGAATTTCGAAATAAAGAGAAATCAGATCAAAGATATCTGTGAAGAGACAATTTACTTCCTTAAGACAGACAAGGATCCAGAAGAAATTATCAAGGATAACAGTTCATTTCAAATTGAACTATTGGAGAAAGAATTAAAGATGGACAACTCTAAACCTTTCCATCGCATACTTGCGTATTTAGTTAATATTGATAAAATGTCATCAGAAATACTAAATTGGTATCCTTTATACTTTTTTGACAATTGATAGTTAATTGTAAAAAATTTAGAAATTGCACTAGACTAATACAACTCAGTCCTAATGATTGCATTTTTACTTGGATTCTGTACTGTTGGTGTACCAGTTGGTAATAGAGCTTGAGTTACATTAATTATTAGGATTTTACCTGAGAGAACAACCTGGTTTCAGTCTAAAAATAAATACTGCTGCAATTAAGAATCAACTCAGCAAATTCCAAAAGAAGGATGATTAACCAGGATTTATTAAGTTAAAAAATCTCTAAACATGTTTAATATGTATTTTCTTACATAAATGAGTAATAGTAAACCATTCGTGGGGCATTAGAGGATTTTTCTTTGTTTCGAACCTGATATAAAATTATCTAGGGATATCAGTTCAAAATTCAATTTAAAATGACAAAGTATATGTAATGCAAAAGGAAATCAGACACCCTGCTAAATTCGTAATGATAAAGGATCTTGAGACCCACTATCACAAATGCCAGCGAGAAAATATAGACCGAGTCAATGTTAGAGTCTTGGGAAAGTTAGAAAAACTAGTACCAAAACAGAAAATCATTGATTATATTGAAAAAAATCCTCAAACATCAGTGAGGAACTTTTGGATAGCAATGCTTACTGATGATAAGAAAAAATATGATCTTGATGAGATGTATGGAATAATCAATTATAGAAATCATATTGTTTTTGTAGACGCAACTCTTGCGCTGATGCAATATTCTTTGACGGAGTCTAATATTTATTTTTTCCTTGGTGAACTCGAAGAAGTAATTTCAAATTAATATCTCTAACTTAGTAGATGAATTTTGGCTTTTTTAGACAGATAGTGGTGAGAGCTAAAGTTGTGTTAAATGCAAACAATCTTAATTGTTACATATATGAAAAAGTCTTCGATCTTTTCCAAAATAAATATGGTTCATATGTCTCTACATCGTAATGCCTTGCCGTGTTGAGTTTTCAATATTTTTTATTTAGGAATAAATCTCAATTTATATAAGCTTTGTGACCAAAGCAAATGGAAAATTCAAAGGAAGATTCAGGAGTCATTGAAACTAAAGAGAGAAATCTGATCTCTAAGAACTTACAAGTAGACTCTGAAATTTGGGTTCTCTTAGTCCACTCATATTTGAAGAGCATCTTTGAAAATACTCAAAAAGACAAAAATGTGAAGAATTTAGCCTTAGAAAACCTAGCTTCTGACTTGGGTCGGAATATTGTTGAGAAGTGCGTTGATGATCGCTTAAGCAGATATAAAACTAGACTTGACATCATCAAATTTATTGGCGTTGATGTCTGGACATTCTTATTCGGAAAAGCTGTGACAAAAATTGACAGTAGAGATGAAGTGAGAGAGACATATTACTTCCATGATAATGACTTCAAATTTTTTAGAAGAATATCGACTGAGTCAGAAACCGGAAAGGAATATGTTCAATTCTGTATGACTTTTATTTCTTATCTCCTCAGAAGTGCTCTATTGGCCTTTTCAATCGAAAGTGATATAAATATTGAGAGTACAAATTACACTGAGTACACCTTCATAATTTCCATAAAGCCAGCGTAAATATTTGAGAGAATCACACCGAATATTCCCAACAAAGAAATATAAAATATTTGCTTTATAGAATTAGAATATCCAAAAATCCTAGAAAAGTTGATCAAGCTAGGCAATACCTGTAATTTTAAATCGACTGTGTTCTTATAACTGGTCTCTTTAGAAATGCATAGTATTCTTAAAGAAAAGAGAGCTTGGTATAGAATATCTTAAATACAACTTAATCGGACGGATTTCTGATGATTCTTCTAGAAAGATCTATCGGGATTCTTAACTAAATAGTTGACAATTTCAAATAAATAAATATAAATCCAATTGACCAGTTACAAGATGAACACAGAGGATATAGATGATTTCCTTGAAAAGGTTGATGAGATAAGTAAAAAGGTTCAAGGACTAGCCAATGGCACGGTAAGTATTGAAGAACTTGAAGAGGAGGAGAGAAAAATTGAGGAAGCTAAGAAAATCAAGGAGATAATGAAGAAAAAGAAAGAAGAAGAGCAACTAGAGAAACGAAGGAGGGGCAGACCTGGTAAAGGAAATGAAAACAACTATGCTTCTTTCTGTAAAAATTGCTTTGTTGAATATGTTGATGAAACCCCCAAATGCTATCATTGTAATAAGGATACAATGACCAAAGAACAAAGACATGAAGAATTGAAGCAGAAACTTGAAGAATATAAAAAGAAAAAGGCTGCCAAAGAAGAAAGAAGAAAGAAATGGGAAAATTGGAGAAAAACTCAAGCTATGTATTGGAAGAAAACTTCCACAAACTACTCCAAGTGGGATTATTTCACATCTAGTGAAGAAGAAGATGAAAATGCTGAACCTATTCTTCCTAGACATGATCCTAACTTCTTGGCTCTTGAGAAAGACGTAGAAGAAAGAGCAAAGAGAAGAGAGGAAGACAGAAAAATAGCTCTCAAGCTTAAAGAAGAGGGAAATAACTATATGAAAAAACATGACTATCTTAAAGCTATCGAACAATATACCCTAGCATTGGAGAGAGTTAGGGATATGAAAGAACTCTATACAAATCGTGCCCTTGCTTATCTGAAATTAGGAAACCATGATAAAGTTATTGAAGATTGCAGTAAAATGCTAGAATTTACAGAAGTCTTTGAAAAAGGCTACAATCAAAGTCCAGAAGCTTGCTTCAAGGCCTTCATTCGTAGAGCACAGGCATATAAAGAGACTGGAAAATTCAGTGAAGCTTTACAAGATATTGATCAGGCATTAAAACTACTCCCTGGAGATAAAGATGCCTTAAGATTAAGAGAAGAGGTAATTCTGGCCCAGAAACAGCAGGAGAAAGCAGCGTTATTTAAAAAATCTCAAGGTGAAGGCAAGGAAGAAAACTCTGGAGATCAAAAAGAACCAAAGTTTGATATTTTGGAAGAGTGCAAGAAAATTGTGGATGATTTTATGAATGCAGAAAACCCAACAAAGGAACAGATTGATCTAGTAGTGAAGTTATTCAAGATCAATCCCGAGTTTAGAATATATGCAAGCCAGCTACAAATAACTCAAAAGGTCTGTAAGATGCTAACTAAAAACGAGCTTGATAGAATGATCTATCTTCTTCTGATAACCTATCTTCAAAATAATCCTCTTTATGTTGAAGAATTCTTTAAGAATTTTGGACCAAATTATCTCGTTAAAAGAATCCAATTAAAATGCGAACAGCTGAAAAAAGGCGAGGATAAGAAAGATGAAATCTTCGCAGAATTCGAAGAAATCTGTGAAGTTTTACTGAATCTAACTGAACAAGAAAAAGGAAGGATATTATTAAAAGATCAACTATATCTTATTCAACTCATGGATGAATTATACGACATAATCATTGAGAATATTGCAGAAGAGAAGGAAGCTGCAACAAGTTTTTATGGGCTGGTTGCAAATTTCATTGCTATATCTGATAAATTCTTGAATCACTGTGAGAAATATTATCTTGAGAAAATGGTTGAAGCATTCACAGAAAAAATCATGTCAACGAAATCTTCGAAATACAACAGAGTTAAGGAGAATATCTACGGAATGATTGCTAATCTTATCAAAAGTGATTCCGTTCGAGTAAAGTTCCTGAACATTACACCCACTCTTGAGAAGTTCTATACCTATCTCCTAGAAAGCTTAGATAGCTTCTCTATCCTTGACCAGAAGAATCTAAAATGGATAAAATCTGTTGAATCTATCCTTGCCATCTTCATTAACTTGACCTTTGGAGTGAGCGAGGAAGTAAAGAAGAAAATCTTGGTTGACAAGTTCGATCTCCTTAAGCATCTCCAGAGATTTTTGGCATTGAACTCCAAGAATGAAGTCTATACTAATGTCATCATGAGAGTAATACAGCTGATGTCCAAGCTTAACTTTTCAGAAGAAATCTTCTCTCAAAATTACAAGACTTACGTAGCATCATTTTCTGATTTCTTTGACGAAAAAGCAAAGCAAAATGGATTAACCAATCATGCTATCAGACTTTATATTCGATGGTTCTCTAAAGAAAATGAAGCGATAATCAAAAAGTATCTCAAAGCTGAAGATTTTGACCCTCTTGTTAAGAATCTTAATCAAATACTAAAGGAAAAAGACGAAGAGAGATTTGCCAATGGAACTATTTTAGTCGGCAGCCTTGGTGATTTGTACCCTGAGCTACTGCCCAAATTCAACGATTGCATTCCTTTGTTGTTGGAAATTTGTAAAGATAAAACTGGCCTTTGGAGGAAAAATGCTGGAATTCTTGTTGCAAAGCTGGCAAAGCATCCAGCAAACTTGGATATTTTCCGTAAATTCCATGGAATAGAAATTTTATCAAGTGTGTCTCAGTTCATATTGGGCAATAAATAAATAGCCAACGCTATGCTAATTAACTTTTTTGTTATGTAGAAATTCATATACACATGCATATAACAATCAAGCTCTATAAACATTATTCCACAAGGCTTTCTCTTTCAGTATTAGGCTTGACAATAGGGATTCTGGAATTATTTAGGTCATTGCTATTAACATCCTCTTCATGGTTTTCTTCATCTTCTGGAATAACTTCTATCTTTCTAGATTCTTGTAGTAACTTAGTCTGCTCCCTGGATAATGTCCCTTTATCCTCCTTAGGATCAGATTGAGGTTCAACCTGATCCTGATCCATTTTTCTATACTTGTGAATTACCAAAGTTATGATCAGAATAGCAAGAATTCCCAGTAAAAGCACAACAGTAGCTAGCATGGTTGATTTACTGTAATGCACCAGCACTGCAGATAGATATACCTTAGAGATTAAAAATGAAAAAAGTCTGATTACCCAAGCTCCGATGAAATAAACAGCGGTTTCCCAGAGATTTAAGACTCTAACAACATTTGGTTGCAATATTTTGCAGAGGAGTCCAAGGGCAATAAAGAAGACGGCTCCTCCAGCCATTGGAATGATTAGTTCTTCTTCATAAGGGAAAAACACATTGAGTGCTAAAAGATGACTTAGATATTTCCAAACTTACTGATTAAGATAAGCTTAACTTGGTTTAGCACAATCACAAAGGAAGTATCATGCTTGAAATCATTTCCCTTATTCAAGTATTGCAAGTTGGGATATAAAAGACTGGAAAGAGGATAGTATAATAAGATTCCAATAACAGCTCCTCCCATATAATTTTTATGCTTCTGAGACAGGCACTCCACGTCACGATTTGAATAGATGGTCCAAGGGTCCTGTAAGATTATTTTAGGAAGAAAGAGCAATACTCTTCTGTAATCACATGAAAAGTCGTCCAAGAAGGATTTTATTACCCAAACTGAAATTGTCGTACTCATCCAAATTAGAATCTGGGAGTGTGCGAAGCCTCTAGAGGGGAACTCACCAGCTTTCAATGATAACTTATCCTAGCAGATCAGATAATTTATAAAAATAAATTACAGCTCCTAATAGTCCTTCTTTAGCAAAATTAACTGAGATGTATGCAATGTAGCAATAGAAGATGGCAAAGCCCATTGAAGTCCAAAATCTTGCCTTGAAGTCATACTAATATTTTAAAATGGGAAAAAAAGTATTCTTACGAAATTTCCACTTGGGAATGCAAGGACTTTCTGGAATGTTTCAGGCCATCCCCAGAGTACTTCTTCTCTAAAGGCGAAGCTTATCATGGTGTATATTTCAAATGTTAAGGCAAGGAGGGTTAAGAAGTTTCGAACATTTGGAATAAAGAATCGTTGCTTTTCTGCAGCCCTTCTATATTCATAATCATTTTCGGCATCCTTTAGACATTGCATCATAGTAGACACAATCACAGGCCATTCTGGGCTTGGCTTATGAGGATATGTTCTGGCCTTTCTTCTGAATTTACCTTTCTTGTTTAGTTCTTCCGCATTCAGCTCTGGATCATCACCAAGGTTTTCTTGATTGAACTTGTCAGCTCGCTTCTTTTTAAGTTCTTCTCTTTCATCCATTTCATCCTTTCTTATTTGGTTATCAAATTCTTGTTCAGCAGCTTTTTGAGCATTTGTCTTCAAGAAGAAAATAGCAATGAGAAAATCAATCAGCTTCTTTAAAAACGCCGTGGTGCAATTGCAAACACTACCGCAAAGTGTAATCAAGCAATTTCTGCAACAGCCATATTTCTTCTTGTTTAAATCTGTCGTTGACCCTAAGAATTTGGCTTCGCTATCTTGTAAAGATGATTTGGGTAAAAATGTGTCGGTTTCTCCGTCTCTTTCCTTCTTAGACTTCATAGTTTCATCTCCAGGGATTCTTGTCTTACTAAGCTCATCCTCATCATCAGAATCTGGATTTTTCTTTTTCTTGCCAAGTCCCATGTACAAATCTTTCAGATATAGAAGATAATCATGTTCATGTGGATAGTGTCTTTGGATGCTGTCGAGAAGATGAACAAAGTGAGGGAATAGGTGCCATCTGATATATCTAAACAGAGCATCTCTATCGTTCACTTCATTCGGGAATTTAATCTTGGCAATATGGGTCAAGAACCCTTCAAAGTCTTCTTCAAAGACGGGGAAGATCTTAAGCTTAATCTTGGCATCTCTCTCTTCTTCTTTCTTACTCTTTCTGTCGTGCTTCTTCTGAGATTGATTCTTCTTTGAGGCATAATTCACCCTTCTTTGAATGTCTCCCTTTCCCACGTTGTGAGTGTATAGTGTGTAAATTAAATCCACCATATGATCAGGAAACTCCGGAGAGGGGATTGTTCCTGACAGTATCAGCAGTCTTTTATATCCTAGATAATCAATCCATCTTTTTCTGAAGAATTTATAGGTTCCAACTGCAAAAAGACGGAAAACTAACTTCAAAAAGTCCACAATTTCCTTATCATTATAGGAGAACTTGATTCCTTTATCATAATACGCCATTGCTCTTATAACTCTTGAATCTAAGGGCTCAAACTTTGCATCACAGATTTCTCTCTTATTCATTGCAATCTTAGATTCGATCTCGTAATCACCCAGCTCTAGCCCAATATCTAAGTCATCATCACTGTCACTTTCCTCATCGTCATCTTTGGGAACCAATGGGACCTCATCATAATTCAAATTTGCAAGCTCATCTATATCTTCATTAAGATCATGAGTATTGGTTGTTTTTGTATCATCGTCATCGTGAGGGAAGCAATAATTGATGCAGGACTTTACTCCTTTCATGCAGCATTCAGGAATGAGGCCATATTCTTTGAGCTCAGAATCATCTCTTTGAGCATCTGGGTCATTCTTTTTCTGGACTCTAAGCTTCAGATTTTTGTAAGCATCGAAATCTAGCAGGACTTTAGAGTATTTCTCGATAGGGTTGGTTGGAGGGATAGGCCACCAGAATACAGGCTTTCCACAGTTGAGTAAGGTCTTTTTGAGTTTTCTCTCACCATCAGCCATCCAGCTATCGAAAACCTTTTCTAAAACAAAGAAATCTGACTTGACTGCTATTTCTTCTAGTTTCTTTTTCAGATAGGCTAAGATATATCTTATCTTTTGTTGTAGCTCTATTCCTTTGAAAATAATGTTGATGATAATAGCCAGTAATGAAACTGTCAGAACAAAGACAAGCACACCAAGCAAAAATTCTAATCTCCTCAGCTTTCCTTCGTCAGATTCATCGATAGAATAGAACACTCTTGCCCAATGCAAAACTGCTGCAAGCTCTAGGAGCTGGACAAACCACATGTAAGTAATAATCATTGAATTAATGGCCTTTGCATATTGAGAGTATTTCTTTTTGATTTGAGAATATCCCTCAAAGAAGATCTCAACGGCTAGGCTTCCAATTGCCAGCGTAGCAAACAGATTAGTTGCAAAGTCACTAAATGCGGCCAAAATGATTGCTAATAGAGCTGATGCTGCAATAATGGTAATACATGAGAGATGGA
>Ga0065720_1003517_pt1 | contig 16138 bp, 14 predicted proteins | sample Thericmetagenome_FD_59107 | JGI IMG/M metagenome (GOLD analysis project Ga0065720, IMG submission 59107) | Thermophilic microbial communities from the Joint Bioenergy Institute, California, USA of rice/straw/compost enrichment - eDNA_2 v2... | ecosystem: Engineered > Solid waste > Grass >... | reverse complement strand
TTCGGGGCCAAGATCGACGAGTACGCCGACCCGAAGGTGCAGATCCAGCAGGCGATCGAGGAGGCCCAGCGTCAGCACCAGGCGCTCGTGCAGCAGGCCGCCGCGGTGATCGGCAACCAGCGCCAGCTCGAGATGAAGCTCTCCCGCCAGCTCAGCGAGGTCGAGCAGCTCACCAACAACGCTCGCCAGGCGCTGATGCTGGCCGACAAGGCCCGCGCCGCCGGGGATGAGAAGAAGGCGGCCGAGTACGAGGCCACCGCGCAGACCTTCGCCACGCAGCTCGTGGCGGCCGAGGCCGCGGTCGAGGATCTCAAGACGCTGCACGACCAGGCGCTGGCCGCCGCCACCCAGGCCCGCCAGGCGGTGGAGAACAACGCGATGCTGCTGCAGCAGAAGCTGGCCGAGCGCACCAGGCTGCTCAGCCAGCTCGAGCAGGCCAAGATGCAGGAGACCGTGGCCCGGTCGCTGGAGTCGATGAGTTCCCTCGCCGCTCCGGGCACCACGCCGTCGCTGGACGAGGTCCGCGAGAAGATCGAGCGCCGGTACGCGACTGCGTTGGGCCGGGCCGACCTCGCCTCGAGTTCCATCGAGGCCCGGCGTCTCGAGGTGCAGAAGGCGACCCTGGACCTGGCCGGGGCGTCGCGGCTGGAGGAGATCCGTCGGTCGATGGCCGGCGCGGTCGAGGCCGGGCCGGCTCGGTCGGAGGTCGAGTCGTCCCAGCCGGCGCCCGCGGTGGAGTCGCCCACGCCGACGGCGGCGGTGACGTCCGCGGACAAGCCGGCGATCGAGGCCACCGGCACGGCCGAGCCGTCGCGCGAGCAGGCCTGAGGCGGGCGCCCGGGTCCAGGCGTCCGGGGCCCGAGCAATCCCGGGCCTGAGCGATCCAGGGCCCAAGCCATCCGGGCCCGTGGGTTGTGGGCGTGCCGGGGTGCGGGGTCAGGCGGCGGTGGCGGCCTGCTGAGGGGCCCGCGCGGGCTGGCAGGACGGGCACCAGAACGTCACCCGTTCCCCGACGGTTTCCCGCTCGATGAGCGTGCCGCACCGGCGGCAGGGCGCCCCGGCCCGGCCGTAGACGTACGACTCCTCGCCCCGGCGGACCGAGCCCGTGGTCGCCTGCGTCCACCGGCCACGGTTGGCCATCAGCAGCTTGTGGGCCAGCTCGACCACGGCCTCCAGGTCGGCGACCTCACCTACCGGGGTCAGCGGATGGATGCCGCGCAGGAACAGCACCTCGGCCTTGTAGAGGTTGCCCAGCCCGGCCAGGTTGCGCTGGTCGAGCAGGGCGTCCGCGATGGTCCGTTCGGGTTGGGCCCGCAGCCGCCGCACCGCCTCGTCGGGATCCCAGCCACCCACCTCGTCGGGTGAGCCGAGCAGGTCGGGGCCGAGGTGGCCCACGAGAGTGTGCTCCTGGTCGGTGGGCACCAGAGCGAGGTCGTGCAGGTGGTAGCCGACGGCCACCGTGGTGAGGGTGCGCAGGATGACCCGGATCTGGTGGTTCGGCCGGCCCCGCCACGGCTCGCCGGGACCGTACACGCGCCACGCGCCATCCATGCGCAGATGCGAATGCAGTGTCGCCAGCTGGCCGTCGCCGGGGCCCGACAGGCGTAGCAGCAGGTGTTTGCCGCGGCTGACACACCCCCGGACCCGCCACTTGGCAAGATCGACGGTGGCGAGTGAGGGCACGCGGAAGTCGCTGTGCCGGATCACCGACCCGGCGAGCGCACGATCGAGTACCCGCGCGGTGTTCCAAACGGTGTCGCCCTCGGGCATGGCCTAATACTGCCCCGAACACGGGTCTGGCAACGACCCAACCTGATACAAGTTTGTGAAATTCTTCCTCCCTGAACCCCGATCGTCTCGATGAACCGGGCCTGCGGCGCCACCCGTGCTCGGCCGGCGCCCGGGCCTCGGCGCTGGCACCCGGATATCGGTACCGGCACCGGATTTCGGTACTGGCGCCGGGCCTCGGTGGCGGCGCGGGGGCACGGTGCTGCCGCCCGGCCCACGGCCCGCACGGGAGAATGTGGTCATGCGACTGACGATCTTCACCGAGCCGCAGCAGGGGGCCTCGTACGAGGACCTGCTCCGGGTCGCCCGGCACGCCGAGGCGTGCGGGTTCGACGGGTTTTTCCGGTCCGACCACTTCCTGGCGATCGGCGGCGGCGACCGCGGTGAGTCGTCGGCCCCGTTCGGGTTTCCCGGGCCAACCGATGCCTGGGCGACGCTCGCCGGGCTGGCCCGGGAGACGCAGACCATCCGGCTGGGGACCATGCTGACCTGCGCCACCTTCCGGCTGCCCGGCCCGCTCGCGATCACCGTGGCCCAGGTGGACGTGATGAGCGGCGGGCGGGTCGAGCTGGGCCTGGGCGCCGGGTGGTTCGAGGCGGAGCACCGGGCGTACGGGGTGCCGTTCCCACCGACGGGGGAGCGGTTCGGACGCCTGGCGGAGCAACTGGAGATCGTGACCGGGTTGTGGACGACCCCGGTGGGGGCGACGTACAACTTCCGCGGCCGGTACTACGAGCTGGTCGACTCGCCCGCGTTGCCCAAGCCCGTGCAGACTCCGCGCCCGCCCGTGATCGTGGGCGGTAAGGGCACGCGGCGCACGCCCGGGCTGGCCGCCCGGTTCGCCGACGAGTTCAACGTCCCGTTCTGTCCGCTGGACCAGACACAGGCCCTGTTCGAGGCCGCGGCGGCGGCCTGCGAGGCGGCGGGGCGCGAACCGGCGAGCCTGCGTCTGTCGGCCGCCCAGACGGTCTGCTGCGGGCGTACCGATGCCGAGGTCCGGCGCCGGGCCGAGGCGATCGGTCGGGACGTCGAGGCGCTGAAGGCCGGGGGACTGTGCGGCACCCCGGCGGAGATCGTCGACCGGATCGGTCAGTTCAGCCAGATCGGCGCGTCGCGGCTGCACCTGCAGGTCCTCGACCTGACCGATCTCGACCATCTGGACCTGATCGCCGAGCAGGTGTTGCGTCAGGTCGCCTGAGCCGGTGGGCCGGTCGAGTCGGCCGGGGCGGTCGTCATGAGCGGTCGGCGAGCGGCGATCACTTCCCGCACGAGGAGAGCCAGGAGCACCACGAGCACGAGGTAGAAGCCGATCGCCGGCCGCGTGTGCGTGGCCAGCGTGGGGTCGTCCGGAAATGCCTCGGCGAGCTCCTCGGCGGCCCGCGCCGGGACGATCGCGAGCACCTCCACGACCAGCAGGGTGAGGGCGGCGAGGGCGAGCGCTCCGGTGACCCGGCCGCGCAACGCGACTGGGAGAACGAGCCCGGCGACGAGCCCGGCCACCAGGGCCAGGGCGGCGGCGACCGCCAGCGGCTGGATCGGCCGCCCGACCTGCTCGGCGAAAAGGCCGTCGTCGGAGGCGCCGCTGACCGTCATCGGCGCACCGTTGTCATCCGGGACCACACCACTGAGCTCGGGCCCTCCACCGGTCACAAGATCCAGCCCGGTGAAGGTGTAGTCGATCTTGTAGGGCACTTCCTCGGCGCTGCTGCCGCACGACACGGTTACGACGGGTAGCAGGAGCAACAGCAGCGCCAGCCCGAAGCCGGCCGGACTGAGCAGGCGGTCGGCCAGTGATCGCGGCGTCATCGCGCTCCTTCCTGCTCGCGCCGTCGTCCATGGACGCGGCCCGGTCGTCGTGGTCACCCCGGTCGCCCGAGCCGTCATTGTCGGCCCGGTTGTCGTACCGGCCCGGTTGTCGTATCGGCCCGGGCTTCCTTTCGCCCGGGTTGCTGTTTCCGCCCGGATTGTCGTTATCAACCTGGGTTGTCGGTGTTGACCGTCCCCCAACGGTTGTTGTCGTACGCGGCCCCTATGGTGCGGCTGCGGGCGCAACCGATGTGGTCCGGCCCCCGTTCGGCCTCACCGTCCGGTCCCGGGTCGGTGGACTTCCCGACGACTGCCGGCCCGCCTCGGTGTGTCAGGGCCGGTCCTGTATCTGACCACATCCGCTCCGCGGCTGCTTGCCGAGCCTCTGATCGTTATCGGTCCGATGGTCGTAATCGGACAGCACTGTCCGATGTGGACGACGGTATCCGGGTCAGGCTGCCGAGCCCTGGAGGAGCATCAGCCGAGCCCGACTCTTGGGTCGCACGGGGCCGGCGACGGCGCCCTCGGCCTCGGTCACCAGCACCGGTCGGGCCAGCCCGGTGCGCCGGCGCGGCGTCGCCACCCGGTGGGCGCGAGCCGGCCGCGCGGTCGCGGTGGACTCGGCGAGCGTGGCGCACTCCTGGGCGAGGACGGGCGCGTGGACCAGCTGGGCGACGATCTCAGCGACGACCGTGAAAGCGAGACTGCGCCGCCAGGCAGGCAGCCGGCGCTGCTGGGCGAGCGCGGATTCCAGCAATGACAAGGCTTTTGCGGGCTGGCCGAGCTGCACATGCACGAGGGCCACCTCGGCGGCGACCTCGTGACGGCGCTGCGGGTTGAGTGCGGCGATGCGCTCCAGCACCGGGATCATGTCCGCCCAGCGGCGGGTGGCCCGGCACGCGGCCTTCAACGTGTCTAGATGCTGGTCGATGTCGACATCGCTGCGTACCCGACGGTCGGTCAGTGCGGAGACGAGAAGGTCGACGACGCCGTGGGCGCCCTGAGTGCGGCGGGCCGCCTCGATCGCGGAGTGCAGGTCGAGGGGAGTGAACAGCGCTGCTGGCAACATGTGTTCGATTGTGCATGGGGGGTCCGACAAAAGCGAGACCGGGGTCGAAAAGATCTTGATACGAAATCCGACAGAGCGGCTCCGTCCGCCAGCGTGCGCGGGGTGTGCCGACTTCGTCGCGATGTGTGACCGACTTCGTCGCGATGTGTGACCGACTTCGTCGCGGTGCGGATCGACGGTCCGAGGTCGCCGGACCGCGACGCCCGGCCCGGGATCGGCCCCGTTGGGGCCGGCCGGGCGCGCGATTTTACGCGCACCGCCTGGGCAGTCCGGCGGTTTGGCGTATCCCCACGAAAGTCGTAAATCACCCTCGGTCGGGCGTTACGGTGGCCCTGACCGGCCTGCCGGCAGATCGACCCGGACGTTCGCGTCGCCCCACGGTGACCGACCGGGTGGCTACCGGCCCGCGACCGAATCCGTCGGTCCCACGCCGCACGGGGAGTCCACCATGCGCCGCACCACCGCAACCCGTCTCCGCTCGCTGTTCGGTCTCCGTCCGTTGCTGGGTCTCGTCGTCGTGCTGGCCGGCCTCACGGTCGCCGGCTGCGGCGGCCGAGGCAACGCTCAGGAGCTCACCGTCCAGCGCGAGCCCGTCTCGTCGTTCCCAACCGGCAACCCGTTCACGCCCTCCGTGGGCAGTGACCGGGCCGACGTCACGCCGCCGCCGGGCGCCGGTGGCTCGTTCCCGGGCAACACCGTCGGCCTGTTCGGGGGGACCGAGAACGAGGCGACGTGCGACAAGGCGCAGCTGGTCGCCTTCCTGCAACAGGACCGGGCGAAGGCCGAGGTCTGGGCGGGCGTGGTCGGCATCACGGTCGATGAGATCCCGGCGTTCGTCGCCTCGCTGACGCCCGTGCTGCTGCGCTCGGACACCCAGGTCATCAACCACGGCTTCAAGGACGGCCAGGCCGTCGAGATCCCGGCGGTGCTGCAGGCCGGCACCGCGGTGCTGGTGGACGTCCACGGCGCGCCCGTAGCGAAGTGCTTCTGCGGCAATCCGCTCAAGCCGCCCAAGGCCGCCACGTCGGTGAAGTTCGTCGGCCCGGAGTGGCCGAACTTCTCGCCGAACCAGGTCACGGTGATCGTGCCCGTCACCCAGACCGTCCAGCAGTTCGTCCTGGTCGAGCCGGGCAGCGGCCAGGCGTTCCAGCGCCCGGCCGGCACGGCGGGCCGTCAGGACGCCCCCGCCCCGTCGCCGGCGCCGTCCACGTTCGCGCCCCCGACGTCGCCGCCGCCGACCCCGCCGGCCACAGGCACGATCACCCCGGGCTCGCCGCCGCCCCCGCCCGGCATCGTCCCCACCGCCACGCCGACGGTGTCCCCGTCGCCACCCGCGAGCCCGTCCAGCTCGGGCAGCCCGTCCGGTCCGGCGTCGCCCACCGCCAGCCCGACGACCACGCCGTCGCCGACCATGAGCCCCACGTCGCCGGCCGCGAGCCCGACCTCGCCGTCGCCGAGCCCGACGACCTCGCCCGCGTCGCCCTCGCCGACCGGTTCGCCAACAACTTCGCCCACGTCGCCGACCCCCTCGCCGGAGATCGTGCGGGCCTCGTGGGTCGTCGGTAACTGCTTCGTCCAGTCCGGCCGGGCGCACGCCACCGTGCTGCTGAAGCAGGACGGCGCGGCGCCGCACACGTTCACCGTGCGCGTCGCGCTCGGGGACCGGAACGCCCCGATCGCGGTCGAGACCATCAAGGTCCCCGCGACCCCGGGCGAGACCGCTCAGGCCGAGGTGGACGTACCGACCAACACGCCGGACGGTCGGGTGCAGTGCGCGATCCTGTCCGTCGTCGACGAGAACGGCGTGGCACCCGTCGCGGGCGATCCCCTGCCGCCGCCGTCGGACACGGTCCCGATGCCCGCCCAGCCGACGTCCGGCCAGACCACCGGCCCGCTGCCGTCGCCGCCCACACCAGCGGTACCCACCCCGTCGTGAGCCGACCGGCTCGGCCGGCGGCCGATGGGGCCGCCGGCCGACCCGGGTCAGAAGCCTTCGGCGACCGGGATCACCTCGCGGCCGATGACTTCCAGCGGTCGCAGGGTGTGGACGTCGGGCACGTGGCCGAGCACGGCCTGGATGCCGAGGTCGGCCAGGCCCCGGAGCGTGTCGAGCAGTTCGGCCACGCCGCGGCCGTCCGCGCCCACGTCCAGCTTCATGTGCGCGGTCCGGTACAGGCTGTCGTAGTCCCGCCCCAGCCGGGCGCAGTGCTCGCGGAGCACGTCCAGCTTGCGCGGCAGCTCCGGGCCGACGAACAGGTTGCACGCGTCGCCGTACTGGGCGACCAGCCGCAGCGTCTTCTTCTCACCGCCGCCGCCGATCATGATGGGCGGCCGCGGCCGGGTCAGCGGGGCGGGGGAGTTCAGCGGCTGCGTGAGCCGGTAGTGCTCACCGACGAAGGGCTCGCGGTCGTCCGCGAACATGCGCGACACGATCTGCAGGGTCTCCTCGAGCCGCTCGAAGCGCTCGGCCACGGGCGGGAACGGGATGCCGAGGCCGGCCGCCTCCTCCTCGTACCACCCGGCCCCGATGCCGAGCCAGGCCCGACCGCCGGAGAGGACGTCCAGCGTGGTCACCTGCTTGGCGAGGACGCCCGGATGGCGGTAGACGGCGCCGGTGACGAGGGTGAGCAGCTTGACGCGTGAGGTGTGCGCGGCCAGGTACCCGAGCGTGGTGTACGCCTCGAGCATCGGGTCGTCGGGCGGACCGATGTAGCCGATCTGGAAGAAGTGGTCCATCACGGCGAGGAACTCGAACCCGACCTCGTCGGCCGTCCGGGCGACCGCGGCGAGGTCGGCGCCGAGTTGGCCAGCTCCGCCCGGCCACGCGAAGTCTGGTACCTGAAGTCCGATCTTCATGGCCCCCGATTCTGCTCGCCCCGGCCGGTCGCCGCCGCCCCTTCGGTCCTCGCCGCCCGCCCGCGGTCAGGCGGAGCGACCCGGACACGACGCAAGAATCGTTCGTACGGACGGCCTTTCCCGCAATGAATCGTCGCCAAACGCAAGATCCAGCAATGGATGCGGCAATGAGACGGCGCCTAGGGTTGATCTCCACGGTGGTACCCGCGTCCCACCCGACGAGCCGACGACGCGCGACCTATGGAGGACCTCGACATGACGTCGCGTGAGGCGACCACCCGTCGCTACCTGATGTGCCGGCCCACCCACTTCACCGTCGAGTACCAGATCAACCCGTGGATGCACCCGACGGTGCCCACCGACAACGCCCGCGCCGTGCGGCAGTGGACCAACCTGCGCGACACGTACCTGGCGCTGGGCCACACGGTGGAGGAGATCGAGCCCCTGCCGGGCCTGCCGGACATGGTCTTCGCCGCCAACGGCGCCACCGTCATCGACGGCATCGCGTACGGCGCGCAGTTCCGCTATCCGCAACGGGCCGCGGAGGCGCCGGCCTACGCCGCCCGTCTGGCCGAGCTGGGCTTCGAGACCAGCGCGGCCAAGTGGATCAACGAGGGTGAGGGGGACTTCCTGCTCACCGACCGGTACCTGCTCGCCGGGACGGGCTTCCGGACCGAGTACGCCGCGCACGCCGAGGCGCAGGAGGTCTTCGGCCGGCCCGTGATCAGCCTGCAACTCGTCGACCCGCGGTTCTACCACCTGGACACGGCGCTGGCCGTCCTGGGTGACACCATCGCCTTCCTGCCGGAGGCGTTCAGCCCGGGCAGCGTCCGCGTGCTGCGCCGGCTCTTCCCGGACGCCATCGAGGCGGATCTCGCCGACGCCGAATGGCTGGGCCTCAACGCCGTCAGCGACGGCAAGCACGTCGTGCTGCCGGCCCAGGCCACCGGGCTGGCCGAGCAGGTGCGGGCCCACGGCTTCGAACCGGTCCCGGTCGACGTCTCCGAGTTCCTGAAGGCCGGCGGTGGCCCGAAGTGCTGCACCCTCGAGCTGCGGGAGGCAGGGAAGTCGGCATGAGCAACACTCCACTGAGGACGGTTGCCGCGGTGGCTGAGGCCGAGCGCCACACCGCGCACAACTACCACCCGCTGCCCGTGGTCCTCACCGAGGGCGACGGGGCCTGGGTGACCGATGTGGACGGTCGGCGGTACCTGGACTGCCTGGCCGGGTACTCCGCGTTGAACTTCGGGCACCGGCACCCGGCCCTCATCGACGCCGCGCGCAAGCAGCTGGAGGCGGTGACGCTGACCAGCCGGGCGTTCCTGCACGACCAGCTCGGTCCGTTCACCCGAGCGCTGGCGGAGTTGTGCGGCAAGGACCTGGTCCTGCCCATGAACACCGGGGCCGAGGCGGTCGAGTCGGCCATCAAGGTCGCCCGTAAGTGGGGGTACCGGGTCAAGGGTGTGCCGGCGGATCAGGCGTCCATTGTGGTCGCCGAGAACAACTTCCATGGCCGGACCACCACGATCATCAGCTTCTCCACCGACCCGGTGGCGCGGGCCGACTACGGCCCTTACACGCCCGGCTTCCGGATCGTCCCCTACGGAGACCTCGAGGCGATGCGGGCGGCCATCGACGAGACCACGGTGGCGGTGCTGATCGAGCCGATCCAGGGCGAGGCCGGCGTCATCGTGCCGCCGGACGGTTACCTGCGCGGCGTCCGCGAGCTGTGCACCGACCAGAACGTGCTGTTCATCGCCGATGAGATCCAGTCGGGTCTGGGGCGCACCGGGTACACGTTCGCCTGCGACCACGAGGGCGTCGTGCCGGACATGTACGTGCTCGGCAAGGCGCTCGGCGGCGGCATCGTGCCGGTCTCGGCCGTGGTGGCCAACGCCGACGTGCTCGGCGTGCTGCGGCCGGGCGAGCACGGGTCGACGTTCGGTGGGAACCCGCTGGCCTGCGCCGTCGGGCTGGCCGTGGCGGAGCTGCTGCGGACCGGCGAGTTCCAGGCCCGGGCCCGCCAGCTGGGCGCGGTCCTGCACCAAGGGTTGCGCTCGCTGGTCGGTCACGGGGTGACGGCCGTACGCGGGCGGGGCCTGTGGGCGGGCGTCGACATCGACCCCGATCTCATGACGGGGCGCGAGGCCTGCGAGCGGCTCATGGCTCGCGGGGTTCTGGCCAAGGACACCCACGGCGCCACGATCCGCCTGGCGCCCCCGCTGGTCGTCACCGAGGACGACCTGCGCTTCGCCGTCGCCCGGCTCGCCGAGGTGCTCGCCGGCTGACGCCGACCGGCCCGGGCCGTGAGGGCGATGGAACGGGCGAGGCCGCTAGGCGGCCCGCAGGGCCGCGGCGGCCTCGGCACCGGCGGCCGAGCCGAAGCGGCTGAGCTCCCACCCGACGGCGGAGTCGACGAGCACGAGCGTCCGCCACCCGCCGCCGAGGCACATGTACGGCATGGACAGCGACGACACGAGCTCACGCCAGGCATCGAGGTCCTCGTCCCGCAGCAGGTCGGCGGCGTCGACCACGATCACGAACTCCCGGAGGGTCCCGGCCCGGTCGTCCATGGCCTCAAGGAAGTCGGACCAGCCGCGGCTGGCGGAGTACGGGAGCTGCAAGGCCGCGACGAGGTGCGGCACGGCCCGGTGGACGGTACGGCAGGCCCGGCCCAGCACGAGCCGGACCTGCACCTGGCGATGGTCGTCGCTGAGATCCAGCGCCTGGTCCCGGACGGCGTCGATGAACCCGTCCGGCTCGTCGTCGAGTGACACGGCCGTGACTCCACCGCGGACGGCGAGTACCCGGTCGGCGAGATCGGCAGTCACCTGCTCATTGTGACGGATTTCCAGCTGTGCCGACCACCCTCGTGCCGTCAGGGGAACCGGCGCGAGGGTACGACCGGTGTCAGGGTGGAACCGGCGTCAGGGCGGAACCGGCGTCAGGGCGGAACCGGCGTCAACGGTGCGACAGACCGTCTATTGTCGACATCTCCGCGTCGGTCAGCTCGAACCCGAAGAGCTGGAAGTTCTCGTCGATCCGTTCCGGCCGGGCCGACTTGGGGATGACCACGATGTCGTGCTGCAGGTGCCAGCGCAGCACCACCTGGGCCGGGGTGACCCCGTGGGCCTGCGCGATCGAGGTGAGGACGGGTGAGCGCAGGTCGCTGCGCTTGAGCGGGCTGTAGCCCTCCAGGACCACGCCGCGCTGCCGGTGCTGCTGTAGGACCGCCGGGCTGTGCTCGAACGGGCTCCACGGCACCTGGTTGACCTCCGGCGCCTGGCCCGTCGCGGCGGTGACCTGGTCGATCTGGTCGATGCTGAAGTTGCTCACGCCGACCGATCGGGCCAGGCCGTCGGCCCGGGCCGCCAGCAGGGCCTCCCACGTCGGCACGAGGTCCCGGGCGGCGGTCGGCCAGTGGATGAGCCACAGGTCAACGGCGTCCACGCCCAGGGCGTCCAGGCTGGCCTCGAGGGTCTGGCGGGCCCGCCCGGCTCGCTCCGAGGGCAGCTTCGTCGTGATGAACACGTCGGCACGGGGCAGGCCGCTGTCGCGCACCGCCCGCCCGACCTCGGCCTCGTTGCCGTACATCGTCGCGGTGTCGATGTGGCGGTACCCGGCGTCCAGGGCGTACCGGATCGCGTCGTACGCCTGCCGCCCGCGCAGCTGCCAGGTGCCCAACCCCACCCGCGGCATCAGCACCCCACCGGCCAGCTTCACCGTCGTCGTCTCACCCATGGGGCCGATTCTGCCCGGCGGACGCCGGGCCCGGGCGGCCAACCCCTTGTGCGGGTGAACCAGTGCGCCCGCGCCGACCGGCCACCTAGACTGCCTGCCATGTCGCAGAGCGCCGGGAATGACCAGTCACGCGTCGCCATCGTCACCGGGGCGAGCCGGGGCATCGGCCTGGCCATCGCCCAGGCGCTGGTGGACCGGGGGATCCGGGTCTGCCTCACGGGACGCAACGAGGAGCCGCTGGCCGCCGCCGCGGCGCAGCTCGGCGCCGACCGCGCCACCTTCGTAACCGGGCGGGCGCACGACTCGGAGCACCAGGATCAGGTCATCGAGACGGTGATGCGTACATATGGGCGCATCGATTACCTGGTGAACAACGTGGGCACCAATCCGGTGGCCGCGGCGGCCATTGACACCAGTCTCGACGCGGTGCGGAAGGTCTTCGACATCAACGTCTTCGCGGCGCTGGAGTGGACCCGTAAGGTGCACCGGGCGTGGATGGGCGAGCACGGCGGCGCCATCGTGAACGTGACCTCGGCGGCCGGGCTGCGACCAACCCCGTTGATCGGCATCTACGGCATGTCGAAGGCGGCGTTGAAGTACCTCACCGAGCTGCTCGCCGTGGAGCTCGCCCCGAAGGTCCGGGTCAACGCGGTCGCCCCGGCCGTGGTGAAGACCGTCTTCGCCCGGGCGCTCTACGAGGGTCACGAGGAGCAGACCGCCGCCGCCTACCCGCTGCGCCGCCTGGGCGTCCCGTCCGATGTGGCCGGTGCCGTGGCCTACCTGCTCTCGGACGAGGCGTCCTGGGTCACCGGCCAGACCCTGGTCCTCGACGGCGGGCTGACGCTCACCGGTGGAATCGCCTGACCGCTCGCGGCCGGCGGGGGGCGGCGAACCGTACGCCCGCCGGCCGGGCAATCGATCCGTCAGCGGGCCGGGCTCGTCGCGCCCAGCCGCTCCCGGAACATGTCGATAAACAAATCGCCCTTGATCTGGGCGGTCACCTCCGGGCCCAGCAGACCGTCCTCCGCCCCGTAGGTGACGCCGCCCTCCGGGCCGAGCGGAAGGACGATCTCGTCCGCGTGGGGTTCGTAGGTGGTCAGCTCGTCGCGTCCCTCGATCAACGCCCGGATGTTGGCGGCCACCACGTCAGCGTGCAGGCCGGCCAGGTACGCCTGCTTCATCTCGGCCAGGTCCGTGACGTCCCCGACGGCGAAGACCCGGTCCTGGCCGACGACCCGCAGGTGATTGGTGACCGCCACCTGGCCGTTCGGCCGCCGGGCCGCGTGCCGCTCGCTGGCGAGATAGTCGGTGTTGACGGTCAGGCCGTAGCAGGCGAACCAGATGTCGGCGGCGAGGGGGACGCCCGAGGTCGTCGTGACGGAGAAGGGCCGGAACTGACCCGGTTCGGTCGGTGGCGGCGCGGTCAGCGTGGTGCCCAGCAGTACCTGGACGCCGAGCTTGTCGAGCTGGGCCCGCACCTCGGCCCGCAGCTCGTCGGGGAACCGGCCCGACAGCAGATCGGGCGCGGGATCCACGATCGTGACCTCCGTGCCGGGCCGGGCCGCCCGGATCTCGCCGGCGAACTCCAGGCCGACGGCCCCGGCGCCGAGCAGGAGCACGTGGGAGGCCCGCCGCAGCTGGTCGTGGACGGCGTCGAACCGGGCCGCCGCGGTGGCCCGGTCGGTCACGTCAACCTTCGCCGGAAATGGATACGTCGATCCTGTCGCGAGAACGACGTAGTCGGCCGTCAGCCCGGGGCCGGAGGCCAGCTCGACCCGGCCCGGGTACACGGCCACGGCGCGGTCGCGCACCACCCGGCCGTGCGTCAGCAGACCGTCGTACGGGATGAACAGGCGCTCCACCCACTCCGGCGCGACCACGGCCCGCAGCGCGGCGACGTTGTGTACGAATGTCTCGCGCGGTTCGACCAGGGTGACGGCGGCGATGTCATCGAGATTCCTAGCTACCTGGATGCCGCCGTACCCGCCGCCCACGACCACGACGCTCGGCTTGGGGGCGGCGCCAGCCGGGTCGATACCAGTGACAGGTGAACTCATGCCAGCGACTCTGGCCGCGTCGTGATCGCCCAGGAAGGCCGGCGTGAGGGTGGTAGTGGCAGGGACACCCTGACGGCGGGGCGGCTTGTTACGTTCGACCGGTGAGCCAGAACGAGTTGGGGCTGTTCCTGCGTACGCGCCGGCAGGCGGTCAGCCCCGCCGAGGTCGGGCTGCCGGCCGGCCGACGCCGGCGCACGCCGGGCCTGCGTCGCTCCGAGGTGGCGGCGTTGGCCGGGGTCAGCGTGGAGTACCTCACCCGGTTGGAGCAGGGACGCGACCGCCGGCCGTCGCCCCAGGTGCTGGGCGCCCTCGCCGACGCGCTGCGGTTGACCGCGGCCGAGCGCGTGCACCTGCACCAGCTCGCCAAGGCGGCCGATCCCGGCTTCACCTGTGTGGGCCAGCGCCCGCCGCAGCGGTCCCTGCGGCCGACCGTCCGGGCCCTGCTCGACCGCCTCGAGCCCACGCCGGCCGTGCTGCTCAATGAGATCACCGACCTCATCGCGTACACCGACGGCTACGAGCGCCTGGTCGGGCCGATCGGCCTGCTCGACGGGCCCGCCGGGGCCGACCAGGCCCCACCGAACCTCGCCCGGTACGTGTTCACCGATCGCCGGGCCCGGGCCGCCTTCCCGGACTGGGACCGTGTGGCCGATGAGCTGGTCGCCACCTTGAAGCACGGCCCGTTCCGGGCCCACCCCGCCACCGCCGCGCTCGCCGACGAGTTGACCGCCGCCGCCGGCGACGCCTTCGCCCGGCGCGTGCAGACCGTCCCCGGATTCGCCCGGTCCACCGGCACCCTGCGCCTGGCCCACCCGGCGACGGACGTGCTCCGGTTGGCGTACGAGGTGCTGGAGCTGTCGCCCGACGACGGCCTGCGTCTGGTCGTCTACCTGCCCGTTGACGCGGCGACCGATGCTGCGCTGGACCGCGTCACCCGCCCGGCCCGGTCGCTGCAGCTCGTGGCCGGCTGAGCCGCCAGCGCGTGGCCCGCCGAGGTGCCGGCGAGCCCGGACGCGGGCGTGACGTCAGGGCCGGAAGGCGGCGTAGAGCGGCCGCAGGGCGTCGACGAGCGAGCGACCGCCCAGCCCCGGGTCGGGGGTCGGGAGCTGACGCAGCACGAGGTCCACGTCGGTGGTCAGTGTCGGCGGTCGGGCCGGCAGCGGGACGGGCGCCACCCAGAACCGGGCCAGGCTGTCCGCCAGGTCCGCGCTCGCCGCCCGGTCCGTGCCACCCGCCTCGGCCAGGGCGGCGGCCGCCCCGATGCCGGGCCGCCGGTCGCGGCGCTCGGCGGCCGGCTTCGCCGCCTTGCCGGTGCGGCGGCGCGAGGCCCGGGCTGGGGCCGCGGTTTCCCGCCGCGCGCGCAGGTTCGCCAGCAGGGTGGCCCGATCCCGGCCCCGCCAGCGCAGGATCTGGAACGGGTCGGCGTCGAAGGCCTCGGCGAGCAGGTAGAACGTGGCCGCGATGTGCTTGCACGGCACCGTGGCGTCCGGACAGGAGCAGGACATCCGCAGATCCCGGGCACTGGTGGGAAACAGCGGCGCGCCGGCCGCGCTGAACGCCTCCTCGATCGGCGGGGGCATCTCGCCGGCCAGCAGCCGGGCCAGGAACAGCGCCTGCTCGGCCAGGGCCTGCTCGATCCGGGTCCACGTGGGATCGTCGTAGGTGGACAGTCCGATCTGGACCCGGTACGGGGTGTCGAGGGAGCCCTGCACCCGCGCGTGCACCGTGCCCGGCTCGACGGTCAGGCTCAGAACCTGCCCGGCCCGCGCGTAGTGACGCCCCCGGTCCAGGCGCCCGCCCAGCCCGGAGAACGACTCGAGCACGCTGATGAACCGCTTCGACCACCACGACTCGCCGATCTCGCCGCGCGTGCTCTGGGCCCGGATGCCCCCGTCGACCCGCTTCGGCCGGCCGTACCGGGCCAGCTCCCATCGGTTTGGCCTCGTCATTCGACCACCGCCCCGGACTCGAGCGCGAAGAGCTCGCGCAGCTGCTCGGTGGACAGCTCGGTGATCCAGTTCTCGCCCGTGCCCACGATCTTCGCGGCCAGCCCGCGCTTCTCCTGGATCATGTCGGCGATCTTCTGCTCGACCGTGCCGGCGCACACGAACTTGTGCACCTGTACGTTGCGCGTCTGGCCGATGCGGAAGGCCCGGTCGGTGGCCTGGTCCTCCACGGCCGGATTCCACCAGCGATCGACATGGATCACGTGGTTCGCCGCGGTCAGCGTGAGCCCGGTGCCGCCGGCCTTGAGCGAGAGGACGAACAGCGGCGGCGAGGCGGGGTCGGCCGACTGGAACCGGGCGACCATGGCGTCGCGCTCCGCCTTGGGGACCCCGCCGTGCAGGAACAGCACCTCGCGGCCGAACCGGGCCGACAGGAACGCGCGCAGCATGCCGCCGAACTCCGCGAACTGGGTGAACAGCAGCGCCTTCTCCCCGGCCGCGAGCACTTCGTCGAGGATGCCCTCCAACCGGGCCAGCTTGCCGGAGCGCCCCGGCAGCCGGGAGCCGTCCCGCAGCAGGTGGGCCGGGTGGTTGCAGACCTGCTTGAGCTTGGTCATGGTGGCCAGCACCAGGCCCCGCCGCTCGATGCCGTCGCTGGCCTCGATGCGGGCCATCATGTCGTCGACGATCGCCTGGTACAGCGAGGCCTGCTCCGCGGTGAGGTTGCAGACCACCTCCATCTCGACCTTCTCCGGGAGGTCGGCGATGATCGACTTGTCGGTCTTCACTCGGCGGAGCACGAACGGGCCGGTCAGCCGGCGCAGGCGCTCGGCCGCGGCGTCGTCGGCCCGCCGCTCGATCGGCTCGGCGAAGCG